>Ga0129299_1002429_pt1 | contig 12367 bp, 9 predicted proteins | sample ConPoolayeCmetaG_FD_94477 | JGI IMG/M metagenome (GOLD analysis project Ga0129299, IMG submission 94477) | Hot spring microbial mat communities from California, USA to study Microbial Dark Matter (Phase II) - Cone Pool mat layer C metaG ... | reverse complement strand
TCGCCTCTGCCCTCACGGGCAGCCACGCATGGCTCGGGGCCGGTGTGGCTCGCTAGGCCTTCACCGTACGGTTCCTCCTTTACACCCTCACCGGCTTTGCCGGCGCACGCCTGACCCCCTTTCCCCCTTTCCTATCGCTCCTTCTTGAAGCACAGCATGATCGCGGCATTGCCCGTCGGGCATTCCGCGGTCACGTCGATCTTATAGGAATCCACCGTCACGTCCTGGCCCGACGTGGTGCGGACCACCGTTGGAAAGACCTCCTTGGGCAAGGTGAACGTGTAGGTATTGTCCGGCGCGAGCGTCAGGTCCTCGTTGTTCACCCAGTACATGGTGCCTTGGAATGCCGGTGGACGGGTAGGCCACGTCGCGGCCTGATCGATCTCCGCGTTGAGCTGACGCCCGTCCGCGGCATGGTAGAAGATCTGGAAACTGTAGTCCGGCCACGTCAGGTACGCGCCCGTTTCATCCGGCGGCGGGTGGAAGACCAAGACGAGGTCCTGGGTGCCGTCGAAGGGAATGGGTTTGCTCGGAGACCCGTCGACCGCCTCGTCTTTCACGCTGAAATCGCTTAACGACGTGGGCGTACCGTACTTCACGAGCTTTGGGATGTTCTTGAAGACGAAGTTGAGCATGCGGGAGTACTGGGCGACCGATCCGTCGTCAAAGGCGATATCCGCCGTGAAGGTATCCCCGGCGTCCATCAAACCGTTGGCCCGGACGGCAATCCCCCACCGGCCGTTGGGATAGAGATTGAACGCGTAGTTGGAGTCCGACCAGGGGACCCATTCGATGTGGTCACCCATGTCGACAAAAACCTCGGTGTTGGGCAAGTACGACGGGGCAGGAGTACTCAGGATCCGTCCCCCCGTGACGCCGCGAGGGGCGACGCCCGCATCCGTAAAGACCTCAAATGAGATGATCGTGTCCGTGGCCAGGGCCGCGGCGATTTCCTCCGGCGTTCCCTCGTAGTAGATCGAAGCACGCTCCGACTGAATCTTCAGGTTCATGAAGAAATTGAGGTGCAACCACGGGGGGACTCCGCCGGTATCTCCCGAACCGTCGAAGTCGTCCACGATCCCGTCCCCGTCGTCGTCTGCGTCGAGGATGTCGATCAACCCGTCCCGATCACCGTCCACGGCTTGCACCGGCCCGGCCGGGTCGCCCAACGCCTCCTGCCCCTTTCCATGCGAACCCAGACCGGCAGGAACGCCGTTCTCGTTCAAGCGGGTAGAAAGGTTCGGATCGACGAGCCCCCCCACATCGGTGTCCCCCCCGGGTAGGATGGGGGCCGTGTTGGGATCCTCGGGTAGATTGATGGTGCCCAACGACGCCTGTCCCTCCAGCGTCAGACCCGTCAGACCGTTTTCTCCGGCGGTGGCATACATCACGGGCCCGACCGCCCGTCCGTCCGGACCGAGGATCGTCACCACAAAGGTGTTGCCTCTCTCGGAATCCGGTATGTCCAGCTCGAAGTTGCCCTCCGCATCGGTCGTCGCACGATAGATCGCCCCCGTCTGATTGCTTTGGGCGACGACCATGTAGCCCTCGTCAAGTGTCCTCGCCGGGTCGCCCGACGCGGGACGAAAGGCCCGGATTTTGCCCATAAGAACCAGATCCTCCCCCCCGCCCGATGGGGGAATCGGTGGTGGAAAACATCCGCCCAATGCCGTCAAGACCACTGCGGCAACCCAAAGGGTGGTACGGGACATGACATACCTCCTCATCTTCGGCGAGGCGCTCGGACCGAGAACCGACTGGCCGAACCGTGCCGGGTGGTTCCCCCTGATTGATCCGACACGGCATCGTATCGGATCAATCAAGCGGTGCCCTTAGTCGGCGGCCCCTTGTGACGGATCGTTCGACGCACGAAGCGTCGATGGGATACGAGAGCAAAACTCGGGCATCCGCGCCCGGAGGCAAGAATGCCGATAACGTACGGCCATCAACACGCCCGGTCCCACGGAATAACGGACCGTCGGCTTGCACCGCTCGGTCCCGTTTGTGCCGCCCCCTGAATCGAAGACCGATGCCGGTCCGGTAACCGACTTACTTCACTCGAGGCGCAAGCAAGATAAGCGCACCACCCCCGGTGGTCGCGGCGGTTTGTGTTCTGCCAGGATGCAACCGCGTGAACTACTTCTCGTACGTGAGCTCTTTGGTGGACTCCAGGTTCTTCATTAGGGTCTGTTTGTCCTTGAAATACGTGGACTTCATCTTGCGGTGGCTGACGAGCTTGATCGCCTGGTCGTCGAAGTGCGGCGAGTTGGGATCGTCGGACTGTCCCAGCGGGGCAGCCGTCCAGGACTGCGGCGGTTTGGTCAGGAGAACGACCTGCGGGGCGCATTGACCGCCGACGGCGAGGCGGCGGACCTTGTCGATCTCATGACCGAAGCCGAGGTTGCGCGGCGTGGCGATGCCGTCCACGCCGCCGCCGTCGACCGGGGCGTCCTGTTTTCCGCCCTTCCGTCCCGCGCGGTAGACGTCGCCGTATTTCACGTCGATCCGGCCGTGCCGCGTCAACATCTCTCGGCAACCGGCCTTGAGCGTCTTGAGGACGTCTTCATCGGTCAACGAGGCCGGCGGCGGCGCGCCGATCCGGTTTTGCAACTTCGTGAAACCGGTTTGCTGGTCCTTCCAGTAGTAGTACGGGAGGACGCCGGTGGAGTCTTTCACGGCCATGCGATCCCACGACAGGATCGCCTCACAAAAGGCCTTGAGGTCCTTGTCGTTCTTGGTCTGCTCGTCGGCCTTGTCCCAGGCGGCTTTGAGCCGGTCTTGCCAGGGCGTCACGCCGAACACCTCCGGAGAAAGGGCGATCTTGTCGATCACGTCCTCCACCGTCGCGTCCCGGATTTTGTCGAGCTGCTCGAACGTCATCGCGGCCCGCTGGTGCAGACCGTACTTGATGCCCATGAACTGGGGTTCCATGTAGATGTAGGGTTTGTACTTGTCCTCCGTCAGGGGACTGTCGCGGAACATGACGCGGGGTGAGACGTTGCAGTTCTGCATCCAGCCGCACGGGGGATTCAAAACCTGGACCAAGTCGTCCGTCGGGTGAATCCCCTTCCACTCGGTCTTGGACGTGTCTCCGGGGACCGGTCGGGAGTAGTTGTACCCCTCCGGCCGGATGGGAACGCGCCCGGTCCGCTGGTAGTAGATGTCCCCGTCCACCGTGCCGATCATCACGTTCTGCGGCATGAGTTGGGCCATCGCCAAGGCGGCCTTGATGTCGTCCATGCTCTTGGCGGTGAAGAGCTTCATCATCTGATCGGCCAGACCCACTTCGTCGGCGTAGCTGATCGCCGCGGCGTACCCCTTGCCATCCTTGGTCGCCACGACCGGCCCGTGATGGGTATACAGGACTTCGCGCGTGACGTAATCCATCTTGCCGTCCTTGGTCTTGACGGCAATCCGGATGGTTTCCAGCACGCCCTCGCGCCATTGGTCGTCATACTTGTACTGTCGCGGATTGTCGGGATTCAGGGTTTCCACGAAGACGTCGGCCGTGTCGGGTCCACCCGTGGTCATGGCCACGGACAGGTATTCGCTGTGCCCCAGCGAAACCATCGGCAGACCGGTGATCGCGGTGCCGGCCGCCTGAATCATCCCCCCGTACATCCGCGCCTCGTAGAACCGCATCGCCCCGTAAAAGCCCAGGTGCGGATCGATCACCGTGATGGCGACCTTGTCCCTCGTCTTCGACGGGGCCAGCGCCATCTCGTTTGATCCGCGGTATTCGACCGGCTCCAGCTTGATCCCGCCGGCGACCAGGTCCTCAAAGATCTGCCCCTCCGGCCACGGATAGATGACGGCCCGACCCAGCGCGACGCACATCCAGGGCTCCATTTCGATGTAGCTGTCGGGCTTGGCGTCCGGGTGCTCCTTGAAGAACTGCCTCACGCCGGCCTGGAAGGCCTCCATGCAGGCCCGCACCTTGGCGGAGACCTTGGGGTAGTTCTTCTTGGACACCTCCGCGTGCTTCCAGAGACGGGAGCGAAAGTCATTGAAGACCTCCGAGGGACCCTCCACTTCGGCCAGGGAGCCGATCGCCCGACGGTAGTTGTCGAAGAGTTGTTTGGGACGGTCCTCGGCCTGCGCGTATCCCATCGCGAAACAGGCGGCCTCTTCCGAATCGGCGTAGATGTTGGGAACGCCCCACGTGTCGCGGTAGAGGGTGGCCTTGTCCGCCAGGGCTTCGCCCCCCACCCCGAACACCACGACCACCACGACCTGCCGTATCCGTGCGATCTTAGAATGGATCGTCATCACGGGACCTCCAGAAAAGGAACGAATCGGACGCTACCCGTCACTACGATACCCTCGAGCCGCCGACCGCACACGGGAAATGTTGTAATAACCTGTCGTCTGCGCGTCCAGGTGTCTTCAAGGAGGTCATGGCCACATGGGCACGTGACGTTTCGGGCAGGCACCGGTGAATCCGCTCGGCGGGGGAGGGCGAGCTTCCCGGCGAGCCGATCTTTGTTGGGTGAGCAAACCGGTTTTTTCCCGCTTGCGGCTCGGACGGGACCGCGCCCATCCGCCCCAAAGCGTCCCGCGCGCGATAAGCCACTCCGGTCAAGTCCGAGCGTCTAAACCTCGTAAACCTGGTCGGTCTCCAATCGCCGGAGCTCCGCATCGACCCAGTCCTCAAGACGCGAACGGGTGGGAAAGTGATATGCCAAGCCGAGTAGGAGGAGGATGGTTAGAATCAATGCCAACCCGCTCCCCTCGATCAGGTAGGCGATGCCAGCGAACAGGGCCGGTCCCTCGACCAGAGCGGCGCTGACGATGGTCTTGGTCACGAGGACCCTGACCAGCCCGGTGATCTCCTCGCCATGGAGCGGTCCGCGGCCGGTGGGGTCGGGGTGAGTCACTTGGGGTGTAAGCTTCTTGAGCATGGCTGCGGCCACCTTGCCCGGGACAACGGCGCGAGCGATCAGGGTCCCGGCCGCCACCACACCGGCTACCCAGGAAAGAAGCGGGACCTGGACTACCGGGGGGGGCAGCGCGCCGCCCGCTCGAAGGGCCATCGCGACCGCTAACAGCATCGACACGCCCAACACCATTGCCCCGACGACGGCTTGAAGGACGCGAAGTTGGGGTGCCATCTGCCTATGAAAATCCGCGTCGGACATAGGTTGATACCTCCTACGCAAAGCGGCCTTCGGCCACAACCCAAAAAATCTGCACAAGACGCGCAGAAGTTGCGACGCAAAACTCCGATGCGCCCCCCCGTCAACGCGGAAACAGATAGGCCAACCTTGCGTGGATCCTATCGCTCCGGTGGTGTGTGTCAATGACCCGGAAGGCAGCGTCCAGAAAGCAGAAAATAACAGTGCCTATTTTCTCCAGGGGTCACGGCCAAGATGGCCGTGCTACTTGCTGCCACCCCAATTTTCCTCCCCTATGGGCGCGCCGAAGGCCCATGACCAACTGTCCCTGCTTTTGCACCCGCCCGTTTGGCACATCCGGCGAAGCACAGGGTAGAATGCGGACATGTCTCAGCCGTTGCCCATGACCCGTCAGGCGGTTCGCCAGATCGATCGGAGGGCGATCGAGGAATTCGGTATCCCCGGCGTGGTGCTGATGGAGAACGCCGGACGGGGGGCAGCCAGGGTGATCCTCGATCTGCTGGACGATCCCGCGGGATCGCGGGTGGCGATTGTCTGCGGCGCCGGCAACAACGGCGGGGACGGGTTCGTCATCGCCCGCCACCTGCACAACGAACACGTCGAGGTCGTCACGTATCTGGCGGTTGAACCACAGCGGCTAGCCGGTGATGCCCTGGTCAATTACCAGATCGTTCGGCGGATGGGCCTGCCGATCCACCCGTTGATTCATCCCGACCGGATCGCCGAAGCCGCCGATGTCCTTCGAGGCAGCCGCGTGGTGGTGGATGCCCTGCTCGGGACGGGTTTCTCCGGACAGGTTCGCCCGCCGCTCGACGCCGTGATCGCCGTGATCAACTCCCTGCGAGGCCCGAAGGTGGTGGCCGTCGACGTGCCGTCCGGTCTGGACTGTGACACCGGGCGACCGTCCAACGCGACGATCCGGGCCGACGTGACGGTCACATTCGTCGCTCCCAAGGTCGGTTTCGCGCAACCCGGTGCGAACCGGTACGTCGGACGGATCGTCGTGGTCGATATTGGGGTGCCACGGGAGTTGGTGCCGGGCCGCGACCGCCCAAGGGCGAGTGGTGGGTGTGGCGCTTCATCCGCGCCCTAAGCCGCCTTCGGAAACGTTTGAACGGTATGAAGGAGCACTGTGCGGTCTTTGTTGAAAACGGTTGGCGCCGGACCGATCAGAAGTCGGTCGTCTTGAACTGAGGCAAGTAGGGCTTGTTCTTTGCGAACATGGCCTTGACCATCCTTTTGATCTCCGCAAGGGACAACACGGCGGCCGTCAGCGGATCGTAGCAGATGGCCTGGTAGACCAAGGTCGGGTTGCCCGTCAGCGCGGCCTCCACCGCCATTTCCTCGACGGCGACGTTGATACCGGTCAAGGCGGCACACGACGGAGGCAGGGCCCCCACGTGCATCGGGTTGAACCCACGTCGGTTCGCCAGCACGGGCACCTCGACGCAGCAATCCGGCGGCAGGTTGGTGATCAACCCCTTGTTGGGCACGTTTCCGTTGAACTCGAACATCTCACCGCCCAGATAGGCGTTGATGATGGACGCGGCGTATTCGTGTCCGCGCTTCAGGTCGAGCGGGCCCGGCTGATCGAGCCACTGCCGGATCTCCTTCTTCCAGGTGTGCTTGCGGGCCTGATACTCCTTGAGGATGTACGCGTAATGACCGGGGTTCCAACCGGTGCCGCGGGTGCAGTACTTGGCGATCAGGTCCGGGCGCTTGCGGAACCACCAATTGTATTCCGAGTTGTGACCGCTCGACTCGGTAACGTAGTACCCCATTGCCAGAAACATCTCATTGCGAACCTGCTCCTCGTTGTAGATCGTCTTGTTCTTCAGCGCCTCGCGGAGCAGCGGATAGGCGTCTCGACCTTTCCACTCGAACCGGATGAACCACGACAAGTGGTTGATCCCGGCGGAGAGGTAGTCGATTTCCTCGTAGGGTGCCCCGATCCAGTGGGCCAGCATCATCGCGGTGCCCTGAACGCTGTGACACAGACCGCTGACCCGGATCTTGGACTGCCGCTGCATGGCCCGGCACAGCATGGCCATCGGGTTGGTGTAGTTCAAAAGGATGGCATCGGGGCAAAGGGCCTCCATGTCCTTGCAGATGCCGAGCATCACGGGGATGGTCCGCAAGGCGCGGAAGATGCCCGAGGGTCCGCGCGTGTCCCCGACATTCGTATTCACGCCGAACCGCATGGGGATCTCGATGTCATGTCGCCAGACGTCCACGTCGCCCGCAAGGATCGTACACAGGACGGCGTCGGCCCCCTCGAGCGCCACCTTGCGATTCGTGGTGGCGATCACTTTGGCCGGGTACCGCCCCTCCCGGATGATTCGCCGAACCGCCTGTGTCGAGTAGTTCAGGCGCTCCTTGTTGATGTCCATCAGCGCAAGCGTCGCGTCCTGGAGTCGTGCAAACGTGAGCACGTCCCGCACCAGGCTCCGCGTAAAACCAAAACTCCCTGCGCCGATGAAGGCGATCTTGGCCATGCGTGCTCCTCCGTCCTTGTTGGTGTGGCGATGATGGAGAACCTGTTTGTCGCACGCCGTTGGGTGAACCCCGCCGCCGTCGGGGTTTTGTCAACGGCATCTTCCCCCCTACGGAACGACCGCACCGAACCGCGTTCAATGGGGCGAGTATCGCCAAGGACGGCGGGGTGTCAAGGGCGACGCGAGTCCTCCGGGAATCAAGGGCGCATAACGTCTTGGGCGGACGCCGGCCAATCCGCACGGTGACCGTAGCGGTAGGGCGAGCCTCCTGCCGAGCCGCAACATTCATGTCGCGCGGTTTGTCGCACGGGATGAATCCCGCCGCTCGGGCCATTCCGCGATGGAGAGGTCCCGTGATTCGGCAGGAACCTCCCGTCCAAAGCATTGCGGACCCCGAATCGACGGACAACGACCAAAACCCAATCCAAAACCCCCTTGCGGGGTGGTTGGCGGGCGCGGTAGACTTCCCACAAAAGAGAGTGGACCCTGTCGATTGAGGCTCGTCAACAACAGGGCGACGACGAAAGGTATCATCTCCTTTCATTCCTATCGTCCTGCGTCGCCTTAGTTTGATGTGATCAAGCCGTGCGGTGTGTATGCGCCTAAAGGTCGCTCGTGCGGGCGAGCTTTCGTACGGGTTCTATGGATACGAGGGGTGATGGGAGATGGATACGCACATCACGGGCAAGTGCCCGCAGTGCGGCGCGGACTTCCGGTTGCGGGCGTATGCGGCGGGCCGGCGGGCCAGGTGCAGGAGCTGCAAAGAAGTCTTCGTCGTGCCGGGCAGGCGACAAGACAAAGCGGTCGAAGACGACGTCATGTCCTGGTTGGGGAGTTCTTCAGGCAAGGGACGCCAGGAGGAGGTGGACCTGGACGGCGCGGAAGACCAGGACGAGGGCGAAGGTGACGACGAAGATGACGACCAAGACGCGGACGTTTCAAGGATGGACGCCTCGTCGGGTCGTGCGAATCGGTGAAGGGGGTTGACCCCGTTGCCGTTCAGACGGCGTCGAGAGGGTGGAGCCACGCAGGTATGCCGGCCGCCGGATCGTGGGAATGTCTTTTGCCAATGGGTGTGCTCGCATTCTTCATCGCGGTGGCGGGCACGATCAACATTGTGGCCGATTATCGTCGGTCGCTGTCACTGAAGTACGTTACCAAACCGCTCACCACCCTGTTGATTGTTGCGCTGGCCCTGACCCGTGAACCGGTCGATCGAACGTATCAGGTGTTCATTGTCATCGGCCTGTTGTTCAGCCTGGCCGGCGACGTTTTCCTGATGCTGCCCGAGGAACCGCGGAGCCACTTCCTTGCGGGGTTGGCGTCGTTCTTCCTCGCGCACGTCTGCTACATCGGCGGCTTCTCGGTACGATCAACCTGGGCATGGTCTCACGTGGCGGCCCTGCTGGTCTTGGCGCTGGTCGGTGCGGGGTTGTGCGGGTACCTGTGGCGGCGGCTTGGACCCCTGAAGGGGCCCGTCTTGTGCTACACGGCGATCATCGTCGGCATGGCCTGGCGGGCAACGGCCCGGCTGGACGCACCCGAGGTGCCGAAGGTCGGAGCCGTCTTGGCCATGATCGGCGCGCTGCTGTTCATGCTGTCCGATGCGTGCCTGGCCGTGGCGCGATTCGCCCGGTCCTTCCATGCCTCCAGGGCCATCGTGCTGAGCACGTACTTCACCGCTCAGACGCTCATCGCGATGTCCGTACGCACCTAAGCCGTTTTCAAGGGAGACCGACCGGTGGGTGCCACGGGTTGCCACGACTTGCCCCTGCTCACGGGGAAAGTCGTGGCAACCCGTGCTCCCTCACGCTGTTCAAACATTTCTGGAGGCGGCTTCGCCCTGATCAGGGTGGTGAAGGAAGGCGGCCCGCCGGTCGAGCGAATCGACCGTTCCGCGGATCCGGACTTTCAACGAAGACGGACTGATCATAGCGGAGCATGTACAGGCCGTCGCGATAGCCGTCCGGCACGATCCGAGGGCGATCCCCGAGCCGCTCCATCATCAACCACCGGGGGAAGTCCGCCCCCGCGCGGATGGCCAGCGGCGCACCGCCTCCGAACCGCGGGTTGATTTCGATCACGCGGATGCGGCCGGTAGATTGGCGTATGACTTGGACGGTCACCACCCCGACGACCTCGCCCAGCGATTGGACCACTCGTCGTCCGACGTCGATCAGTTCGGGCTGCTTGACGACGCGGGCCTTTTGAACCTCGCCGCTACGGACGTCCAACCGCTCTCGAGGCACCACGCACCGTACCCGCCCGTCGAGCCCGGCATAGACGTCGAGGGTGTACTCGGTGCCCGGCACGAACTCCTGCACGACCGGGTCGGGTACCCGCCGGGCCCAGAACCGTAGGGCTTCCAGGTCGTCCACCCGGTAATTGCCGAGGCTCGCCGATCCGTAGCGCGGTTTGATCTGACAGGGGAAGCGATGACGTCGCCGAGCAAGGACCTGCGATGCGGGCCACGTCGTTGGGGTGTCGATGCCGGTCCCGGTCAAGAAGATGTGCGTCAGGAGCTTGTCCCGCCCGATGGCGATGACCCCCGGTGAGGAGACGAGGACCGTGCAACCGCGATCGGCGAATCGTTCGCGCGCGTCGGCCAACTTGGGCAATTCGGTGTCGATGGTCGGCACGAGCAGATCGATCCGGTTCTTCTCGACCAATCTCAACAGATCGGAGATATAAGAGCGACGGGCGATGGGCGGCACGAGGTGCGCCCGGTCCACGTGGTAAAGGGCCGGGGCGAGGCGGTTGGTGTCGGTGCCGTGGATCTCCAGGCGGACCCTCAGCCGCGTGCCCGCATCCCGGAAGGCGCGGACCAACTCGACGCGCCGGCCGACGCACGTGAACATCACGCGGAGCGAACGATCCGCCGAGGCGGGCCGACGATGACGTGCCATGCGCTCTTGCCTTCAGACCACCGCGAACCCGTCCACCGCAGGCCGACCGATCGAATAGTACTCGAACCGACGGCGCCGCATGGCCTGAGGTTCGTAGAGGTTGCGACCGTCGAACACGATGGGGTTCCGGAGCAGTTTCCTCATCCGGTCGAAATCCGGGCTGCGAAACTCGTTCCACTCCGTGACGATGACCAGGGCATCCGCTCCCTCCAACGCGGCGTAGGCATCCTCAAAGTAGGCCAAGCGATGGGCGTACCGTCGGCGGAGGTTTTCCAGGCCCCGTGGGTCGTGCGCACGAACCGAGGCCCCCGATTCCAGGAGGCGGTCGATCAGGTAGGTGGCCGGTGCCTCTCGCAAATCGTCCGTCTTGGGCTTGAAGGTGACGCCCCAGAGGGCAAGAGACCGCCCGCTCAACGACTCGCCGAAGCGACGACGGATCTTGACGAAGAGCATCTCCCGCTGTCGCTGGTTGACCCCGTGGACGGCACGCAGGATGTCGCTCGAGGCGCCGGTCTGCTCGGCAAAATGTGTCAAGGCCTGAACGTCCTTAGGGAAACAACTCCCGCCGTACCCGGCGCCGGGATACAGGAAATGGAACCCGATCCGGGCGTCCGTCCCGATGCCCGTCCGCACGTCGTCCACGTTCACGCCGCATCGTTCGCACAGGTTGGCGATCTCGTTGATGAAGCTGATCCGAGCCGCCAGGTAGCAGTTTGCGGCGTACTTGGTCATCTCCGCGGCGGCGCGGGGCATGATCAGAATGGGTCTCTGGTTCCGGACGAACGGCAGGTAGAGCTCGCGAATGGTTGCGGCCGCCTGGGGGTCCGCCGCTCCGATCACGACGCGATCGGGGCGGAGAAAATCATCCACCGCCGTGCCTTCTTTCAGGAACTCCGGATTACTCACCACGTGAACGGATTGCCGGGCCCGTTCACGCATGACCTGCTCAAGACGGTCGCACGTCCCGACCGGAACGGTCGACTTGATGACGACGATCTTCGGCTCGGCAAGTCGTTCGGCAATCCGCAGACAGGTCTGCTCGATGGCGGAGGTGTCGGCTGCCCCATCGGCCTTGGGCGGCGTACCCACGGTGATGAAGATCACTTGACCGTGGGTGATCGCCTCGTCGGCGTCCGTGGTGAAGCGAAGCCGACCCGCGCGAAGGTTGTCGGCCAGCAGCTCCTGCAACCCCGGTTCGAAAATCGTGCTGCAACCCCGCGAGAGCTGTTCGACCTTCACCGGGTCGATATCCAGCCCGACCACGTGATTGCCCGTATCGGCCAGACACGTTGCGCTGACCAGCCCGACGTAACCGGTGCCGATGACCGTCACTCGCATCGAGGCGCCCTCCCGCCGGGAGGCATGGTACCCACCGCGGTGCGTCCCTTTCGATCACCCCCGCGGCGGTGTGCCGGCACGGACCGCCCTCCGCCCGGAGGTCGCCGCCCGCTCGAAACCCTGCTCCGCATCAACCGGGATACATGCGGCGCTTCTTGGGGTCCCAGATCATGCACTTGCGCTGTCGGAATCCCTCGTTGGCCAGGTTGACGGCCACCACGGCGGACCACCCCAGTTCGGGCGGACAATTCAGCAGTTTGGGATCGTTCGCCCGCATGGCCGCGTGATGGTTCTTGTGGTGCAGGGCCTGATCCTCGGCGCCCGTCTTCTTGTGAACGTGGATGGGCTTGCTCTTGTTCACCTGCCAGTCGGGGCTCTTCTCGTTCTGGGCCCAGACGCTGAAACCGGTCTTGTCGAAAATCAACGTCGCGTCGAACCCGCGGATGCAGTGCTCGATGTCGCGGTGGTTCGCCATCGTTCCCAAAACGTGGAT
>Ga0129299_1002424_pt1 | contig 12382 bp, 7 predicted proteins | sample ConPoolayeCmetaG_FD_94477 | JGI IMG/M metagenome (GOLD analysis project Ga0129299, IMG submission 94477) | Hot spring microbial mat communities from California, USA to study Microbial Dark Matter (Phase II) - Cone Pool mat layer C metaG ... | reverse complement strand
TCCTGAGCCCGCCGGGGAGGTGCCATGCTTCTGTCGGTCCGACAGAAGCATGGCACCTCCCCGGCGGGCTCAGGAACCGCGCAGCAGCCCCGCCAGACGCTCCAGCTCGCCGGATTTCATGTGGATCGCCTCGGCCTCGACCGGAAAACGGCCCTCCCGCACGTCGCGAGCGTAGGCCGCGAACGCCTCCCGGAGCACGGCCCCCAGGTCCGCGTAGCGCCGCACCGAACGCGGCGGATGCCCGCCGCCCAGGCCGATCATGTCGTGCAGCACCACCACCGTGCCGTCACAGGCCGGGCCCGAGCAGCAGCCGATCACCGGCACGCCCGCACGGGCCGTGACCTCGGCCGCCACCTCCGAGGCCACCGCCTCCAGCAGCAGCATCCGGGCCCCGGCCTGCTCGAAACGGGCCGCGTCCGCGATGATCCGGGCGGCACTCTCGGCGTCGCGGCCCTGGGCACGGTAGCCGCTGCGGTCCGCGATCGCCTGCGGCCGCAGGCCCAGGTGCGCCACCGTCGGCAATCCCGCCGCCGCCGCGGCCTCGATCAGCTCCACGTCCTGCGAAGCCGCCTCGATCTTCACCGCGTCGGCCCCGGTGTGCTCCAGGAACCGCCGCACCCACTCCAGCGTCGCCGCGGCGGCGCCCCGGCAGGCCAGCGGCAGATCGGCCAGCACCATCGCCCGCCCCGCACCGCGCCGGACCGCCGCGGTCAGCTCCAGCAGCACCTCCGGCCGGATCGCCCGGGTACTCGGCAGGCCCAGCACGACCTCGGCCGCAGTGTCGCCCACCAGCAGCACGTCCAGGCCGGCGGCGTCCATCAGCCGGGCCATCGCGACGTCATAACAGGTCAGCACACTGAACCTGCCGCCGGTGCGCTTGAGTTCCGCAAGCCGTTCGATCGTGACCCTGCCTGAGTCCGTCATCTCGCCCGCCTGAGCTGCCCCCGGCGTCGTCCCGCCGGGGTCAGAGCCGGTCGCACGACCACGGCCGTCTCGCCGGTCCCCCCCGCCCGGAACCGGCCGCGCCGTCGCCTGCCGCGCTGAAGAATACGGCTGCCCCCCTGCGGTCACAAGCCGCACCGGTCGCTGCGGCCCCCGCCGAACTCGAAGCACATCTTCGCCCGCGGGGCGGCCTCCAGGAACCGCAGACGCCCCCCGGAGGTCCGTCCCGCGGCTGCCAATTCGGCAGCAAAGAGGCATCGTGTCGAGCGCAACGTATTGCAAGAACGTGCCTTATATTTCGACGTCCCGTGGTACGGAGCTTGCATCGGCCGGGGTGAACCCGGTCGGATCAAACCCCCGGGATCGGAGGTTTCGGCATGCGTGCGGATCAGTTCACCGTCAAGGCGGCCGAGAGCCTGCAGGCGGCCCAGGAACGCGCGTCGGCCGCCCAGCACGCCCAGGTCGAGCCGCTGCATCTGCTGCTGGCCCTGCTGGACCAGGAAAACGGCGGCAACGTGGTGGTGCCGATTCTTGAGAAGGTCGGAGCCCATGTCGGGCGGCTGCGGCAGCTGGCCGAGGCCGAGCTGTCGCGGCGGCCGCGGGTCACCGGCGGCCAGGTCGGCGTGTCGCGCGAACTGGAGGCGGTGCTGAAGGAAGCCGAACAGCAGGCCGACCGGCTCAAGGACCGCTACATCTCCAGCGAGCACCTTCTGCTGGCTCTGGCGACCGTCGATTCGCCGGCCCGACAGGTGCTGGCCATGGCCGCAGCGGTGCCCGAGACCATCCTGGCGGCGATGAAGGATGTCCGCGGCTCGCATCGCGTCGATTCGCAGAATCCCGAGGAGACCTACCAGGCGCTGCAGCGCTACGGGCGCGACCTGGTCGAACTGGCCCGCCGCGGGCGCATCGATCCGGTGATCGGCCGCGACGACGAGATCCGGCGGGTCATGCAGGTCCTGGCCCGGCGGACCAAGAACAACCCGGTGCTCATCGGCGAGCCCGGCGTGGGCAAGACCGCCATCGTCGAGGGGCTGGCCCTGCGGATCGTCAACGGCGACGTGCCCGCGGTGCTCCGCAACAAGCGGGTCTGCGCCCTGGATCTGGGGGCCCTGATCGCCGGGGCCAAGTACCGCGGCGAATTCGAGGACCGGCTCAAGGCCGTGATCCGCGAGGTGGTCGAAAGCGACGGCGGGGTGATCCTGTTCATCGACGAGATGCACACCATCGTCGGCGCCGGCCGGGCCGACGGCGCCATGGACGCCGGCAACCTGCTCAAGCCGCCGCTGGCCCGGGGCGAGCTGCGCTGCATCGGGGCCACCACGCTGGATGAGTACCGCAAGCACATCGAGAAGGATCCCGCCCTGGAGCGGCGGTTCCAGCCGATCTACGTCGGCGAGCCGACGGTCGAGGACACCATCGCCATCCTCCGCGGCCTCAAGCCGCGCTACGACGCCCACCACGGCGTCCGGATCCAGGATTCGGCCCTGGTCGCCGCGGCCACGCTCTCGCACCGCTACATCAGCGACCGTTTCCTGCCGGACAAGGCCATCGACCTGGTCGATGAGGCCGCCTCGCGCCTGCGGATCGAAAACGACTCCATGCCCTCGGAGCTGGACGAGATCCGCCGCCGGATCATGCAGCTGGAGATCGAGCGCGAAGCCCTGCGCAAGGAGAAGGACGAGGGCTCGCGCACCCGGCTGGCGGCCGTCGAACGCCAGCTGGCCGAGCTCGGCGAGCAGAACACCGCGCTGACCGCCCGCTGGGAGCAGGAGGTCGGAGCCCTGCGGTCGATCAAGCAGCTCAAGGACCAGATCGAGGCCAAGCGCAACGAGCTGGCCGACGCCCAGCGGACCGGCCAGCTGGAGCGGGCCGCCCGCATCCAGTACGGCGAGCTGCGCGAGCTGGAGGCTCAGCTCCGCGAACGCGAGGCCGAACTGGCCCGCTGGCACAACGACGGCCAGGCCCTGGTCCACGAGGAGGTCACCGCCGAGGACATCGCCGAGGTCGTCAGCCAGTGGACCGGCGTGCCCGTGGCCCGCATGCTCGAGGGCGAAAAGGAGAAGCTGCTGCACATGGAGGAGCGGCTCGCCCGCCGGGTGGTCGGGCAGGAGGAGGCCCTGCGGGCGGTCAGCGACGCCGTCCGCCGCAGCCGCGCGGGCATCGGAGCGCCGGACCGGCCGATCGGGTCGTTCCTGTTCCTGGGGCCCACCGGCGTGGGCAAGACCGAACTGTGCAAGGCCCTGGCCGACTTCCTGTTCGACGACGAGGCGGCCTTCGTCCGCCTGGACATGAGCGAATTCATGGAGCCCCACTCCGTCGCCCGCATGATCGGGGCGCCTCCGGGCTACGTGGGCTACGAGGAAGGCGGCCGCCTGACCGAGGCGGTGCATCGCCGCCCGTACAGCGTGGTCCTCTTCGACGAGATCGAGAAGGCCCACCCCGACGTGTTCAACGTCCTGCTGCAGGTGCTGGACGACGGACGGCTGACCGACGGCCACGGCCGCACGGTCGACTTCCGCAACACCATCATCGTCATGACCAGCAACATCGCCGGCGGCGTGATTCAGCGGCTCTCCGAGAGCAACGCCGTCGATGTCGAGATCGAATCGCGCGTCCGGGAGGAGCTCAAGCGACACTTCCGCCCCGAGTTCCTCAACCGTATCGACGAGGTCATCATCTTCCACCGGCTCACGCCGGAACACCTGGCCGCGATCGTCGAGATCCAGCTGGACCTGCTGCGCGGACGGCTGGCCGCTCGCCAGATCGGGCTGACGATCACCGACCGGGCCCGCCAGCGGCTCGCCCGCGACGGCTACGACCCGGTCTTCGGCGCCCGCCCCCTCAAGCGCCTGATCCAGCAGGAGATCGAAAATCCGCTGGCCCGGCGGCTGCTGGCCGGCGACATCGCCGACGGCGACACCGTCCGCGTGGACTGCGAAGGCGAGACGTTCTCGTTCCTGCCCGAGAAACGCGGCGAGGTCGTCGGTGCGCCGGGATGACGCCGTCCGGCCGCAGCCCGCCAGGCACCATCGGCCCCCCGAAGCGCCGCCGGACCGCAGAGCTTTCCCCCCGCCACACCTCCCGGCGGCGCAGGGCTTTGTTCGCCGCCCTTGAAGGCCCGGGCCTCCGTCGGACTGAACCGCCGGTACCGGAGCCTCCCCCGGACCGATGGACAGGCCGGTTCGCGCCTAGCCGCCGACCCTCCCGGACCGCTCCGGCCGGCGACCGGCTGGCTGCCCCCGCCGGAGCACACGATCCGGCTCAGCGACAGGCCTCGATCGAGGCCGACGCCCCCGGCGGAAGGCTGATCTGCCAGCGGTCGCCGACCCGCTGCAGCGCACGGTTGCCGGTCTTCACGTCGGGGAACTCATCCGCGGACACCGGAAGCTCCACCACCGCCGCCACCGCCTCCGGAAGCCGCACGTCGATGGCGAACCGGTCGTCGGAAGCCTCCCAGGCGACGTGAATCGGGCCACGCGGCGTCGGCACCGCCCCGGCGGCCCAGGTCAGACCGGCCGGCAGCGGCGCGATCCGGGCACGGGCATAGCCCGGCTCGTCCCACCAGGCCCCCAGCTGGTAGCGCGAGAGGAAATAGGTCGGAGCCGCCGACCAGGCGTGGCAGTAGCTCCGCGTCCACCACCGGGACTCGAACCCCGGAAACGTCTCCCAGAACGTGGTCGCCCCGCGGCGGATCATCTGGCCCCAGCGGTCCCGGGTGATCGCCAGGATCTCCTCCTGCCGGCCTTCCCGGGCGAGAGCCTCCATGATGTAGAACATCGCGAACGGGCTGCCGACCTTGACCATGCCTTCCGGCGGCGCCGCCAGGACGCGGCGGATCTTCGCGGCCCGTTCCGGCGGGGCCACCTCGTAGAGCAGCGCCAGGGCGTTGGTCTGCTGGCTGACCACCCGGCTGAGCTGACCGTCGCCGTGGATGGCGTCCACGTACGCCTCCCGCGACTCGTCCCACAGGTGCCGGTTGATCGCCGCCGTCAGGGCCTGGCGGTACTCGTCGAACCACACGGCCTCCGGCACGCGCCGCAGCTGGCGGGCCATGGCCGCCGCCCGCCGCAGAGCCTCCACCAGAAACATCTGGTTGTGGGTCACGACCTTGTGCCCGCTGTCCTGGCCGGCCCAGTCGAACATGTTCCAGGCATCCACCGCCAGCAGACCGCGCGCGTCGGTCAGCTGCTCCCGGCAGTTGACCAGCATGCGGTGCACCGCCGGATAGATGCCCTCCAGATACGCCTGGTCGCCGCCGAACTGCCAGTGCTCCTCCACCGCCTGCACCCACAGCAGGCTCCAGGCCGTCAGGAGCGTGTCCCACGCCGAGGGCACCTGGCACTCGACCAGCGGCTGGCGGAACAGCGAAAGCGCCGGCAGCTCCGCGCAGCGCCGGGCCAGCGCCTGGTTGCCGAAGGCCGCATAATCGATCATCGCCTCGTTGCGCGCATCCCCCACCCAGAAGGTCTGCTCGTACGTCGGGCAGTCGGTGTAGGTGTCCTCGCTGCAGCAGCGCAGCGTGTGGGCCCCGACCTCCCAGATCCGCGTCAGCAGCGGATCCGAGCAGCGGAACGCGCCGCGGGCCGGCGCCGGGTGCGTCGCCAGCAGCGTCCGCAGGCCGCGGATCCGCACCGGCCGGGTCATGTCGCCCATCAGCAGCTTGCAGTACCGGTAACCGCGCCGCAGGAACGAGGTGAACCGCTGACGCCCGTCGCGGCAGATGTAGCGGAACCCCCCGTAGTTGTCGTTGGTGTAGTGGATCCGCACCCCGTCCTCGATCTCCTCCAGAAAGTTGAAGGTCAGCACCGTCCCGGCCGCCGCCTCCACGTCCAGCTCGATCGGGCCCACCAGCTCGCGGCCGAAGTCCAGAAACAGCTCCGCCTGACCGGCCGCCGGCGGATGCACCACCGCGACCTCTCCGGCCGCGCCGAACAGCCCCTCGGGGTTGTCGATCCGCAAGTCGCCCGGAAGGCTCCGGGCGCCGGTGGACTCCTCCCAGGGCGATCCGTGCGTCAGGATGTGCTCGTTCCGCACCGGCCGGGCCTGCGCGCGGAAGGGCTCCAGATCGGCCGGCGTCGCCGCCGCCAGACACCGGGCGTGAACCGCCGGGTAGTCCTCGAAAGGTCCGAACATCGTCCAGGCCGTCTCGTCGTTGAACACCCCCCGCAGCGTCACCGGCTGCTCGACGAAGAAGGCATAATGCCGGTCGAACTCGTGCACGTGATGCGGCGGAAAGGCCGCGACCATCAGGTTCAGGCCCTTGCGAAGCCGCGAAGGCTTGCCCCGTTCCATCGCTTCGCCGTTGAGCACGCACGCCTCACGCCCCGTCTCGCGCTCCGCCGGCACGATCGTCTGTTCCGCCGGACTGTCGATCAGCGTCGCGGCGAAGCCCCGCAGCGTCCGGTGGTTCTGCATCCGGTAGTCGCCCAGCAGGTAGGGCCGGCCGGTGAAACCGGTGTTCAACGTCGGCATCTCGGCCAGCCCGGTGCGCCACAGCCTCGCCGGCGGAACCGGCTCGCGCGTCAGATGAGGAACGCTCCGCCCGACCAGCGTCTTCCAGGGCCCCCCGCCGGCCTCGGCCACCACCCGGGCCTCCTGCCAGCCGGAAGCGTCGAAAGCCGGCAGCATCCAGTCCGGCGGCATGCGGCGGGCGTCCACGATCTCCTCGAAAGGCATCTGGCAGCTGATCCGCATCGTCGGCCGCAGGTAACCCTCGTGGATGTGCACCCGCCAGGTCCCGTCACTGACCACCAGCGGTTCGAAGGACTCGCCGGCGCGGCGCTCCAGCTGACACAGCAGCCCCGCCTGGCCGCTGGGATCGTACTGAAAGGTCCCTTCCCCGTAGTGGCTGACCAGCACCGCAATCGTGTTGCTTCCCGCCGCCAGCAGGCCGGTCAGGTCGTAGGTGTCGAACTGCTGGGCCCAGTAGAAGCTCCGCGCCGGGCCGTCGCCGACCCATTCGCCGTTGACGTACAGGCGGTAACGGGTGTCGGCGGCGATGTGCAGGCGGAAGGGCGCCCCGGCATCCTCGAGCCGGAAATCCTTCCGGCAGCACAGATAGAGGTTCCGCGGCGAGGCCTCGCCGTCGGTCCAGATCCACCGGGCCTGCCACCGGACGTCCGAGGGCCGCCCGCCCAGCACGTGCCATGATTCGGGAATCTCCGCCGCCGCGGCCGCGACCACGGCGGATGCCAGCCCGGCGATCGTCAGTGTCGTGAGAACCTGCATGTCCGCTCCGATCGTTCCGGTGAATGCGCAGACCGGCCGGGCCCGCGCCGGGCCCTCGGCCGATGCGTCATCTTCCGGCGTTTCGCGGGCTTTCGCAAACCCGCGCGTCCCGGAGCTCCACCGGCCAGCCCGGCGACAGGACGCGTCCGCGGGACGGGCTTGCTGCCGCAGGGCCGCCTTGCGGGGGGGCGGAAGTTGCCCGACAATGGCCGATCGCCGATCGTATACGGCGTTCCAGGCAGGGGCGGGTCGCGCCAGACATGGCCGAGGCATTCCAGATCACCGGGGACGACGCGGCCATCCTGCGGGCCTGCGGCCTGACCGGCCTGGACGCGGTCTTCGCGTGCGAAAACGGCCGGCGGATGGACAAGCCCGGCCTGGAGCCCTGGCGGCAGCGCTGGAAGCTGCGCCTGGAAGCGCCGGGCGAGGTTGCCCGCACCGTCTATCTCAAGCGGTTCGACCGCCCCCCCTTCCGTCGCCAGCTGGAACGCTGGCGGCGCGGACGCCTGCTGGGCAGCACCGCCGCCGTCGAGTGGGACAACGCCCGGGCGCTGGCGATGGCGGGCATCCCGGCGGCCCGGGCGGTGGCCTGCGGCCAGAAGATGATCGGCCCGTGGGAAGTGCGCAGCTGCCTGCTGCTGGAAGAGGTTCCCGGCGAGTCGCTGGAGCGCTGGATCCCGGCGGCGTTCGCGCCTCCGGCCGGCCAGGCCCGCCGGCCGCCGGCCCGGGCCCTGGCCGACGCCCTGGCCCGCTTCGTGGCGGCCTTCCATGCCGCCGGATTCGTGCACCGGGACCTGTATATGTGCCATATATTCATCACCAATCCGGAAAACCTCCGGGCCGATCCGGCCGCGGCGCCGTCCTTCTGCCTGATCGATCTTCAGCGCGTCTTCCGGCCCCGGCTGCGGCCCTGGAGATGGCGGATCAAGGACCTGGCGGCCCTGGACTACTCGGCTCCGGCAGATCGGATCGGCCGCGCCGAACGGCTGCGTTTCCTCTGCCGCTACGCCCGCTGCATGGGCGGCCGTGGACTGGCGCGCTCCCTGATCGGGCCCATCGCCGCCCGCACCCGGCGCCTGGCGCGGCGTCGCGGGCCGGTGCTGGCCGGCCCGGCGCAGGCCGCGGCGTCCGCAGGCCCGGCCGTCGAGACCGCCGCCGACGGGGGCGGGGCATGAAGGTCGCGCTGATCATCGAGCGCATCGAGACCTGGCGCGGCGGAGCCGAGACCTCCACGGTGCAGTTCGCCGCCCATCTGGCCCGGCAGGGCTGCCGGGTCCGGGTTCTGACCGCCTCGGTGGCCCCCTCGACGCCGGACATGGAGGTCGTGACGATTCCGGCCAGTCCGGTGCTGCGCGGCGTGCGGACCTGGCTGTTCGCCCGCCGGGCGGTGGAGTGGGCCCGGAGGGAAGGCTTCGACATCCTGCACGGCGTCACCGCCTGCCCGGGTCTGGACGTCTACCAGCCGCGCGGCGGAACCGCCCCGGAGACGCTGGCCCGCACCGCCGCCGCCGTCCAGGGAGCGATGGCACGTCGGCTCAAGCGGCTGGCCGCCATGCTGAGCCTCAAGCAGCAGGTGGTCCTGCGGCTCGAGCGGCGCCTGCTGGCCGGCGGCGACCGCCCCCTGGTGATCGCGATCTCCGACTACGTCCGCCGCCAGCTGCAGCGGCACTACGGGCTGGGCGATTCGCACGTGCGGCTGGTGTTCAACGGCGTCGACCCGGACACCAGTCCGCCGGCCCAGCGCCGCGCCGACCGCACCCGCGTCCGCCGCCAGCTCGGCCTGGCCGACGATGACATCATCGCCCTGTGCGTGGCCCACAACTTCAGGCTCAAGGGCGTCTGGTCGCTGGTGGAGGCCCTGGCCCGCGTGCCGCGCGACGACGTCTACGCCGTGATCGTCGGCCGCGACGACCCCCGGCCCTTCGCCCATCGGGCCGAGGAGCTGGGCGTCGGCCGCCGCGTGCTGTTCGCCGGCCCCACCCAGGGGACGCCGGCCTTCTACCACGCCGCGGATATGCTCGTGCACCCGACGTTCTACGACCCGTGCAGCCGGGTCGTGCTGGAGGCCATGGCCGCCGGACTGCCGGTGATCACCACCCGGTTCAACGGCGCCGCCGAACGCGTGACCGACGGCCGCGAGGGCTTCGTGATCGACTGCCCGCGGCAGATCGACGCCCTGGCCGACCGGATCACGCGGCTGCTGGATGACGGGCTTCGCCGGGCGTGTGCGGAACTGGCCCCGCGTGCGACCGGGGATATCTCCATGGCCGAGCACGCACGTCGCGTGCTGGCGGTGTACCGGGAGGTCTGCGCACGCCGGGGCTGACCGGCGGGCGCAAAGGGGCGAGGTGAACGATGGAGTGGACCAGCCGGGAACTGGCGGCCACGATCGCGGCCTGCGCGGCGGCCTATCTGTGCGGGTCGGTGCCGTTCGGGCTGCTGGTCGGCCGGGCCCGCGGCCTGGACATCCGCGCCCACGGCAGCGGCAACATCGGCGCGACCAATGTCGGCCGCGTGCTGGGGCGGCCGTGGGGCGTGCTGGTGTTCGTCCTGGACGTGCTCAAGGGCCTGCTGCCCACGGCGGCCTTCGGCGTCCTCCTGCGGTCGTGGACCGGCCCGGCGGCGACCCACGAAGCCGGAGCCTTCCTGGCCTGGCTGGCGGTGGGCGTGGCCGGCGTGCTGGGACACACCTTCCCGGTGTACATCGGCTTCCGGGGCGGCAAGGCGGTGGCGACCTCGCTGGGCGTGGCCCTGGGGGTCTGGCCGTATTTCACCCTGCCGGCGCTGGCCGCCGGGGTGGTGTGGGTTGGCGCAACCCTGCTGAGCCGGTATGTATCTGTGGGTTCGGTCGCCGCGGCCGGAGCTTTTCCCGTTCTTTTCGCCGTCCTGGCGGCCGTCAGGGCCGAATATTGGGGAAGCCCCCGGCAGCTCTGGCCGATGTACGTGTTTGCCGTGGCCGTCGCCGGCCTGATCATCCTGCGGCACCGCGGCAACCTCGCAAGACTCTGGCAGGGCACGGAACCCCGGATCGGCGGCCGCAAGGGATCCGCCCGCACGGGGCAAGACCAGACCGGGACATCCAGGGAGCCGGGATGAACATGATGCGGCAAAGCAGAAGATTCCGGGTGGCGGCGGCCGTCCTGGCCGCCGGCTGTCTGTCGGCCAGGGCCCAGGGCACGGCGGCGACGGCTTCGGCCCCGTCGGCGCCCGACGATCGCCCGGCCCGCGACATCGTCATCGTCAAGGTCGGACCGGTCCTCATCACCCAGGCCGACCTGGACGAGGCCACCCGCGGCATGCGCCCCGAAACCTGGGCCGCCCGGCGGGACGCGATCATCACCAACCTGGTCAACGACGCCCATCTCGACCTGTATCTCAAGGACCACCCCGAACGGGTCTCCGAGGAGCAGGCCAACCAGCGGATCGACCAGGACCTGGCGGCCCGCAACGCCGGCACCCGCCAGGAGCTTCAGCAGCGGGTGATCGCCTCCGGACGCTCCTGGGAGGATTACCTCCGCCACGTGCGCCGGCTCGTGCTCCTGGACCTGATCGCCAAGGAAGCCGACGAACGCTCCAGAGACCCCGAAACCGTACGCAAGCTGTGGGAAGAGCGCCGCCAGGATTTCGACGGGTCCAAGGTCCAGCTCCGTCAGATCATGCTCCGGGCCCCGGTGTACTGGCCACCCCAGCGGCGCGAGCAGAAGCGGCTGCAGCTCGAACAGATCCGCGAGGACCTGCTGGCCGGACGGCGGACGTGGGACGAGTGCGTCACCGAGAGCGAGTCGGCCCGCAAACATGCCGGCGGCAGCCTCGGCTGGGTAGGCCGCCATGAGGATATGGCCGAGCGGCTCATGCGCGAAGTCTTCTACCTGCCGGTCGGCGAGCTGAGCGAGGTCATCGACGGGGGGGACGGATTCCACCTCTACAAGGTCACCGACCGGATGGCCGCCTCCGAGCACAAGCAGCCGGACCAGCGCCGCATCGCCGCAGGACTGCGACGCGAGATCACGATCGCCATGGGCGACGAACTGCGGGCCAAATACCCGGTGATCGGCGTCGAGGAACCGCGCACGCCGGCGTTTCTGGCCGCTCCCGCTACCCGTCCGTCCGCCACCAGCCCGGCCGCCACCAGCCCGTCCGGCACGCCGGCGGATTCCTCGCCGGCGCCGTAGAGACCCGCCAACCACCCCGCGGCCCCCCGCCGGCGGCAAACGTCAGGGCCTCGTGGCCGTCGAAATCTCCAGCCGCATGTTGCCCAGCGACGCGGGGCTGTAGAGCTGTCGCCGCGCACCGGACCACGACGAGTATTCCCCCAGCCCGGCATGGAACCGCCCGAAATTCACGCCCATCAGCGATTCGCGAGGCCCCAGCCCCTCCAGCGGAACCCGGATCTCGACCGTCCAGGCATTGCTGGACGGGCGGTCATCCACCGCCGCGGCGATCCGCGCAGGCCAGTCGCCGTGCTGCCCCAGCGGCCGCAGACACGCCGCCCCCCGCTCGGCGATCACCGCGCCGTTGGCCTTGACCACGATGTGCAGCAGATCGCCGGCAGACACCGCCCGCCCCGTCGGGTCCAGAAGCACCTCGACCAGATCCTCCCCCGCCGGCCACAGATCGTCGTACTGCACCTGGTTGCTGCGGCTGACGGACCGGCCGCCGGGGTGGTCGTCGCGGCAGTTGAAGGCCAGGTACAGATCCCGCCCGTCGTGCCCCACCAGCACCACCGTCTGTTGCGAGGCCCTGTCCGGGCTGGACCGGCCCTGCTTGGGAACGTCCGCGGCCCCGACCAGGACGAAGTCGCCGGCCGCGTTCGTCCCGCCCAGCGGCCAGTCGTCCAGCCGCCCGTCCAGCACCGGTGCCGCCGCCAGCGGCTGGACGGTCAGCAGACACAACCGCGCCGGCGCGACGATCGCCCGCCCGTCGGTAAGGGTGAAGGCCAGGTCGGTGGTCAGTACGCCGTCGGGGTTCGGCTCGATCTCCCCGGCCATGGCCCGCACGAGACGACGGGCGAACCGCAGCGGCTCCAGAGCCGTGATCGGGTTCGGCTCGCCCGCCGGTTGCCAGCCGGCCGGGATGCCCGCGAAGGTCGCGACGCCTCCGATCGGCCGGGGGGTCGCGTTGAAGACCGAGACCACCGCCTCCACGCCCAACGTGCCTGCTTCCGACGGTCGAACGCGCACGCCTTCCACGTCCACCCGCACGCGCCGCACCG
>Ga0129299_1002422_pt1 | contig 12388 bp, 12 predicted proteins | sample ConPoolayeCmetaG_FD_94477 | JGI IMG/M metagenome (GOLD analysis project Ga0129299, IMG submission 94477) | Hot spring microbial mat communities from California, USA to study Microbial Dark Matter (Phase II) - Cone Pool mat layer C metaG ... | reverse complement strand
CCTGGGATTCCGGCCATAGGCCGGTAAGACCAGGTCGGCACGATAGTGCCGAATTGTTGACATGTGCTCCACGGCCAGAGGCCGTGGTATCAGCCTGCATATCCCGAAGGGATTGCGGCTAACTTTTTACGCAGAGCACATCATGAAAATAGAACGCCCCGCATGCACGGTTCGTCATGCGCGTGTGAAAAAGACCAGCCTCATGTAAAAATATAAGTCCTACAGTATACATACGAAATAATTGTTCTGAAACGCGTTCCGCCGCAATCGGTGACGGAATTCATTATATTGATTTTCAGACCGTTTGGCGACCTCGCCACCGGTTCTGACGTTGAGAGGCTCTATGGCGTACCTGATCATCGTCTCCTGTATCTGGGCATTGTCCTTTTCGCTTATCAAGGGCACACTGGCGTCCCTTGATTCCAATTTTATTTCCTTTGCCCGTATGCTTCTTTCTTTCGCCATCTTTCTTCCGTTCCTTCGTCCATCAGTGGCCGCGTTCAAAACGAGAATGTCGCTCATTATCATCGGCGCCATACAGTTCGGCTTCATGTATACCGCCTATATCGCCGCGTACCGCTATTTGCCCGCGCATATGATTGCCCTGCTCACAACCACGACTCCGCTGTTTGTTGCCGTGATATACGACTTGTCCGCCAAGAAGATTCATCCCGCGACCTTTTGTGCCGCCATGCTCGCCGTTGCCGGGGGCATGGTCATTAAATATCCCGACCAGCCTCTGCGCGCCAGCCTGTATGGCGTCATCCTGCTTCAAGCGTCAAACCTTGCGTTTGCGCTCGGACAGGTGGCATACGCGAGACTCATGGCGCGCAATCCGTCGCTGGACGACAAGCATGTCTTCGGCCTTCTCTACGGCGGCGCCGTTATCGTCACCGGCGCATTCTCGCTGGCGACGACCGATTACTCCCGTCTTGTGGTTGAACCGATGCAATTACTCACCATGCTGTATCTGGGGGTGATTGCCTCGGGCCTTTGCTTCTTTCTCTGGAACAAGGGCGCCGCGCGCGTTGACAGCGGCGTTCTCGCAGTCATGAATAACCTGAAAATCCCCCTTGCAATCATTGTGAGCCTTCTCATCCTACGCGAACCGGCCGACTATGCACGGTTGACAGGGGGTTTTTTTTTGATGGCGGCGGGACTGTATATAACCGAAAGGGCGCGGGGACGAACATCGAGCAGCTATTAGCCGCACGATATTTACATCGGAGGAATTCAGAATATGCGTCAATGTTTTTCATTTTTCTGGTTGTCGGTCATATGTGGTATGCTGCTGCATGCGGGATGCGTAAAAAAGGAGCAGAAGAAACCTTTCGGCACGATAACGACAGTCGAAGGGACCGTTGAGCTGTTTGAAAAACACAGGGGGAAGTGGCGTACCGTGTCACGGAGTTCGGTTTTCTGTTCCGGCGACAGTATCCGCACGAAGAAAGACGGGCAGGTCAGCATCGCCTTTGACGACAGCAGCAGTATACAGCTCGCAGAAAGCACCATGATAAGCATTATCGATACTGTCGACAGCGCGGGCCGCCGCTGTATCATCACGTATAATACCGGCGGTGAAATCATGGCTGAATTGAAAGGCCTCAAAGAGAAAGGAACACAATTCATAGTGAGAACGCCCACGGCCGAAGCGGATGCCGAAGGAACGCATTTCTTTGTTTTTTTCGCACCCGTGCCGTTTATCACACACGTAAAAGTGCTTCACGGAAGAGTGCGGGTGTGTAATCCCCTGCTTCCGCTGGCGCCCCCCGTCATTATCGTTCCCGGCTTTTTCACAACCGTCAGGATGCGAATCGCCCCCCAGCCGCCGGTACCCCTCAATTACGGACAATTCAAGAAGATGCAGCGAATGCTGGGACCACGGCGATATGATTTTTACGCAAAGCATTTTAAAGTCGGACACGGCATGGCGCTCACAGCGCCTCTCGTGCCAGTACCAATGCCCCCTGTGCCGGGGTTGGGAATGAAAGTGCCGGGGAAAAAATGGCCCGGCGGGATATCACCGGTTCACCGCCCATTCATACGCCCGTCGGCCAAACGCCCTTTGACGCCTTCAAAAACCGGATCGCCGAAGGCGGCGCACGACGGCGAAAAAAAGAAAACAAGTGGGAAAAAGAAATAAGACATATGCATGCACATGAAGATATTTCCATTCACAGTACCCGTCACGTATAATTATTTTTATGGTATGCACGACGAGCCATACGCCAACCGTTTATTTAACGAAATTTACCATAAGACGGCTATTCTGAGAAAGCCGATCACCGGTATCGTATCCGGATACCACGAACTGCCGTATATTTTCATCGCCCCTGACGAGGAGAATCCGTCGAAGTCCGTTGAGGTCAACGGGAAAATCAGCGTCTCCCCGCGCTTCATCCTCACGCCGGAATACCTGGGGGAAAAGTTCGGCGACGTATTCGATCCAGAAACTTTCAGCGAGGATATACAGGGAAGGTTTTTCTCTTTTGCGTACAGTACCAAGCGAAACGTGAAAATCGAAAGCCAGCAATTTACCATCGAGAACATCGAGGAAAAGGCCGAGGAGCGCCTCAACCGGGTTCACGACAATCTCATGAGCGCCGAAAATATCCGCACCGGGCTTATTTTCGGCCCCCGGTTCAAATATTATCCGATATCGCTTGATAAATTTATCGGCGACATTATCGACCGGGAATTTAAAATATAGGTATGTACGAAAAACCGCAATACCTAACGCCTGACGGTTACCGGCGGATGCCGGCGCGGCCGGAGAAAATAGCCGGCAGAGGGATCGTCACCTCACTGCAGGCAAAAAAGGATGTTGCCGCGCGGAAGATGCGCCTGGAAAAGCTTTCGGCGAAGGGGAAATCGATAAGCCCTGAAGCGGCGCGGATCATCGCGATGGCGCTTAAAAGCATGCTCAAGCAAAAATAGAGCTGGTATCCTCATCCCATGTGGGCGCTGACATTTTATCGTCTCTACGTCTCTCTAGCCGCGGGTGCCGCCGTATTCTGTGTCCTGCGCTCCGTATGGCTGTCGGTCGGCGCCGCCATCGTTTTCCGCCTGTGCTGGTTTGCCGTTGAATGGTGCGCCGGCCGCTGGATGCTCAACCGCGCCTATCAACGGCACATTGACCGGTTCAAGCAGGAGCTCGGTCCCTACGGTATCCGCTGCGCCAACAGGGCGGAAAGCGATACGCGCATTAAGAAGAGCCTCGCCGAAGTATTTACGGACAATCACGCGAAACTCAAGAAAGCGGTGGAACAACTGGAAGTGATGGATACGCTGTTCAAGGCTGGAATGCGTCCCGACGCCGACGAGTATCTGCTGCACGACCTCAAGCTGAAATACGGCAAAATGCGCCTGGAAAAGGAAATGAAAACACCCGTATCTCACTGATTCCGCGGGGATCGTGCGCCTCTCCCGTCGTCATCGCAGGGGGGGACGTCTATTCCTGTACGACATTATCGGGCGTCAACGATGGGTCTACGTACACGATATCCGCTTTTTTCATCAGGCTGTCGATGACCCCCATCACGGCGTCGTTCTTTCTTTTCATCTCAAGGGTAACCTTGATATTCTGAGCGACTTCGAAAAACCGTTTCGGCTCGCTGAGCTTCTCGCCGGTTTTCTTGAAAATATGCAGACCGACGTCGGTTTCCACGATTTCGCTGACTTGTCCCGAATCCAATGCCGCGATGATCCGGTCTATTTCCGGCTTCATGTCCCCCTGTTCAAACCAGCCGATATCCCCGCCCGATTTTGCGCTTGGATCATCGGAATACATCTTTGCCAGGCGCCCGAAGTCTTTCCCCGCCTTCAATTCCGCAGCCACTTTCTCCGCCTTCCGGCGCACCAGTGCTTTCTTTTCCGGCGGCATGCCCGCGGGCGCGGAAAACAGTATCTGACTCGCCCGGATTTTCGAACGCTCCCTGAAACGTTCGGCGTTTTTGTCATAGTAGTCTTTGCAGGCGGCCATATCGACGGTGTCCATACCGGCCGCGATACGATTGACCAGCGAATCCACCATCATGCTTTTTCGTAGTCTCTCCTTGAATTCCTCTTCCGTCTGCCCGGCCTGGGTCAGCATGCGCGTTATCGCGGCTTGGCCGCCCATGTGGCCAATCATGAGCGTATACAGACTGTCGAACTGCTTTGCGGCGATTTTAATACCGCGTTTGTTCGCCTCTTGTATCATGAGGCGATCGGCAATAAGCTGCCGGGCCGCGTTCTTGCGTATTTCCGCCGACACGCCTTCCAGGGCGCTTGCGGGCGAAAACCGCGACATTTCCTGCCGTAAAAGCTCCGCCACATACGCGACTTCACCCGACATTATCCATTCGCCGTTGACGCCGATGGCGGCGCCCTGCGGCGGTTTCACGTTCGAGCACACACACACCATACACATCACAGCGGTTGTCACGGGCGCTGCGCGTTTCATGTTCAGCCCTTTCATTATGAACGTTTGTATCCGTCAAATCCAGCCTTTTTTCTGCGCAATCCTGATAAACGCTTCAACGACATCAGGATCAAACTGTTTCCCTTTGTCGTCAACGAGGCGCCGGAGCGCTTCCTTTTTACCCAGGCTTGCGCGGTACGGCCTGTTCGACGTCATCGCCTCGAATGCATCGGCGACATGCAGGATGCGCGCGCCGATAGGTATCTGATCGCCGCTCAACCCGTCAGGATATCCGCTTCCGTCAAAATGCTCGTGGTGCGAGAGGATAAGAAAATAGAGCTGGCGCAAAAACGGCACATCCTTGACTATATTGGCGCCCAGCATCGCATGGGTTTTCATAACGCCGTTGAATTCTTCATACGTCAGCGGGCCGGGCTTGTTGAGGATATATCCGGGAATACCTATCTTGCCGATATCATGCAGCAGGCCGGCGTCGCGGATGATTCCCACCCCTTTTTCATCAAGACGCATCTCGGTTGCAATGGCCTCCGCGAGATTCATGACATTCTCGGAGTGGCCGTGCGTGTACGTATCCTTTGCGTCCACCGCTATCGCCAGCGCCTTGATTGTCCTGATATAATTCTCTTTCACATCGTCGTATAATTTCGTATTAGTCAGCGCGATCCTCGTCTGGTTGACAAGGTTCTGCAGGAGAGACACCGTTTCATCAGTATCTGCCGGTTCGCGTGCAGCGGCAAAATAGGTTATACCCATATTTACATCTCCCCACCGCACCGGAATCGTGTGGATAAATGCAAACGGCACGGAGACAGCCCCCCCCGCATTGCCGCCATTTAATGCAACCGGCCGTATCGTGACGCGTTTTTGCTGGATAACGGTAGGGGCATTTTTATTATACGCCGCCACCGCTTCACCGCACATTCTGTTCACGTCCTCGTTCGGCAGTTTGGCGCGGCTCCAATATAAAAATTCGTGAAACCGTTTCTTCGGCAGCAGAAACCCGATAAAGTCGATGGGGAAATGGCGATGGACGGTTTCGAACAGGCACCGGACGACGTCAATACGCTCCACCCGTCCCATAAGCTCCTCGGAGTATCTTCCAATCAGCGATAGTTCTTCAATTTTCCGGTTCAGCGATGCGTAGAGCTTGGCATTGCTGATGGCGATGCTTGCCTGCGACGCAAACACTTCGATAATATGCACATCGACCGTCGTGAACGGTTCTTTCCCCAGTTCACGGTTGAGGTTGATGACGCCGATGACCTTGTCGGCAATTTTCAGGGGCACTGCAAGGGCGGATCCGATGTTCTCCCGTTCGAGCGGCACATCAACATCCGGCAATGGTCCGCTTTCTCCGATCAACAACGTTCGGCCGTTACGCGCGACCCACTTTGATATCGCCCATTCCGCTCCATCAGCCATGGGCGAGCGCTCGACCGGCGGCTGCATCCCCCGATGACGCACGAGCACAAGCGTATCATGTTCCTTCTCGTATAATTGTATCGAACCGCTCTGCGCCTCGAGAATGCGCAGACATGAATCAAGGGTAAAACCGAATAATTCCTCAAGGTCGTGTATGCCGGCAAGTGTGCTGACGATTTCATGAAGCGAAACAAGGCGGGACAGGGCGACATTTTCCGATTCAAGATGCAGGGCTGCCAGCGCCCGGCGGATTTTTTGCAGCAGCATCTCCGGCTGATACGGCTTAATAATGTAATCATACGCGCCGTTATGCAGCGCCTGAAGCGCCGAATCGAGATCCGGATATCCCGTGGTTATTATAACCGGAATCATTATACCGCGGGCTCTCGCCTCGATAAGAAAATGAATGCCGTCCATCATCGGCATCTTGATATCCGCTATGATCAGGCGCGGTTGATGCCGGGCAAGCATATCGAGCGCCTCTTTTCCGTCGTGTGCGCACAGCACATCAAAGCCGTGCGCATCGAGGAATATGGTCATGGCTTTGCACAGCGATATGTCGTCCTCGACAATCAGAATGCAGGTCTTTTCACCATGAGACATAACAACAATTTTTCCGTCTATACGCCGCCGCACATCAGTACATTCACCGATGCAATGCGGCGGCCGGAAAACACTATCACGCGGCGATTACAGCGACCTTCAGGCGGTAGACATGGAATCCGTCTGCTCTCTTAAAAGATAAGGGATTGCGGCAGAAAAAGCCAGTTTTTTCTGTACCTCCCTGCGGCATGGGAGAGACAAAAATTCCAGCGGCAACTACCAGCGGTACCCGACACTCACAGCATAGGAGCCTGCAAGCTCTGACGTCGTATAGCAGAAATCAACACAGAGGGCGGACGAGAAAATACGCACACCTCCGCCGAACGAGAACCGTCCCGCGCTGAATCCGCCTCGAAGAGCCACGCTATTGCGGATGAGATATTCGATGCCGTAATGGCCGAGAAACGCAAAGGATACCAGGCCGTCCCGCATATCACCATCCTCCGCCATCTCAATTTCACGATCATTTCCGTTCCAGACGAGCCAGACACGGTCCCGCCCAAGAACATCGGGAGTGGCGTAGACAATGGTAAACTGCCCGTAAAAATAAGGAGCATCCTTCCGCCACCCTGCGCCCAGGCGGACGCTTGGAAGGCTGAGGTCATTATATGAAGAATTCCAATAGATATAATTCGTCGTTACGTCATCAACAACGAGCGAAAGCCTCAGATTCAGGCGTGGGATGCTCGCTACCGCCCCGGCGTCAAGCCCAATACCATAGCCGATATCACCGGGGAGCTTGCGCCGAAGGCCATGCAGGCGCCCGCCGGCCGAAAACCGGAAATCCCGCCGTGATATCAATTGCTTTCCATACAGCACCGAGGCCACCACATCGGAGGCGGACGTATAACGGAGCCGCGACGGGTCCCATACCGGGTTGCCGCTTTCGTCCTGATCCAGGCCTGTTGTGATAACGATGTCGGGCACATACAAATACCCCAGCAGGATACCCACTCCAGAATTTCCGGGCGCCTGAGCGGCATAGGAAACCATCGAGGTGCTGAGTGCATTGTCGTAATATCCCGCGTATGACACGTCAAGCCTGGAGATTGAATCAAGGGCAATAGCGGCGGGATTACATTGTGGAGATGCGTCGGCCGAAAAGGCAATATCCGCCCCTCCTAGTGCCGCCTCGCGCGGGAAAGCGAATATGCCGCGGTTGGCATTGGAATATGAGGAGCTCTCTCCGTATGCCTGCCGGCCGTGCCAGGTGAGCACTATGACCGCACTCACATGAAATGCCGATGTTATCAGCTTGGAGTACATGCATGAAAAATATATGGTTCATTGAAATATACAAAGAATACGGAAGGTGGAACGTAATATTTCAAACGTTTCTGTTGTGCTCGGGCAGGATATATCGGATTTAACCTACATTCCGCAGTTGGGGGGATGCGAATACGTGCGTGGAAACTGGCGTGAAGGCGGCGCAGGGCATATCCGTCAAGTGATATGTTCACGCCGCCTGAAGCGGTGTGTTGAGCCTGTCGAAACACGCCAGAGCGCTCAACAGATTTTCACTCCGTTCATACGGGTAAGGTATACCGGTCTTCCGCAGAACGTATTCGTATCCCTTGCCCTGTGCGGCCGCAGCGCCGCATTGGGCCTGTCGAAATGCGCCGCATCCAACTGCGGAATTTAGTGGCGCCAGCCAAAGCTCGGCGCTATGGAATGAACAGTAATGGATGACTGTTCTGAAAATAGCGAAAGGAATCCCGAAGGTGCAAAACCTTCCCGGTAAAGCGCAGCCGGCAACCGGAAGTGAGTCTTGTCAGTACAGGGCAACCGAAGCTGAAAGCGTAGACAGCGAGCGTGAAAGCCGTGTGATAGAGCCTCGAAAAAGCAGTTGTCGCCAAAGCCCTTGTCGTCTAAATAATAGCAGGGGCAACATCAACTCATCGATACGGCAAGATGGGAAGATTTGGTCGGGGTCCGAGAGCAGGGCAGACACGCGAGAGGATTCCCCGAGAAGCTCGGAGAACCGGAAGTCCCCGCCAGAATGAATAGGTTTGGGCGACCGTAGAATGAGTCCTGGCCGGTCAAGTCCGTCAGCGAGGAAATGACCGGAGAGACGAACAAATTGCTGAGCGGCGGTACGGTGGAGAGAAGGAAACGAATCGAAATCGGAAGGGTGACCGGTAGTCTTAGCGCGTTCATAGTACTGAGGAAAACGGCGAACCAACCGAGGAAGCCGTTAGAGGGAAGGGACGTGTCGGGTTGTTGGCCCGTTGAAGGGAAACACGGAGGATGCATTGGAATCCACGGACGTGTACACGAAACAGCAACGGATAGCACAGCCACAGCATGCGCGACAATCGCCGCGTCATCCTTTCTTCTGCCGCGGAGCCGTTTGAACTTGTAACGTTGTCGGGCGTGCGTATTGCCGGTCTTTTGCCGGGACGTTCCTTTACCCTGCCTTCGGCGGGCCGCTATGTCCTCTGGTCGCAGCGGCGGGAAGCGGTTCTGATTACCGTGCGGTGATATCCGCTGCGGCCGGTTCTGCAGCCTTTAGTGATGTTTGCGTAGCTGAGCTTACAGCGCTTGCAGCGTCTCTTCGAGCCGCGCCGCTTGCTCCCCTGAAGCGCGTGAGAGCGGATGGTCGAAGTAGTCGAGAAGCATATTTTTTCCCCTGCGCAGGCTTGCCTCGGTGCGCGCGGATGAATCGTCGGGCGAGTCGCTGCCGAGAAAACCCACGACCGCGGCCTGCATTACCTGGGGATCCTCGCCGGCGTATGCGGTTTTGATGCGATCGAGCAGGCTCAGAATGGTTTCGTAATCGCCGGGATGGTGATTACCGATGCATGCGCCCAGAAAACGGGCGAGGACCGCCGGCGCCGTGCGTGCGATGGCCGAGGCGTCCATGCCTGCGATGATGGTTTTAACCGTAGAGTCTGCCGCGCACCGCCACCATGCGGCAACGGCAGGGATGTCGCCTGCGCGCATGCGCGCAAGCATGGCCTCGTCACGCAGGCGGTGGTAGTACTGATAAACAAGAAACGCGTCGCGGCACCGATCCGTTATATATGCGAGCCGCCGGTGGCCGGTGCTTTCGAAGATATGTTCGAGCAGTCCATAGGCGTCGGCAATGCTCATGGCATACACAAGATACACATCGCCGCTCAGGCCGGTGATAAGGCCGGCTTTGACGGTCAGTACGATTGTGCCGTCGCGAAAGTCAAGTGAAAAGACTTTGTCGGGCATGGCCGGATCGGCGGCGGCAATCGTTCCGCCTTCCCTGACAAAGGATTTCCATCCGCCGCCGAGCGGATCCTTCCACTCGCCGCCGCAGAAAAATTCCGCCGCTTGAACCGCGTTGCCGAAAAGCGGCGCCTGCGCGCGGCCGCTCACCCGCAGCCTGGTTTCACCCTTGCTGTCGCGCACCCGCTCAGACGCGATATCCTCAAGCGCCAGTTCGTTCCACGGCAGGCTGAGCGCATAGTGCGCCGCCAGAAATCCCCGCGCCGTGCCGCTGATTTTCAAGCGGATGAAGCACGTGCGGCCTTGCTTGACGGCAGATGCGTCGATTGCCTTTACTATTGTGAACAGATCAACGCCGTCGGCTCCCGGATAATACAGGTCGAACGAGGACGCCGCGCATCCGCGTGTGGATACCGTTATCGAGCCTGCGGATCGGATATTACTCCGCATATCACCCTGATCGAATGCGGCATTGCCGCATGCCGCCGACAGAGCGCGGATGCAGGCGGCCTCATGGGTGGCCGACAGGCCGGCCGCCGCGTTCCCTTCTTCATCCGAAGATGCGGCGGCTGCGGCCGCCTCGGCGCAAAAGTTCCATTCTCCGAATTGACGTCCATCGGCCGGCGCGGGAGTTTTCCAGAGTTTCTTTTTGACCGAATCCTTTACATAGTGAGCAAGCGGTTTCAGCTCACCCTCAACCTTTGCTTGTATCGCCGACCTGAGCGCATCTTCGCCAGCAAAGAGCTGGTTCGGTTGTATGACGGCCGTATCAACATACACGAAGCAATCCTTGAATGTTCGCAGCGCGGGCGAATCGTTCAGGATAATCAGTTCCTGGACTGTTGGTACGGCTGTTCCCTGAGCGGCGGATAGAAAACGCTTGCTCCATTGCTCGCAGAAGGTTCTGATCGCCGCACACCGCGACGGCGGATCGGCCATACCACGTGCCTGGGCAAGCATTTCGCCCTTCGCTTTCATGTCCGCTTGAACGGAAAGCGCGTTTTTTGCGAATGATTCAAGTTCATCGCTTGGGATAAATACATAAGCCGGTGCGTTGGACGCCACGCTCAGGGGGCAATAAGCCATCACACCGGGGATATCACCGAGAAGAAGTTTCTGCACAATTCCGCTTCCGGCAATAGCGCCGAGCACTCCGCCCACGGCTGCGGCCGCGGGTGTATTCGTCTTTGCGGTATGCGGCGCCGCGGCGGTGCTGCCCGCCGAGGCAGGGGCAGCCGTTGTAGTGCCGGCGGCCGCCGATGCGGCCGGCGTATCCACCACTGCTCCGGCCGTGCCTGCATCAACCGTCTTTCGATGTACAGCCGGCATCACCAGAGAAGGACTGGTAACCGCAGAGGCCGCATCGGGGTGGGTGGCGGTGAAGGTATAGGTGCATTTTTGAGACGGATCGGCGCTGAACAGATTATAATATTTTTCGCCGTAGTACAGGACAACTTCTGCTTCTGCAATACCGTTTTCCACCAATGCGTCCACGCTGCACTGAAGCGGCTCTTTGCCGGCGGCGCTTTCGACAAACAGGGAAAAGGTAACGCGTCTGCCGCTATCCTTCGCAAGCCCGGCCGCAGCCACCTGCACGCGGCATTTCCGGTTGAACGCAAAGCCCTCCGTGCCGGCAATCCATTGGGGATTGAACAACCGCACGGTTGAGGCTTTTATCGCGGCGATGGCGGAATGTTCCGCAAGGATTTCTTCAACCGCCATTTCTTCTTTTTTCGGCGGCGGCGGGGCCTTCCTGCCGATGCATGCCATGCCCGGTTCGTTGATGTCGTGCCAGTATGTGCCTTTCATACGGAAACTAAAAATACATTCGCCCTATCCGCGCTAAATCACTGCGCTTTCACCGCCAGCGTTTCACGGCCGCAGGCCGGTGTTGATGGACGAAGCCGTTGCGTGTGGGTTATCGCATGACTGAGAAACGAACGCTGAGCCGCACACTGCCGCGCGCATCAGCAACACGCGCCGTATAAACCCCTTTCGGCAGTGCGGTGGTTGCCATGCTGAACCGATTGTCGGCTTGAGGTCGAAGCGTCATCCGCCGCACAACTCTGCCGCGCATGTCGGTGATGATAACCGCGGCGGCCTGCGCGGCGGCAGGAGGAAACACACATAACCCATTTTGACGGAATGTGGCTGATTCAACGATTTTGCAATTCACTGGGATTGCGCAGATATTTTCAGCGATACATTCATGCATTTCAACGGACCTCCCATTATCATCCTTCCGAGCTTTTCCTTGCGTTACTCTATGCCATCATTATGGGACTTCGTCGTATCAACAAAACCGATATTCTTCAGTACAACGGAGCATTGTTGCAGATGCTCGGATTAAAGCGATTCCCCGAGCAATCGACACTGCGCCGCTTTCTCAAGCGAATACCGCCGGAGATGATTCGAAGCATTGTTCGACTTCACGACAGTTTGAGAAGGACTAAAACTTAACCAGGACAGGCAAATATTGCCTGTTGACAATAAGGCTGAAAATCTTTATATTCTATTCAGCATCAGAAACTTACCGTTTATCAAATCCAGGCTTAACGTAATGTCAGGTCCTTGTAGGGCTCTGTGAAAGGTGTGCCCTTTCGGTTCATAAAATGCCGTAGAAACAGTGTATCTGACTTATATACGTTTTTTGCGTCGATATGTCTCTGAAAATCATACACCACGGAATCATTTCATGGCGCTGTTTTTCGGTGTCTTCCGTGTGTTCCGTGGGTATGTTCT
>Ga0129299_1002421_pt1 | contig 12390 bp, 8 predicted proteins | sample ConPoolayeCmetaG_FD_94477 | JGI IMG/M metagenome (GOLD analysis project Ga0129299, IMG submission 94477) | Hot spring microbial mat communities from California, USA to study Microbial Dark Matter (Phase II) - Cone Pool mat layer C metaG ... | reverse complement strand
GGGGAGGACCGAGCCGAGCGGCGTAAGCACCCGGTCCCCGCCCCAACCGGCTGAGCCATGCCGCGATTGTCAAGCAGCGGCGGGCGGGACGTTGGGCACCCTCGTTTACGGCGGTGTCCCGACTCGCCGCCCGCGGACCGTCCGCATTTCCACTGGACCCTTTCGCAGGAAACGGCCGATAACTTTTCATGCCGAAGGGCGTGAAGGGGACTTTGCGTCTCTGCGGGTGGGGGGTATAGTGTTCCCAAAACAGGAGAGGAGCTTCGTGCGCAGGATTCTTGCCGGGACGTTGGGCATCGCCGGGTGGGGATTGTTGATGACCGGCTGCGCCGAGCAAGAAAAGCGATTGCTCAGCCATTTGCCCGACCCGGCCTTGCACAGCATGCCGCCCAAACCCAAGGCGACCATTCAACCCCCGCAGATCACCCGGAAGGGGTTGGACCACCCCCAAGTTCCTGGTGAACCCGGGTGGATGCCCGCCGGCGGCATCAGCGATCGATGGGAGTGCATCGTCATCCATCACAGTGACAGCCCCAGCGGCAATGCCGCCGATTTCGACCGCTGGCACCGTCAACGCGGGTGGGATGAGTTGGGCTACCATTTCGTCATCGACAACGGTGCCGGCGGCCCCGACGGTCGCGTGGAAGTTGGGTCGCGTTGGGAGAAGCAGAAACACGGTGCTCACTGCAAGGTGCCCGGCAACTACTACAACGAGCACGGTATCGGTATTTGCCTGGTCGGCAATTTCGACGCGTCCTATCCGTCCGCAAGGCAGATGGAGTCCTTGAGGCGCCTGATGCGGTTTCTCATGGCGCACACGGGCATTCCGCCCAGCCGTGTTCTGGGTCACGGAGAGGCCAACGGCGGCAACACGCGATGCCCGGGGCGGAATTTCCCGATGGCTCAACTCCGATCAAGCTTCGGCAACGGTCGGCTCGCCTCCGGTCAGTAGTGTTTCCACCCAGGGGACATCACGGGGTTGTTGGGAGTGGGAAACTCCTGCGGAGCCGAACCCTCACCCACCCGATCCGGTTCGCCAGGAAGCTCGCCCCTCCCCCATCCCGACTCGAAGAAACAAGTGTGGGTAGGCAGGAGTCGCCAAAAAGGGCCTGGTTCAAAAACGGGGACAGGCACCTCGCCGGAACGCGTTTTCACCGTGGCAGTCAACGGTTGGCTCGGAGCCAGTCCCCGTTTTTGAACCAGTCGCCAAAAAGAGGGCTACGACGTCTCCCCACGCCGTAGCCCCGGTCGCGAAACACCGACAGCAACTCGCTGACGGAACCTGGTACGAGCCCCCCCCCACAAACGGTCTTCCGCAACAGGCCCCGTCGCCGAGCTGCTCGCAGCAACTCCGCCCATCTAAACAAGTTGTGTTCTGACAGCCTTGCTGTCCCGCCTTTGGATATAGCAAGGACTGTTCCAGGCAAGGAATTCGGAAGTCTCGATTCGCAGAAAGATCTTAACCCGCTATATAAACTAGGGTTATAATCATCTTCGGATCGCTCGGCCATGTGGATCATCGCGCGAGGATGCGCAACCACTCCCAAGTCCAAGCCATTCGGTTGGGTATTATTACCCACTGGGTGCAGCGGCGCCTCTCGCGCGGGACTGCCCGAACTGTGGGATTGCCCGGAAGGGGGACAGGAAAGGGGGACAAGAAAGGGGGACAGGTCCGCTTCGTTCGGAGGTGAGTCCCCGTTTTTGAACCATGCCCCCTTCCCCGGTCAAGCGATCCGTTGCAGGCGACGGGCCTTGCACAGGTGGGAAAATCTTCCCGGGTCGTGAGGACTAACGCAACATGAATGTGTTCTTAACAGAATCTTAACACGTTGCATGTAGCCTGAGGTCAGACGTACAGGATCCGGGGGGGGGCTGTATGGAGGTTTGAATTCCATGAACGCCAAGAGGATGTGTTTTACGGTTTTTACGGTGAAGTCGGGTTTGTCTGCGTGGTTGATGGCGCTTGCAGGCCTGACTTGCGCCGGTTGCAGCCGCGAAGACGGTGGAACGGTCAACGTGATCGGATCGACGTCGATTCAGCCGTTCGCCGAACATCTTGCGCAGGTGTACGGAAAGAAGCATCCCGGCGAGCGGGTTGAAGTTCAAGGGGGTGGGTCGACCGCCGGTCTCCAGGCCGTTGCCAACGGACTGGCCCACATCGGTACGTGCTCGCGGTCACTGAGCGACGAGGAGGCCAGACAGTTTACCCCCATTGTCATCGCCCGCGACGGCGTGGCGATCGTGGTCAACCCGGCGAATCCCGTGAACAACCTGACGCTGGAGCAACTGCGTGGCATCTTCAGTGGCCGATTCAAGAACTGGAAAGACGTCGGCGGAAGGGACGAGGCCATCCGTCCGATCACCCGCGAGGAAGGATCCGGCACCCGTGAGAGCTTCGTGCACCTCGTCATGGGTCCGGAGAAGATCTCCCGCGAGGCACTGGTCCAGGAATCCAACGGAGCCGTGAAGGAATTGGTGAAAGGCAATCCGGCGGCCATCGGATACATGTCCCTGGGATTGGTCGATAAGGGTCTCAAGCCCCTGAACGTGGACGGCGTGGAACCGAAGACCGAGCACGTGTTGAGTGGGAAATACACACTGGCGCGTCCCCTCCTGTTCGTCACCAAGGGTCCTCCCACCCCCAAGGCACAAAAGTTCATCGACTTCGTGCTCTCGCCCGAGGGGCAGAAGATGCTGGAGGGTGAAGGGTTGATCCGGGCCAAATGAGACAAGATAACGTCATCAAGGCCATCCTGATGGCCGTCGCGTTCTCGGCCATTCTGGGTTTGGTCCTCATCACGGTGTTCATCTTCAAGGAGGGGATGCCGATCATTCTGCGGATCGGGGGGCGGGAATTTTTTTTGTCCTCCGACTGGGATCCAAGGGCGGGACGGTTCGGCATTTTCTCCATGATCTGCGGTTCGATGATGGTCACAGCCGGTGCGATGGTCATCGGCATCAGCTTCAGCCTTGGTCTGGCCATCGTGCTGACGCAATTCTCACCGCCCCGATTGACCGCGGTGTTAAAGCCGGTCATCGAGTTGCTGGCGGGCATTCCATCGGTTGTTTACGGATTCATGGGGGTCGTCACCCTCGTGCCGCTCATCCGCATTCACCTGGGCGGGCCCGGTCTCTCCGTGCTGGCCGCCTCGATTGTCCTCGGGATCATGGTTCTGCCGACGGTGACCAGCATCGCCGTGGATGCCCTCAACGCCGTGCCTCGGCCCTACTGGGAGGGGTCCATTGCGTTGGGCGCGACCCGATGGCAGACCACCCATATGGTGATGCTCAGGGCGGCGCGGTCCGGTATTGTGGCAGCGATCATTCTGGGCATGGGTCGAGCCGTTGGGGAAACGATGGCCGTGATCATGGTGGCCGGCAATACCCCAGCGATTCCCCACGGCCTCCTTGATCCCGTCCGGACGCTGACCGCCAACATCGCGTTGGAGATGGGGTATGCCGCCGGTGATCATCGCCGGGCCCTTTTTGCCACCGGCGTCACGTTGTTCGTGTTCATTATGGTGTTGAACAGCATTGCCCTGGTGGTTTCTCGACGAGGGGCGAGACGAACGGGGGCGCCATGAGACTCCCACCGGTTGCCGCCGAGCGGATCGTCCTTATCGTCCTATGGACGATTGCGGCGATCACCGTTGGGGTGTTGCTTTTCATCATCGCCTTCATCCTGGCGCACGGGTTGCCACACGTGACGTGGCGGTTCCTCACCGACTCGCCGGAGAGCATGGGGCGCGAGGGGGGGATCTTCCCGATGATCGTGGCCACGGGGATGGTGGCCGGGCTGGCCGTGCTGATCGCCGCTCCCATCGGAGTGGCCACCGCGATTTACTTGACCGAGTACACCCGGGAAACCCGCGTGACCGCCGTCATCCGTTTCGGTGCGGATTGCCTGGCGGGGATTCCGTCGATCATCTATGGGTTGTTCGGTTTCGTCTTTTTCGCGATCACGTTGGGGCTGGGGTTGTCGGTCATCTCCGGGGCCCTGACCCTGTCCCTCATGGTGCTGCCGACCATCGTCCGGACGAGCGAGGAGGCGATCCGGGCCGTCCCCTATGCGTACCGGGAGGTCAGCTATGGTCTGGGGAGCACCCGCTGGCAGATGGTCACCCACGTGGTCCTCCGCTCGGCCCTGCCGGGCATTGCCACCGGCGTGGTGTTGTCCCTCGCCCGGAGCATCGAAGAGACGGCCGTCGTGATGCTTACGGCGGGTTCCGCGCTCCGGTTGCCGACCTCTCTTTACCATTCTTCCCGGACGCTCTCGTTGCACTTCTACATTTTGTCGCGCGAGGGGATCTCGATGTCCATGGCGTATGCGACGGCTTCCGTTCTGGTTCTCGTCGTTCTAGGCATCAATCTGGTAGCCTACTGGCTGATGCGGCGTTTTGTTGCTTCAGGAGGGATCAGGTAATGCCTCCGCCGGAGGGCCAACCCAAGCTGGCGGTCAGGGATCTGACGGCGACGTTCGGAAACAAGGCGGTGTTCAAGGGGCTCAGCCTGGACATCTATCCGTGCGAGCGACTGGCCATCATCGGACCGGCCGCCAGCGGCAAGACCACATTCCTGCGCTGCCTCAACCGCCTCAATGACCTGACGCCGGGCTTTGCACTCCAAGGGAAAATCCTGCTCGACGGGCAGGACATCTACGCGCCGCAGGTGGATGTTGCCGAATTGCGCCGGCGGGTCGGGATGGTGTATGCCACACCGGTTCCCTTGCCGTGGTCGGTTTACGAGAACTTGGTCTACGGTCTAAAGCTGGCCGGTGTCCGTGACCGTGCGACGCTGAGCGAACGCGTCGAGCGCTCGCTGAAGGGTGTCGCCCTGTGGGACGAGGTGAAGGACCGGCTTGAAGAACCGGCCCATAACCTTTCGGGCGGGCAGCAGCAGCGATTGTGCCTGGCCCGGGTCCTGGCACTCGATCCGGAGGTGCTGATCCTGGACGAGCCCTGCTCGGGACTGGACCCGATTTCGACCGGCAAGATCGAGGACGCGCTGGCTGAGCTCAAGGCCAAGCACTCCATCGTGCTGGTCACGAACAACACCAAGCAGGCCGCCCGCGCCTCCGACCGCACGGCGTTCCTCCTGATGGGCGAGCTGGTGGAGGTCGGCCCGACCGCCCAGCTCTTCACCAAACCGAAGCACCAGCGCACGAACGAGTATCTGGTCGGGCAATTCGGGTAGGACGGGGTCATGGAGTACAAGATCGAGGCGCTGAAGCTCAATTTGTACTATGGGCGTTTCCAGGCGCTCAAGGATGTGAGCGTTTCGATCCGACCTCGGGCGATCACCGCGATCATCGGGCCGTCGGGGTGCGGGAAGTCCACGTTGCTCCGCTGCTTCAACCGGATGAACGACCTGATCAAGGGGGTAAAGGTCACCGGACAGGTTCTCCTGGACGGCGAGAACATCTTCGAGTCGGGGATCCGCCTGACCCGCCTGCGCCGCCGGGTCGGCATGGTGTTCCAGCGCCCCAATCCGTTTCCGTTGTCGGTGTTCGACAACGTGGCGTACGGGCCCCGGGTGCACGGGGTCACCGAGCAGGGTCGTCTCCAGATGATCGTCGAGGACAGCCTGCGCGCCACCCTGTTGTGGGACGAGGTCAAGGACCGGTTGAGCGCCTCCGCCCTGCGGCTTTCGCCCGAGCAGCAGCAGCGGTTGTGCATCTCGCGGCTGGTGGCCGTCGAACCGGAGGTCTTGCTGATGGATGAGCCCTGCTCCTCGCTCGACCCCATCGCCACGGCGCACATCGAGGAGCTTATGCGACATCTTGCGGAGAAGTACACGATCGTGATCGTCACCCACAACATGCAGCAGGCCGCGAGGGTCTCGAGCGAAACGGCCTTCATGTTGCTTGGCGATCTGGTCGAGTTCGGGCCGACACCGCGTATTTTCGAGAACCCGCGGGACAAGCGAACCGAAGAATACGTGTCGGGGCGCTACGGTTAGGAGGCGTAGAACACATGTCCGTTCATCTCCACCGAGAGATCGAAAAGCTCAAGATGATGGTCCTGAACCTGGGCGCGCTGGTCGAGCAGGACGTTCACGACGCCGTTCAGGCCGTGGTGCGAGGCGACGAGGCCACCGCCGACCGCGTGATCGAACAAGACGCCGAGATCGACGAGCTCGAGATCGAGGTGGAGGAGGAATGCCTCAAACTGCTTGCGCTCTACCAACCGGTGGCGGCCGACCTGCGGTTCATCATCGCCGTACTCAAGATCAACAACGACCTCGAGCGCATCGGCGACAAGGCGGTGGCGATCGCGAAGCGATCGAAGCTCCTGATCCGAAACGAGCTTTTCATGACCGCCTTCGATTTCACCGGGATGGCGGCCAAGGTGCAGACCATGCTCCGCGAAGCCCTGAACGCCCTGGTCAACGCGGACGCGGAACTGGCGCTCCGCATCCGAGTGATGGACGACGAGGTCGATACGATGCTCCGCGACATGAACGCCCGGATCAAAGCCCAAATCGTCGCGCAACCCGACCGTCTGGACGCGCTGATGGCTTCGCTGGACATCTCCCGCCACCTCGAACGGATCGCCGACCATGCCGCCAACATCGCCGAGGACGTCATCTACATGGTCGAGGGCGAAATCATTCGGCACAGGGTTTCGGAGCAGGAACCCCGCGGGTCCTGACTCCAAAACCGGTGTGCGAACGTCACGAAGGCGACGGGTCATTTCGAACCCTACCTCCCCCCATCCGGAAATCGAACCGGAAGTGGGAAACCGGGATAATTCAACCGACGGACCGGTAGCTGGCTCCGCTCGGCTCGGTTCATCGCTCCGTGGGGAGAATCGAGGATATTAAACCAAGGTCGCAAAATGTGACTTGACATGGAATGTGCGGTGCGGCAAAATGCCTATTTAGAGGCCTGTCAAACTAGGCATTTCGCAGGGGACGAGGCCCGGGCATGAAAGTGGCACTCGACTGCATTCGCAGAGCCCAGAAGGAACCGCTGCACAAACAGCTTGCCTCCGCCATTCGGGGTGCCATCCAGGAGGGACACTACCGACCCGGTGAACGGATTGAGCCCGAGCGCCTCTTCATGCACCAGGCTCACCTGAGTTATCCGACCGTTGCACGGGCCTTTCGCCAGCTCGTCACCGAGGGTCTGGTCATAAGGAAAGTCGGCTGCGGCACCTTTGTCGCCGACCCGCTCCCCAACCGGAATCGCGGAACGAGGACCGTCGGCGTGGTCTACTATCAGCGGAACGAGTTCTTCCTCCCCATTTACACCGGTATACAAGCCGAGTGCAACCAGGAGAGATGCAGGGCGATTCCGGTTTTTGAAATGGGCCAAGTCGGCGGCGAGGACCGCGTCCTGCGCAAACTGCAAAACCACGGGGTGTCGGGGATCCTCGTGGTGCCTAGCCTCCTGGAGAGGCAACACCGAGAGCTCATCCGCCTGATCGTCCGCCACGTGCCGATCGTTCTGATCGACACCTATCTGCCTGATACCCCGTGTGATGCGGTGGTCGTCGATAACGAAGGGGCTGCGGAGACCATGGCGCGGCACCTGATTGAGCTCGGACACCGGCGGATCGTGTTCGTGACTCACGGTGTCCAGTATCCCTATGGTACAAGCGTTCGCGATCGCCTTGCCGGGGTGCGCCGTGCCCTGCGGGCCGCCGGTATCGGCGATGAGGAAGACTGGCAAGTCGAATTCGGCAATCCCGTTTCCTCCGCTCAGGAAGTGGATCGACGGATCCACCGAATTTTGGAGGACCTGCTGGGCCGCGGACCCAAGCGTCGTCCAACAGCGATCATGTGCCTCAATGATCTAGTCGCTTTGGCGACCATCCGGGCGCTGCGCGAACGGGGTCTGCGCGTTCCACAAGACATCTCCGTCACGGGCTTCGATGATCTGTCCTGGGCAGAAAGTGTTGATCCCCCTTTGACCACGGTCGCCCAGCCGCTGGAACGAATCGGCCGCAAGGCCGCTCGATTGCTGTTCGAACGTCTGCTGTTTCCGAACCGGCAACCGGTTCGAGTGGAGATGGATTTCCGGCTTGTGGTTCGACGGTCGACGGCTCCGCCGCCGACGGGCAAGTAGGGAGAGGGATGACGCGTGGAGGTTCAGGTTGCCGCTGTGTGCGGCAGGAGGTACGTCAGATGGGACGGGCCATCGCTATTCTCACCGCTGTGGCGGTGGTATCGTTGGCAGGGACGGGGCAAACCTACGCGGCTCAAATTCTCGCCAACGACGACTGCTACGTTGAAAACGGGGTGTGCAAGGACAACCTCGGCATCATCGTCAAGACGACCAACAACCGAAACGGTTGGATTGAATTCACCTTGGGCACTACCGCCGTCTCCTCCGCCACACTGCGTCTCTATGAGAACAACGACGAGCCCTCAGAGACGACGGTCAACTTTCGCGCCGCCCAGTACAACTTCAACGAGGGCACCTTCACGGGCACGGACACCACCAGTTGGACCGACCTGGCCACGATCAATGTGAACACGCCCCAGACGTGGTATACCGTGGACATCACGAGCTTCTATAACAGCCACCTGGGCCAGACGGTGACGTTTCACCTGAAGCCCATCACCAGCCCGGGCTACTCCGCGACATTCGAGGATCGAGAGAATTCACTTGGGTCGGGCAACCCGCCGCGGATCGAGTGGACCCCGGCTGGGATCCCACCGGTCATCGCGGAGGTCTCGCCCGACCCGGACGGCGCCCAGGCCGGCATCCCCTACGTCAAGCAACTGTCGCTGACACAAGGGTCTGTCCCAGTGACCTGGTCGGTTGTCCAGGGACCGGCGGGGTTGACCGTCGATTCGAACGGCTACGTCAGCGGCTGGACGCCCTCCAGCGGTCAGATCGGCCAGACCTTCACAATCGAGATTCGGGCGAGCAACGCTTACGGTTCCGACACCGAGATTTGGCAGGTCCAGGTCGCCGGTGCGGGCTCGGGGACGATCTACGCCAACGACGACTGTTATGTCGAAAACGGGGTGTGCAAGGACGATCTCGGGATCGTCGTCAAGACGGTGAACGATCGCAACGGTTGGGTCGAGTTTACGCTCGGAAGCACTGCGGTTGCGTCGGCGACGCTGCGCCTGTACGACAACAACGACGACCCTTCGAACACTTCGATCAACGTCCGCGCCGGCCAGTACAACTTCAACGAGACGAGCTTCACGGGTACCGATACGACAAGTTGGACCGATTTAGGGTCTATCAATGTCAACGCCTCCCAAACCTGGTACGCCGTGGACATCACGGCCTTCTACAACAACCACCTGGGCCAAACCGTGACGTTTCATCTGAAGCCCATCAGCAGCCCGGGCAACTCGGCAACATTTGAAGATCGGGAGGGATCGTGGGGCTCGGCAAACACACCCCGCATCGAGTGGACACCCAGCAATGTGCCGCCGGTCATTCAGGAGGTCTCGCCCGATCCTGACGCGGGCTATGCCAACCTGGAATACGTGCGTCAGCTCACCCTGTCGCAAGGTTCGCCGCCGATTACCTGGTCGGTGGTCCAGGGTCCCGCCGGCGTAGCGGTGGACTCCGCCGGCCGAGTCAGCGGATGGACGCCGGCCAACGAGAACATCGGCTTCACCTTCACGATCGAGATTCAGGCGAGCAACGCCTACGGGTCGGACACCGAGGTCTGGCAGGTGACCGTCGGGGCGATACCCGAGCCGGTCATTCAGGAGGTTTCGCCCGACCCCGACCGGGCCTACGTCGGTACGCCATACGTCAAGCAGCTTGTCTTGTCACAGGGTACGGGTGTGACGTGGTCGGTCGATCAGGGACCCACCGGGTTGACCGTCGATCCCAACGGTCGGGTCAGCGGCTGGACACCCGCTTCCGGTGACGCGGGACAGACGATTCCTATCACCATTCGGGCCACCAATGCCGGTGGCTACGACACCGAGAGTTGGAATGTCATCGTCAGCGCCACGAGCGGCATCGTCTTCCCCGGAGGCACCTGGGAGTTCAAGACACCCGCCGAGCTTGGGTTGGACGGCAGCAAGCTCGATCAGGTCGCCAGCAACATCGGCGGCGTGGGTTGCATCGTCCGGCAGGGCTACATGGTCAAGACCTGGGGTGACCAGGCCTCCAAGGGCGATTGGGCGTCGGCGGCCAAGCCGGTGGTCAGCACGATGCTCCTGTTCGCCGTGAAGGAAGGCATCGTTTCGAGCGTCCACAAGCAGATCCGGGACTATGGTTGGGCCCTGATCACGAAGGACCAGCCGATGGAGTACTACCATCTGGCAAACATGACGAGCGGCTATGCCCGCGGGGAGGCGCCCGGGGCGGCCTGGGCCTACAATGACTATGCGATCAACCTCTACGTCAAGACACTCTTCGATCGGGCCTACGGCACCACGGCAGACGCGGCGGCCAGGAATGCGAATCGCCTTGGCTTTCTCCAGCTCCAGGATGGCACGCTGTTCTCCTCTCGCGGTGGGTACGGCGTTTCCACGACCCCGCGCGATTTCGCGCGGATCGCCTGGCTCTGGTTGAACAAGGGTAACTGGAACGGCACGCAGCTCCTGCCGACGCAGTACTTTGACGACTACATGAAGCCCCTTGTGCCGATCGACCTTCCGCGGACGACCGCCAGCGGGACCGACTACCTCGGCGTCGGGACCTATGGTGGCGGGTCCGACCAGACGGCAGAGGGTCCGGGGATCTACGGGTTTAACTGGTGGTTCCAAGGTTATGGCGCGACGAATCCCACGACGTTGACGTGGCCCGACGGACCCAGTGGCATGTTTGCCGCTTCGGGCCACGGCGGGAATGAGTGCGTCGTCGTGATTCCCAGCTTGTACTTGGTCATGGCCTACCGGAGCACATGCGCGTTCATCCCGGGCAATGCCAGTTGTTGCCTAAACCAGGCCGTCAAGCTGCTGGTCCAGGCCTGCCCGCCGCTCAATCCCAACGCGCCGGTCGCGGTCATCAGCGCGACCCCCACGTTGGGTCAGGCCCCGTTGACCGTGAGCTTTGACGGATCGGGTTCCTACGACATCGAAGGTCCCATTGTTCGGTACGAGTGGGATTTTGACAACGACGGGACGGTGGATGGCAACGGCGTGACCGTCGATACGGTATACGCCTCGCCCGGGGTGTACACGGCTAGACTGATCGTGACCGACGGCGGCGGGTTGACGGACGACGAGACGGTTGAGATCACGGTGAACGCCGCCCCGACCGGTTCGATCGTGGTGGACCCGAACCGTCCGGCGTGGTTCAAGTACGAAGGGGGTGGGCCGTTCTTCATGTGCGGTCCGGGCGATCCGGAGGGCTTCCTCTACCGCGGCACCCGCAACGCCAACGGCACGCGCAACGGGGATCAGATGACGCTGATCAACAAGATGATCGGCACGGGCGCGAACTGCATCTACATGATGGTGGTCCGCAGCCACGGCGGGGACGGCGATTCGACGCAGAACCCCTTCATCGACAGCAACATCAACAATCCCATCGACCAGGACATCCTCAACCAGTGGGAGACGTGGTTCACGGCGATGGACAACAACGGCATCACCATCTTCCTGATCTTCTACGACGACAGCTCAAAGCCCTTCGGGCGCGATCTGATCGGCGGGCAGCTCGATCCGCGGGAGGCCTACCTCATCGACACCATCGTCGGGGCGTTCAAGCACCACCGGCATCTGATCTGGTGCGTGGCCGAGGAGTACGGCGAGGCGCTCTCGGCCGCCCACGTCTCCAAGATCGCCGAGCGGATCAAGCAGAAGGACACGAACCATCACCCGGTGGCCGTCCATCAGAACAACGGCACGTCCTTCGACTTCAACGGCAATCCGAACCTGGACCAGTTCGCGGTGCAATACAACACGAGCTCCAAAACGGAGTTGCACAACGCGGCCGTGGCGGCCTGGAACAACGTGGGTGGTCTGAAGAACATCAACCTGGCCGAGTTCCAGCCGATGCCCACCGGCGATGACTTGCGGCAGAAAGTCTGGGCGATCGCCATGGGCGGTGCGTATTCGATGATCCTGTTTATGGACATCGCGTCGACGCCGGTCAGCGACCTGCAAATCTGCGGGCGTCTCGTTCAGTTCATGCAAGCCACGCGGTTCAACAAGACGGCACCGGCCGACAGTCTGGCCAGAGGCAACACGGACTACGTGCTGGCCAGTCCGGGTAACGTCTATATCGCTTACGGTGATTCGGGCAGCAGCCTGGGCATAAACGTCCAGGCCGGCAGTTATCGGGTGAAATGGTACGACCCCGCGGACGGAGATTGGGTGGATCAGGGCATTCAGACGCTTGCCGCGGGTGATCAGACGTTCACGAAACCCGGAAGCATCGGCAGCGAGGCTGTTGTCTATCTGGCCAAGGAGGAAGCCCCGCCGACCATGGTCACCTTGACCCTCACCGAGACAAACGCG
>Ga0129299_1002419_pt1 | contig 12392 bp, 11 predicted proteins | sample ConPoolayeCmetaG_FD_94477 | JGI IMG/M metagenome (GOLD analysis project Ga0129299, IMG submission 94477) | Hot spring microbial mat communities from California, USA to study Microbial Dark Matter (Phase II) - Cone Pool mat layer C metaG ... | reverse complement strand
GTCCTGACATTTCTCATACCCCCGTCTCAACCGAACTACTATTTCAATCACCGAAATCAACTCAGCATCATACCTTACTTCAAATTATACCACAAATTACCGGGCAGTACCATACCCCAGCTTTGGGATACTGCACCAAGAACAGTTGCAAATCCCACACGGCATCGTGATGTCATCTGAGCAACGCGAAGCGCCTGACCGATCAGCATCATTTCTTGTAGCGATAGACGATACGCCCGCGGGTCAGGTCATAAGGTGACAACTCAACCAAAACCCGGTCGCCCAACAATACACGAATGTAGTACATGCGAATTTTCCCAGAGATATGAGCCAGAACTTCGTGCCCTGAATCCAGGCGCACTTTGAACATGGCATTGGGCAATGCTTCTACAACCGTGCCCTCGGCTTCGATCACTTCTTTCGATGGGTTTTGCTTGATCTTCTTTTTCACCTTAAACCTTTTCCCCCTTCACTGTTTACCGAATCGCTTTCTTCTGCTCCCGTGCTCAGTTCTCTGTCCAGCCCTGCGTCTTCGCTTTCTACAATAGAGTCCGCCACCCGCCGAAAGCGGCCTCCCCCATCCTCCGTGGCATCAATTATGCCCTCACGTTCCAGTTGGTCCAACAGGCGTGCTGCCCGTGGGTATCCAATTTTGAGACGGCGCTGCAAGAATGAGATTGAAGCCTTACCGTTCTTGCGGACCAGTTCCACAGCTTCATCGAGCAGTTCATCACGGTCTTCATCCTTCAACAAGTCGGTCCATGGAAGGTCCTGTTCGGATATGGTCGGCGTACCATCGCCAGCCGAAGTCCAGAACTTGACCAATCTGCCGATTTCATCATCAGACACATAGCAGCCCTGTACACGGACGGCGCGGGGGGAGTCTGGTGCCACAAACAACATATCTCCCCGCCCGAGCAAGGTTTCTGCGCCAGCGGTGTCAATGATGACACGAGAGTCCACCTGGGACGATACGGCAAACGAGATCCGCGCCGGGAAATTCGCCTTGATCAACCCCGTCACAACATCCACGCTGGGCCGTTGAGTGGCGATGATCAGATGAATTCCCGTCGCCCGCGCCATTTGAGCGATGCGACAAACCGCCCATTCTACCTCTGTAGGCGCAGAAATCATGAGATCGGCCAATTCATCAATCACAACGACCAGGTAGGGCAACCTCTGCACATCTTCTTTGCGGGCAATTTTTTGGTTGAATTCTTCAATGTTTCGGACTCGATATTTTGAGAAAAGGCGATACCGCTCTTCCATGAGCCGCGTGACCCAGGTCAGCGCCCCTACGACCTGATCCAGATCGACAACGACGGGCGCCAGCAGATGGGGCACACCGTTGTAACCCGTCAGTTCCACTCTTTTGGGGTCGATCAGGAGCAGACGTAACTGATCTGGGGTGTTGTTAAACAGCAAACTGCAAATTATGGCATTGATGCAGACGCTTTTCCCTGACCCGGTAGCTCCAGCGATGAGCAGGTGGGGCATAGCTGCTAAGTCGGCCACTAAGGGTGAACCCGTCACATCCTGCCCCAGCGCAATCTTAAGCGGTTTCTTCCTCTTCAAGAACGTGTCGGATTCCATAACTGAACGAAGAGACACGACCGATATCTCACGGTTAGGGACTTCTATGCCCACCATACTGCGTCCTGGCACCGGTGCTTCTATGCGCAACGGGTCTGCGGCCAGCGCCAGAGCCAGGTCTTTGACCAACGCGCTGATCTTGCTCACGCGGACGCGGGAAAAAGTGTGTTCTCCACTCCGCCCTCTCCGTTCGATCAGCCCTGGCTCGACGCCATACTGGGTCACAGCCGGTCCACGATTGATCTCAACCACTTTAACAGGCAGCCCAAAACTCGCCAGCGTCTCCTCGATAATCTGGGCATTGCGCCTCAATTCGCCCTCCTCCCAACTCCGAGGAGACGTCTTGTCTAAGAGTTCCAGGCTGGGGAGGGCACCTCCTGTAGATTCCTGACGCACAGGGTTGTCAGCAGGAACAGGCTTTTTCACAGGCAACGGAATATTAATCGGAATGTCGGCCAATTTCCTTTTGCCAGATCTGCGGTTCTTTTCCGCAGTCCCAGCCTGAATCGGCACAGCGACGTAGCCCTTTGGCCGTGCAACCCGCCTGCGCCAGTAGCTTGCAAGACGACCAAATGCAGTCTGGAGATGTTGTACCGCCTTCCAGACTGCTTGCTTGATCAGCCGCCCCACATGCCCGATGGTGAAAGGGGATACCAGTATCGCTCCCACCAGCAGCAAGGCGGTCAGGATTATCGCGGCTGCCTCATAACCAACGACTTCGGCCAACAAACCGCTGACGGCCCAGCCCACATAGCCTCCACCGCTGCCCTGAAGCGCCAAAGTCATAGGGTCTTCGCCAGGGACGCCCAGGTGCAACAGCCCCAGCAAAGCTAAAAAGAACAGCTCTATGCCTATGATGTCTAGCCAATCGTCAATCCAGTCAAAACCCTTGATGAACAGCAGCAACCCTATGCCCAAAAAAGTGAATACGGCCAGGTAAGCTCCCAAACCGAGAACTTGCCTGAGTGTTTTGACCCAAACATCGTTTATGACGCCGTTCGTGACAGACAGTAAGCCCAAAAGAGTGAGGACACCCACGACAACACACGCCACGGCGACCGCTTCCCGCGGAGAGAAGTTCCATCGGGCCTGCCTTGACATCTGTTTGCCAGACACAGCTGTTCTAACCTTCCGAGTGCCGGGCTGTTTCGCCGACCTGTTGTTGAGAATTGCGCTCCATTTCCTCCAGAATACGCGCCACCTCATCAATCGCCACGCGCTGCTTTCGGTATAAATCTGATTCACTCATAGCCAGTTGAGAGGCTACATCTTTGGTCCTCTTACCTTCAATGAACTTAAGCTCCAAGATGTTGTACAGCACCCAGTCGGCGGCCAACATACTGCGTTGCCCTTCCGGTTTAAGTGCACTGATCGCCTGCGAGAGAACTGAACGCAGTGCGCGCGTAGGGCTACCCCCATTCTGTTCAATGACCTCTTGGACAGTGCGTAACGAGAGCAACGGGCTACCCGACAGCTTCGGCCCGCCCCAGTAGTGGCTGAGAGCATCCTTAACCATTTTCGAGAAATCGGAAGGTTGATTTGAATCTCCGTTAACTCCCATTTCTGTCGGCGACGCGCCTCTGTACTGCATGGTTCCGCGCCACCGCTGTGCCGTATCCAACTGAGGCATAATCGTCGCCAGGGCGGCAAACACCCCTTGCTGTAGCTGGCGGTCTTCGAGCGATTGTGCCGCCTGTTTCAGTAACCGTCGCAGGGCAGACCTTTCTTCGGTTGTGATTTCCGTATCACCGACAGGCGCCGCCAGGCCAAGCACTCCAACCTGGTCTCCTATCCTGTTGTAAAGCGGCACGAACCAGAAACCGTTCTTCTTTACAACTTGCAAGTCGTTGTCAATTTGAAGCCGTTCAGCCGGGCCAGCATCGTACATTTCGCTGATCAGGCGGGAGGTTGCCCACCCCTCAGCTTCTTGTTCTGACAATCCACAACTGGCTTCGAGACGCAGCTCACCGCCAGAGATGGACAAGACGAAACCGCTCCGGGTTCTCAGCAACTCGCACAGCGCCACCAACACGTTCTCCAGCAACTGGCGCAGGTCCGATGAAGTCAGCAGGTGCTCATCAAGCCTTTGAATCCACGTCACTTCCCTTCGGTCTCGCCGGTAAATCAGCCGGTCGACAAACGGTTTCGTGACGTCAATGAATACCTGTAAGATGACAATGAGCGCCACTATCGCCAGAATAACCACCGTATCCCGAGAGAGCCCCAATATTTGTCCCACACGCGGGATGACCAACGCCAAGACAATCACACACGTTCCGACCAGCGGGCCACGCAGAAGGTAATGAACCAGATTATGTTTCACTACGCGGTCCGGCGTCAGCACGCCGAAGAAAGCTACACTGTAAGCCATGACGGTAATCATGAATGCCACGGCCAAGTTTCCGGCGCCCACCAGTATTAAGAACAAGTTGCGCGACAAATGGGCGGGCATGCCGGCAGCCAAAAGATACGGAAAGACCCCCAGGCCCGGTGCAAGGAACGAGAACGCCAGGTAGCCCAGTCTCCGCTTCAGAACGGGAGTCAAACATCGCTTCCGCGCCGTGTAAATATTCCATGCCCCTGCGACTACCGTCGTAAAATAATAGACGGCAAATAGACCAAATAGCGAGCCAGAGATGAGCCGCGGCATCTGTATGGAACGCGCGTCGTGCACGATGGCATCGGTGACAATCACCAATAACAGGAATACAGCACTCAGCATATAGCTGCCAACTACAGCACGACGGCGCCAGGTCGACAGCGAATGGGTCGTCCGCAACAGAACGTCCGAGAAATTGAGATAGGCCGCCGGCACGAAGGCGATGCCAATCCACTGAAACTTGAGCCAGAATATCGCAGATGAAGGCGACTGAACATTGTAAAGCGCCACATCACCCGCGTAGACCACCGCTACACAAGCGATTAACGCACAGAAGGCTCGCGCCACCTCGCTCAGTATGTTGCGCATGAGAAAATAGGCGAGGAGAGAAAACGATATAAGCACTATCGCAGAAGAAAGTATCTCATTACCTAACGATAGAGCAGCGGTCAGCACGGACATATTCGCAAAACCCTGACAGTCAGTCCTCCTTTCTGCCCATCAAAGACTCAGGACAAAGAATAATGCAATGTCTTGGTTGGTGTAGTACTGATCATTGAAGCCACAGAATTTGTAGGCGTTCTTGCGATAAAAACAAATTGCTGGATGGTTCTTGGTCTGTGTCTCCGCCATAATCCTCTGTAATTCGTTCTGCCGGGCCCAGCGAGCCGCAGCTCGCAGCAGCGCCGAGCCAACGCCTTTGCGCCGATACCCGGGGCTGACGACAATGTTGTTGATCCACCCTGTGGCATTCCACCTATGGGGGCTCATATCCACATAGCCTATGATCTCTTCTCCATCCTCAGCCACCAAGAAACATTCGTTCTTGTGCCAATTCTCCACAAGGTTATCCGTATCCCGCGGGTAGTTCACTTTCATCGGCCGCGGCAGCTTGACCACCCTAAACGCTGCCTGCACCAGGCCCTCTGTCTCATGACCATCCATCTGCCAGACATGGTCTGTCGTAAACGATGCATCTATGGCCAAACACCTATGCAAGTCGGCCAGTTCTGCCATACGTATGCCCACAAGCCCTCAACGATCCTCCCGACATCTCCATCTCGCCTGCAAAAACTTTCAATCCCGGCCAGGCAGTTTCCTTAACTTCTGTATATTATATCACGAACAGCACCTTTTAGCCAAAGAGCCAAGAACTCGTAAAGTAAAAAGATAGGTCAGGTTGACTGTACAAGAAAACGGTGGTATAAGGTATAAACTCAAATTCTTTTTGTTCTGCAATGGCTTAAGGCTTACTTGAGTACACCATCAGGAGCGGGCGGATGAACGAACAGGCGAGAGCAGAAACAATAGCGAGGCTAGAAGAAGAACGGGCACAAACTGAAGAGAGGCTTAAGAGCCTTCGAGAGGCTCTTAAGCAAGAGGTTGAGCCTGCGACAGACGAAGGATATCCTGATATCTATGAGCGCGAGAAAAACCTGGCTTTGCTGCAGCGACTTGAACAAAAGCTGGAATCCATCAACCGAGCCTTACGCCTTCAACAAAAAGGCAATTACGGGATCTGTGAGCGGTGCGGACAACGTATTGACCCGGAACGACTGGCCGCTCTCCCTGATACGACACTGTGCTTGAAGTGTAAGCAGGATATCGAGCGTCTGGCCCGTCGCGGGGTCGTTGCCGCAGAATGAGACGCGACACCGACGAGCCCGTTCGCCATTTGACCTGACAATGAGTCATCGTATAATTCATTCCACAAAGGCGGGAAGGAGTGCTTTGGTGAGGCGCGGGTGGCGCCTTTTATCTTTTGTCAAGTGACCTATGGAACTTTCTAACAATTCAGAACATGTTACGGCCTCCGCCCCTGAGCAGAAGTTGCCCTGGTGGATGCAAATCCAGTTGGCCTTATTTGCCATCGGCTTTGTGATCCTGACCAGCTTTGTGGCGGTCATGCAGTTCACATCCCCAGATCAGGTGACTCTGGATGTAGGAGATGTCGCCCCACAGGACATTCGGGCCCCCGGACGTAAGACCTTTGTCAGTCAGGTTCTGACCGCCCGAGAGAAAGAGCGGGCAGAGGCGATGGTAAGAGATGTCTACGACCCACCCAATGCGCGCATGGCTCGCGACCAACTGGCGTATGTTCAGAAGCTGTGTGACTATTTGTCCGCCATTCGCAGCGATCCTTACTCCCCACGAGAACAGAAAATCTTCCTGATTCAAACCATTCCAGGCCTCAATTTGTCGAGGGCGACAGTGGGCGCCTTGTTGGACCTGAATACCAAGAGCTGGCAAACAGTCGTTGACCAAACATTGTACGTGCTCGACCAGACGATGCGTCAGGAGATCCGCGAAAATCAATTGCCGGAAGTCAAGCGAGCCCTGCCGGCAGCGGTAAGTCTGGACCTCAGCGATGAGCAGGCTGAGATCGTCATTGCTCTGGCCCGCGACCTTGTCAAGCCCAATAGCCTTTATAACGCCGAGAAAACCGCCGAGGCTAAGCGGCTGGCCCGTGATAATGTGGAACCGGTTATGAGGACGATTGAGAAAGGAGAGATCATCGTAAGGGCCGGCGATGTGGTCAACGCTCAACACCTGGAGGCTCTGGATGCTTTTGAATTGCGCCAGACACACATACAGTGGCCTTTCGCGTTGGGCGCTTTTCTATTTATGAGCGCTGTTTGTATCACATTGACTCTCTACCTGCGAAAATTCTCCCCTGAGGTGTTCACCAGTCGCGTTGACTATCCGCTGCTCCTCGCCCTCCTATTGCTGTTCACTTTCGGGGCCAGGCTGGTGATCGCTCAACACGTGCCCGTGGCCTATCTCTACCCCTTCGCCACGCTGGCGATTGTTGTATCCGTCTTCTTTGGCACAAAAGCCGCGGTTGGCCTGGCAACTGCCCTGGCTTTGATCACGGCGTTTATCTCACGCGGGTCGCCAGACCTGGCCGTCTACGCTCTGGTCGGCGGGTTGGTGGCCTCTCTGGGGCTCAGCCGAGTGGACAGGCTATCGGTATTGCTGTGGACCGGAGTACATGTCACGCTAGCCAATGTCAGCGTGATTCTCGCTTTCAGGCTTTCGGCGCAACCATTCGACGGGGCAGACCTGGCTCTTTCCCTCTCCTTCGGGATGATTAACGGTCTCGTCTCTGCGAGCATGGCTTTTATCTTCCTGTTGTTCTTAGGCAGTCTGGCGGGCAAGACTACCACGCTGCAATTGATCGAATTGACACGCCCTACGCATCCACTGCTGCGCCAACTGTTGTTGAAAGCTCCGGGCACCTACCACCACAGTCTGCTGGTCAGCAATATGGCCGAACAAGCCGCCGAACAAATCGGGGCAAACAGCATCCTGGCTCGTGTAGGAGCTTATTACCACGATATTGGTAAAATGTTGCGCCCCTATTTTTTTGTTGACAATCAGGCTGGAGGGGAAAACGTCCACGAGCGACTTGACCCGCAAATGTCTGCCCAGATCGTGATCAGCCATGTGCGCGACGGCCTCGAGTTGGCTCAGAAGTATCGTTTGCCTTCTGTAATTCAAGAGTTTATCGCCCAACACCACGGCACCACCGTGACCAACTATTTCTATCAACAGGCCCTCGAGATGCATCAGGAAGGGGCCCCGCCGCCTGACCGACAGCGATTTACCTATCCGGGACCTCGCCCCCGACGTAGAGAAGTCGGTATTGTGATGCTGGCGGATAGCTGCGAGGCGGCCGTCCGTGCAGAACGCCCCAGTTCTCCTGCGAAAATAAACGAACTCATCAAGAGCATCATTGACGACAGATTGATGTCCGGCGAACTGAGCGATAGCGACCTGACCATGCGAGACTTGGACACGGTCCGCGCCGCTTTTCTAAACATTTTGCAGGGCGTCTTCCACCCGCGCGTGAAGTATCCAGGCGTGATGAAATCTCCAGCCTCAGCTCAGCCCGTGCCGATGCGCGAACCCGATACCGCGTTCGGTCAAACCTGGCCCAACGACCAGCCCGCCCCAGCGGCACAGCCAGATCCATTGGAACACAATGCTGAAGGAGAAACTGGTGAGCAGTATGATCTTTCTGGGAAAGAGAAAGTCATACGCTTCAGAAGGGTATAGGCATTCACTGCATGAATGAGCCATTATTTGAAGATGGGAAAGACCCGGAAGGGTACGAAGAAATATCGTTCGACAATTGTACCTTGGGCATCCACGTCTCGCCAGCGTTCGTGGGGCGGGTGGATACGAAGCGGCTTTCCGATGTCGTAAGGCGAACCATAGGTGCTGCCCACTTACAGAAACACGTCGAGTTGGGCCTAGTCATCGTTGATGATGAACGAATTCGTGAACTCAATCGTCAATTTCGGCAGGTTGACTCTCCCACCGACGTTCTGGCTTTTGGGCTGTCAGAGGGGGACAGGCCAGCGCTGCAAGATTTGACCATGCCGCTATACCTGGGCGACATTGTTATTTCCTTCCCGCGCGCAGAAGCTCAGTCACAGGCGGCGGGACACCTGGTTGATGATGAGTTGGACCTGCTGGCAGTCCACGGCACACTACATCTGCTGGGATTCGACCACGACACGGAAGACAAGAAGAAGGAAATGTGGAATTGCCAGGAGGCCATTCTTGGGAAACGCCTGGTTGACTGAATGGCCGCCGCGCCACGAAACGAAAAAGCTCCTGAGAGTATCAATTCCGCCTCAGGAGCTCAGCATCAGACACAATCGGCTCAAAAGATAGCTTTAGTCTACCGGTGTCAGGATAAGCTTGATCCCGCTTTTTGCATCATGTTTCTTGAAGGCTGTCTCCCACTCGGTAATGGGGAAGACATCGCTGATCAGCGAGTTCAGGTCAATCACGCCGGTCTCCATCAACGTCAGAGCGCGCTTCCAGGAAGTCCAGCGCTGCCCCAGAAAACCTGTGACCTTCAATTCTTTGTAGGCGATCATATCGAACTGAACTGGAAACGCCTTGCCAATGAGCCCTATCTGCGTGTATTTGCCACCGCGCCGCAGCAAAGAGATGCCCATCAAGACGGCCGGCGGCGCTCCGGAACACTCCAAAAAGACTTCTGCTCCTTCACCGTTGGTGAGTTGATCGACCAGTTCGCGGGGGTTTTGCTTCTCGACGTTGACCGTGTAATCTGCGCCCAGTTTCTTGCCCAGTTCCAGGCGTTGCTCATCAACTGAAGTGCCGCATAGGATGATGCGCCCCCCGGCGGCTTTGGCTAACTGCATACAGATAAGGCCAATCCCGCCTGGACCAGCGACCACCACCACGTCACCGGGCAGGATGGGGGTTTTCTCCAAGACGCCGTTCGTACAACTGGCCACCGGCTCAGTCATCGCGCCAGCCAGGAAGTCCACGTTGTCTGGCAGGCGATGGACACGGTCTTCGGCGATCAGGGTATACTTGGTGAAGCACCCATCAAACACGTACCCGATAAGCTGCTTCTCCTCGCATATATTATAGTTGCCTGTACGGCAATTGGTGCACTTCCCGCACACGTGTCGAGCCGTCTCACAGGTCACGCGGTCGCCGGGTTTCCAGCGCGTTACATCCTTGCCCACTTCGGCCACGACCCCTGAAAACTCGTGGCCCATGATAACCGGCGTCCGCACCGCCAGGCCGATTTCTCCGTGCCAGAGGTGCACATCCGAGCCGCAAACTCCGGCTGCTTTGACTTCCACTTTGACGTCGCCAGGTCCAGGCGTTGGCTCTGGGACCTCACGGACTTCCACATTTCCCGGACCAAGCGCGTATTTCACCACTGCCTTCATTAGCTACGTTCCTTTCTGCAAGAGACTGAATTCTAATTTAGATGCAGGCACTGCTTTGGCCTACTGATCATTCAATGCTTCGTCAAGGGCAGCTCGCAACACAGATTCGGGCCGCGGGCCCACCCATCTCTGCGCTTGTTGGTCAGGAGAGCTAACGAATATGGTCAAGGGAATAGCCCGCACCCCGACCATGACCACCAACTCGCGCGATTCTGGGTCATCCACATTGACCATGAAGAAACGAATACGTTCGGAATAGTCCACCTTGAGCTTTTCTATCACCGGCCTCATGAGGCTGCAAGCTGAACACCAATCGGCGTAGAAAAAGAACAACGCTGGTTTCTTTTTACTTTCCGCCGCCGTCGCTTCTTCAGTTCCTACCACCGTCGGCGTAGCCGTGTTTTCATGCTTGAGCAACACGGGTGTATGCGTGGGAGAACCGCCAGGTGTAGGAGTCGAAGATGGCTCAGCCATTGCAGTCATGCTTGTTGTAGCCAGAGCAGTCGGCGAACCAATCGCTTCTGCCATGTTGCTTGGCGGCGCCAGCGACAGAGTACACCCTGCCATCAGGAACAATAGAACAACCAGAATGATAGGGAATGCTTTGCTCATAGAAGGAGTTCCCTCCCAATCAATTTCGGCCATTATACCACACAAAGGGAGAATGCAAGAAAAACCGTCAAACGCGATTGTCAGGACATTGTGGTTATGATATACTTACCCCGGTCATCGCAGTACCAGTTTCTTATTCTGTCGGTATACGGGTGATTGTTGATGTTGGCGGATGTCGCCGGAATTTCCGCGCGGTATGAGAAAGCAGGAAGCGGGCCTCCAGTGGTGGTTCTACATGGATGGGGTGCCAGCCTGGAGACGGTCAGCCCGATGGTACAATGTTTGGCTCAGAGCCGGACAGTCTTCGCTGTGGACCTGCCTGGCTTTGGCAAGACGTCCCAGCCAGCCGGCGTCTGGGGTGTTTTCGACTATGCGAGTTGGGTTATCAGTTTTCTCAATACCATCGGCTGCTCTCGCGCCGACCTCATCGGGCACTCGTTTGGGGGGAGCATAGCGATTGTCCTGGCCGCCCAATACCCCCAACGGGTAAACCGCCTGATCCTGGTCAACAGCGCCGGCATCAGGGCCGATAAGAGCCGGGCGCATGGCCTGCGCGTTCGCTTGTTCAAGGCGTTGCGAACTTCGCTTCAGATGATCCCCGTCCCATCATGGCGACAGAAAGCAAGAGACAGCCTTTACGCCATTTTGGGGTCAGCGGACTACAAGGCCGCCGGCGCGATGCGCGCAACATTCGTGCGCGTGGTCAATGAAGACCTGAGCGGGCTACTGCCATACGTCCAGGCACCCACGCTGATCATTTGGGGAGAGCACGACCGAGATGTCCCCGCATCACACGGCCAGTTCATGGCCCAAAAGATACCCAACGCCCAGTTGCACGTCCTGCCCGGCGCCGGCCATTATTCGTACCTCGACCGTTTGCCACAATTTTGCCGCCTGGCGAGGGATTTCTTGTCCCAAGACGACTCATGCTACACGTATCCTGCAAACACGGACGGCCAGTCTGATCCCGCAGATATTCGGCAGACGGAGAGGACCGGCTGATGTCTGCTGTGTCCATTCAGTCATTGGCATTCTGGATTGCAGCGGCGGTTTGGTTTATGTATGCCATGCGCCGTTTGCGCCGACATCTGTTGTTTCTTCAGCTAGAAGAATATGACACCCGCCGCTTTGCCGCTCTACTCTGGCGCAGCCGAAGCCGCGTCGTGACCCCGATCGAAATTGTCCCTGTCCTGTTGCTGATCATTCTGAATGGCCTGGCAGCCGTTGTGCTGCCACACTTTGAGGCGGCCGGGTTGAACACGACGTTCTGCGCGCTTTGGGCCGTTCTGTACGCCGGTTTACTTGTTTTTCGGAAAGTCCCCCCGACCAAGAAGTCATTGGTTTTGACCGCCCGAGCGACCCGTCTCCTGGTTGCCAGCTACGCGATTACGGCGGCACTGTTCGTGCTGATCGCCTGGCTCGCAGCGCGATGGGCGTTCACCTGGCCTACTGCTGCTTCGGCCACGACCACAGGAGCAGCATGGGTTATGTTGGGGGCGCTGGCTCTCAGTCAACTTGCGGGAGGCGTCCTGATTGCCGCGAATGTCATCCTGTATCCGGTTGAGGAATCCTTCAGGCGACATTACCTCAGGTCCGCCAGGCGCGTCTTTGAGTCTTGCCCTGACCTGCAAGTTGTAGCCGTGACCGGCAGCTACGGCAAAACCAGCACAAAGGAAATCATCGCCCACGTGCTTTCCGCCCGCTACCGCGTGCTTAAGACGCCGCGCAGCTTTAACACAGCCATGGGCATCTGCAAGGTCATCCGCGAACAATTGAAACCTGAGCATGAGGTCTTTGTGGTCGAGATGGGCGCGTACAAGCCGGGAGAAATAGCCAGATTGTGCAAGTTGACGCCCCCTCAAATC
>Ga0129299_1002418_pt1 | contig 12401 bp, 8 predicted proteins | sample ConPoolayeCmetaG_FD_94477 | JGI IMG/M metagenome (GOLD analysis project Ga0129299, IMG submission 94477) | Hot spring microbial mat communities from California, USA to study Microbial Dark Matter (Phase II) - Cone Pool mat layer C metaG ... | reverse complement strand
GTTTTTATGTTATTTTTTAGTAATTTTTTTATTTGGAATTTTTGTGTTCGCTTTCAGAGTCTTTGTATATAGCCTTTTTTTGGGCGGAAGATGTCGCCTGCTTTTGAGAGCTGGTCTATTGCTTCTTCAAGTTCGTTTTCTGAGAGCTTATCTCCAACTGCGTTTTGAAGTTCCTCTATCGGGATGAGTTTGCCTAGGCGGGATTCAAGTTGATGTAGAATTTCTTTTACCATAATTATTTTGCCGCGTTTGGAAGAGGTTATGCCTGTAGTAACTCTGTCTATATCAAATGATTTTGTTTCTTCGTCGTAGCCGACTTGCGTTAGAGATATTTTGACAAGTTCTATTGCTTTTTTCGCGTCTTCTCGTTCTACTTTCTCACTTAGGCGGACTTTGGCGTGAGCTTCACTGAGGCGAATTATTCCTTCAAGTTGTCTTGCAGTTATTGGGATAGGTTTTATGTCGCTATCTTTTACTTGGATAGATTGATTTCTAAGTTTTACATAGAAATCTTTTATTTCCTCGACGGCTTCTTCTGTTAGTTTTGGTTTAATTTTTTGGCGCGCATAAGCTATGTATTTTTTTAGGAGTTTTGCGTCAATGACATCACGAACTACTTCTTGTTTGTGTTCTTCCAAGACTTGAGACGCGATTGCTTCATCTTGTTTTTTGTTTGGGAGGTCGCGAATTACAAATATCACATCAAAACGAGATAGGAGAGCAGGGGAAATGTCTATTTGTTGAGGGATGGGGGTGTAAGGATCGAAGCGGCCCATCTTTGGGTTGCCCGCAGCAAGGACGGTTGTTTCTGCGCGGAGAGTTGCCTGAATATTTGCTTTTGATATTGTCACCGATTGTTGTTCCATTGCTTCGTGCATAGTTGAGCGGTCGTGTTCGTTCATTTTTTCAATTTCATCTATGCAGACAACTCCTTTGTTTGAAAGAACCATTGCTCCTCCTTCAAGAGACCATCCTCTTAGAAATTCGTCTTTGACTACGGCGGCAGTTAGTCCTGCTGCGGAAGCGGCTTTTCCAGAAACATAGCGACCTTTTGGTGCGATAGATGAAGTGTATTTTAGAAGAACTGATTTTGCGACCCCTGGGTCACCGACTAGAAGCAAGTGAATGTCGCCGCGGGTTGAGCCCCCATCGGATTTTTTCTTTTTCACTCCACCGAATAGTTGGAGCAGTACCGCTTCTTTTATTTTGTCAAAGCCGTATATGCTTGAAGCAATGCTTTTTGAGAGGCGTTCGAAAACTTTTGGGTCTGCTGCAATCTCTCTTATTTGTTTTTCATCTTCATCGCTCATTTCTATTTCATCGTAGGTTTCTTCCATCGAAATGACATTATTGGCTTCTATGGCAATGTCGAATCTGGTCGAGATAGAGCCAGTTTGAAGCGGGACTGGAATTTCTTTAAGCACTCCGTGAATTTTGACTCGACTGCCTGGAGTGGTGCGTTTTTCCATTTTGACATCGACGAGATCTTCTTTGAGGAATACATTTATTCTTCTGGGTTGTTCGCCGCCTTCAAGGGAGTCAGGCGATTCTTCTACTACAAGTCTTTGTGCGTCGACCATTTCTTTTGAGAGAAGCTTGAAGTTACCTTTCCAGCCGCAAGAGCAGCGAGCAGGCTCTTGAAATTTTCTTTCTATTTGAAGAACTGAGAGAATGGCGCCGCAGTTCGGGCATTCGAATCGGGCGTTGATAACCTGTGGGCGGACTTCTGAAGCCTGGCGAATTATTCCTTCTATGGTGAGGATTTTGTCAAGATGTTTTGCGCGAATAGCCCGGATTGGAACTGAACAGCTTTTTGGCAATTCCACGATACGGACGCGCGGTTTTTTTTCTATTAAAAGACCTGATTCTTCTAGTGCGACTTCCATTAGAGCAATTGTTTCTTCTGGCAAGTCCAAAATATTGTCTGCGAGAACAGTTGAGAATTCCTGCACTTTGTCAAAGCTGACTCTTACAGTTCTTTCGTCTTTTCTTAAAGCTTCGCCTATTTCTTTTTTGTAGGCATCAAAGAAGTTTTTTGCTTCTAGGACTATGTCCTCTTTTTGCTTTTGTCTTTGTTTCACCCCCAAGATATCCATAGTTTTTCAAGAAGTAACTGCTTTAAATGGTTTATTGTTTTTGAGGAATCCATTTAAATTTTTGAATAGAGCTAAACTTATATTGTTAATCTTTGATTGTTAGAACAGCAGAAAGTGTCTTGTCCATATCTTGATTGACACCAGTAATTGCCTTCTATGATTTGTCCTTCAGGGCATCCTCCTTGATTGCAGAAGCCACCTAAGTCTTCGCATTGTGCGGGCTGGCAGCATACTCCTGATTCACCTAGTTGTCCGGTACAATCAGAATTTCCGGGAGGGTATGGCTCGTTAGAACATCCGATTGCAGAAGGTTTGCATGAATAAAACATTGGGCAGAAGTTGTAGCAAATTGCAGGGTTTTGGGTGTCAATGCTGCCATCGCAGTTGTTGTCAAGCGCATCAAAGCAGGTATTGGGCAGATTCATTCCTTCGTAAGAGCCGGGATTAACTGACGGGTTGTTGTCGTTGCAATCTGTTGGGAAGGAGTCACCTTCAGGAGGATTGCAAGTATCATAACCGTCGTTGTCTTGGTCAAAACAAACTGTTTGTTGGGAAAGCATGCAGCAAATTGGGTAGGAGCTTCTGCCTAGCGGGATGTCTCCACCGTTACAGGTCAAGTCGTATTGCGAGTTGCGGGTGAAGCCAGAGGGGCATTCTAGAAATGGAGGTGATTCGTCAAATACGCAATAACCTCCGGCTGCTTCACACGACTGTGAAGGACTATCTTGACAGCAAAGTGTGCCGGCTTCGCAGGAAGCGTCGCCTTTGGCGTATCGTTTGTCCGGGGAATTGCAGCCCGAACTGCAATAATATCCTTCTCTGCCTGTGCAGGAGGCGACACACTGGTAATTGAAGCAGGATTGTGTTTGTTGAGCATTGCAGTATTCTCCTTGGCAAGCGATCTGGCCGCAGGCACCAGCGACTGTGCAATCAATTTCAGTTAGAGTTATTGTGTTGCTGCCTTGTGTTGTTCGAGGAGGGGAGTTTCCGATTGAGTAGGAGCCATCGAATACAGCAGTAGTTTCTCTTTCTGTTTCTCCTCGCATTTTGTAGGAAATAACTGTGCTTGGACAAGTTCCAGGGCAATTTCTATCCCATCTCAATATTCCGCCATTTAATGTTCCTTCTCCTGAATCTATAAGTGTTAGTTCTGGAGGGATGCTTTCTTGAATTGTATAGGAATTTGAGCAGGCAGGATAGACGTTGAGGTAAACTGTTATTTCTCCATTCAGAGTTGTTTCTGGTTTAGAAAATGTTCTGGTTACTTCTCCGGATTGCACTGGTATGAAGGAAGATCCTAGGGGTGTTCTGGGTTTTTTAGGAGGGGCCAGATATAATCCGTGAAGGGGTAGTTGTGTGCCTGGTGCAGAGGGGCACAGTTCTGAGGGGTTTGGTATCACAACATACGAGTGGGTTGTTGAAGAAGGGTTAAAGACGAGAAATTGGATTGGATTGGTATTTGGGTGAAGATATTCGAGATCTGGGCGAGGTACGGATATTCCTTCATATTTTATCAAAAATCCGTTAGGAACGAATTGGATAATGTCGTAGAATGGAGTAGGGGATTGATGGTCAATGGTGAGAGTTATTGTCAGCGGTTTGTTTATTTTAGCTGTTTGCGGGTCAAGTGAAATACTTGTGGTTGTGCCTTCGAGCGGGTCAAAGTAGATTCCTGGTTTGGATAAAAGATAAATCGCGAGCGCAACTATTAAAACTAATCCGATTATTAGAAAATAAAACCTCAACTCTTTTTTTTTCATTTTAAACTAAGGTTTGCATAGTTTATAAGTTTAATTTTTTTTGAAGAGCAGGGTTTTTGGAGGCGTATTTTAGGTTTTGGAACTTTTGGTAAAGAATTTCAACGTTTTTTTCGCAGACGAAGTCGTGGTGGCGAAAGCCGCCTCCAAACGTTTTTGGAATATGCATAAGTTCATGGATTATTGTTTTGTCTTGCTCTTCTTTTGAAAGTTTTTCGAAGGGTTCGAGGAATTCTATGGCGTAATGCGCAGGGATGCCAATTGCTTTTTGCATAAGCTTGCCGAGCGCGTGGCAGCGGGCAATTGTTCTTTTCGTGGAAGAACCGCGGCTGCGGAAGCACTTTACTTTGTCGAGCTGGATGTGTTTCAGTTGTAAAGTTTGCACTATTTCGTTCATTCTTTGTTGTAGGTCAGGGGCATATTCATATTTCATCTTTTTTAGAATTTAATTTGGAAAGAGGTGTTTATAGACTTTATTGAGAAACTGATTTATTGCAGGATTTTTATGATTTTATTTTTTAGTGTTGAAGTTTTAGTTTTTTGGATATGGATAGTTTTTTTGCGGAGAGTTTTGTGAGTTGCGCTTGACGTTTATGTCATATTATTTCAACTATTCTGTCTTGCGGAGTAGGAGCTTCAATCGTTATTTTTTGTAGCGGGGTAAAGAATTCCTTTGAGATTAGTTTTGTGAGGATTTCGTCAATTTCGCGGTCTTCAACTGACCTGGAAAAGTAAGCCATGTATCTCTCTTGCGTGATTTTTTCTAGATATGTTTTCGGGCAATTTTTCTTGATGCGTATTTGGATTATCATTTTCTTTGGAGCTTGATGCCTTCAAAGTCAAATTCAAAATCGATTACTTTTAGGTTTTTTATTTCTTTTTCAAGTTGTTTGATTTCTTCAATTAATGCAGATTTCCACTCTGGGCGGGTGTAAAAGAGCATACAACCTCCGCCACCTGCGCCGGTTGCGCGAGCCGCAAGATAGTTCCTTTTGCAGTAGTCAAGAATTCTTTTCATCGAGGGAGTTTCCATATATGAGTGTAACTTTTTTTGGAGGTGCCAAGTTTCGTTTATAAGTTTCGTCATAATCTTTTCATCGCTGATGTTGTTTTTCATTAATCGGGCGATTACTCTCATTCTATCTATTTGCGGGACAAATTTTATGAAGTTGCGACCTTGGAAGACTTTTTCGTGGACGCTTGCCGAGATGTGTCCTTCGCCCGTGAAGATGAGTATGAGTCGTTCTTGCAAGTGTTTGACCTGTTTTTTTGTCAAAGGTTCACGATGAATTGCGCCGTTCTTGCGAAACTCCCAGTAGTTTACTCCGCCGAAGATGGCAGCTGCTTGATCTTGATAACCTGCTCTTTGACCAACTATTGCATTTTCAAAAGTATGAACGCGTTTGATTAGTTCTATTTTATTTGTTATAAGTTTTGGATTGGCGGCAACGAGGTAGGCGGTTCGGAGTGCGCCGGATGTTCCAAGTCCAGAATGTCCGGGAACGTCTTCTAAGGAGTTTATGAGTTTGCCGTCTTGGAGCGTTGCAGAAACTCTGTGCGAAATTGCGGCGTTAAGGACTGCACCGCCAAATTCGTTCACGAATGGAGCAGCGTCTGACCAGCCTGCAGAAATGTCTATTCTTACCGGACAAGTAATTCGTAACATAATCACCTCTTGTTTATATGGATTGGAAGGTTTTTAATTGTTATTGGTTGTTGTAGGTTTGGCAGATTTATCTGGATTTTTCGTTATATTGAAGATTATAACTATTGTTACGATTATTATTGCGATTATTGCGAGAGGTATCAAGATGAGAATAAAGAGACTTTGGCTGAATGGGCTCATAAGCGGCTCAACAACGGTGAAAGCCGCGCTGGAACTTGCTGAGATATCTTGTGCAGGATAAGTTACTTGGACATAATAAATTAGTTTTTCGCCAATGGGCACATTGCGCGGGACGCGGAGTTTTGTTACGAGCTGGAGTTTGTAGTTCTCTATAGCGTAACTACCTTCTTCAAAAGTCAGCTCTTCACCTGCGAAGTTTTTTATGGCATAGCGGACAATGACATCAATGTTTTTTTTGTCGCCGAAGTTTTGGATGTCCAAGGTTGCGAGAGCGATGTCGCCGGGAGCGTATTCGTCACGTTCCAAGGAAACAATCACATCAAAAAGTGGTTGTTCTTCTTGAATTTGTAGAATGACTGGAAATGTTTGAGTAGCTTCCGCGGTCTTGAATTTGATTTCTCCAGTGTATACGTCTGGCTTTATATCTTTTCTTGCGAAGAAATCTATGTAGAGTTCTGTGTCGGTTTCGGGGATAAGAAATGGTGCTGTCGGAGAGTAGGCAGCTACAAATTTATTCAGACTTCCAAAATCTATTTCTGTTATCTGGAGGGGTTTTTTGGCGAGATTTGTGATGCGGATTTTTTCCCTCTTGTTTTTGCCTTCAATCAGCAGGATTTGGAGGAGTTCAGGCGTGAATTTCAAGAGAGAAGTTTTGCCGCCCCCTCCACCGCTTCCACTGCCTCCACCTCCCCCTCCGCTTGCAGAAGGACAGGAACCGCAATCTGTCGGGCAGGAAGAGCAGCTTTCTCCATCTTCGCATATATTGTTCCCGCAGGAATTGCTGTAATAAGTGTAAACTTCAGAGCCGTTGGCGTAGATTGCGAGAGTGTAAATGAGTTTCAATGGAGCGGAGTGTGAAACATTGAAGAGCATTCCGGAGCCGTTGATGCCTGTGCGGTTTGGGTCTAAGCGGGAGCCGTAAACGCTTAGGGTGTTGTTTCTTATGTTTGAGCCGTAAGTTGCTTGAGAGCCCGAGCCGAGAAAATTATATTGTTGAATTGAAGCCGAGCTTCCGGAATATTCAAGGTTTATTTCATAGGCGTAAAGGTCTGTTGTGTTAGTGATGTTCACACCGGATTTTGTTGAATTGTATGAGAAAAGTTCTGTCTGGAATGCGAGGGCATTTGAAATGCTGAACAGCAGGACAAACAGGATTATGCTCTTTTTTAACATCTTAAAAGGTGGGGAAGGAGAGTTATAAAGATTTTGTTTGGGGCGCTCTGTTGAAAATCTTTTCTGCGCAGGTTTCATGTTCCCACTTCGGATTTCTCTTTCAGAGAAAAACCCTCCCTTCCACCCCAATCCCCCTCGCCCTAAATTATTGTAAACTTGCAATTTCTGGCTTTTTCAACAGAGCCGTTTGGGTAGGTAATCTGGAAGAATAAGTTAAACTTTTAAACAATATCTGGCTTAAGTTTTTATGGATAAAAAGAACAGGGAAAGGTTTGAACTAATAACTCGCAATTTGCAGGAAGTTATTGGGGAAGACGAATTGAAAGGGTTGATAGCGAAGGGGAAAGAAATTTCAGTGTATTGGGGAACGATGCCCACGGGGAGCATTTCCATCGCGTATTTTTTTCCGATGATGAAGGTGGCGGATTTTTTGAAAGCGGGGCTGAAAGTAAAAATATTCCTTGCGGATTTGCACGCCGCATTGGACGGAGTTCCTTGGGATATTTTGGAGAAAAGATACAATTATTACAAAAGAGCTATAATCAAGATTTTGGAAACCATAGAAGTTGATTTGAAAAAATTGGAGTTTGTTAGAGGGAGAGACATTCAATTAAATGGCAAATATTTTCAGGATTTGCTGAAATTAAGCACAATAACAACGATTAATGAAGCGAAGCATTCTGCGGCGGAGGTGGTGAAGTTTGGGGAGAGTCCGAAGTTGTCGGGCGTGATTTATCCGTTGATGCAGGCGCTGGATGAGGAATATCTTAAAGTTGATGCGCAGTTTGGAGGGATGGACCAGAGGAAGATAATGGTTTATGCGAGAGAATACCTGCCAAAAATAGGTTATAAACCGAGAGTGGAGCTAATAAACCCGATTATAAGGGGGTTGGTGGGTGAGAAGATGAGTTCAAGCGTTGCGGCGAGCAAAATAGACCTTTTGGACGATGAAGAAACTGTAAAGAAGAAAATAAACAAAGCGGATTGCGTTGAAGGAAACCCTGAAAACGGAATAATGGCGTTGTCTCGCTATTTGTTTTTTGTGATGAAGGCAGACAGAAATGAGAAATTTTTGGTTGAGAGGGCTAAAAAGTTCGGGGGGAACATTGAATATTCAAGTTACGAGGAAATGGAGAGAGATTTTGTGGAAAAGAAGCTGCATCCGATGGATTTGAAAAACGCAGTAGCGAGGGAAATTAACTTGTTGCTTGAAAGTTTCAGGAGAGATAAAGAATTTTGCGAGCTTCATAAGAGGGCTTACGAGGCATAAACTAAATTTTAGAATCGGGTTCTTATTACCGAAGATTCTGTTTGAGCCGCCGCCCAGTCGCGCAAGTCAACATAACGATTTGAGTAAAAACATATAGTTAGCTAAAAAATTAGAAACCTGATTTAATCAGTATACATTTTTTGAAATTCTGCCAAATCACGCAAGTCCATATCCCCATCGCCGTCACGGTCATATCTCAGGTCTGAAATCGCTTGATTTGGACCATTCAAATTATCAGCCATTTGCTGGACGCTTGGGGCTACTGTAAAATAATTTTTTGCTTCTGGGTTTTGCTGTCTTGTTGGGGGCAATTGATGGAAAGGGGGCCCGCGAGCATAAATTAGTCCATATCTGATTCTTACTGGGGGGTGAGTTCCGAACTGGGCGTTTGGGTCAACATTAAAATAATATCTTATAATTTCATCATATCTTCCAACAGGAGAGGGGTCTAAATTTTCTATGGCCATATCAAAATGCTGAGCGTTGAAATTATTAAAAGAACCTACTTCATATCCTTCAAGAAATCCATCAATATACCACCCCCAATTGTCTCCTCCAGAGCTGAAAATATCCCAAGTTATCGGACCAGTTATAACTGGTGGATGAGGATGAAATTCTCCATAAGCTCCGAGAACTCCTTCTGGAAATTGCCTTGCATCAATCAAGACCGAAAAATAAGCCCTTTCTCCGGGAGCAAGAACTCTCTTTGGGAAGTTTACCGACATGTCTGGAACTTGAGCGAGACTATTTCCCATAAAAGCTCCTGCTAAAAGTGTTGTTAGAGTTTTGCCTGCTTTTTTCCTTGCCATAATGATTTTATTGGGAAGGAAGAGTTTATAAATTTTTTGTTTATGTTCTTGTATAAATCTCAAAAGCAATTCTTGATATTTCTATGACATTTAATTTATTATCACAGTTAATGTCATAATTCTTGAATGTTAAATCAGGCAGTTCGCCAGATATTAAGTTGTAATAATCTTTTATTGTTTTTACGTCCCCAAAGGTTACCCTTCCATCTCCATTTAGGTCAACATCTCTTGGGCAGGTGTCTAAGTCCTTGTTGTAAGTTGTTGTTCCTGAATTTCCGAGAGGACCGCTTATTGCGTTTCCGCCGGTGAGGGCGGGGGGGAGAGTGGTTTCCAAATCGAAGTTTAGTATTAAGCCGTGATAGTTTAGGATGACATTTCCGCCGTTGCCGCCGCTTGGGTTGCCTGCTGAGAGGGTTGTGTAGCCGCCGGCGCCGATGAATTGGGCGTTTGTGGTGTTGAATAAGTCTGGGACGGTTATTGTGAGAGTTCCGCCGTTGCCACCTAAGCTGCCGACGCCTAAGTCGGTTCCGTCGCGGCCGCTGAAGATTATTCTTGCGTTTGGGAGGAAGGTGAGTGGGGCGCGCTGGGTGTTTGAGGTCATTCTCAGATGAAGGTTTCTGCCGTTGCCGTTTTCGTCGTGGAGGGTGTAAATTTTTGCATTAACGGACATAAGCGTGAAATCGCATACATTATCACTGCACATTCCAGAGTGAAGATAACAGTCCTCTTCAATTGTGCAGACTTGATTTTCGATGCATTCACTCGCGGTGTTAAAACAGCTTGGCAGGATTGTCAGAGTGCGACTTGAAGTCGTGGCGTTTTTTCCTGCTGAGTCGTTTGCCCAGACAATGTAAGTGTAATTTCCTGGTGTAAGATTTTGGTAGGTGATGTTTTTATCCAAAGTGAAAGTTTCGTTTATCAGGATTAGCAGGGAGTTGTATAACCTGTATCTTATCGTGCTTAGATTTGTGGAGTTGTAAGTTGTCACATTTACCGCGACGGTGAAAGCATCTCCTCCTATGAGCGCGCCGTTGTTTGGCGTTGGCGGGACGAATTCAATTGTGGGGGGAGTTGATTCGGGGAGGTATTCGCCAATTGAGTAGTTGCTCCAGCTTGTGACATTGAAGATTACAGTTCCTGCGTTTAGCGAGGTGAAATTGTAGCAGTTGTTGCAGGGCGAGCCGTCTTTCAAGATGGCAGGATTTGTAAAGTTTGTTGGAAGATTGTAAAGCGTGATGTTTGCCGGGAGGTTTAATTGGGCTCGTGAGGAGTTGACGAAAACAGAGTTGTGTTTAATTGATATGTCTGCAGAGAAGTTTTCGCCGGTCATATCATCTATTTCGCGAATGAATCTTATTGAACCGTGGCTTGAATCAACCACAGTGAAAAATGATAAATTTATGGATTGAGCATCATACCTGCCAATTCCGCGCACATCAATGAGAGTTATGTTTGAGTGTTTTGCTTTGTTTGGCATATCACTAGAAAACGAAAGGTCGTAACTGTAAGGTGATGTTCTTGAAATGGTAATATTTTCAAATAAGTTGTTGTCAACGGGCTCGAAAGTTAAGGATATTACATACCCGGTTGAGTTTGTTATTGTGCCGTGGGCAAAACGGTTGCCTGAAGATGCTCGTAATTGAATGCTATTAGGGTTTTCGGTCATTACGAAATTTGTCATTGTGACATTTAGAGAATTAAGGTTACTGTGAGCATAGCTGTTTGAGTGGAAGAAGATTTTTTTGAGGGTTATGTTTCCCGAACTCTGAAGGGTTATCCCATATGAATTATTACGAATAGTGGAGTTTTCTATAAGCAGATTATTGGAATATTCAACATATATGCCGTTAGAGTTGTTGGTTGTGTTAATCGAACTGATTGTTGCGTCTTTGCTTCTTTCAAGATATATTCCAATTCTGTTGTCCGAGATTGAAGCGTTATTTCCTCTTGTGACTATTAAGTTTGAGATTTTTGTGGCGTTTGCATTTGAAAAGATTCCGTAATATGCGCCTCCGGTTTTGTTGCCATAAGTTATCGAATAGCCATTTCCATTAAGGGTGATGTTGTTGGCTTGTATGAAAAAGCAAGTTTCTGTTGAGACGACCGAATTCTTTAGAGAATAAATTGCGTTTTCTTGCGTTAAGTTTCCGCAAGAACTTAGCGGTATTGAATTTACAAAAAAAGTGCGGAGTTCGGTGCTGTTTAGGTTGCCTCCGTAGTCAACTGCAAATCCCTTTACGGTGTGGGCTCCTTCAGCAAGGTTAGTAAATTGATTGTAGTATTTGTTTGCGGACGCGTTGTAGAGAGCTTTTATTTCTTGCTGAGATAATGTCCTGTTGAACATTATGAATTCATCAATTTTTCCATCGTAATAATCCTTTGGAGGAGAGTTAACACCAGGGGCCCAGCCGAGGATAAGGTTTGCCTGTTGCTCATCCCTGAAATTATTTGCATAATAGGAGCCATTTATTTCTCCGTTGATGTAGTAAGTGACATTGCCTGCGGAATAGGTTATTGCAATGTGCGTCCAGTTGTTGAGTGGGATTACAGAACTTGATGGGCTTCCTCCATCTTCGTCTTTGTAAAAGAGAATCTTTCCTGTTTGCCAATATGAGAATCTAAGCTGGTATCCGGTGCTAAGGCCCCCCGTACTAGGCACATTTTTGCCAAATATTATTGACGGCACGTTGAAAGTCGTCCCGTTGTAGGAATTCGGATTTATCCAGAGGGACCAGGTATAGTTGGAATTGTTCTTGAAAGAGGTTGTTTGGGAAGCATTTACGATAATCGTGTCATAAAAACCATCAAATTCAAATGCCTTGCCGAACTTTCCAAGTTCTGTTTGGAACGAGTTATTTCTTACAGCTGTGTTGTTATGCCCAGACAAATCCTGCGGATGCCCTGTTGCGTTTATGTCGTCCATCCTTAACCATAACAAAATATCCCTATTCAAGTTAATCAATGAGTAGTGGTGGTTTGCGTCATTTGTTGAAAGGTTGATGGAAACTGGCAGGGTTTGGACTGTACTGTTTTCTGGGGTTGGAGGGACAAAGCTTACACTTGGAGGTGTTGAGTCGGCGGTTCTGAGAAAAACCGATCTTAACGCAGTTTGATTTTTGTTTCCTGCCTTGTCAACTGCAAAACCTTGAAAAGAGTAATTTCTTTCGGTCTGTAGTCCTGTGAAGTTTCTGTAATGTGGGTTTGCTGAGGCGTTATACAGCGAGAGTATTTCTTGCGGAGATAGTGTTCTGTTGAATATTAAAACTTCGTCTATTGAGCCATTAAAGTATAATGGAACATAGCCCATATGTTCATGAGCCCTTGCAATATTTATGTAATCGCTAGTGGAAGTGAATCCTGAAAGATATTGTGTTTCTAGGTATTCTCCATCTTTGTAAAACGAAATGTTTTGATTGTCATAAGTAACTGTTATCAAGGACCATGTGTTTC
>Ga0129299_1002417_pt1 | contig 12410 bp, 13 predicted proteins | sample ConPoolayeCmetaG_FD_94477 | JGI IMG/M metagenome (GOLD analysis project Ga0129299, IMG submission 94477) | Hot spring microbial mat communities from California, USA to study Microbial Dark Matter (Phase II) - Cone Pool mat layer C metaG ... | reverse complement strand
TTGCATATTTGTGCAAATATGCAATAATAGATGAAATCGGAAAGGCAAAGAAATGAAAGATGAAGAGGCAAAATTAAAAGCGGAAATATTAAAAGCTCTGGCGCATCCGGTAAGGATTAAGATAATAAGCGAGTTAATCAAAAAAGATAAATGCGCCTGCGAAATGCTAAAAATTGCACAGGTTGATCCGTCCGTCCTTTCCCGGCATATAGCGCAACTAAAGAATGTCGGCATCCTTTCGGAAAGAAAAAAGGGGGTTAGAGTTTATTACCACATAACGTGTCCCTGTATTCTCAAAGCGCTGGAATGTACGGCCGGAGTCTTAAAGGCAAGAATTAATAGGATGAAAAATCTCATTTAAAGGGGAGAAGAAAAAAAATGAAAAAAGAATTGTCAACACTGGCGGGCATTATTGTGGTATTTCTTATTTTATATTTTCTGCCTGTTGAAGCATCGCGCTTTCAAGGAGCGGTACTGGAATCTTTAAAACTGGCAAAGTGGTATGCACGAGAACATGTCCTGCTTTGTCTCGTGCCGGCATTTTTTATCGCCGGCGCAATAGGTGTGTTTATCAGTCAAAATGCCGTTATGAGATATCTGGGACCTAAGGCAAACAAAGTTCTATCATATGGCATTGCTTCTGTTTCGGGGACAATACTTGCTGTCTGTTCGTGTACCGTTTTGCCTCTTTTTGGTGGCATTTATATGCGTGGGGCGGGGCTTGGTCCTGCCATTGCATTTCTTTATTCAGGTCCTGCAATAAATGTGCTAGCAATTGTACTGACGGCAAGAATACTGGGCTGGCAGTTAGGAGTGGCGCGGGCGGTTGGGGCGGTAGGTTTCAGCATTATAATAGGATTGTTGATGCATTTGATTTTTCTGAAGGAGGAAAGAGCAAAAGCCGCGCAGGCGCAGGACGTGTATATAGGAGATGATGATAAAGAAAGCAGACCGTTATGGCAGGTATTTTTATATTTTTTATCTATGGTTGGAATTCTTGTTTTTGCCAACTGGGGAAAGCCGCTGGAGTCGGTGGGTTTATGGTATGCTGTATTTAAAGTGAAATGGTTAATTACGAGCATATTTGGCATAATGCTTGGTATATGCTTATGGCGATTTTTTAAAGTGCAGTTTATGTTAATTGTTCTAGCTATTATACCATCAACGATTCTTGCTATTATATTGCCAGGATACCCGCTGGCAGCTTTTGTGGCAGGCTCGGCTGGATTAACTTTTCTGACGTTTTATGGCGGGTCAGAACTTAAAGAATGGCGCGATCAAACGTGGGGTTTTGCTAAGCAGATTCTGCCGTTGTTACTTGGCGGTGTACTGGCGGCAGGTTTCTTTCTGGGCAGCCCTGAAGGGAAAGATGCCGGTATTATTCCCAATATATGGATTCAGGCACTTGTTGGTGATTCACCTTTTGCTCTCTTATCTCTGATTTCTGGTGATGGGAATAGTGTGCCTCATTGGCTGGCACTGATATGGCCGGTTTGGACTAACTTTTTTGCTTCTGTTGTTGGAGCATTGATGTATTTTGCCACTTTAACTGAGGTGCCTGTTTTACGCGGTTTACTTGACAGCGGGATGGGGCAGGGACCTGCTCTGGCACTTTTACTTGCTGGTCCTGCTCTTTCGCTGCCAAATATGCTGGTTATAAATTCTATTTTGGGACCAAAAAAGACGCTTACGTTTATATGGCTTGTGATAATTATGGCGACTATTACAGGAATTTTGTTTGGAGTAATTGTATGAATTTTGTCTGATAAATTGAAATGAGAAAAGGGAGGAAATAAAAACAATGAAAAAGATACAAGTACTGGGAACAGGATGTCCGAAGTGCAAAACTCTTTACGCGAATACGGAAGCAGCGGTAAAGGAATTAGGTGTTGATGCGCAGATTGAGAAGGTTGAGAAGATTCAGGAAATAATGAAATTCGGTGTGATGACCACCCCTGCCCTGGTGGTGGATGGACAGGTTAAGAGCGCCGGGAAAGTATTGAATGTTCAGGATATAAAGAAGTTATTACAATAATTTTAAAGGAGTAGAACAATGAGCAAAAAAGAAAGTTGTGCGTGTGGTTCGGCTCCGAAATTGATATTCCCGTGTTCGGGAGCGGCTGATGTTGGAGCACTTGCTGATCAGGCGGCAAGAAAACTTACTAAAGATGGACATGGCAAGATGTACTGTCTTGCCGGTATAGGGGGACGGGTACCCGGGATAATGGCATCTACTGAAACTGCGGCAAAAATACTCGTAATAGACGGGTGCCCATTATGTTGTGCCAAAAACACACTGGAACAGGCTGGCTTTAAAAAATATGAACACATCATGCTTGCAGATATAGGTTTTAAGAAAGGGGAGACTCCAGTTACAGCCGAAACAATAGAAAAGGTTGTATCAGATGGAGCTAAAAAACTGGCATGTTAACAAATAAAAGGGGTGAAGATATGAGTGATAATGAGGTGAAAAATAGGCAGGAAGAAAAGCCATTATGTGAATGTGAAAATTGTTGTACCGGCAAATGGAAATGGTTATGGATAATTATTGTTTTAATAGCAGTTGTTATAATTGCAAAAAATATTAAAAAGGGCAAAGAAGATAAAACACCATTAGATGCTAAATCATCTTCTGCTGTTGTAACTGATTCTGTGTCGGCAACGGTGGTACAAAAAAATTTGCCGAAATTAATTGAGCTAGGGGCTGATAAATGTGTTCCGTGTAGAATGATGGCGCCCATTCTGGAAGATTTGAAAAAAGAATATGCCGGCATTTTTGATGTTTCGTTTATTGATGTGTGGAAAAACCCTTATGCAGGAGAACAATACAGAATTCGTGTTATCCCGACGCAGATTTTTCTTGATGCGGATGGGAAGGAACTTTTCCGGCATGAGGGATTCTTCGCCAAGGAAGACATTCTAAAAACATGGGAAAAATTTGGGATTAATGTAAGCAAGAAAAAAGTAGAATGATGCAAAGATTATTTGAAATATTAACTCATGCCATAGAGGGCACCCCGTTAATTGCTATTTCAGCTGCTGTGGCTTGGGGAATTTTGAGCATTTTATTGAGTCCATGCCATCTTGCGAGTATTCCGCTGATAGTGGGGTTTATTGATCAACAGGGACGAATTACTGCGCGGCGTGCGTTTGTTATATCGCTTCTTTTTTCGGTTGGCATCCTGATTACCATTGGTGTAATTGGCGCTATTACAGCGGCGGCCGGACGGATGATGGGTGATATTGGCCGATACGGCAATTATTTCGTTGCTGTTATTTTCTTTATTGTTGGGCTCTATTTGCTGGATGCAATCCGTCTGCCTGTGCCCGGTGTAGCACAACCAGAAATAAAACGCAAAGGGATGCTGGGAGCTTTTATTCTGGGCCTCGTATTTGGTATTGCACTTGGTCCGTGCACTTTTGCATACATGGCGCCGATGCTGGCAGTGACATTCCGCATGGCAGCGGATAAAATGGCATACGGCATATTGTTGCTTTTTGCATACGGGGTCGGTCATTGCGCGGTAATTGTTCTTGCCGGTACTTTTACGGAAATAGTCCAGCATTATCTTGATTGGAACGAGAAATCAAAAGGGACAATGATTCTGAAAAAAATTTGCGGAGTACTGGTGATTCTTGGAGGCTTGTATCTTATTTATACGGCGTAAAAAATAGGGAGAGAAAATGAAGGCGATTATAAAAGTTGACGCAGGGATTTGCGGGTTTCACACAAATATTCATGCGGTCAGCGATGATACACAGAATGTTGAATTTAAAATCGCAAGTGGATGTGAAAAAATAAGGGAATTTGCGGAAGCGCTTGTCGCAAAAGGCGCTGTTGACGGGTATGCTGAAATAGGGAGTGGAGCAGAGGGGGTGGTCCTTACGACAGCACGAGAGAGCTTGAAAGGCTGTTGCGCAGGATGCGCTGTGCCAGTGGGGGTTTTCAAAGCGATGCAGGTTGCGGCAGGGCTGGCACTGCCGAAGGATGTTATTTTAAATGTGTCCGCTGAGTGAGAAAAAAATTAGCAGTTACTAGTTACTAATTATAAATTTGGTTGGGGGAATGAAGGAGGCAAAAATTAAAGGTGCAGGATAGGGGGAAGAGGTGAATAAAAAGAAATTAAAGATTCTCTTTTTATGTACGGGAAATTCGTGCCGCAGTCAAATGGCGGAAGGGTGGGCAAGACATCTGAAGGATGATATAATTGAGGCATATTCTGCGGGTATAGAAGCACATGGCTTGAATCCTGATGCTGTAAAGGTGATGGCGGAAGCAGGTGTTGATATAAGTGGACATAAGTCTAAGACAGTAGATGCAATAAAGGATATTGATTTTGATTATGTAATAACGGTTTGTGGACATGCCAACGAAACATGTCCGATGTGGCTTGGCAAGAAGAGCAAAATTATTCATATTGGATTTGAAGATCCGCCTCAACTTGCAAAAAAAGCAAAAACTAAAGAAGAAGCTATTGCTATTTATAGAAAAGTAAGAGATGAAATAAAAAAATTTGTTGAGGGATTGCCGGAAAATATTAAAAAAGGAGAGGAAAATGGAGAAACTTCAGCAGCAAGAACGAAAGTTGACAAATATTTTTGAGCGGTATTTAACAATATGGGTTGCTCTGTGCATTGCAGGAGGAATTATATTGGGCAAAGTTGCGCCGGGAGCAGCTAAATATCTGGACAACATGGCTGTGTTTGTTAAGGGAGCACCAGTTATTTCCATACCAATTGCAATATGTCTTTTCTTTATGATGTATCCAATAATGGTAAAAATTGATTTTGCGTCGGTTATAAAAGCTGGTAAAAGCGGCAAACCGGTGTTTTTAACTTTATTTATTAATTGGGCGGTAAAACCTTTTACAATGTATGCTATTTCGCTGGTGTTTCTGGGATTCTTTTTCCGTAGTTTTATAGGTAATGAAGCTACAGATTTGGTTAAAATGCCGTTTGGGCTGAATTTACCTCTTGGTGCGCAGCATGGTGCAGGCACTGTAGTTATGCATGAAGGCATTAAAATGCTGCAAGTTCCCTTATGGCGCAGTTATTTTGCCGGGTGTATATTGCTTGGAATTGCTCCGTGTACTGCTATGGTGCTTGTTTGGGGATATCTGGCAAGGGGCAATGACGGTTTAACGCTTGTTATGGTTGCCATTAACTCATTGACGATGCTTTTACTTTATGGGCCACTAGGCGGCTTCCTTCTTGGTGTGGGGAAATTGCCTGTCCCGTGGCAGGCGTTACTCCTTTCCATTGCTATTTATGTTGCCTTGCCGCTGGTAGCAGGATATTTTTCGCGCAAGTGGATTATTCAAGCCAAAGGGGAACAGTGGTTTAGAGAAAAATTTTTGCATGTGTTAACTCCCATTACAATTATTGCTTTACTTACCACGTTAGTATTATTGTTTAGTTTCAAAGGAGAGACTATTCTTAACAATCCCCTCACTATATTATGGATAGCGATCCCCCTGTTTATTCAGACAATGTTTATTTTCTGGGTGGGATATTTACTTGCAAGGTGGATAAAATTATCTTATCAGGATGCGGCGCCAGCTGCTATGATTGGTGCTTCAAATCATTTTGAAGTTGCAATTGCAACAGCAACGATGCTTTTCGGCCTTTCATCTGGTGCCGCGCTGGCGACAGTTGTTGGAGTATTAATTGAGGTGCCGGTTATGTTATGGCTTGTTCGTATATGTATCAGCACGGAACACTGGTTCACTAAAAAAGAAAATAACTGATAAACTTTGAGGTAATTTCAGAAATGGAAGGAAATATTAGAAAAATTATTCGCGAAAAATATGGAGAAATTGCAAAAAAAGGGACTTCGTGTTGTTCAACGAAAAACTGTTGTGGAACTGTTAATGCAGCGGAATTGGCAAAACAGATAGGTTATTCTGAAAAAGATTTGTTTGCATTGCCTGAAGGCGCAAATATGGGACTTTCCTGCGGTAATCCGGGCGTAATTGCCGCATTAAAACCGGGAGAAGTAGTACTGGATCTGGGAAGCGGCGGCGGGTTTGATGTCTTTATCGCAGCTCAAAAGGTCGGAAAGAATGGGCTTGCCATAGGTGTGGATATGACTCCTGAAATGCTGGAAAGGGCGAGAAAAAACATTAGTGTTTTCAGTAAAAGAACTGGATTGAAGAACGTAGAATTCAGGCTGGGGGAAATAGAACATTTGCCGGTTGCGGATAACAGTGTTGACGTGGTTATTTCAAATTGTGTCATTAACCTGTCGTCAAACAAGGCGCAGGTATGGCGGGAGATTGCCAGGGTACTAAAGCCGGGTGGAAGGGTTGCAGTGTCGGATATTGGGATGCTGAAGAGTGTACCGCGAGAAATAAGAAATTCACTGGAAATGTTTGTAGGTTGTATAGCTGGGGCGATTTTTATAGCGGAGACGAAGAAACTTGTTTTTTCTGCTGGGTTGACAAATATTGTTGTGGAGGAAAAGCCTGAATACATAAACAACCTGATGGATAGGGATAATGAGTTTTGTCGTAAAATTATGAAATATCTTCCTGCTGGCTCTAAAATAGGAGATTACATAACCAGTTTTAATCTTACTGCATGGAAACCTCTGGTAAAACAAAAACATTAATTCATTTTCTTGTGCAACTCTGCTTACAACAAAGTATTTTTGGCGTCTATTAAATTCTGGAAATTAAAATTCATTGGAAAAATTGATTTCGGGTAGCCGTTTATTCTTGCGAAAGGGCAGATTTCTGGCGAATATAACAGGCAATTATGGCTAGCAACTGGATAATACTTATAATTTTTGTCATGTGTTATCTGTTATTTGCTTTTTTGCCTGTCAGAAGGGCATGGGTTGCGTGTATAGGTGCTTTGCTTGTGATTTTTGCAGGCGATACAAAACTAAAGGATGTTCTTTTTACGTACATAAACTGGAACGTGATGGGGTTGTTTGTTGGGACTCTCGTTATTGCTGAGTTATTCATGTTATCCCGTGCCCCTGCGGTTGCGGCGGAATGGCTTGTTGATAAAACCGGTACGGTGCGCGGGGCGATGATAGCAATTTGCGCTCTTTCCGGTTTTTTTTCCATGTTTGTGGAAAATGTAGCGGTTGTTTTGCTTATTTCGCCTGTCAGTCTTAGTCTTGTCCGTAAATTTAATTTATCGCCTGTAACTCTTCTGCTTCTTGTAGCTATGAGCGCTAATATACAGGGGACTGCCACAATGGTAGGGGATCCTCCTGCGATGATACTTGCTGGCTATATGAAGATGGGATTTAACGATTTCTTCTTTTATCAGGGACGTCTCTCAATATTTTTTGCGGTGGAATTTGGGGCAATCATTACTCTTGCTATTATGTTTTTTATTTTACGTAAGTTACGCTATAAAATTGATATTTTACCTGTTGAAAAGATTAGATCGTGGATGCCTGTTATTTTTCTGATCATTTTTATAGCAGGTTTATCAATTTCTTCTCTTTTTGATCCAGATTTTAAATGGTTTGCAGGGACTTTCACAATTGTTATGGGAATGATTTGTTTTTGCTGGTATTGCTTTATTGTCAAATGGGGGACTGCCAGACAATTGCTGAGGGAACTTGACTGGAATACGACGTTTTTTTTAATAGGCATTTTTATTATTGTTGGCGCATTAAGTAACAGCGGCTGGATTGATAAACTAGCAGCGTGGATAATTAACTTTACAGGGTTAAATGTAGTTGCGGCGTATATATTTTTTACTGCTATTGCAATGCTGGTTTCAGGATTTATTGATAATGTCCCTTTTATGCTTATTATGCTGCCGGTTGTTCAGAAGGTTGCAGAATCAATTAATGTGCCTGTGTCATTATTTTTGTTTGGACTTCTTTGCGGGGTGTGCATGGGAGGCAACCTTACGCCCATAGGCGCTTCTGCGAATGTTGTTACGCTTGGAATATTACGCAAGCAAGGTCATGTGGTTTCGTTCCGGGAATATCTTAAAATTGGGGTTCCTGTTACAATCATTTCAACAGCTTGTTCTGCCTGGTTTGTATGGTTAGTTTGGAGATAGGATATTTGCCAGGTTGTGTCATTATTTTGTATTTGAGTTTTTTTGCTTATAGTTTGGACATTATTTATATGTTTTTGTTAATATATCAGCAATGAAGCGAAAAATATACTTCAGACAAGGAGGCAAGGCACATGATTAATTATAACAAAATCGGGCATACATCTAATCTTCCATTTAAATTTGGAGGCGGTGGAGTGGCAAAGGGGTTAGCCGGTTTAATTGCAGTAGTTGTAATTCTACTTGGTTTTCCGATATGGTTTCTTTCATGCTGGCTGATAAATGTTAATTCTGATGAAATTGCGGTATTGGTTAGAAAAACGGGGAAAAATCTTCCGCCGGGTGAAATTATTGCAACAGAGCCTGATCAAAAAGGTATTCAACCTGAAGTTTTAGCTGAAGGGTGGCATATAAGAAATCCTTATACGTGGGGATGGGAAAAAGCAAAAATAACAGACATACCTGCAGGGAAACTTGGGGTTCTTATAAGGTTGTACGGCAAAGATCTGGAACCGGGCAAAATAATTGCATCCGAGGGATATAAAGGGATAGTCAAAGAAGTATTGCGTCCGGGCAAATACCGAATTAATCCATATGCCTACATGGTGGAAATTTATGATGCCATCACGATAAAACCCGGTTCTGTTGGTGTTGTTGTTCATCTTACTGGTGATGATGTTATAACTGTGGATATTCCTTCTGAAAAAAGAAATGATTTCCTTGTTGATCAAAACATGAAAGGAGTACAGAGATATGTTCTTGATCCTGGCACGTATTATTTGAACCCCTATTTAATGGAAGTTGTAGAAGTAACGCTTCAAAGCCAGCGTTTTGAGATGAGCGGAGAGGATTCAATAACTTTTCTTACTTCGGACGGGTTTAATATTAATGTGGAAGGTACAATAGAATATGCCCTTAACAGACAGAGTGTTCCCATGATTACTCATCAAGTGGGGGACATGGACGATGTTCTGAAAAAAATTATCCTTCCAAGGGCGAGAGGTTTTAGCAGGATAGAGGGCAGTAAACATCCTGCCAAAAATTTTATTACTGGTGATACGCGTCAGCAATTTCAAAACAACCTTGAAAATCATCTGCGCAAATTATGTTCACAATGGGGCATAGATATTCGTTCTGTGCTGATTCGCAACATTACTCCGCCGGATGAAATTGCCAGTATTATTCGCGATAGGGAAGTTGCTGTTCAAACAGCCAAAAAATATGAACAGCAGATTGAGCAGGCGAAATCTCAGGCGGAATTAACAAAGCAGGAAATGCTTGCTCAGCAGAATAAAGCAAAAGTTGAAGCAGATACTGCAAGAATAAAAGCGGTAATTAAGGCACAGCAGGAACAGGCGGTAAAATTAATTGCAGCAAACAGGGAACTTGAAGTGGCAAAACTTGAAAATGAGGCGTCTATAGCACAATCGGAAGCAATAATGCTTAAAGCTGATGCTGACCGAGCTGTAATAAAAATGAAAAATGAAGCAGAAGCAGATGTATTTGCTGCGGAGGTTAAAGCGTACGGCAGTGGCATGAATTTTGCCCGCCAGATTTTTTATTCTAAAATAGGGCCAAAAGTTGAGTCAATTCTTAGTGATGATTCAAAAGAAAGTATGGGAGGAATGTTCCTGCCGTATATTCCTGATGGAAAGGAGGTGCAGAAATGAAAATAGGGAAGATATTTTATACTATCGTTGCTGTTGGGCTTATATGGCTTGCGTGGCAGTGGTTTTTCTGCAGATTTTATGTTCCGCCGGGACACATGGCGATTATAACTGCCAGGGTTGGAAAACCTCTGCCACCTGATCAGATACTTGCAAAAAAAGGACAGAAAGGTGTGCTGGAGGAAGTACTGCGAGAGGGACGTCATTTCCTGAATCCATTTGTTTACAGTTACCAGATAGTACCTTTGATTACAGTGCCGCCGCGCAAAGTTGGTATTGTAACTTCAAAGGTTGGCAGCTCGTTGCCTGATGGGGAATTTCTTGCTGAGCCGGGACAGAAAGGGATATGGCGACGTGTTCTTGGTCCTGGCCGTTACCGTTTGAATCCAGTTGGATATAAAATTGACCTGGAGAATGCGGTTAATATTCCTGTGGGTTATGTTGGTGTTATGACTTCTCTTTCCGGAAAACAGACGAAAGAAGGAGAATTTGCAAAAGCAGGAGAAAAGGGGGTAAGGGAAGATGTTTTACAGCCAGGGTTGTACTATATTAATCCGCGCGAGATAGCTGTAAATATTCTGGAAATAGGCGTGAATCAAGTTTCATTGCTTGGCAAACAGGGCACCAAAGTTCTTACAAAAGGGCAGATAAAAACCGGCAATGTTGCCATGGATGAGCTGCAGCAAAATGTTTTAATGGAGCAAAAGGAAAAACGCGCAGATTATCTGCAGGGCAGAAGTGCTTCTTTTGTCCAGCAGCAAACCGCTATTCCTCGGAAGGATAAAGCGAAACTACCAGAGAAACCTGAAGCAAAAATGGTAGGAAAGAAAACAGAGGATATATCGGATGTTAATGTTTTTGTTCTGGATCAATTTGTTGAGTTCCCTTCTAAAGATGGTTTTGAGATAAGCCTTGATATGACTGTAGAATTTGAATTGCTTCCTCGCAACATAGCGTGGATATACAGGAGCTATGGAGATTTGCCGGCAGTTGTTGATAAAATTTTAATGCCTCAAATTCTTTCTGTTTCCAGATTAAAAGGGTCGGCGTATGGGGCGAAAGATTTCATAGTTGGTGAAGGGCGTGAAAAGTTTCAGAATGACCTTACAGAAACGCTTGATCATGTTTTGGGGGAGCGCAAGATAAAAATACATGGTGCACTTATACGGCATGTTAATGTGCCAATGCAAATACTTGATCCTATTCAGCAGGCGAGTCTTGCAATTGAAACGGACCTGACGAACAAAGAAAAGCAAAATACGGCTAAGAAACAGGCGGAATTGAATACAGAACTAAGCATGATTCAACAGCGTGGCGAACAGGTTGCTCAGGAGACCGAAAAAATCAAGGCAGAAATACAGGCTGATCAGGAGAGACAGGTAGCGCAGATTAATGCAGACACATTAAAACAAACGGCTCTTATAGAAAAAGCCATAGCGGAAATAAAAGCAGAAAAAACGAAACGGCTTGGTAAGGCAGAAGCTGATGCCTTCAAACTTGTAGAAGGCGAAAAGGCGCTTGGTTCTCAATTGAAGGTGAAAGCATTTAATGATCCGATGGCATATAATTTGTGGACGTTTGCAAACACATTGAATCCGGATATTAAAATACGCATTGTTCATGCAGGAGATGGAACTTTGTGGACGGACCTGGACAGGACTCAGTTTGGAAATGCAGGCGGCGCTAAAGTACTTCAGGAAAAGAAATAACATATTTTGCGCAGAAAGGGAAAGGAATGGCTTTGTCACGGGTAGCGGTTTTGAGAACTTCGCCGCAGACAGTTCTTGCAGATTATCATAGATTAATGAATCTTGCCGGATATCAGGCAGTTTTACCGAAAGATAAAGATACAGCTTTAAAAATAAACATAAGCTGGCATTTCTTTTTCCCAGCAGCTTCAACAACACCGTGGCAACTTGACGGTGTAATTCGTGCGATGAAGAAAGATGGCTATAAGGCGGAATTAATGCATGGATGTCATAACAGAACCGTAGTTATAGATGCTCATCTGGGTGAACGCGAAAATAAGCAGCTTAATGTGATTGAAAATCATAAGTTGCGCAATATTCATCTTTACGAGAAGGAAGAATGGATTCATATACGCGATGCCGTTGGGGATTTATGTGATAAATTTATATGTTTGAACAAAGTTTATCCTGACGGGTTTATGATTCCCAGACGGTTTATAGGAGAGAATATAATACATTTGCCTACGGTTAAAACGCATGTCTTTACAACTACGACAGGTGCAATGAAAAATGCTTTTGGCGGATTATTAAACGAACGCCGGCACTGGACCCATCCTGTTATACATGAAACGCTTGTGGATTTGTTAATGATACAAAAGAAAATTCATAGTGGGCTATTTGCTGTTATGGATGGCACTTTTGCAGGCGATGGTCCGGGTCCGCGCTGTATGGTGCCGTATGTGAAGAATGTTATACTTGCATCATCTGATCAGGTTGCTATAGATGCTGTTGCTGCGAAGATGATGGGGTTTGATCCCATGCGTGATATTAAATTTATACGGCTTGCTCATGAGAAAGGATTAGGTTGTGGAGATCCGCGGGAGATTGAAATTGCGGGCGATAAAGAAGCAGCGGAGCAAAACTGGCATTTTGCTGGTCCGTTTAAAAAAATGACTTTTGCCAGCCGTATGCAGCATAAAATTTACTGGGGACCGCTCAAAAAGCCACTGGAATGGTCATTAAAAAC
>Ga0129299_1002416_pt1 | contig 12413 bp, 11 predicted proteins | sample ConPoolayeCmetaG_FD_94477 | JGI IMG/M metagenome (GOLD analysis project Ga0129299, IMG submission 94477) | Hot spring microbial mat communities from California, USA to study Microbial Dark Matter (Phase II) - Cone Pool mat layer C metaG ... | reverse complement strand
CGGAGAATTTCGCGCAGCGCCGTCCGGTGGACGCGGTCGTCGGCGAATTCGACGAGAAAGATGCCCCACGGCTGGTCTTCTGCGGCGGGCTGAAGCTGGCGGATCGTACCGCCGCGCAGATGGGACGCGGCGCGCCCCGATATCATCAACTCCTCCCCGCTCCAATCGAACGTGAGATCCTCGATCTGGTCCCCTTCGATAGGCCAGGCGAGGTCGGCGCGGAGGAAGTCGAGGAGGCCGTCGAAGTCGGCGATGCGATTCACGCGTTCGGGTGCGATGGTCTTCATGGCCGGCGATTCCGCGTATTCATGCTCCGTGCTCCCGGATTCGGCGCTGGACGTCCCCATCGGCGGCATCCCACGCGCTCCGGTCCTCGGCCGTCGCCGCCGTCTCCCGTGCCGTATCTTCCCAGGAGAGCTTCGCCGGCAGCCGCACCCCGCGCGAGTTCCCGATGCGGGCCACGTTCAATTCCATTGCCTTCATGTAACAACCGCAGCTGCATTTATCGGCGCGGGCAAGCCTATCCGCGATAGACCTCGTCGTGGGAACCGATGTCCAGCAACACGACTTCCCGCTCCCTGACGCGCAGCAGGAATACGATTCGATGTTCGTAGGTCAGGCGCGCGGAGAATTTTCCCGCGTGGCGGCCTTGCAGCGGGTGACGCCGCAATCGCGGCGCATCGGGATCGGTTTCGAGTTGCTCGATCGCATCGCGGAAAATGCCCGCGAGCTCGGGATGCCGTCGCAGGAATTTCCGCGCCGTTCGCGCGAACGTCGCTGTCCACACCAGCGCGTACCGCTGCGCTTCCGCAGACGCGGACACCTCAGGCCTCCCGGCGCAGGTCCGTCATCAGGTCCGCCGCCGTCCCCCGGCGAACGCGGCCCGCGCGGAGGTCCGCTTCCGACGCCGCCAGCCGCGCTTCGGCCAGATCGCTCATCAGCGCGTCGAACTCGGCCTCGCTCATGACCACGTAGCGCGGCCGGTTGTTCTTCAGGACGCGCACGGGCCCTTGCTCCAGCAGCGGATCCATCGCCGTCATGCCCCGCCGCTTGATTTCTTGAACCGGAATCACATTCATTATGGCACCTGTTTATGGTCCGCAATCGGGTCCGATAATAAGTATTCGCGATATGCGGTCAAGCGCGGAATCCGCCGTCGAGCAAAGGCTCGCCCTGGCGCAAAAAAACGATAAACCGAACCGGAAGGTCGCGGATGGCGACGTCGTGAGCCGGCGGGATGTCCTCGATCCGGCGCAAGGCGCTTCAGCTCAGCTCCATCCAGCATTTGAGGACCGGCTTCACGCCCGCGGGCGCCTGGACCCGCTTGAGGTGCGTATCCCGGATGCGCTTTTCGACGAGGGCGCGGATTTCCGATAGCCGCGGACGCGGAAGGGAGGTCGCGCGCGGCGTGTCCGGCGCGCAGCGAATCCATTCGACGATCCCGGCGGGGTCTTCCGCGATCCGTCCGGTCCCGATATCGAACAGATACCAAGCGGTCAGGCCCTCGGACGCGTCCCATCGGTCTTCGCCGGGCGGAGCGTCGTTCTCCGTCGGCGTCCGACCGGGAAGCCGATAACAGAAGAAGACGCCCCGCGACTCCGGACGCGGCGCGGCTTTCCCGCTGAAAAGGCGGCCCGGCAGACCATCGAGCCGCGCGGCGAGACCGGGATGCTCCCGCAGCAGCCGCTCGTACTCGAGGTGCATTTTTTCCGCGGCCGAGACCTCGCCCTCGTAGGCGTGATTGAATTCCTTCAGCGCTTCGAAGTCGTCCTCCGGCCGCAACAGCTTCCGGCCCTCGATGCCGAAGGTTTTCGAGATGCGCAGGGTCTTATGGGAGACCTTCGTATAGAGACGCAGCAGCTCGTCGAGGTCTTCCGGCGGAAGAAAGTTCCAGTAGGCCACGTGCCCGCGCAGCGGCTTCCGCTCGGGATGATCCGCGACCAGCCGCGCCTCGATCTCCGGATTCATGCGCCGGTCCACGCGGCCGATGCGCTGCATGAGCCGGACGGGATTCCAGTGCAGGTCGTAGTTGATCAGCCGGGCGGCGTCCTGCAGGTTCAGCCCCTCCGAGAGCACGTCGGTGGAGATCAGCACGCGGATTTCCTTTTTGCCGGCCGCCGCCAGTTCGGCGCTGCTCGATCCGTTGTAGTAGGGAGAAAACCGGCGGACGACCTCGCTTCGGCTCCGCTTCGACAGGCTGTCAATTTCCTCGACGCCCTCGATGCCGCGCGCCGCCAGTTCCTTGCGAAGGTAGCGGGCGGTCTCGGCGAACTCGGAGAAGATCAGCGCTTTCTCGTTCTTCAGCAGCGGATCGGTTTTCAGCAATCGGACCAGCGCGCGGAGCTTGTCGTCGGAGTCCGCCGTGAGGGCCTGCAGTTCCTTCAGGAACTCCACGAGCTGGTTCATGTCCTCGTAGGTGTGGGACAAGATGTCCTCCACCCGATAGACATCGCGCGAAAGCGTATCAATCTCGGGCAGCATGGCCTGGATGGTTTTGTCCAAATCCTCAGCCGTGACGCGGCGCACCGGGGCGAGGGCTTCGATCTCGGCGACGTCTTCGTCCGCCTCGTCCATGTCCAGATCGCGCCACAATTCCAACTGCTGTTGCTGCACGTAGCCGATCGTTTCGGCATGCTTCCGCTTCCAGATGTCGAGGTGCTGCTTTTCTCCGGCGCTTTCCGAGTGCTTGGTCACCCACGCCAGCATACGCAGCAGCAGCCGGTCGCAGGAAAGGCCGAAGGCGAGCGCCGAACTCTCGAAGCGCTTGAGAAACTGCGTTCGGATCAGGCCGACCACCGCTTTTTGCCGGTTTTCCTCGAGGGGGTCCACGTCGGGGGTTTTCTTACGCAGATAGGCCAGCGGATAATAAATGCCGAGAATGAACAGGGGTTCTTTTTTGGCGAACGCGCGGTCCACCGAGTCGAGCAGGCGCCCGTAGGTCTTGCGCACCGAGTAATCCACGACGCGCGGCGGGTCGCGTTCGGGGAAGAGCGCTTCGCCCCGGCCTTCCTGCCGCTGGCTTTCGCGGACATAGGCCCGGCTGCGCTGAACGACGAGCGCCTTGAAGATGGCGTCGTCGGAAAGCGCGGCCTCGGCGTCGTCGAGCTCGATCGGCAGTTCCGGTTGTGTCGCGGCATCCGGATACAGTTGACGCCGGAGATCGCGCTCCAGGCGGATGAAATGGCCGCGCAGGGAATGGATGCCGAGGCGATTCTTGAAATAGTCGTCCCGTTGCCGGGTGAACAGCTCGGCCATGTGCCGGAAGTCGTCCAACTTGTTGTTGATCGGCGTGGCCGTCAGCAGAAAGACCTGTTTGGGCGTTTTGCCGGCGCCGACGAGATCGAAGAGGATCCGGTATCGGGAAGGCCTGCGCTCGCCTTTTCCCGCGATGCCCGGATTCCGGAAGTGGTGGGCTTCGTCAACGATCACGGCGTCGGCCATTTCGGCGACGCGGCGGAACTCGTTGGGAAATTCCCCGGCGCGGCCCAAATCGGTGTGGTTGAAGATGGAGAGCCGGGAGAAACTCCGGCCGCGCAGGTCCGGCAGATAGCGCTCGAGATGGGAGTCCCAAACGTCGGCGCGGGCGGCCTTGGGGACGAAGAGGGCGATGTTCTTGCCCTCGTGGGCGAGCCGTTCGATCAGCATCAGCCCGATGAAGGTCTTGCCCAGGCCGACGCCGTCGCAGAGGAAGGCGCCGCCGTATTGTTCCGCGATGCGCAGCAGCGTCTGGTAGCCGCCTTGCTGATATCGGCTGAGCCTCGGAAACATTCTCGATTCGGTCCGTTCCCATTCGCCGGCGGTCATTTCGTGGCCCCGGAAATACTCGTGGAGCGCCCGGGCGTAAATGTCGAAAGGGGGATACTCCGCGACGTGGCGTTCGATCGTGCGAAGCACTTCGTCGGAAACGTCCTCGGCCTCCTGCCAATGCCGCTCGTACCACGCCTGTAGCTGATCCACTTCCCGCCGCAACTGGACATTCAATTCCACGTTCGCCGTCAGGCCGGGCAGGGTGAAATTGCTGGAACCGACGAGGGCCGAGGCCCCGACGACCGCGTGCTTCGCGTGCGTGATGTACGCCTTGGCGTGAAACTTGTTGCGGGTGTACACCCGGCACTCGATTCGTTTGCGACGCAGCGCCTCGACGACGGCATCCGCCCCGGTCAGGAAATCGTCCTTCTCCTTCTCGCGCTCGATGCTCCGGTCGAGCTGCGTCCGCAACGCCTCGATTCCCGCCAGCAGCGCCTGCCGGGTGCGGCGGGAAACCTCGTCGCCCATCAGAATGCGGATTTTCTCCAGCTTTTGCCATTCGCCGTCGAGCGCCAGCAGCGAACCGAGTTCGAAATAGCCCGTCGCGATGTCGAACGATCGGGAGATATCGCACCATTCGCGGAGGTACTGCCGGACCTTCCACTCGGCGTCGGAGTTGTCCACGATGAAAAGATCGCCCCCTGCCGGGATTTCGCGGCCAGCCATGCTCTCATCCTCCATTGCGGATGGCGATGTTAGCCCCGCGTCGCGGCCGGCGCAATCGTCGTTCACCCGCAGTAATCCGCGATCAGACGAAGCAGGGTCTCCGCGGCGCGGGCGATGTCGGCGAGGGCGATGCGCTCGTCCTTCGAGTGGGCGACGCCGAGGGAGCCGGGGCCGTACACGACGGTCGGGATGCCGAGCTGGTTGCGGTAAAACCAGGCGTCGCACGAGGCGGTCATGCCGCTGACGGTCAGCGGAGCGCCGCCCGCCGCGGCCGCCGCCAGCAGCGCCCGCGGCAGCGGGTGCTCCGGGTCGAGGACGCTGCTGTCGTGGCGGTACAGGAAGGTCAGCGTCGCGTCGCGCGCGATCGTGCCGTCCCCGGCGCCTTCGAGCGCCGCCTGCATTTCGCGGCAGACCTGCGCGTACGCGACGTTCGGCAGCAGGCCGAGGACGCCTTCGAGGACCGCTTCGCTCGGCGCGCTCGCCGGCCAGTTGCCCGCGTGCAGCTTTCCGAAGGTGATCGGCATCGGGTTCGGATACGGATCGAACAGCGGCAGCCCGCGCGAACGCGCGAGCAGATCGGCGTGATAGCGCTCCAGCGCCGCCATCGCGTCGCGCGCCATCAGCAGCGCGCTGCGCGTGCGCCCCGCCTGGCCGCTGTGGCCGGCGCGGCCCCGGAAGACGATGCGGAACCAGACCGCGCCGCGGATCGAGGTGTAGAGTTTTCCATCCGACGGCTCCAGCACGACGCAACCGTCCGCCCGCTCGCCCGCGCGGATCATCGCGAGCGTCCCGTTGCCGCCGTTCTCCTCCTCGTTGACCAGGTGGAACACGACGTCGCCGCGCAGCGCGGGACGCAGCGTTTCCAGCGCGCGGGCGACCAGATAGAGCGCGGCGACCTGTCCCTTCGCGTCGCACGCGCCGCGCCCGTGCACGACGCCGTTCTCGATGCGCCCCGACCAGGCGTCCGCCTGCCCTTCGGAGGGCGGGACGACGTCCACGTGGGTGTTGAAGAGCAGCGTCCGGCCGCCGCCGCGGCCGGCGCGGACGATCCGCAGGTTGAACCGGCCGTCGTAGCGCAGATCGGGCACCGGCGAGGAGTAGTCGGGATCGTCCTTCAGCGCGTCGGACATCGGCCGCTCCTCGACAGCGAGGCCTACGACGCGCGCGAACCGGTCGCGCAGGAAGCGCATCGCCTCGTGCTCCCGGCCGGACGTGGAGGGAAAGCGGATCAGCTCGGAGAGGAAGTCCGCGGTCTCCGGCAGCCGCCGCGCCACGGCGTCGCGGAGCGCGGCGGGCGCGATCGGCGCGGTCACGGCTTCAAGCCCCGCAGCACGCGGTCGAGAATCGCCACGCTCTCGTCAATCTCCTCGCGGGAGATCACCAGCGGCGGGGCGACGCGGATCACGTTGCCGTACATGCCGACCGCGCCGACCAGCAGCCCGCCGTTGGCGCAGCCGTCAATCACGGGCCGGATCAGCTCCGGGGCCGGCGCGCGCGTGCGCTTGTCCTTCACGAATTCGAGGCCCATCACCAGGCCCATGCCGCGGACGTCGCCGAGGTAGCGGCAGCGGCGCGCGACCGCCTGCAGCTTCGGCTTCAGGTAGGCGCCCATCCGCGCGGCGCGCTGCGCGAGCTTTTCCTTCTCCATGATCTCGAGCACGGCGATCGCGCCGGCGCTGGCGACCGGGTTGCCGCCGAGCGTGCTGGACAGCTCGCCCTTCTTCAGGCACGAGAAGACGTCCGAGGTCCCGGCGATGGCGGAGACCGCGACCCCGCTGCCGATCCCCTTGCCGATGGCGACCAGGTCCGGCGTCAGCCCCTCATGTTCCATCGCCCACATCTTTCCCGTCCGGCCGTAGGAGGATTGCACCTCGTCGAGCGTGTAGAGCAATCCCTTCGACCGGAACCATTCTTCCAGCCGCTTTAGCCAGCCCTTCGGCGGGAAGATGAAGCCGGCGGCGCCCTGGTACGGCTCGACGATCGCGCCGGCGAGGCTGCCGGTCGAGTTGGCCAGCAGCACGGTCTCGGCATACTCGAAATAGCGCCGGAAGCGCGGGCCGTCCGAGCACCAGCCGAGCGGGTCGCGGTAGGGATTGGGGTACGGCAGGCGGATGACGCCGGGGAGCGTCGGCCCGTACTGCCGCTTCGGGCCGGGCATGCCGCCCAGCGACAGCGCGGCCGTCGTGCGCCCATGAAATCCGCCCTCGAAGGAGATGATCTCGAACCGGCCGCTGCGCCGCTTCATCAGCCGCGCCGCCGCCTCGATGCACTCGCTGCCGGTGCTCAGAAAGAAGCACTTGTCCAGGTGCGGCGGCAGGGCCTTCACCAGCCGTTCGGCCGCCAGGATGCGGTACTCGTTCGCGCACTCGTAGTTGTTCAGCAGCTTCGCCGCGGACTCCTGCACGGCCTTGACCAGGCGCGGATGGCAGTGGCCGACGTTCGTCACCAGCACGCCGGACGTCCAGTCAATGTAACGATTGCCGTCCACGTCGGCGACCTGCGCGCCGCGGGCGCTTTCCCAGACGACCGGGGCCTGGTAGCCGACGACGTCGGCCTCGTAGCGGTGCCACCGGTCGAGCAATTCCCGGCCGCGGGGGCCGGGCAGCGGTCCGTTGACGTGCGTGATGGACATTTTCCGGTTCCTTTCGCGATGGGCGTTCGGCTTACGCGCCGGGGGCGCGGTAGGGCCAGCGATCGAGCACTTCCGGGTTCACGGGGCAGCGGGCGGGCCGCCCGGCCGCCACGGCGAGCAGATCGTCCAGGATGCTGCGGCGGATTTCCCAGCCGGCCTCCTCGGAGGCCCAGCCGATGTGCGGCGAAAGAATGCAGTTCTCCAGCGCGAAGAACGGGTGCGACGGCGGCGGCGGCTCGACGTCGAACACGTCAATCGCGGCGCCGGCGATGCGGTTCGCGCGCAGCGCGTCCGCCAGCGCTTCGGTGTCCACCATCGGCCCGCGCGAGGTGTTGACGAGATAGGCGGTCGGTTTCATCAGTCCCAGCGCGCGGGCGTTGACGATGTGGCGGGTCTCGTCCGTGAGCGGCGTGTGGACGGTCAGGTAGTCCGATTCGCGGAACAGCGTGTCGCGGTCCACGAATTCGATCCCGATCTCGCGGCGGCGCTCCGGGGTCAGGTACGGGTCGCAGCCGAGGATGCGGAAACCGAACGATTTCAGCTTCCGGCACACGCGGCTGCCGATGCGGCCGACGCCCAGCACGCCGAGCGTCTTGCCGTCGAGCCGCCGGATCGGAAAAAGGCCGCTGAAATCCCACTGGCCGCGCGCGCTGGACTCCTCCAGCGCGCGGCGGCCGCGGACGATTTTGCGCGCGCAGGCGAAGATCAGCGCGATCGCATGCTCGGCGACATCCTCCTTGCAGTAGTCCGGCTGGTACGCGAACAGGATGCCGTAGCGCGTGCAGGCCGCGACGTCCACGTTGTCGTAGCCGATGCCGTGGCGGATCAGCACGCGGCATTTTTTCAGGCCGGCCAGCAGCGAATCCGTGAACCGGACCATGTTCACGACAATCAGGTCCGCGTCGGCGATTTTCGCCAGGACCTCGGACTCGGGCTTGAACTTGAGCTGGCAGGCCTCGAAACGGATGCCGGCCTTGGCGAGCTCCGCGGCTTCCCAGTCGAGGTTGTCCTCGATGTAATCGGTGACGACGGCTTTCAGCGAATCCGGCATGGCGTCCTCCGCGCGGGAGGCGCCCGCGCTGCGCCCCATTCATAAGGCACCGCGCCGGGTTTCGCAAGCGCCGGCGGCGCTTCGGGCTAGCGCTTCTGCGCCTCGACCGTCGCGACGTACTCGGAGACGGTCATGAACCGGCATCCTTTTTCCTTGAGGAAGAGCACCGCGGCCTTGAACTGCTCGAAATACCGGTCTTCCGTCCAGGTATTGGGATGCGTCTGGACGACGATATAGGGCAGGTCCTTGCCGCGCTGTTCCCAGTTGGCGATGAACTTGTCCTTGTCGGGGAGCAGGTTCTCGAAATCGAGCCGGACGCGGTTGCTCGCCACGATGAACCGGTCCTTGAACTGGGGCGGTGGGGACGCGAAGACCAGCCGGATTTCCGGGCGATCGGCGAGGGCCTGCCAGGCGGCCTCGTTCATGCCGCCGGCATGCGGCCCGAAGGCGGCGAACGGGCGGGGCAGAATCTTGGCGCTCAAATCCTGCGTCTTGAAGATGCGCGCGCGGATTTCTTCCGGCGTGCCTTCCTGGTTTTCTTTGGCGTGTCCGAACCCGCCATAGCCGTGGTTCCAGAACTCGACCGCGCCGGTCTTGACCATCGCGTTGAGCCAGGCGTCGAATCCCGCGGGATTTTTTTCCAGCGCGCTGCCGAAGACGCCGAAGTTGACTTTCAGCCCCTCCTTGAGGATGAACTCCGCGGTTTCCCGATACCGCGGGAAGGGCCCGCTGCAATCGTCGAGTTTCAGCAGGACGATCTGCGGCTCGGCGGCGCCGGCCGCGGCCGTTCCGAGGAGCAGCGCGGCGGCGGCCGACAACCAGGTTCGGGTCATCTTCTTCAAGGGTCTTCGCGGGCGTGGCATGGTTCGTCCTTTCTTCGGCGGTTTGCGTATCCGCTCCACCATACCCCGGAATGCGCCTTGTCCGCAACCCGCCCGTTCACGGGGCCGCGGGATTCCCGCGCTCTTCCCTCGCTCGCGTCCGCCGCGCCGCGGTCCGCGGCGCAAGGGGCCTTCGCCCGCGCGTTTCGTTTGAACCGCGGGATGAAATCTGGTATCGGGGGCGGTTTCGGAGGAGACGTGTTGAATCGAAGATTTCGGAAAGTGGCGGTCTTGATGGGCGGAACGTCGGATGAGCGGCCCGTTTCGTTGAAGTCGGGCGCGGCGGTCGCGAACGGGTGGCGCGCCGCGGGCTATGACGTTGCGGAAGCGGACGTGGTCTCGGAGGAGCGGCTGCCGATTCCGGCGGGCACGGAGGCCGTCTTCGTTGCGCTGCACGGCAGGTTCGGCGAAGACGGCGGCGCGCAGGCGCTCCTGCGCGCGATGGGGATGCCCTACACCGGGTCGGGCCCTGAATCCAGCCGGCTGGCCTTCGACAAGACGCTGGCGCGGGCCGCGCTGGCGCGCGCGGGCGTTCCGATCCCGGAGGGGCTGACCCTGTATGCGGACCCGGGCGCCTGCCCGATCCCGCTGCCGGCGGTCGTGAAGCCGGCGCGGCAAGGCTCCAGCATCGGGTGCGGCGTCGTCGAGACGCCGGGCGCATGGGCGGCGGCGTATGCGCAGGCGGCCGCGCACGGCGGCGACGTGGTGGTGGAAACGTTCATTCCGGGCCGCGAATTGACGGTGGGCATCGTGGATGGCGAGCCGCTGCCGGTGGTCGAGATCGTCGCGCCCGGCGGCCGCTACGATTACACGGCCAAATATACGCCGGGCGTGACGCGGTATCTCGTGCCCGCGCCGCTGCCGTCGGCGGTCGCGGCGGGCGTTCGCGCCTGCGCGTTGGACGTTTTCCGGGCGCTGGGCGCGTCGGATTTCGGGCGCGCCGACTTCCGGCTGGACCCGGAGGGCCGATGGTACGCGCTGGAGCTGAACAGCATTCCCGGATTCACGGAGACCAGCCTGCTGCCGAAGGCGGCGGCGGCCGCGGGCATCGCGTTTCCCGACTTGTGCGATCGCATCTTGAACCTCGCCTCGGTTCGGTGATACGTTGCCCCGAAAGGGCGCGCGGCGACGGGCGATGTGGCGAGACGGGTCAGACGGATATCGGCGGCGGGAGGCCAACCGGCGGTTCGCGCGGCGCGAGCCGATGCTGCTGGTTCGCGCCAACGTCCGGGAGCGGCGCGCGCAGCGGCTGCAGGTCGGCAGCGCCCTCGCGGCGCTCGCGCTGCTGTTCGCCGGCCTGGCCTGGGGACTGCGCGCGGGCGCCCGCGCCGTGCGCCGCGCGCTGCTGACCGAGAATCCGCGCTTCACGCTGCGCACGATTGACGCGCGCTCCGACGGGCGGCTCACGCCCGCGCAGATCGTGGAACACGCCGGACTCTCCGGCGCCACGCGGCTGTTCGGCGTCAACCTGCGCCAGGTCTGGGCCGACATCGAGGCGATCCCTTCGGTGAGATCCGCCACCGTGCGCCGCCGGCTGCCGGACACCCTCGAGGTGCGCGTGATGGAACGGACCCCGGTGGCGCGCGTCGCCGTGCCGGGCGCGGACTACATTGACGCCGCCGACCGCGAGGGCGTGCTGATGGGGCCGCGGTTCGCCTCGCCGCTGCTGCCGATCATCGAGGGCGCCGCCGAGTTCGGATTGAAGCCCGGGCGCGCCTTGCAGAGCCCGGCGGCGCGGACGGCGCTGGCCGCGCTCGAGATCTGCGAGACCACGCGGCTGCAGCAGTTTGTCCGCATCCAGCGCATCGAAATCGAAAGCGACGGCCGCCTGCGGCTGACGCTCGACAACGGCGATCGCGCCGAGCTGCCCGACGGACTGAACCGCGAGGCGCTGACGACGAAGCTCCGCAACCTGGCGACCATCCAGAAGACGATTCTCGACCAGCGGCTTCCGCGCGGCCCCGAACCGCTGACGATTGACCTTTCGACCGAGGAGGTTTTTCCCGTGCGCGGGCTGCTCGTGGAGACGATGGCGCCGCCGCGCGCGCGTCGCTGACGGCGGCGCTCCGGGAACGCTCCCATGCCCTACCACCCGTCCAACGTGGCCCTGGAGATCGGAACGACGAACGTGCGCGCGCTCGTCGGCGAAATCCGCGAGGATCACCATGTCGTCGTCACCGGCGTGGGCGTGGCGCGGTCCGACGGCGTGCGCAAGGGGCAGATCGTGTCCGTCGAGGCCGCCGTGGAGCCGGTGCGCGATGCGCTGCGGCAGGCGGCCGAGCAGAGCGATGTGGCGATCCGCACGGTGTACCTGGCGGTCACCGGCGGGCATATCCGCGGCGACATCAACCGCGGCACGATCCACGTGATGAATCCGGAAGGCGCGATCACCGAGGCGGAGGTGCGCTCCGTCGCGCAGGTGGCCAAGAGCATCAGCCTGCCGCAGGGCCGCGAGGTGATGCACACGATCTGGAAGCAGTTCTTCGTGGACGGCCACGAGGGCGTGAGCGACCCGATCGGCCTGTCGGGCCGCCGGCTCGAACAGGAGATCATGATCCTTCACGGCGAGCAATCCCAGATCATGAACGCCGTGCGCGTCGCGCGCAACGCGGACGTCGAGGTGGAGGACATCGCGTTCAGCGGGCTGTGCGCGTCGCTCGCGGCCCTGACGCCCGAGCAGCGCAACAGCGGCGTGCTGCTGCTGAACCTCGGGGGCGGAACGACCGAGTATTACGCGTACGCGAACCGGGCGATCGCGGCCGCGGGCGTGATCGCGGTCGGCGGCGACCACCTGACCAACGACATCGCGCTGGGCCTGAAGATACCGACCGCGCGGGCGGAGCGGCTGAAGCTCGAACACGGCTCCGCCGTGCCCGAACCGGCGCAGCGCCATCAGCCGATTCCGCTGCCGGCGGAAAGCGGATTTCCCGAGCGCATCGTGCGCCTGGGCGACCTGCAGACAATCATTCACGCCCGGATGCAGGAGACGCTGCGGATCGTCCGCAAGGAGATGGAGCGCCAGGGGCTGCTGGAGCGCCTCGGCGCGGGCGTGGTGCTGACGGGCGGCGGCGCGCTGCTGCGGCGGCTGCCGGACCTGGTTTCGCGGGAGTTCAATCTCCCGTGCGGGCTGGGGCGGCCGCGCGGCGTCAGCGGCCTGTCGGTCAATTTCGAACCCGAGTTCGCCACGGCCGTCGGGCTGCTGCTCTACATCGAACGCGGCGGACCGCGCGTCGGATCGGGCTGGAACTTCAGGGATCTGCTCCGCCGGGTTTTCGGCGGTTGAGGCGCAGCGGCGTATGAATGACGGACGGGTTCTGGTGGCGGGGGTCGGCGGCGGCGGAGGCCGCGCGCTGGCCCATCTGCACGAGCACTGGCG
>Ga0129299_1002414_pt1 | contig 12417 bp, 14 predicted proteins | sample ConPoolayeCmetaG_FD_94477 | JGI IMG/M metagenome (GOLD analysis project Ga0129299, IMG submission 94477) | Hot spring microbial mat communities from California, USA to study Microbial Dark Matter (Phase II) - Cone Pool mat layer C metaG ... | reverse complement strand
TGTACAACTCGAACGAGCGGGTGCGGCGGGCGATCGACGCGATCGCCGCGGGCGAGTTCGATCAGGAGGACCGCGGACTCTTCAGGCAGGTGCGCGACTGGCTTACGACCGACGGTGATCCGTACATGCTCCTGGCCGACGTGACGTCATACGCAGAAGCGCAGCGGCGCGTGGAAGCCCTCTGGCGCGATCCGGTCGCGTGGACGCGGGCGGCGATCCTGAACGTGGCGAACATGGGGTCTTTCTCGAGCGATCGGTCCGTGGCCGAGTACGCCCGGTCGATCTGGGACGTCGAGCCCGTGCCTGTGGAAGCTCCCCCGGCTTCGACTCGTTGAGGTCGGCGTTCATGCGCGCATGCGGCCGGCCGCCGCGGCCCGGCCACTCCGCCTGTCTCACGTCGTCCGGCCCCGCGGGCGGTCCATCAGGATGCGGATGCGCTGGAGCCCCTCGGCGCCGAGGAACTTCGCCAGCAGCTTCTTGCACTCGATGAGCGGCGTCCTCCGCGTCATGTGGATCAGCAGGATGTGCTTGCAGTTCAACCCGCTGAGCGCCTCGCGCAGATCCTGTACGTGAAGATGGCGGCCCGCCCGGGCGCGGTGAACGTGGTCCTCATCGAAAAACGTGCACTCGATGATGAGCACTTCGCTGTTCCTGACGTCGTTGCGGTCCAGAAACGTGCCGGCGGCGGTGTCGCCACAGTAGGCCACGCGCGGCACCTCCAGGCGGTATTCGATCTCGACTCCCTTTTTCTTGAGCTCGACGAGTTGCGGCCCGGACAGATTGCCGTACTCCGGCTTGAGTTTGTGACGCACCTCGATGACGGCAAACCCCAGTGCAGGCGGCGCGTGGGCAACGGGGAACGCGCGAACGATCAGCCCGCGGCGCAGCACGTGGTCCTGGTCCGGTTCAAGGCCGATCAGCCGGGCGGGTGACGGATGGCCCTCGATGTCGGCCCACGCGCGCAGAAGCCGCTCGACGGGCCGCACGAGGCTCGGATGCATGATGGCGCACCCTGGCGCGATGCCGAGAAAATGCCGCTGGCTGAAGTAGTAGGCGATGCCCGCCGCGTGATCCATGTGTCCGTGGGAAAGGCAGACGTTGTCGATGGCCATCAGCTCGCGCGGTCCGCGACCAAAATCGAACGCCACGTTGAACTCCGGGACCACCACGACGCTTTCCTCACCGCCCATCGAGTAGCCCAACACCTCGAGTTCGCCCAGCTTCTGCTTCACCATGCGTGTGGACATGCCTCCAATATGGCGGACAACAACGATTCTGCCAAGGGGGCGCCGCGGTTTGCGGCCGCGGCAGATGTGGGGTACAATAACCAGGTCGCTCCCATATGTGGTGGTGAAGCATTCGTCGGCGAATCGCCTGCTGCGTTGCGTACGACGGATCGACGGAGGGAACGCGACACACGGCACCTATGCGCTGTCCGTTCTGTAAAGAGCTTGACGCCGACCGAGTCATCGACTCGCGCCTCAGCGAGGGTGGCAACGCGATTCGCCGCCGTCGCAAGTGCGATGCGTGCGGCCGCCGATTCACGACCAAGGAGCGTATCGAGGCCGATGTGCGGCTGATGGTCATCAAGAAGGACGGCTCGCGCGTGCCGTACGATCGCAACAAGCTGTTCAGCGGCCTTCAGAAAGCGTGCTACAAACGCCATGTAAGTGATGAAAGCCTTCAGGCCATTGTCGAAAAGGTCGAGGACACGATTTTTCACAGGTTCGAGCGGGAAGTCGCCAGCAGCTTCATCGGCGCCGAGGCCGCGCGCCACCTGCGCGAGCTCGACAAGATCGCCTACGTGCGTTTCGCCAGCGTGTATCGGGAGTTCCAGGATCTCGGGGAGTTTGTCCGGGAAGTCGAGGACGTGCAGAAACGTGCGGAAGAAGAACTGCCCGGCCAGCAGATGCTGTTCTGATGACGCACCGCCGTGGATGCTGTCCGGCGCGGGCGTCCGGCGCGCCGCTCAGGACCGGCCTCGTGGCGGACAATGAACGGCCGGCCGGCCAGTGAAGGGTCGGCGGGCAGCGGGATCAGGGCGCAGGTACCGTGGGCTGCCCGCGGTATTCGCTGCCGAGGGCCTCGGTGGCGACCACCTCGACACGTCGGTTGGCCGCCTGGGAGGTTTCGGTGTAGGCGTTATCCTTGAGCGGCTCCCAGTCGCGACACGACTGCGTGCGAACACTTTCGCGCGGCACGCCGGCTTCGGCGAGCGCGGCGGCGACGGCATTGGCCCGCTCGTAGGCCAGGTCGCGGCCCGTGCCCTGCAGCCGGTACTCCTCGTCGCTCGAGCTGTGGCCTTTGATAATGAACACGTTGTTGTGTCCGCGGATCAGCCCGGCGATCTGGGCGACGATCGGCTTCGCTTCCGGTTGCAGCTCCGAGGAATCCCGCGCGAACGGAATCACGCCGCCGATCGTGATCTGCTTGCCGGTGCGGATCGTGGTGACCTGATCGTTGTTGCCGATGACGCCGTCGAGCGGCTGGCGCGCGGCACCCTTTCCGCCGCCGGGCCCCTTTCCTTTCTGCGACTTGAGGATGCGCGACAGGATACGCATGTCCACCGGGTCGGTGGAGCTGGCAGGTGGAAGGTACTTGAACGCCTGCTTGACCGCCGCGACGATGTCGGCGAACTCCGGGTCCATCGCCGTGTTCTTGTTTGCCGGGTTGCCGGCGGCGAGGATGACGAAAAAGCTGAGCATCAGCGTGACGAGGTCCGCGAAGCTGATGATCCACAGGGGCGCGCTTTCGCCCTGTTCTTCGTGCTGTTCTTTTTTCTTTGAATGGGCCATGGCGATCAGCCGCCTGCCGCCGCCTCGGGCGCGCCTTTCTGCAGTGCCTTCCGCTGCTTCTCCGAAAGGAACGAGTGGAGCTTCAGCTCGACGATTCGCGGGTTATCACCCGCCTGGATGGACTTCACGCCGACGATGATCATCTGCTTACGGAACTGCTCGTCCGCGGAACGGATACCCAGTTTATCGGCGATGGGACCGCAGATGACGTTGCAGATCAGGCAGCCGTACAGCGTGCCGAGCAGGGCGACAGCCAGCGACTTGCCGATGGCGCTGGAGTCGCCGCCCATGTTCCGGAACATGCACACCTGTCCGATCAGCGTCGCCGTCAGGCCGAAGCCCGGACCGTATTTCCCCATGAGTTCGAAGAACTTCTTTCCCTTCTTGTGCCGCTCGCCCAGAGCTTCGATCTCAATCTGCAACGTGTGTTCCAGCATTTCGGGATCGGTGCCGTCAACCGCGAGCATGAGCGCCTTCTTGAGGAACGGATCACTCTGCTTGCGCACCACGCCTTCGAGCGCCAGAACGCCGTCGCGGCGGGCGAGTTCGGCGGCGCTGAGCATCTCGCGTATCAGCGATTCGAGCGACGGCTCGCGGGCCAGCAGCCAGTTCTTGATGTAGCCGAACACGTCCAGCACGGCCCGCAGCGGCATGGACAGCAGCACGGCGGCGAACGATCCGCCCAGCACCAGGACGAAGCCCTCGGTCGAATAGAACGTTTCGAGGTGACCGTGCGTGCCCTCCCACATCGCCCAGGTGATGGCGCCGATGGAGATCATGATGCCGATGAGGGTGGCGATATCCATGCTCAGCTACCCCGTTGTGCCGCGTGCCTGACGATGCGCGTTGGGCGGGCCTGTAACCCCATCCGGTTCGCATCGGGCGTCCCTCGGTGTATCGACCGGCGCACCGATCGACTTTGCTTTCATCGCAAGGGGGGTACGACGCCGGCGTTCGCTCCCATAAACGCGGGAATCGCGCGCGCTTGCCCCTCGCGGATGGCGTCCGGAAACGCCGGCGGCGTGCGTCTCCTTCCGCCATCGTTACCGGGGTACATGTGTGCGGGAGCAACGAAGCCGCGATTCCCTGAGCGCGTTGTCGCACGTCCGAGTTTGTGCGAGAATTGCCCCGTTCTCGCGCGACGCGTGGATGACGTGTATTTCTTGCAGTGTGGAGACCGAACATGGCCAAGAGAGGTAGTGGCAGTCGTGGAAAAAACCCGTTCTCGGACGCGCCGGTCATGGAGCCGCTTCAACTCGGCGGCATCGAAACGTCGGTACTCGATAACGGACCGGGTCGCGGCGTCCGCATCGCCTGGGTCAACACCGGGGCGGGGCTCCGATACAAAGTGGTCCTGGACCGGGGCCTCGACATCGCGGATGCCGAGTTTCTCGGCCAGTCGCTGACGTGGCATTCGGGTACCGGCGTGACACCGCCGACGCGCGCACTCGATCGCGGTCTCGACTGGTTGTACGGGTTTTACGGCGGGCTCGTCGTAAGCTGCGGGCCGCTGAACACGGGGGCGCCGTGCACCGATCAGGGGCAGGTACTCGGTCTGCACGGCAGTCACTCGAACACGGCTGCCACCGTGGAGTCGATCATCAACCCCGACCCGGCCGCGGGGCGTCTCGAGATGAGTATTACGGGCACTATCCGCGCGGCCCGCGTATTCGATCCGAACGTCGAGGTGCGGCGCACGATCAGCGGCACGCTCGGCGAGCCGGTGATCCGCATCCACGACCGGTTCACGAACCGGGGCAACACGCGGGCGCCCCACGCCTGGTTGCTGCACATCAATTTCGGCTTCCCATTGCTGGAGCCCGGCGCCAGCACCTACTGCTATTCGGGCAGGATCGCGGCTCGCGGCGACAGTGCCGCCTGGTTTACGAAGCGGAAGGATTTCCGCGCAGCTCCGGCCCCGCAGGAATCGCATCGGGGTGCCGGCGAGGTATTCGCGTACGTTGATCCCGACACGCAGGCAAACGGTAACGTGTTGTGCGGTGTGGTCAACAGGAAACGCGGCTTCGGTGTGAAGATCGAGTACGCGAAAAAGGATTACCCCCGCCTGGGTAACTGGCAGCATTGGGGTCCGAACGGCTCATATGTCGGGGCGTTGGAGCCGATGACCGGCGGGGTTGAAGGTCGTGACAAGGATCGGGAACGCGGCTGGCTGCGCTTCCTCGACCCCGGGCAGTGCGTGGAGTATCGATGCACCATTACAGCCACCAGCCAGACCGCGGATCTCAGGCGGCTTCTGGCACTGAACCGATGACGAGTCGGGTCAGACACCGTGCCGTGATGTCGGCGCCTCTGCCCGGGACGCGCCGCCCGCTCCTGTGACGGGTTCCGTGGCCATGATTTGAAACCGCCGGGTCGCGTTGTCGCAAAGGCGGGCACTCGGCACTTGCCGCGGGCTGGCTCAGACTGGTGGAGGACGGGTCGTCGGAAAAAATCGCAGAAACTCCCTTGACTTCGCCCGAAGACGGTGTACATTAGATTGAGAGGAACGTTCGGACAAGCTATGAACAGTACGCTCAGCCAACTCGCTCACCGTTACGCGAAGCAGACGATGCTGCCGGGCGCTGGTACGCCTGCCTCGTCGTGGATTTGCGTCAACACGTTCGACGGAGGTGGGCCGTAGGGTTGAGCGGATCGTGCGAAGAAGAATCCAAAAAACCCTGCGGCCCCGAGAGGATCGCGGGGTTTTTTGTTGGGTGTGAGGAGTTCGGTTTTCGGGGAGTGATCGACGACGGGGTAAGGGGTGGCGGCTGCGGAAGCGCGGCCGCCGCCCCGGAAAGGATGTGTGACTTCGGAGCGGCGCGAGTGGTGACGTTTGCATTCGCGCCATCGGAAGAAGTGGCGGCCCATCGGCCGCCGGTAGCGTCGGGAGGCGCGTGCCTCCCTGGAATATGTGGTCGCGCCCAGCGCGAGGAGAACCACAATGATGGCGAGATTCTGGGAAGCCGATCGGATCCGCGTTCGAACCTTGGAACTTGAGGAAGGCGTGTCGCGCCAGGTCCTTGGCCGGACCCATCGCTGGCAGGACGAGTGTCAGCGCGCCGGCGTTCGCGGTCGGTGGCACAGGAGTCATGCGCATCTGGATGCGGCCACGCCTCAGGCTGAGACGACCCCCGTTTCCGTGCGGCGGGGAGCCGCGTCGGGAAGGAACTGAATTCGGACGACGAGCGGCCGAGGCACGCCGGGACTGAGACGGCGGACGTCTCGAGCCTGTTTGGGATCGTGTAGAGTGTGGGCGTCGGAGGGAAGGTGTCGGAAGTCGCTGGAGCTGTTTTGGAGAGTGGTGCCTAGGGTCGAAGAGACCCTCCGACGCTCATTGGCGTTCGGCTTCCGACACCTTTTTTTGCGCGCGGGCAAACCAACCCTCGAAATTCCTTCTAACGGACGCGCAGCAGGGCGCACTGGCTGATTCTATAAAACACCCCTGATACCGAAGTCCGGCGCATCTCAACTGCCCAAGCAACAGCCCCGATTTGCCGGGGGGAATCCGTACCTGGACGAACTGCGCTGCGTCCGTAATAGTGACGCCGGCTGCGGAAGAACGTGCAGGACGAGCGTTTCGTGAACGCTATAAACGAAAGGTTCCGGCAGCCAAGCGGCACTGTTTTCGCGCGGCAGCGGAGTCGACCGGAGCAACAGCCGGAGTGGCACTAGACAACATTTCACATCCTGCCCGTGTAGCGTAAGACTTGTGTTGTCAATATGTTAGAGCTTTTTCCACCCTTCCTCCTGGTCGGATCTGCGCGATTCTGGCGAAAACAATCAACTTGGTGATGGATTATGATTGACTTCCGTCAGCCTTTGCCGATAATGCTATCGGACGAAGGGTGTGGCATTGAGCGCTGATGAGCGACGGCAGCATGTAATCGAGTTTCTCGCGCGCAAAGGTTTTGTGGAGCTTTCGGCGCTGGTGGAGGAACTTGGCGTCTCGGAATCGACAGTGCGTCGGGATCTGACGCAGTTGGAGAGCGAGGGCGTTATCCGCCGGACGCACGGCGGGGCGGTCTTCGTCAGCGACCGGTTCAGCGTCCTGAGCTTTGCCGCGCGGGAGTCAGCGGCGCGTGATGAAAAGATGGCGATCGGGCGGGAGGCAGCGCGTCTGGTAAACGACGGCGAGACGGTGCTGCTGGACGGGGGAACGACGACGTTCCAGGTTGCCCGGCATCTGGCGGGGCGGAGCGTACAGGTGGTGACGAATTCGCTGCCGATTGCGAATCTGCTGAGCAGCGACGCGGAGGTGGAGCTGGTTTTCGTGGGGGGCTACATCTACCCGCGAACGGGCGTGGCGCTGGGGCCGTTGGCGATCGAGACGCTGTCGAAGGTGCACGGGAACAAGGCGTTCATGGGCGCGGCGGGCATTGTGGAAAGCGGGCTCTACAACGCGAACATGCTGATGGTGGAGGCCGAGCGGCGGATGATCGAGTCGTCCGATGAGGTCATCATCGTCGCGGATCATACGAAGTTCGGAAAGCGCGCGCTGGCGCAAATGGGCACGTGGGACGAGGTGGACGGTGTGGTTACGGACGCTGGGCTGGATCCGGGCTGGCGTTCGACACTGAGAGACAAGGGCGTCAGCGTGGTGTTGGCGGCGGTGGAGGAGACGGCGGCGCACGCAGAGGAGAAGACGGCATGAGCGTTGTGGCGCGTCCACCGGTGGATCGGGCGACGGTCGAGCGGATCGTTCGGGAAATCGTTTCCAAACGGCTGGGCGGGCCGCGCGGGTACGAGCCGAAGCTGGTGGTGAACATCTCGGCGCGCCACATGCACATCACGCCGGAGCACATGGCCGTATTGTTCGGGCCGGGCTCCAAACTTACGCCGATGCGCCCGCTGTATCAGGATGGGGAATTCGCCTCGGAGCAGACGGTGACGATCATCGGGCCGCGGCATCGGATGATCAACAACCTTCGGATTCTCGGCCCGGAGCGAAAGGCGTCGCAGATCGAGCTGGCGTTCACGGACGGAATCGCGCTGGGGATCGATCTTCCGGTGCGGGCGTCGGGCAACATCGACGGCACGCCGGGCTGCATCGTGATGGGGCCGAAGGGACATATCGAGCTCAAGCAGGGCGTAATCCGGGCGGAGCGTCACGTGCACATGAGCGTGCGGGACGCGGAGTACTATGGCGTGAAGAATGGAGAGCGGATCCGGCTGCGCGTGGAAAGCAGTTGCACGACGACGTTCGAGGACCTGCTGGTGCGCGTGAACCCGGCATGGAAACTCGAGGTCCACCTGGATACGGACGAGGGCAATGCGTGCGATCTGACGAACGCGAGAAAGGTGGAGCTCGTCAGATGAGGAATGAAGACACAGGGTGGTGCGAGGGGCGTCTTTGCCCCCTCGCTTTGCCGCTTTCCCGGTTGGAACGAAGGAGCTGCACATGGCTGCGTTGGAAGCGTTAGGAATGGTCGAGACGAAAGGTCTCGTCGGTGCGATCGAGGCGAGCGATGCGATGCTCAAGGCCGCCAATGTGACGCTGGTCGGTTACGAGAAGATCGGCCGCGGTCTGGTGACGGCGTTCATCAAGGGCGACGTGGCCGCCGTCAAGGCGGCGACGGACGCCGGCGCCGCGTCGGCGAGCAAAGTCGGGCAGGTGGTCAGCGTGCACGTGATTCCGCGGCCGCACGAGGACCTCGCATCGATGGTGCCGTCGGCGAACAAGGCCGCCAGGGCGAAGTAGAGGGAATCGTTCGTCAGGGGCGTACGGCACAGGGACAGGCGGGCGCGGCAGGCGCCCGGGAGACATAAGCATGAGCGACGCAATCGGAATGGTGGAAACCATCGGGTTCGCCGGTCTGGTCGAGGCATCGGACGCGATGTGTAAGGCGGCGAACGTGGAGCTGGTCAAGAGCATCCAGATCGGCGGCGGGTACGTGACGACGATCGTGCGCGGCGACGTGGGCAGCGTGAAGGCGGCGGTGGACGCCGGCGCCGAGGCGGCCAACCGCGTAGGTGAGCTGGTCAGCGCGCACGTGATCGCACGGCCGCACGAGGGATTGACAGGGGTCTTCCTGTAGGAGGACTCGAAACGCGGGAGAACGAGAGACCGGGAAAGCAGGAACGAGCGCGCCCCGAAGCTTTCCCATTCTTTCGGCTTTCCGTTCCCGTGTCTGGTGCGCGATATGTTGATTCTCGTCGCGAACATCGGCAGCACGTCGTTCAAGTTCCGGCTGTTCGACATGGTCGGGGGCGAAGCGGAGCTTGCGCGCGGCGGCGCCGAGCGGATCGGCAAGGACGACGCGAAGGTGAAGGTCGGCCCGCGCGAGTGGACCGGCCGCCTGGCCGATCACGGCGAGGCGATCGACCGCTGCCTTTCCCTGCTGCCGGACCCGAAGCTTCGCATCGACGCGATCGGGTTCAAGGCGGTGCACGGCGGGCCGATCAGCGGGGCGGTGCGAGTCACCGACGAGGTGATCGCGACGATGGAGGAGTTCGCGGACATCGCACCGGCGCACAATCCGCCCTACGTCGCGGCGATGAGGGCGTTCGCGAAGAAGTTGCCGGGCGTGCCGCAGGTCGCGGCGTTCGAGACGGCATTCCACCAGACGATTCCGGCCTCGCGGACGACATACGGCGTGCCATGGGAATGGACGCAGGCGGGGGTGCGGAGGTACGGCTTCCACGGGGCGAGTCACCGCTACATCGCGGTGCGAACGGCGGAGCTGCTCGGGCGGCCGGACGTGCGGATCATCAGTTGTCACCTCGGCGGCAGCAGTTCGATCGCGGCAATCCGTGACGGGCAGAGCGTGGCCAACAGCTTCGCCACAACACCGCAGTCGGGCCTGCCGCACAACAACCGCGTGGGTGATTTCGACCCGTATGCCATGCTCAAGGTGCTCCCGAGGTTCGGGCTGACGCTCGAGCAGGCGCTGGACGTCATGGCGAAGCGGGGCGGGCTGCTCGGCATCAGCGGCATCAGCAACGACCTCCGCGACATCGAGCGGGCAGCCGCGGCGGGCAACGATCGCGCGAAACTCGCGATCGATGTTCTGGCCGAAAGCGTGCGACATTACATCGGCGCGTATCTGGCCGTCATGAACGGCGCCGACGTGATCGTGTTCACGGGCGGCATCGGCGAGAACGCCGTGGAGCTGCGCGAGATGATCTGCACCGGCTTCGACTACTGCGGCATCGTGCTGGACCGCGAGCGCAACAAAGTCCGCGGGCAGGAGGCAACGATATCGGCCGATGCGTCGCGCGTGCGGCTGATGACGATCCCGACGAACGAGGAGCTGATCGTGGCACGGCAGACGAGGGAAGTGTTGAACGGGTAATCAAACCCGACGGCGGAAACGTACGCAATGGAGATATGGATATGGCCCAGCAGGCGATTGGATTCATCGAGGCGCGAAGCATGGTGGCGCTGGTCGAAGCGACCGACGCCGGGCTGAAAGCAGCCAACGTGGAATACCGCGGGTGGAAACAGGTCGGCAGCGGCCTGGTCACCGTGTTTTTCGAGGGCGATGTGGCGGCGGTGAAGGCCGCGACAGACGCCGGGGCGGCGGCCGGCGCGAAGGTCGGCGAAATCGTGTCGGTCAGCGTGATTCCGCGACCGCACAGCGAAGTCGGGAAGGTCCTGCCCGCGAGGTGACGCCGTCCGGCGGGCGGGTCCGCTGTCCGTTGTTCGTCGTGTGCTGTCGGTCGGGCGTCTCCGCGGGAGGCGCGGGCCCGCTGACGGCGGATTTGTGTGAGATAGCGGACCGGAGACAACGGACAACGGGCTCCGGAGGAGCCGTATCATGTTCATCGGCAAAGTTACCGGGAGCGTGGTGGCGACGCAGAAGGTGCGAAGCGTCGACGGCAAGAAGCTGTTGATGGTCGAGGCGTACAACGTGACCACGGACACGCCGCCGAAGCTGAAAGCCACGGGCCGCGTCGCGATTGCCGTGGATGTGCTCGGCGCCGGCGAAGGGGAGTTCGTCCTTGTTACGCAGGGAAGTTCCGCCCGGCTGACCGAGTCGACCAAGAGCCTTCCGGTGGACGCGGTTGTCGTCGGTATCGTGGACATCGTTCAATGCGGCAGCGCCTGCCTGTACGACAAAGGGAAGGAGTCGTAGCGCGACGCCTGACCGCAGGAGACAGTGATGAGCACGACGTTAAACGAACAACTGATACGGGACGTGGTTGCCGAGGTGCTGTCCCGCCTGGACGGGCGGGGTCCGTCGCCGGCGTCATCAACCGGCGGTGGCGACCGGGGCGTGTTTCAGGACGTGGACTCGGCTGTCCGGGCGGCCAGGGTCGCGCAGAGGCAGCTCGTGGCCCGGACGCTGGAACAGCGGCGCGCCGCCATCCAGTGCATCCGCGACATCTGCATCAGCCAGGCCGAGGAACTCGGCCGTGCGGAACTTGAGGAGACGAAGATCGGCCGGCTCGATCACAAGATCGAGAAACTGATCGCCGTCGGCAGGAACGTACCCGGCATGGAGATGATCACGACCGAATGCGTGAGCGGAGATCACGGTCTCGGCGTGACCGAGCACGCTCCGTGGGGTGTGATCGGCGTCATCACGCCGGTGACGCATTCGCTGCCGACGCTGGCCTGCAACGCCATCATGATGATCGCGGCGGGCAACGCCCTTGTATGTAACCCCCATCCGTCGGGGGCGAAGATCGCCGTGGAGGGGACGCGACGTTTCAACAAGGCGATCCATGAGAAGATCGGGGTCGACAACCTGATCAGTATCATCGAGAAGCCGACACTCGAGTCCGCCGGCGCGCTCTTCAGGCACCCGGACATCGCGATGCTGTGCGTAACGGGGGGGCCGGGCGTGGCCAGGGCCGCGATGGCCAGCAGCAAGAAGGCGTGCGTGGCGGGGCCGGGCAATCCGCCGGTCGTGGTGGACGAGACGGCCGACATCGAGAAGGCTGCCGCCGGCATCGTTTACGGTGCATCCTACGACAACAACCTGCTGTGCATCGGCGAAAAGGAAGTCTTCGTGGTCGCCAGCGTGGCCGACAGGCTGCTGGATGCGATGGGGCGGCACGGCGGTTTTCGCCTGAATGCGCAGCAGATCGACGCGCTGACGAAAATCGCCGTGCACAAGGACGAGAAGAGCGGTCACTGGGTGGCCGACAAGAAATTTGTGGGAAAGGACCCGCATGTGCTCGCCGAGGCCATCGGCGCGAAAGTGCCGCCCGGCACGCAGTTGCTCTACGGCGAGACGGACGAGAGCAATCCGTTCGTGCCGTGCGAGCAGATGATGCCGTTCCTGCCGATCGTACGCGTGCCGGACGTGGATGAGGCGATCCGGCTGGCCGTCAAATACGAGCACGGTTTCGGCCATACGGCGATCATCTGGTCGAAGAACGTCGAGAACATGACGAAGATGGGCAAGGCGGTCGATACGACGCTTTTCGTCAAGAACGGTTCGTGCATGGCGGGTCTCGGTTCGGGCGGCGAGGGCTTCGCATCGTTCAGCATCGCCACGCCGACCGGCGAAGGGCCGACAAGCCCGCTGACCTTCACGCGGGTGAGGCGGTGCGTGATGGTCGATAACCTGCGTATTCTCTGACTGGAGTATTACCCGGTCGTTTGCCGGGGATTCTGATGGTCATCGGCCACGTGATCGGTCATGCGACCTCCACGGTCAAGCACCCCTCATTG
>Ga0129299_1002412_pt1 | contig 12417 bp, 8 predicted proteins | sample ConPoolayeCmetaG_FD_94477 | JGI IMG/M metagenome (GOLD analysis project Ga0129299, IMG submission 94477) | Hot spring microbial mat communities from California, USA to study Microbial Dark Matter (Phase II) - Cone Pool mat layer C metaG ... | reverse complement strand
GCAGGCTCATAACGCCCACGACGACCATCTCCTTGCGGAACTGCTCCTCCGCCGATCGGATCATGAGCTTGTCGGCGATCGGCCCGCAGATCACGTTGCAGATGATGCACCCGTACAGTGTTCCAAGCAGGGCAATCGCCAGGGACTGACCGATGGCGGCCGTGTCACCGCCCATGTTCCGGAACATGCCGACCTGCCCGATCAACGTGGCGATCAGTCCGAACCCCGGTCCGTACTTGCCCATCAGCTCAAAGAACTTCTTGCCCTTCTTGTGGCGCTCCGCCAACGCGGCCATGTCGTATCGAAGGGTTTGCTCGAGGTCCTTCGGATCCGTACCGTCCACCGCCAGCAGCAGGGCTTTCCTCAAGAAGGCGTCGGTCTGCTGCTTGGCGGTTCCCTCCAGCGATAACATGCCGTCGCGCCGCGCGACCTCCGCGTAGCTCACGAGCTGCCGAACGAGCTGGTCAACGTGAAGTTCCTTGGCGAAGAGCCAGTTCTTGAGGTATCCCATCACGTCCAGGACGGCCCGGAGGGGCATGGACAAGCACACGGCCGCAAACGAACCGCCCAAGACCAGGACGAACCCTTCGGTGGAGAAGAACGCGCTGAGGTGCCCGTGAGTCCCCTCATACATCGCCCAGATGATCGCGGAGACCGAGAATGCAATGCCGATAACGGTGGCGATGTCCATACGTCCCACGTCCTCGGATGGGAGCACACGGATCGGCGCACGGGGCTCTCGGTCCCTTGCGCGCGGTCCGCATCTCCATCCGACTTATCGACGAAACGGGGAAATGACTTTGCTTGCCCCCCGGTCTCCGACGCGGCTGGGTTCGCCATGCGGTCGGTGTCGAATCCGCTTCCGATTTATCGGCCCTCCGGTCGTAAGCTCAGCGCGGTTCGGGCGGCATTCGGCATCGCGTTTGCGAACCACAGACCCGGATTCTTCATACGGTCCTCACCGCGGAGGACGCGGAGGGCGCAGAGAAGGGACGATTGAGACCCTCATTGCGCGTCTTCGATCCCCCGGGGGAACCGGTTTACGGCAGCGCGCCGAGGAGCCCCCGAGTGAAACGCACACGCCGTAGGACCTTATCCCTCTGCGGTCCTCCACGCCCTCTGCGGCGCACCATCGTGAAGAATCCGGGCAAGGCAAGGTCCGGTCCGACGGCACGGCTTGAGATAGGGCGGAGGTCGAAGGACAATTCCCGTCGGTGCCCTCTGGGAGTTCCCGAAACACCGGGATGCCGGAGCGCCGAAAGACTCGACCCCAAAACCGCTTGGAAAGGAGTCGTTATCGTGCTTTTCGTCTCGCTCTATCTGATCTGTGCGCCGCTTCTTGGCCAGGTTGCTCCCGAATCGCTGACGTTGCCGCTCGACCAGCGCCCCGCCTGGGTGAGCCGGGATGGGATCGTCATGGCCGGAAGCTGGGAACCGCTGATCTTCCGCGTCCGACGCGACGGCAGTCCGGGCTATAAGCCCACGCCCGAGCAGCGCCGCGCGTACGAGAGGGAACACAGCGCCGAAATGGTCCGACAGCTCAAGTCGCTCGGTGTGAATTTCGTGATGATGCATTGCTACAAGGCCTTTGGACTGGACGCGGAGCGGGAGAGCATGGCCGACGCCGTGAAGTTCGCCAAACGGTGCCACGAGGCCGGACTCCGCGTGGGGGTCTACAACTTCAGCGGCACGCTGGGCTGGGAGCTGTTCTATAAGGAGTTTCCACAGGCGAAGGACTGGGTCGTCCTCGATGCCAACGGCCAGCCGGTGACGTATGGCGGGGCGACGTATCGCTACTACGTGAACCGCAACCACCCCGACGTTCAGGCGTTCCTGCACCGGCTCGTCGAGTTCGCCGTCAACGAGATACGGGCCGATCTGCTGCATTTCGATAACTACCATGTCGGACCCGGCAGCGAACCGTCCTCGGCCGAACGCTTCCGCGCCTATCTGGGCAGGACCTTCACGCCCGAGCAACGCGAACGGATGGGCATCACGGATCTCGCGGCGATCACACCGCCGCTGAAGGCACCACAGGACGACCCGATCCGCCGCGCGTGGATCGACTTCTCCTGCCGGTCGCTGGCCGATTCCTACTACGACCTGAGCTGCTACGCCCGGTCCCTCCGGAAGGACATCCTGGTCGAATGCAACCCCGGCGGGGTGCACGCCTCGCTCCGTGTACCGGTGGACCACGCCCGGTTGCTGGCGGGGGGCGAGGCGTTTTGGGACGAGAGCGGCCGCATCGGCTATGACAAGGACCGTCTGACCTCGCGCATCCGCACGTACAAAGTCGCCCGCCGGATGGACAACATCGCCTTCACTTACACCACGACCCCGTTGGAGATGGCCGAGGCGATGGCGTTCAACCTCGACTGCCTCGGTTGCGTCTGCTGGTTTGAGTACGGCCGCGTCACGCTGAAGCCCGGCGAGAAAGGTCCGAGTTCAAAGGACGTTACCCCGTTCATCCGGTTCTTCCACAACCGACGGGAATTGCTGCGGGACGCGTCGGTGCTCGCCGACGTGGCCGTGCTGCGGAGCTTCGCCTCCACGGCGTTCGCCAAGCCGGAACTCGCCGCTCTTCCGAACGCCGTCGAACAGGCGCTCATCGTGAACCGCGTACCGTTCCAGATCATCTACGACCGGCACCTGAACGACCTGAAACGCTATCGGGCGCTGGTCCTGCCGGGATGCGTCGCGATGTCGGACCCGCACATCGCGCTGGTCAAGGACTATGTCGGATCCGGAGGCCGAGTGCTGATCGTCGGACCGGCGGCCACGCACGATGAATGGATGTTTCCCCGCGACCGTCCGGGGCTTGACGGGATCGCCGCCTCACCCGGCGTGATTCGCATCGACGGGGTGCCCTCTGGGGTGGAGGACGTCCGCAAGCTGCTGGACGACGACCCGAGCCTCCACGTCGACGCCCCCGCGGGTTTGTGCACGGAGCTGACGCGGCAGGCGGAGCGGCAACTTGTTCACTTGGTCAACTACCGCCCCGACGGGCCGGTCAAGGACGTCCGCGTCCGACTGAGACTGCCCGAGGGCAAACAGGTCCGGTCCGTCGCCCTGGCCGGCCCGTCGCACGACGCCGACGCCACCCTCCCGTTCGAGCAAAAGGGGCGACACGTCACCTTTACCGTACCGAGCGTGGAGGTCTATGAAATCGCGGTGGCGTCGCTCGAGTAGCCGAGCGGGTTCTGCCCGCCGCCGAAACCGGGAAATCACCTCGTCGCATCTGAACGATCTTATCTCCTTCGTAGCCACGCGAGATGTGACACGCCAAAGGACACCCCGCACGACCCCGCTCGGAACCTCATCCTACGTCGGCGGAGGACAATACCTGCGGGATACACCTCCCCCACGAGGCGATAGCAGCCCGGGTCGGACATCGCGCCGCCGGGTGCCCCATCCCTTGCCGTCCGTTCAACAAAGGGTGTGGGATGGACTCCGTCGAACCGAGGCCGCGTCTATTCCCCACCCTCCACAAAACGACCGTGAAGGGTGGGCATCCCCCCGGATGGTGCACCATTCCTCGCGAGCGGATAATCGTTCAGATGCCGGCAATCGGAACACTTGGTTATCAGCCTTCGGTTGACCCCGTTGGGCGGCGAAGCGAGGATACCGTGCACGTCGCACGGGCATCTCGCCCGTGAATCGTCGTAGCACGGGCGTCCCGCCCGTGAAGTTCACGGCCAAGATGGCCGTGCTACGGGCCCGTCGCCTTCAGACCCAGACTGTGAGCAAAGCCCGCCGCGACGGCCACGAACCCCGTGTTCGGCGAGGGGACGGATGAGGTGTCTCCCCACGCCACGATCGAGCCGTCGGACTTCAAACCCAGACTGTGACCCCCGCCCGCCGCGACGGCCACGAACCCCGTGTTCGGCGCAGGGACGTTGCATTGACCGGAGTCGTTATTTCCCCACCCCACGATCGAGCCGTCGGACTTCAAACCCAGACTGTGATACTCGCCCGCCGCAACGGCCACGAACCCCGTGTTCGGCGAGGGGACGTTGCATTGACCGTAGTCGTTCCATCCCCACGCCACGATCGAGCCGTCGGACTTCAAACCCAGACTGTGATACACGCCCCCCGCGACGGCCACGAACCCCGTGTTCGGCGAGGGGACGTTGCATTGACCGTCCTCGTTATCTCCCCACGCCACGATCGAGCCGTCGGACTTCAAACCCAGACTGTGAAACGCGCCCCCCGCGACGGCCACGAACCCCGTGTTCGGCGCAGGGACGTTGCATTGACCGTAGTAGTTATCTCCCCACGCCACGATCGAGCCGTCGGACTTCAAACCCAGACTGTGAGCCCCGCCCGCCGCAACGGCCACGAACCCCGTGTTCGGCCAGGGGACGTTGCATTGACCGAAGTCGTTCCATCCCCACGCCACGATCGAGCCGTCGGACTTCAAACCCAGACTGTGAGCCACGCCCGCCGCGACGGCCACGAACCCCCTGTTCGTCGAGGGCACATCGCATTGACCGTACCAGTTACCTCCCCACGCCACGATCGAGCCGCCCCTTATGTAGGTCGCCTCGCCCAGTGGGCTGTCCACCATCCCGCCCTTGTACGCGATGGCCTTGATCGTCGTCGTGGCCGTCAGGTGGACCGGCCCCGTATAGATCGTCCCCGACGACGACGTCGGCTCACTCCCGTCCGTCGTGTACCGAATCGTCGCCCCGGGAGTCGCACACGAGATCGTCACATCTAATGAATCGGTGAACGACGTTCCGTCCGGCGGGGCGAACGTGGGCGCGGCCACCTGCTGAGGCGGCGGCGTCCAGCACCCGAAGGTGTAAAGGATCGCCACGACGCCGAACAGGCATGCGGCGGATTGGAACAGCCCGTCGCGTCGAATGGCATCGAAAAACCGGTGGCGTTTGGACGTGTCGGCTCGCATGGTTCATCCTCCCTACAAACACACAACGCCCGTACGAATGTGCTGCGTCCCCTTGCCTTGAAATGTGGAAACGAGTTTACCCCCCCCCCGAATATTTCAAGGGGTTGAATTGGAATTTTATAGGGGACGCGGGGAGTGGCAAGTCATGTGGGCTCCTCCCGAGCTGCGATGTTCATCTCGGGAGGGCGAAGCGCCGCCCGAGCCGCGGGATTCATCCCGCGCGGGTACCTCGGGTGACATCTCGCGCGACATGAATGTTGCGGCTCGGACGGGTGTGACGCGACCCACGGAAGGCGGCTCGCCGGGACGCTCGCCCCCCCTCCCCGCGTAACGTGTTAAGCGTTCGCAGGGGAATTCCCTGTCCGCGTCGTGCTCAAGCCCTTCGCGCGGAACAGGAGGACCCACTGAACCGCCATGCCGGCGGCCAGAAGGGCCGCACAGATCGGATAGGCGGCACGCACCGCAACATGGGCGGTCACCCACCCCCCGCCCAACGCGCCAACGATGAACCCGCACGACAGAAGCAGCTCGTGGATGGCCATCAACTTGGCACGGTCGCGCCCCCCGCTCACGCCGTAGAACAGATTGGAGCTGTACGTGACCCCGACGCAGACCCCACCGACGATCAGGCACAGGGCCATGTGCCACCACGTCCGAACCAGCAGCAGCGACAAGACGCTGCCGGTCAACACGATCTGCGCGGAGAAGAACGGGACCATGCGGTAGTGCCAACGGTGCGTCCGGCCGAGCCGATAGAAGGTCAGGGCCATCGCGATGCTCAGGCTCATCAGCGCCACCCCCACCGGACCCGTGCGAATGCCGAGGTGGACCGCCAGCGACGGCAGTTGATACCTGAAGATCCCCATGGCGACATACGCCAAGAGGTGGGCCACCCGTGCGAGGGGTCGGAAGAGGGCGACGCGTTCCGCGTCGAAATCGTCGGCCGGATGAGGAGTACCCCCGCCGCCGGGGTGCTCGTTGGAACCGCGTGAGCGGACCCGCATGACGACGGCCATCGCTAGAACCACGAGCAAGGTGGCCGCAAAGAAGGGCAAGGCGTGGTGCACCTCATACATCAACCCACCGGCCAGCGGTCCGACGACCATCCCCGCGCACCAGCTCAGGTTGAACAGGCTCAGCCGGCGGTTGAGGCTTGGGCCCTCATATCCGGTGGAAATCCAGCCCATGACCGGCGGCCAGAACAACGTCGTCAGCACCCCGTAGAGTCCCGCGGCGACGAAGAACACCGGCAGGGTCTGTGCAAAGGCCATCCACAAGACCGCAACGGCCTGAAGGCACAACCCCCACCGCACCAGGTCTCGGGGATTCATACGGTCCGCGTAAGGTCCGAAGACAAGACACCCGATCACATAGGTGGCGGTCAGGATGGCCCCGACAGCCCCCATCGCCGCGGCCGAACCGCCCAGACGGTGGACCTCAAACGGGCAAACCAGCGAGATCATGCCACCGCACATGGACGTCAGGAGCACGGGGACATACAACGAGACGAGTCGCTGCGACCACCGGGATAAGAGGGACATCGGACCCAACGAAGTCGGCACGCGCGCCCACCTCCACCCCTTCGCATGGTCGGGGGGATCACGGGCGGGATGATACGCGGGCGCGGTCCGGTCGCCAATCCGCGCGGCCAACGCCCCGGCAACATCAGGCCGCGTGCCCACAGTGCCCTGGCTTTGGCGTGGCCTCGGTTGTATCCTTCCAACCCGATGTGAACGTCGGACGAAGCCAATGATCAAACTGACCTTCCATGGGGCGGCACGCGAGGTGACGGGGTCCATGCACCTCCTGTCGATCAACGGGTACAAGATCGCCTTGGACTGCGGGTTGTTCCAAGGGCGTCGGGCGGAGGCGAACGCCAAGAACACCGGGTACCCATGTCCCCCGATCGAGCTGAATGCCGTGATCCTCTCGCACGCCCACATGGACCATGCCGGACGACTTCCCAAGCTCGTCAAGGACGGGTTCAACGGGCAGATCGACGCGACGCCCGCCACGCGGGACCTTTGTGCGATCATGCTGGCCGATTCGGCCCACATCCAGGAGGAAGACGCCTACTACTGGAACAAAAAACGCGTGCACCGCGGGGAGCAGCCGATCCAACCGCTTTACGACCAGAACGATGCGACGAACGTGATGCGGTTCATGCGGACTGCTCCGTACCACCGGCGTTTTCAGGTGGTTCCCGGCGTGACGGCCTCGTTCTTCGAGGCGGGTCACATGCTCGGGTCGGCCGGCATCCACCTCCTGATCGACCGGGCGGGGCAACCACCGCTCTCGCTCGTCTACACGGGGGATATGGGGCGACCCGGCATGCCCATCCTCCGAGACCCCGATCCGTTGCCGACGTGTGACTACCTGATCACCGAAAGCACCTACGGCGGTCGAACGACGGATGCGATGGAGAACCTTGCGGACCGGTTGGAGGTGGTCGTGAACGACACGCTCGGTCGCGGCGGTAAGGTGATCATCCCGTCGTTCAGCGTCGGGCGAACGCAAACGGTGGTCTACACGTTGCAACAGCTCTTCCAGGCAGGGCGGATTCGGCGCATCCCGGTGTACGTGGACAGTCCCCTGGCCATCGACGCCACCGCGGTCTTCCGAATGCACCCCGAGTGTTTCGACACGGACGCGAGGACGTTCTACGCCGAGACGGGCGATCTGCTCGGAGCCCGGTGCTGCACGTACATCCGGGACGTCGAAGCAAGCAAGCAACTGCACAAGCAGAAAAAGCCGTGCGTCATCATCTCCGCGAGCGGGATGTGCGAATTCGGGCGAATCCTTCACCACCTGAAGAACAACGTTTACCGCAAACGGAACACCGTCCTGATCGTGGGTTACCAGGCCGAACACACCCTGGGACGACGGCTTGTGGAGGGCGCCGAGGAGGTCAAGATCTTCGGCAAGTGGTACCCTGTTCGGGCGAAGGTCGTCGTGCTGAACGGGTTCAGCGCCCATGCCAACCGGGAGGAGCTCCATCGGAGCCTGACCCCCGTGGCCCCGGGGTGTCGGCACGCCTTCGTGGTGCACGGCGATCCGGACCAAAGCGCCAAGCTGCGGGCGTGGATGACCGAGGACGGGTTTGGCCAGGTGAGCATTCCGGGACCGGGAGAATCGTTCGATCTGACCTGATCATGCCCATGAGGGGGATGGCTGCCGACCGGGCCGAATTGCTTGCCCTCTTGTCCGGCCGGACATCGGCGCATACACTGCCCGGCGCGTCGGAAGGACATCTGGAGGAGGCGCGACATGACGTTCCGGGTTTCGCAGCGTGCCAATGCGTTGGAGGAGTCGGCTACGTTGGCGGTGAGCGCCAAGGCCGCCGAACTCAAGGCCCAGGGCATCGATGTGGTCAGCTTCGGGGCGGGGGAGCCCGACTTCGATACGCCGGTCCACATTCGGCAGGCGGCCAAAGACGCCCTCGACGCCGGACACACCCGCTATGCCAGTCCCTCGAGCGGCATCCCGTCCCTCAAGAAGGCCATCTGCGCCAAGTTCAAGCGAGACAACAATCTGGAATACAGCCCGCCGCAAGTCATCGTGACCGTGGGCGGTAAGGAGGCGTTGTACCTGGCCTTCCAAGCGGTGCTCGATCCGGGTGACGAGGTCGTCATCCCCACCCCGTATTGGGTCAGCTATCCCGAACAGGTCGCGTTGTCGGGGGGCAAAAGCGTCTTCGTCCGCGGACGCGAATCGAACGGATTCAAACTGACGCCCGACGAAATCGCCGCCGCCCTGACCGACCGAACCCGTGTCGTCGTGCTGAACTACCCCAGCAACCCCGGCGGGTTCACGTACACCCCCCAGGAGCTTCGGGCCCTGGCCGGGGTCCTGAGCGAACGGGACCTGATGGTCTTCAGCGACGAGATGTACGAGCACCTGGTCTACGGCGGGCAACAATTCCTCAGCTACGCGGCCATCGGCGAGAAGACCTACCGCCAGACCGTGACGTTCAACGCCGGCAGTAAGACGTACGCCATGACGGGGTGGCGGATCGGATACGCCGCGGGTCCGGCGCCGATCATCAAGGCGATGGCCAAGATCCAATCGCAGACCACCAGCGGGGCGGTCACCTTCTGCCAGCATGCGCTGGTCACGGCCTTGGAGGCCGATCAGGGATGTGTGGAGGAGATGCGCCGGGAATTCGAGCGCCGTGCGGAGCACATGTATCGGCGGTTGAACGCGATTCCCGGTGTGCGATGTGTTCGTCCGACCGGGGCGTTCTATGCGTTCCCGAACGTGTCCGGGACTTACGGGAAACTGGGCGTCCGAGGGTCGCTGGAATTCGCCGCCAAGGTCCTGGAACGGGCCCATGTGGCAGTCGTGCCGGGCGAGGCGTTCGGGTGCGATGAGAACGTCCGCCTCAGCTTCGCCACGAGCATGGAACAGATCGACAAGGGGCTGGACCGACTGGCCGAGTTGCTCGGGTGAGGGGCGGCATCCGGCGGCAGAGCGGATCGCCGGGTCCTTCGGCGGAAGGTCGTCTTCGGCGATGTGCGGGTTCCGGTGTCAATTCGGCGGCGCCCGGACGCTCGCTAGGGATACCCGAACGGGGTTCACGCTGATCGAGCTGCTGGTTGTGGTGGCGATTATCGGTTTGCTGGTCGCCATCCTGCTCCCGTCCTTGGGCAAGGCCCGCGCCCAGTCACGCGCGACCCTGTGCGCCAGTCGAATCAGTCAGTTGACCAAAGGCCTGTTCCTGTACGCCGAGGACTTCGGCGAACGATTCCCGTTCCACATCATTTACGGCGTGGAACCGGCCTGGGGCGGAGGCGGATACAACCTGGGCGAGCTCGATCCGAACGAGGACTGGATCGCCGGCAAGGAGCAGATGCCCAACGTCTTTTTGACCGCTCAGGACGACTGGCCGGGGTTGGGTGTTGACGTGCCTCGGAGCGGGTCGCTCTATTCGTACACGCGGTTTGCCGACCTGTATGCGTGTCCGGACTTCATTCGCCGCCCGAGCACCGATGTGGCGTTCAGCTACCACGCCCAGACGAACCTGGCGGGGCAACGGGCCTTCAACTACACGCGGGCGGCGTGGTGTCGCAGGCCGACCTTCGAGACCGACCCGAGTCTGAAACTGGCCTTCGACGGTCCCATCCTGACCGCCAGCAAGGTCTACGCCCCGAGTCTGGCCGTCCTGCTCTTGGACGAGGCCTGGTACGCCAACGTGGGGCAGCCTCGTCCGTGCGCCCCGGGGAATTATCGCGCGGCGGACCCCGTCTGGGACGTCTCGAGCAACGTGGGACACTATCACGGGGCACCCGTGTTGGGCGAGACCTATTACAAGAAGAGCGCCCCAAAGCTCCGCACCGAGGCGCTCCGACGCGGCAGCGTCTCGGCGTACGACGGACACGTGGAGTTGTACCGCGATCCGTGTCCGCTCATGGACGAAAACAGCTCGCGGTTTACGGTGGAGCTGTTGCTCGTCCTCCAGAGCAGGGGACTTCGAGACATCATCGAGATGATGTTGTATTCGCTGATGGGGTTGCGTGCGGATGCCCTATCCGGGTGATGTTCGGGAGGGGTAGGAGACATGTTGCGCGGGGCATCGGATGTCCGGCACCTGGGCCGGAGAGCCCTCCGGGCATTCCGGCACGCCTGCAAACCCGTCTGCTTGATCGGTCCCTCGGCGCCGGATAGACTGCGGTTGGACGGACCGACCGGCTTCCGGTGCTGAGAGCCCGAACAGGGAACGGGGCATGAGCGAGTTCCGCGACAACCTGTGGGCACCCTGGCGGATGGAGTACATCCACACCCTGAGCGAGCGGAGCGCCGACGGGTGCTTCCTCTGCCGATACTGGAACGAGCGCGACAAGTCGGCGGAAAACCACGTCCTGTGGCGTACCGGGCGTTGCTATGCGGTCATGAACCTGTATCCGTACAGCAACGGGCACCTGTTGATCTGCCCCGCGGCGCACAAGGCCGAGATGACCGATCTGGACGAAGCCGAAATGCTGGAGATCATGCAGCTCATCCGCGACGCTCACCGGTTGTTGGTCCGCGCGCTGGGCGCTCAGGGGACGAATGTGGGGATGAACTTCGGTCTGTGCGCGGGCGCCGGATTGCCCGATCACCTCCACGTGCACGTCGTCCCGCGCTGGCAGGGAGACACCAACTTCATGACCGTGCTGGGGGACGTCCGCGTCATTCCCCAGGCGCTCGACGCCGTCTACGCGCGGTTGTGCCAGGTGTCGGACGAGCTGAACCTGCCCCAACTGGGCCGGACGACGGGGTCATGAGCGGATCATCGCCTGTCCCGGCCCCCTACGCCGTTCAGGTCGAGCGGAGTCGAGGTCGCACCCATCCCGAACCCGCAGACCCGCTTCAAACCGGGTTTGAGCTCGACCGGCACCGGGTTCTGCACTGCACCGCCTTCCGCCGGCTGGAGTACAAGACGCAGGTCTTCGTCACCCACGAAGGAGATCACTACCGCACACGACTGACCCACTCGCTCGAGGTGGCGCATCTTGCGGCCAAACTCGCACGGGCCCTGCGGGTGAACGTGTGTCTTGCCGAGGTGGTTGCTCTGGCGCACGATCTGGGTCACACGCCCTTCGGACACGCCGGTGAGGCCGTCCTGGCCGACCGGATGCGCGATTGCGGCGGATTTGAGCACAACCGGCAATCGCTGCGGGTCGTGGAGTACCTGGAACACCCGTATCCCGGGTTCCGTGGACTGAATCTGATGGCCGAGACGCGCGAATGCCTCGCCGGGCATCTGACGAAGTACGATCACCCGAACCGCGCCGGTGATCCCGGTCAACCCGAAGGGCTCCCGCCCGTGGAAGGTCAGCTTAACAACATCGCCGATCGATTGGCGTACGACGCCCATGACATCGAGGACGCCCTGGGTGCCGGGCTCATCGGCGAGAACGACCTGGCCGGATTGCGGTTGTGGGATGCCGCCGCCGCACCGATTCGCCGGGAACACCCGGACCTTCCGATCCACGCGGTCCGACGGCCGATTCTGGACACCCTGATCCGCCGGGCGATGATTGACGTGATCGAGGAATCCCTGGAGCGGCTCCGCCAACTGAACCCCCGAAGCCCCGACGACATCCGATCCGCCGGGCGTCTTGTCGTCGGGGCTTCGGCGGACATGCAGGAAGGGCTGGCGGAGTTGGAGTCCTTCCTGTTCCGCCGGGTCTACCAACACCCGCGTGTCGCGGAGGCGGACGCCCGCGCCCGCCGCATCGTGGGGGAATTGTACGACGCCCTGATCCACCAGCCCGGGCGGCTGCCGAGGCGCTTCGCCCACCGCGTGAGCGAGCAAGGAGTCCAACGCGTCGTGTGCGACTATATCGCCGGGATGACGGACCGGTTTCTGGAGGCGGAACACCGGCGGGTCTTCGGAGGCGCAATGGGGCAATGTGCAACGGGGGGCAACTCTTGACACGTGACAAAATCGGGGGACACTATACTGATTTGTTGACGGTGATCGGACTGGGCGTATCATGTGCCCATGCTACGGATCGCTGCCTTGT
>Ga0129299_1002411_pt1 | contig 12420 bp, 10 predicted proteins | sample ConPoolayeCmetaG_FD_94477 | JGI IMG/M metagenome (GOLD analysis project Ga0129299, IMG submission 94477) | Hot spring microbial mat communities from California, USA to study Microbial Dark Matter (Phase II) - Cone Pool mat layer C metaG ... | reverse complement strand
CCTTGTGGCAGAGCCATTTTTCCACTTGCACGATGTCGACGGTCTCCCGCTCGAAAACTATGTTCAGCTCCCTGAACAGCCTCTGCAGGATTCGGTAGTCGAAATCCACCGAATGGCCCAGCAAAACCCCTTTCGTGGTTTCGAGAATGACCGGCGCCGCCTCGGCGAATGTCGGGGCCGAATCGAGGTCGTGGCCGCCTATGCCGTGGTACTTCATGCCGGCCATTTTGTACCGGGCGGGCCGGATCAGGGTGTAAGCGGCTCTTCCGGCGAGAATCCGCTTGCCCACCATCGGCACCGAAGCGAAGGCGACGATTTCGTCATGTCGCGTGTCGAGACCGGTGGATTCGACATCGATGGAACAGAATGTAGTTTCGTCCAGGTTCATGGAGCAATGGCTTTCCAAGAAACGGCGGGGGGTGTATGTGACGGGCTTTGCCTTCCTGGTTTCGTCGGGTTCCCGCCGACAGTGGATCCGGGTGTCGCTCGATCTACGGGCTGTCAACTGTAGTAAGCATTGCGGGCCACATCGTATTGCTTCATGAGCATCTTCTGGAACGAGGCGATCACTTTCAGGGCTTCCTTGAGGACGAGGAGATCCACGGGGGGAAGCTCCTTGCTCCTGATCCTGCTGTCGGGTTTGGCGTGATTCAGGATAGCCCTGGCCTGCTGCCGAAGACGAAGTTCCTGGATGACGCCGAAAGCTTCCAGGAGGTCGTTGTGGAGTGTGTTCTCCACGGCTCCGGCGGCGAGGAGGGCGTCCAGGCGATCTTTGGTGTTGGTGACGTCCACCAATCCCTCCTGGACGGCCAGAACCCGGACGCCGTTGACAATGGGGTAGATGCCGTAGGTTTTGAGGTCCACCTCCTTGTGACGGGAGATGATTCCGAACATGCCGAGGGGTGGCTCGATCTGCACGGCGTCACCGGCCATGAGACGGATGGCCTTGGAGCTGACGCTTGCCCGGACGGTTTCCATGAGCTGCCGGTAGAGCTTGAAATTGCCATGGACCGGCCTCGCATCGAGAAAAACCGTAAGATACCGCACATGGTTGGGTTCAGGGTTCTCGAACCAGGATGAGAAGGAATCCCGCCAATCTGCCAGTGACCGGGCCCACATGGGATTGGAAGCCATGTAGCCCCCAGGACATTTCGGCATTCCCATGCGGTGAAGGGCCTCGTTGACGTCTGCCGCCCAGGGGATCTCCTGACCGGAGGCAGTGATAATGCCGTTGTCCTGATCTGCGGCGATGATCTGTTCTTTGCGACCCGAGCTTCCCATATGGATCCAGACGGCATCCTCCAGCCGCGCCCGTCCCCCCGCCAGTTCGATGGCTTTGGAGACGATGCGGTCGTGGACTGCGGTGACGAGGCGGCTGATATCGTAGAAATTGAGCTCCAGCAGGGCGAGCATGGCTATGGCGTGGTGGATCCTGGAAAAGAGGACCCCCAATTGTTCGAGGGATGTAGCCTTGAGGATCCCCCGATGGAGGGCGAAAACCGACGTAGCCGGCTCCAGGTGCACTTCCACATCACGCCGGGTGAGAACCCCCACCACCTGATGGTCGCGCACCAGCACCAGATACTTGATCCCCGTTCTGGCCAGCTGGGTTAATGCGTCGAAGATGGTGGCGCCGGCTGGGATCGTCACCACGGGACGGGACATGAAAGCGGTCACTTTGTCGTCGCGGCTCCCGTGCAAAATGACCCTTCTCAGGTCGGCCTGAGTGAGGATGCCCAGTGCATGGCCCTGTTCGTTGACGACCACGATGGAGCTCACCTGCTCCCGATCCATTCGGGCCACGGCTTCGTAAACCGTGGCCCACTCCCGGCAGGTGACCGGGTCCCTCGACACCATCCCGTCGATGCTCAAAAGCAGCGTCGCTTCTCGGAAAAGCCGCTTGTCCTTGGCCATGGATCTGAAGGACCGCAGCTTCCGTCCCATGAATGAAGTGAAAAAGACGGCGAAACGTTCGTTCCGCTCCATGACCGCTCGAAAGATCGCCGCAGGGATCAGGTAACAGACCGTTTCCTCGACAACTCTTGCCGTCAGCAGATGCCGCTCACCCTGCATGCTGAGGGCCCCGAAAACCTCGCCCCGGGAAAAGTAATCGAGTGGAGTCTCCCCATCGAACAGACCCACAAGGCCTGAATAGATCATGTAAACGTGAGTGCGTTGCTGACCTTTTTCGAAGATCACGTGGCCATTGGGATAGAGGTCCACCTCCAGACCGGACATGAGCAGGTTCATTTCCTCGTCCGATAGAAACGAAAACGGTTTGATCTTCTTCATGAATTCCTTGGGGGGGATCATCTCGTTCTCCTGGTGTGGCCCGCCTCCCGTTTTTCGTTTTTCCTGTGGAGATTGCGCGTACCGACTGCAACGGCAAATCGTGCATGCTTCATGATATACAACAAACATGGTGCGCAATGAAGCGCTCCATGCAACGCCCGCGGCGGCTGATGGACGCGAAGGCGGTGAGCCTGGAAGCTCGGCCCGAAGACATCGTCCTGGACGCACAATTGGAGGTTCATGAGGCAGTCCGGGTCTGCTATGATGCCGCTCGATCGGGAAGGGGGGCGGCGACCCCTCCCGTCCTGCCGTTTGCGGCGGTCCTCAGGGTGCGGATGAGCGGTCCTCGTGTGTCCTGACCCGAGGGCGTCCGAGCCCGGCTCACGGCAAGCCGCAATCGGCGGTTTCCAACAGGAGGAGGTGCTTCACATGAAGAAATCCCTTGGCGCCAATGTTTTCATTTACCCCATGCCGGTGGTCCTGGTGGGGACTCAGGTGGACGGCAAGCCCAATTTCATGACCGTGGGCTGGGTGAGCCGAGTCAATTTCAATCCCCCGCTTCTGGCCGCAGCCTTGAACCGGGCCCATCACACGGCCGCCGGAATCCGACAGACGGGGACGTTCAGTGTGAACATCCCGGGTGCCGAGATGATCGAAGTCACCGATTATTGCGGATTGGTGTCGGGACGAAACACGGACAAGTCGGCGCTCTTCGAGGTGTTCTACGGCGTCACCGAAAGCGCCCCCATGATCGTGCAGTGCCCTCTGAACATCGAATGCCGGCTGGAACGGACCATAGATTTACCGAGCAATCATCTCTTCATCGGGGAAATCGTCGAAGCCTATGCCGAGCCTCGTTTCCTGAAAAACGGCAAACCGGACATCGAGGCCATGAATCCCTTTGTGCTGACCATGCCCGACAACGGCTATTGGGCGGTGGGAAAGCGACTGGCCCAGGCCTGGTCCGTCGGAAAGCGTCTCAAGAAGGACTGAGTGCAGTGCGCTGCGGGGACCATCGAGGGAAGGGAGGGACCATGGAGTCGCAAGTGCAATATCGGGTCGTCACGGCAAGGGAGTTGTCGGATTGGCTGGAGGAAAAGCGCGACATCGTCGTCGTCGACACGCTTCCAGAGGAACGGTATCGGAGGATTCATCTCCCGGGTTCCGAAAACGCCTGCGTCTACCAAGTCACGTTCCTGGAGCGTATGGCGTCCCTTGTTCCGGACCGGGGGCGCACGGTGGTGGTGTACGGCTCCAGCGAGCGCTCCCTGGATGCACTGGTGGCCGCGGAGAAACTGGTCAGAGCCGGGTACCGGAATGTCTTCGCCATGGCCGGGGGGGTGAGGTCATGGTACGAAACGGGCGGCGGGCTGGAAGGGGAGGATCCCGGGGCGGCAATGGAAACAACCGGTCTCGTTCTCGAAAACCGCCTCTACAGGGTGGATGGGGACGAGAGCTTCATCGAATGGACCGGGCGCAACCGCAACACGCGGCATTTCGGGACCCTCCGGCTCACCGAGGGCTCCATCAGCATTCACGACGAGGGCTTTACGGGATCGTTCGTCTTGGACATGCGATCTATAGTCAACAAGAGCCTGGCCGGGGATCCACTGAAAGAAGTCCTTGAGGCCCACCTTGCGTCGGATGATTTCTTTTTTGTCGAACGATTCCCCACGGCCCGGTTCGTCATCGAATCGGCCAGGATCGTCGAGGAGCCGACGTTGAGTGCTCCCAACGCCAAGGTGCGGGGGATGCTCGATCTTCATGGTGTCAAGAATGAGATCGGCTTCGAAGCCACACTGAACCACCTGGAAGGCGGAGGTCTCGTGGCCGAGGCCCATTTCGACATCGACCGCACCCGCTGGGACATCGTCTACGGATCCAGTCGGTTCTTCGAACATCTCGGGATGCACCTGGTTTTCGATCCTATCAGCGTCCAGCTCCACATCGTGGCCCGGTGATGCGGCGCTGAAACGGTCGTGTTTCCGGTGTCGAATTCGGAGCTCAGGTTCAGCGCCGAGGTGGAGCCTCTCCATGGGACGGGGAATCCCGGGCGATTCGATGGAGAGCTTCGGTCCGCATCCTGGCTGGTGTGCTGTGCCATGTGGAACCCCGTTGACAAGTGGCTTCCGTTTATGCTCAGGTGCCCCCCCCTGACGGTGGGTCCGTCCATCGTTTGCAATGAGTCCATGAGTATCGGCTCTCCGATTCTCCTGTCCTGAGGCGCCGGCTATGGCGGGTGGAACGGCAGGGTGTGGCGGGAAACGGCCACGCCTCCCATTGCGGAAAGGGGAACGCATAGGGCCGGGTACGCCGGCCGGGGCATGGGAGCGAGGTTGCTCATGGCTTCCGAAAGGCCAGGGCTACACCCTCAAGGGTCGGGGCTTTCTCGTCAGTCTGGTCAACTTCGGCATGGGGTTGCCCCCGTGGTGGTGGGGCCGGGCACCTGGTTCTGCCTCACGCGTTAGGGCCCACTGGGGTTCCTGGGACTCTCCTTTACACGCCCACGGCCATGGTGATCGCTCCCCGCTTATGGCGGGCTTCCTCATCGCCGCCATTCAAGCGGTCGATCCCAAGATGCGGCTGCAGATCCTCTCGCTGGGAGGATACCGGATACAGTATCTGGCCCTTCTGCTCTGGCAGGCCCGGCTTGGTGTCCCGGCTGCTGTGATCGCCGGGTTCGGGGGAGTGGGCAGCGAGGTGGGAGCCTCCATGATGGTGGGCGGAAACGTGAAAGGGTATACCCGGGTTCTCACCACGGCGACGGTGCTCGAAGTCTCCAAAGGGAACTTCGAGCTGGCGACGGCCCTGAGTGTGGTCCTTCCGAGGCTGACTTTTGGTATCGTGGCGGTGCTGAGCGCCCTGCAGCAGGGTCGGGGGCGGCCATGACGGCGCCGATGCTTCAGGCCGAAAACCTTCGGTGGCATGTGGCGGGACGTGACATACTCTCGGTGCCGAAATTGTTTCTCGCCAGAAGGGAGGTGCTGGCGGTGGTCGAACCCAATGGGGTGGGCAAGTCGAGCCTGCTCCTCATTCTGGCTTTGCTGCAGGAACCCACGGCGTCATCCGCATCGACGGGGAAGTGGTTCAAAACGTCAACCGGCTGGGGCTGCGGCGGCGCATGGCGAGGGTTTTCCAGGAACCGCATCTGCTGGACTGTTCCGTGCACCACAACCTGTCGTGGGCGCTTCGGATACGAGGGTCGAATCGCCGTGAAGCAGAAAGGAGGACGGCGCTATGGCTGGAAAGGTCCGGCATCGGTCACCTTAGCCGGCGTTCGGCACGGAGCCTGTCGGGAGGCGAGGCCCAGCGCACCGGCCTTGCGCGCGCCTTCGCCCTCGAGCTGGACATCCTGTTTCTCGACGAGCCCTTTTCGGCCCTCGATTATCCGACGCGCAACCAACTCATCGAGGAGCCGGGGACTTTCCTCAGAAGAGAAACGGGGACGACGACTTCGCTGGTGACCCACGACTTCAGGGAGAACCCGCGCCTTGCCGAAAGAGTGGTCGTACTTTACGAAGGAAAACCGGCCCGGAGGGGAACCGTCCGCGAGATATTCGGCGAAGAGGGATTGAGGTGGAGCACTTGGGTTCCCTGGCAGGGATAGAACTTGTCTCCAAAAGGGATGGTCCCCGACACATCCTGGAGCTCTCCCGCCAGGATGCGGTCGCCCCGGTGTGCCGTCCCTGCGAGGCGGCAAACACGGGTTTTACGGGAGACTTCCCTCCGGTGGGGGGATGGCCGTTCGAACCGGGCTCGAGAGTACGGTGACGCCCGCGAGGGAATAGGTTCCGCGTCTGGGGAAGTTCCGTTGGATTTCCGTCGGAAGGACTCGCGACTGCAATTGGAAGCGGCGGCCCACCCGTCACGTCGTCGACGGAGTGTCCGAGGCAAGGTCCGGTCCTCAGGACCCGCCGTATTCCGGGGCGACAATCTGCAGGAAATTCTCGACGAGCACCGGGTTGAAAGTCGTTCCTTTTTCCTGGTTCAAAATGTTGACGATCTGATCCATCGGCTTCGGTTCGCTGTATGACCGCCGGCTTCGCAGGGCGTCGAAGACATCGGCGATGGTGATGAGTTGCGCCACCAAGTTGGGTTTCCAGCCGGGCCTCACGGCCGGGTAGCCCGTGCCGTCGAAGCGCAGATGATGCTCCATGGCGGCCAGGACGGCAATTTTGGGGATGCCCTCCATTTCCATCAGGTAGCGCCCCCCTTTGACGGGGTGGGTCTCGATGATGGCCCGCTCGTCGCTGGTCAGCCTGCCCGGTTTGCTCAGGATTTCCTGGGGGATGAAAGTTTTGCCCACGTCGTGGAGCAGTGAGGCCATGCCGATGTCATAAAGCTGCTTGCCGTCGAAACCGAGCCGTTGCGCCTGAATGAGCGTCAGGATGCATACGTTGACGACATGGGTGAAGGTGTACTCGTCATTGTGTTTCACCGTGGCGAGCAGGCTCAGGGGGTTCATGTTTCTGCGGATCTCTGCAATGAGCCTCCGCACCGAATCGTCTACGCTCCGGACGCTCAACGGTCTGCGTTCCTCAGTCAGGAGATAGAGTTCCCTCAAGCGTTCGACGTCCCCATCGTCCACGCTTTTGAGAATGTTCGCGACATCCCGGGCATCCTCGGATACTTCCTCGGTTTCGGAGGACGGTCCGTCGGATTTGACCCTGATCTCTACATGGCCGAGCTTGATGTGGGGCCGGGAGCGGACTGCGACGACCTCTTTCGATGCAAGATCCTGGATGAATTCCTCGAACTCCTCCGGCGATAGACCATCGATGAAAGTGATGCGCTCTATGCCTTTGTCCTTCTGGACTCGAACGAATCTTTCGACGGTTTGGGCCGCGGCCGTGAGCGTGCGGTTGTCGAGGACGAGCTCCTCGCCGACCGTAAAGACGGTGATGTTGCCCTTGAGATGGAGAAGTTCCGAAAGGTCCCGGTGCGCCTTGGCGATATGCTGCGTGACCAGGGCGTGCGATTGGGAATAGAGCCGGAGGTTGGTGATGGCGGCGGAGCATTGCGAGAGAATCTTCGACATCTTCGTGTGAAACAGGGATTCCTTCATGATCGTCCAATCCGGAAACGGCCTATGCCCACAGTGTCCAAAACCTGCTTCGGCCGATTTGGATATTCATTTTTTCAGTGTAAACGCGACGTTCCGATGGGCTTCCGGTTAGTTCCGAAGACCGACATGGCCGCGTTTGGAATTCGTCAAACGGTGTCCGGCGTTGCTTTTCTCGAAGCCAGCTTTTCGCTGAGTCTCTGAATCCGGACATCCCCCGATCGCCTGCCGATCTCCAGGAGGTTGGTCAGGGAGGAGGGGGGATAACCTTCCAGGTAGCTGAAGATCGTCAGCTTGACCATACCGAGCCGCCGGGGGGAGAAAGTCCAAAAACGGCTTGCGGTCCTTTCAAGCTTCGGAAGGGCCCGCTCGTCACCGATTCTGTTCAGTGTCTTCAGGATTTCCTCATTCACTTGCAGAGCGCTGCGGCTGATGAAACGGGTCCTGATCCGGTCAGCCAACTCTTCCGCGACCTCGGATACCCGGTAATAACCTGCAAGTCCGATGGCATGAGACGATTCCTCGGAGTCCACGGAGTGAATCGCTCGACGCAGGTAATCGACGGCTTGCGGATCCCTGAGCTGCAGCAGCGTGGCGAGCGCATCTCCTCTCACCCGGCGGTTCTCGTGGGAGAGCAGGCGACGGACGGCGACCGGATTTTCAGCCTTTCCCACGGCCTGAACGACGACGAGCAGGTTTCTCAACATGTCGGAATCGGCGTTTTCGAACTGGAGGAAGGCTTGTTCGACCGTTGCCTCTCCGAAATGGATCAGAAGCTCCAGCATGGCCTTTTTGGGACTCGGATAGTCGGTATCGGCGTAAGCCCGGATCAATGCGGGTAAGCATGGGGTCCCGATTTCGGCCAAGAATCTCGATGCCCATTCGCATTGGTCCTCGGAGCCCGAGTCCAGCACCTTGACCGCTGCGGTGGTGATGTCGGGGTCGCAGAACGCCCTTGATGCGTCGGATGCCAGCTCGGAGAGGGGGGGTGGGCATTCCGCCGCGTGTCTTTTGAAAAGCTGGAGGACTTCGTAGACCAGCTCAAGATTTCCCCGGTTCAGATGTGCCGGTGTGCCCTCCACGATTTTGCGACTGAACACGAGGTAATCATCGTAATCAACGGTTTTTTCGATGAGAGCCAGCATCATCTGAGTGAGACGCAGATCCAGTTCGTTTTCCTCCACCACGTTCCGAAATGGATGCGGGGAACTCGGGGAAACCGGAGCTGTGCACCCCTCAACCCCGGAGTGGCACCGCATGGCCGGTTTTCCGGACGAGGAAACGCCTCCATCTGGACCGCCCTCTGTGATCAGGCTCTTCAGCAGGGATTGGTAGTCGGGATCCACATAAGTCTCGTAGGACTCCCGGGAGAGAAGGTCTTTTACATTTTCCCTGGAGAGGCGCCCTGTGGATTTCGAATCGGCGGCGGTTGCGTGTGCGTCGCGGCTTCTTGCCAGCCGGGAAATCCGGATCTGTGAAATCCTCTCGAGGCGTGCGATGAGGGTTGGAGAGATCTCTTTACCTTCCTCGTTGGCTTGCTGAATCATCTCAGCCACCACGTCGTCGGGGAAACTGTCGAGCAGGATCTCGTTTCCATGGTCCGATACGCGGTCGAAGGTCACCGAAAGAAACTGTCTCCGAAGCTGCGGATTGAGGTCTTTCAAGAGGGCGATGAAATTTTCGAGAGGCTGGGTTCCGGTCGTGTGGCGGACGTAGTTGGTGACGGTGGTTTCAAAGCTCTTGATGGCCCTTTTCAGATTCAGGACTCCGGTGTTCAGGAGTCGTGCGATTTCGGAAGGCTTCAGCTTGTTTCGTGCCAGATGTTGCGGCTGACCCTCCGCATCCAGTTGCCCGGAGAGGAGATGAGCCACGAAGGATGGCCGGACGCCGCCGCCGATGTCGCCGGTTGCCTTGGCTCCGGCCGCCGTGATCTCCTGTTCTTCGGTGAGGTGAAGCCCGGAAAAGTCGATGGGTTGGACACGTACATGATTCGTACCGGCTTCCCTCATGGCCTGCTCGATTCCGCCCGATTCCCGAATATCGGCGGTATCCCGTGTTAGGACGGCGCAAAACCGATGGATTTCCTCCCTGGGGACGCCCGCCATGAAAGTGACCGCGGCGATGTCCCGGCTGTGGAGGGAGAGAGCGAAATCCTGAAACACCATGTTCTTGCGGTCCAGATAACTTTCCCCGATGAACAGGCAGTCTCTGGCCACGCCGACCGTCAGGGAGGGGGTGGTTTCCAACAGGCGGCTCAAAGCGTTGTAGGCCCGTTGGATGCTGCGGTCGAGCTGCGCGTGGCCAGCCGGATAAATGGAAAAGTTCTTGCGGGCGATGTTGAGTTCGATGATGGCCTGACCGAGGAGTTTGATGTCCAGACGGTTTTCGAGGGCCCCTGCCGCAGGCGAGATGAGCGGAGCCGGCGAAGGCTCCCGGCCCGTCGTCACCCCGCGGCGCCGGCCGCCGGCGGGCTCACCGCCGCGCGTCTCGTCTGTACGCATTCCATCGTGATGCATCAAAGATTTCCCCTGTCGGGCGTCATGGTGTTCGTAGCGTTCTTCATCCCGGTCCCACGGGATGGAGATGGATTCGGCGCTTGACCCGCCCATCGAGTCGAGATCATCCGAAAACGACGGAAGGTCGCCGGAGGACCAGTACGATCTCCCCCGTATAAACGGCACAACTTCCACCGATTCTGAGTTCTTTTTCTTCAGTCAGGCTGAAAACGAAGCTCCTCGCCATCCTCGCGAACCCTTTGATCTTCGCAGATCCTGGTTTCAAGCTGAAGCTTTGAACCGCGAACACGGAACTTACCCTGGAAGCGGTGACTCAGCCCGGTTCCCCCTCATGCCTTGTCTCTCCTGTGCCGACAGAATGGAGGGCGTATCGGCGGTCGGATCCTGAAAGATTCGGCCTTGAGACCCAGGACGCAGGCGCGCGTCCAGGTCGATATCATCTCCGGCAACCGAACCAAAGTGGAGGATTCAACCGTGAAGATCATTGAATGGCTGCAAAAACTCGGCATTTTGCGTTTCGGGGTCAAGGCCGCCGTGTATCGTAACGGCGCGGACCGGCCCGTGGAGTTCATGATGGACGATGTGTTCAATGCGGAAAAAAACTTGGTGTACCGAGAGTCCGCCGGCTCCAAACCGGGCAAGAAGAGACGTTGGAGCAAGCAGTCCGATACTTCCGGTTTCTCTCTGGACTGATACCAGAAGGGATTTCCGCCGCCCTCACTGAATCATGCCGCGCAGGTGAATCCTCTCCGGCGCATCTTCTGGCATCCACCGGTCCGCGGCCCGCTGTGGTCTCAAAGGCAGGGCGGCGGACCGGTCCCGCACACATGCCCTGGGACCCCTTTCCATCTCAGGCAAGGCAAAGCCCGTCTCACCGAATATCCGGAGAACCCCGACCGCCATGCAGCGGCATCGATGTTCGTCCGAGCTTCGCATCCTGTTGGGGCTGTGTTGGGGCTCATCAAGAAATAACCTGGAGCGGCACAGATACTGCTGGGCATTTGCGAGCAATTCGAGAGCAATTCCCGCTGAAAGAGCGAGGCCTATGGCTTTGGATCAGATCGAGCCCCATGGGGCATGAAGCAGGGGGTAAGCCAGCCGAGTGAGGCTCCATTCCAGGTCGGGCGTGAAAGCTTTGGGCATCGGGGGAGCCCTCCACGACCCGTTGAGGCAAGAGGCCTCCATTGAGACCACGTACAGGGTCAATGTGAGATCGGATGCAGGGATTGACTCGTAGGGGGATGCGCCGGAGCCGACCTATGAAGTGTCCAGGAGGAACCGGCCGGAGATCTTCCGGGCTCCGAGGAGAATCAGTCGATAGAGCATCTCCATGGATTCGACAGCAATGAGGTGAAAGACTCCCCGGATTTTTTCCCGGAGGTCTCGCTTGCAGCCGGCCTTCTTCCATGCCGCGTGAAAGAGAGGGCACGACATCCGCTGTATTTGATCCGCCAGGAAAGCGAGGAACCTGAGCATCACAGAGACCATGCTCAGGTTCTTCTTACCCAGGCCGTAGTTGTGCTCGAAATGGTATCCCTGGTTCTTGAGGGTGCTGAAGGTCTCGTTCTCTGCCTTCCATCTCGCGCGGCCTCCGCGCATGATGGCGTAGACGTTGTCACGGGTGAGGGTGAAATCCGTGACCCAGCGGAAGTGCTGTGTTCCCCTTGGGCTGTCTTCCCAGTATTCCAGGACATTGACCGAAAGATTCCTGATTGGAGGCGTTGAGGGGTACACGGTTCACAAAGCGAAAGAAATGGTGCACCTTGGGGTTTTGAGGATCCTGGCCATCGTGTTCGATGGCCTCACCTTTTTCGACGGCCGCGTCGAGACCTGTGGAAAGGTGGACGTGATCTCCCTCCTTGAGCCCAGGGATATAGTGGAATCGGTGCTCGATGAGGTCCCTGATTTGGGGAGCGTTGGGACTGAGGCCGTCCTCGGTCATGATGCTTTTGAGGTGAGGATGCTCCTTTCTGAATTTGGCGAGCCGTCGTCTGCAGGCTTTTCGCTCACGGTCGTTCTTGTTGTCCCCGTCATGGTTGAAGATGGGCTCGGGAGGCAGAGCGATGACTTCCCTGCGCTCGGGGTGGACGATGACCGCTGCATAGGTCTGAAGGCTGTATGGGGTCTTGCCCGTCTTGGAGGATGTCTTCTTGAGGCAAGCGGGAGAAGAGAGGTTTTCGGAGACGAAGTGCGTTGTCCCGTCGCCGGAGATCAGAACGCACTCTTCCATGTAGACCATGTCCTCGAGAAGCTTGCCTCGCTGGGCTCTGCGGAAGATTTCCGTGAAGGCGGGGCGCAGAGAGTCCGGCTCGACGGGATCGAGGCGTTTGCGTAACTGGGTGTCGCAGGGGGCCTGTTGTATGCCGTAGATGGACTTGAGATTCTGGTCTTCGGCTGTTCTTCGCCGGTCGAATGCCAGGGAGGCTCGGGTCCTTGAGGGAAAACATGGCGCACAGCCCGACATGAGGCAGTCCGTCCTGGGGATTTGGGTTGTCCCATTGCCCGTTTCAGCCGCTTTCTCGAAGGACTTGCGAACGGATCCGTGGAGGG
>Ga0129299_1002410_pt1 | contig 12421 bp, 10 predicted proteins | sample ConPoolayeCmetaG_FD_94477 | JGI IMG/M metagenome (GOLD analysis project Ga0129299, IMG submission 94477) | Hot spring microbial mat communities from California, USA to study Microbial Dark Matter (Phase II) - Cone Pool mat layer C metaG ... | reverse complement strand
CTTCAAGGAGGGTTGTCTTGCCGCTGAGATAGGGGCCGATAAGGGCAATGGTTCGCGGGCCGCGGCCCGCGAACCATTGCCCTTATCGGCCCCTATCTCAGCGGCAAGACAACCCTCCTTGAAGCCATGCTTGCCCGAACCGGCGTGATCGCCAGGCCGGGAAGCGTCACCGCTGGCAGCAGCGTGGGCGACTCCTCGCCGGAAGCGCGCGAGCAGGGCATGGGCGTCGAGATGAACATCGCCACCTTCAGCTTCCTGGGCGACAGCTTCACGGTGCTGGACTGCCCGGGCTCGCCGGAGTTCCAATATGAAGCGATCGCCGCGCTGCCCGCATGCGATGCAGCCGTGGTGGTGTGCGAGGCCGACGAAAAGAAGCTGACGGCGCTGGAGCACACGCTGCACATGGTCGAAGAGGCCGGAGTTCCCCACTTCCTTTTCGTAAACAAGATCGACAAGGCCGATGCGGGCCTGCGCGACATCCTCGCCCTGCTGCAGCCCGTGAGCCGCAAGCCGCTGGTGCTGCGCCAGCTGCCGATCTGGGAGAACGGCATTGCCACCGGCTTCGTCGATCTTGCGCTCGAACGCGCCTTCATCTACCGCGAGCATGCCCCGAGCCGGGTGGTCGAGATCCCCGCCGGAATGCGCGAATTGGAGGCGGAGGCGCGTTATGCCATGCTGGAGAAGCTGGCCGATTATGACGACGACCTGCTCGAACAGCTCATCAGCGACATCGAGCCGCCGCGCGACAAGGTGTTCGACGACCTCTCTGCCGAATTGCGGCAGGGCGACATCTGCCCGGTGCTGCTCGGCGCTGCGGAAAAAGGCAATGGCGTCACCCGGCTCCTGAAGGCGCTGCGGCACGAGGCCCCGTTCGCGCAGCAAACGGCCAGGCGCCACGGCATCCCCGCCGGGCAGCCCTGCGCCTATATCTTCAAAACTTTTCACACCAGCCATGGCGGCAAGCTCTCCTGCGCCCGTGTCTTCAATGCCACGCTCGCCGAAGGGGCAAGTGTGCGCGCCCATGCGGCCGAGCACCGGATCGGCGGCGTTTTCTCCATTGTCGGGCAGGAGCCGGTGAAGCGGGGGCCGGCGGGCCCTGCCGAGGCGGTTGCCTTTGCGCGGCTCGACAGCGCCAGGACAGGCGAAACGCTGCTTGTCGGCAAGCAGGCCGGTTTTCGCATTCCTTGCCCGCAGCCGCCCGCACCGGTCTACGGGCTCGCCATCGCGCCGGCCGAGCGCAAGGACGAGGTGAAACTCTCCCAGGCGCTCGGCAAAATGATCGAGGAGGACCCCTCGCTCAGCATCGTCAATAACGCAGACACCGGCGAGATGGTGCTCTGGGGCCAGGGCGAGATGCACCTGCGGGTGTCGCTCAAGAAACTCGCCCGCAAATACGGTGTCAGCGCGGAGGCGCGAACCCCGCAAGTGCCCTACAAGGAGACCATCCGCAAGGCGGGCGAGGCGCGCGGCCGGCACAAGAAACAGTCGGGCGGGCACGGCCAGTTCGGCGACGTCGTGATCGAGATCGAACCCCGGCCGCGCGGAACGGGCTTTGCGTTCAGCGAGAGCATCACCGGCGGCGTGGTCCCCAAGCAGTATTTCCCCGCCGTCGAGGCAGGCGTGAGGGATTATCTCTCCGCCGGCCCGCTCGGGTTTCCGATGGTCGATGTGGCCGTCCGCCTGAAGGACGGCTCCTATCACAGCGTCGATTCCTCCGAGCAGGCGTTCCGCGCGGCGGGGCGCCTCGCCATGGCCGAAGCCGTGCCAAAATGCGCGCCGGTGCTGCTCGAACCCGTCATGCGCGTCGAGATCAGCGTGCCCTCTTTCGCCACCTCGAGGATCAACGCGATGATTTCGGCGCGCCGCGGCCAGATCTTCGCCCACGACGCCCACCCTGCGCGAAGGGGCTGGGACCTCATCGAGGCGCACATTCCGGAGGCCGAGATGCATGATCTGATCGTGGATATCCGCTCCGCTTCAGCGGGAGTGGGCGGCTTCACCTTCGGGTTCGATCACCTGGCCGAGGTGACCGGCAAGCTGGCTGATCAGATCATCGCCGGGCACGGCATCCGCGCAGCCTGAGCGGTGCTGCGGCCCGCGCGCCTCAATGGCGGAAATGCCGCACGCCGGTGAACACCATGGCGAGCCCGCGTGCGTCCGCCGCCGCGATCACCTCCTCGTCGCGCACCGATCCGCCGGGCTGGATCACGGCGGTTGCCCCGGCTTTAGCCGCCGCAATCAGGCCGTCCGAGAAGGGAAAGAAAGCATCTGACGCCACGACCGAGCCATGCGCGAGCGAGCGTTCGAGGCCGGCGGCCCGCGCCGCCGCCTCGGCCTTCCAGGCAGCGATGCGCGCGCTATCGATGCGGCTCATCTGCCCCGCACCGATGCCGACCGTCGCCCCGTGCTTCGCGTAGACGATGGCATTCGATTTCACATGCTTGCACACCGTGAAGGCAAACAGCAGATCCGCGCGCTCTTCTTCGGTGGGGGCGCGCTTCGTGACCACCTTCAGGTCGAGATCGCGCGCAAGAACAGCATCGCGCGTTTGCGCAAGAAAGCCGCCCGCTACGCTGCGGATGAGGAGGCCGGATGCGCGCGGATCGGGCAGGCCGCCGGCCAGCAGCAGGCGCAAGCTCTTCTTGCCGGCGATGATGGCTTGCGCCTCGGCACTGGCATCCGGCGCGATGATGACTTCGGTGAAGATTTTCGCAATTTCGCCGGCCGTTTCAGCATCGAGCGGCATGTTGAGGGCGATAATGCCGCCGAATGCGCTCACCGGGTCGCAGGCAAGCGCCTTGCGGTAAGCCTCCACCAGGGTTGCGCCCCTTGCGACGCCGCACGGGTTGGCATGCTTGATGATGGCGACAGCCGGCCCGTCCTGCGGCGCGAACTCCGCGACAAGCTCGTAAGCCGCATCGGTGTCGTTGATGTTGTTGTAGGACAATTCCTTGCCCTGGACGAGCCGGGCGGAAGCGGCGCCTGCGCGTTCGCTGCCCATGCCGAACCGGTAAAGCGCGGCCTGCTGATGCGGGTTCTCCCCGTAGCGCATGGCGGTGATGCGGCTCACCGATATGTTCAGCGTGGCGGGGAAGGTCTCACCGGCCTGCGCCGCGAACCAGGTGGAGATGGCGGCGTCATAGGCGGCGGTGCGGGCGAAGGCCTTGGCCGCCAGCTCCCGCCGCAGGGCCGGGCTGGTTGTTCCGTCGCGCTGCAGCGCTTCGAGCACGCGCGGGTAATCCGCCGGATCGACAACAACGGTCACGCGCGCGTGGTTCTTGGCCGCGGCGCGGATCATGGCCGGCCCGCCAATGTCGATCTCCTCGATGCAGTGCGCGAAGGTGGCGCCGGATGCCGCCGCTTCCTCGAACGGATAGAGATTGACCGCGAGCAGGCCGATTGCGCCAATGCCGTGCCGCTCGAGGGCGGCCATGTGCGCGGGGTCATCGCCCCGGGCGAGCAGCCCGGCATGCACGGCCGGGTGCAGCGTCTTCACGCGCCCGTCGAGAATTTCGGGAAAGCCGGTCACCTCGCTTACCTGCTGCACGGCAAGCCCCGCCGCCTGCAGCGCTGCCGCCGTTCCCCCGGTCGAGATGATGCCGATGCCGAGTGCGGCAAGGCCGCGCGCGAACTCTACAAGCCCCGTCTTGTCGGAGACGGAGAGAAGGGCGGTACGGATCGGAGTGCTGTCGGCGGGCTGTGCGGACATGGGCATTCCTTGCGGTTGCGCCTTCAACCAAGGCGCATGGCATCACACGCGGCGATAGCAAGTTTCACGCAAGGAAGGAAGAGGCGTTGCGCCTTTCGAGATACGCCTCAGGGCTCTCCGGGCTCATTGCCGTCATGCTCGATGGTGCCGGCAAGGGCCGGATTTGTCTTGGACGGCATGCGTGGCTGGGCGCGCTGTTGCCTGGCCTCCGCCTTGCGCAAGGTCCAGACGATTTGCGTATCTTGGCTGCAACGCCCGGAAATGACGATCTGCAGGCTGCGCCGCGGCCCGACCGGATCGGCCAGAAAGATGCTCTCCTCGATCTCGACGCGCTGGCCCTCCGCCCGCAAATACCAGATCTCCTCGCTGGGCAGCACGAGCGCTACCGTGTGCGCATCGTTGGCGCGCACCGCCGCGACCTCGGGATGGAGATGAAACCGCACGGCATAGGCGTCGCGACCCTCCGCGAATGGCGTCTTGCCGGCGCGTGCGGCAAGTTGATCGACACCGTGCAGAAGCGTTCCTTCGGCATTAAGACGCAGCTTGCGCCGATGCGTGACATGAAAGCGGTCCTGGAAGCCGTCATGCGCGGCGCGCATCGAAATGCCTCCGTCCGCTTCGTCGATCACCTCGGCCTTGACCGATTTCGGCCCGATCAGGAAGTGGTCGTCCGGCTTTGCCCGCAGCCCTTGCGCCTTGATGATGCGGGAAGATGAGACGTCGTTGATGGTGAGGGTGGAATGTGCCGCAGTCGAGCGGCACACGACGCTCCAGTCGCTGGCTTCATCGGGGGGTGCGCCGCAATTGACAATGACGGGGGAAAGGCCGCTCGTCAGCTCGAAGGACAGGCATCCCGCGTGGGCGTAGCGGCTGCTGCGCAACGGGGGCGGTGGCCCGATATCGGCCAGCAGCAGCGTGTCGCCGCGGGCCATGCGCACATAGCCGGAAGCATCCATGCGGCTCGCCATCGGTTGCGGATCGTCGTCGTAGACGAGCACGGTTGCCAGAAAATCCACCGGCGTCGGCCCCATTCCGTTGAAACGGCCCAGGCTACCGTCGCCAAGCCGCATGAAGCGCAGCATCGGAAAGATGCGCCTGATGGCGTTCAGCAGGAATTCGGGCGGCTCCATCTGCCGGGCGATGAAGCATTGTTTGAGCGGCAGGATGTCGAGCATGAGCTCGATCAGGCAATGCGGATTGCGCGAGATGTGACCGCCATCGGGAAGGATTTGCTTGTCGAGTTCAGCCTGGAAGTTCGCCGAATAGGAGGCAAGGGAGGCCTGTTGCTCCGAAACGCAGAGCCCCGCCAGGGTGAGGGCGGCAAGAGCGGTCAGCTTGTCGAGAGTGTGCTCGGCGCTGCTCTGGCCGACATTGAGAATGTGCAAATCCTCGGTCAGCGAGCGCATGAATGCGTCGTAAAGACGTGAGTCCACGCCATCAAGCAGAAAGCCGGCATGCGAGAGCAGCGAAATCACCCTGCGCGCGGTGACGCCAAGCTGCCTCGATATCTGCGGCGCCGACCGCGATTTCAGCAGCCAGTCGGCCAGCAGCACGCGCGCCTTTTCCCGTGCGATATCGTCGTCCGCGGCATGGAGGTTGCGCACCCACGAAAACGAATAAAGCTCCCGCTCCCACGCGGCGCTGGGCGGACGCACGGCGAAGGGCGACTCCGAACCGGTCAGCGCGACGGCCCCGGCAAGGCCGAAATATCCCTCGTAAAGCTCGGTTGCGAAACTGGGGTCGGCCGTGCGCAGATCCTGCGGCACAATGAGCAGATGATGGGCGGGGGATGGTCCTGTGATCCAGCGCGATAAAGGCGAGGTCAGGGCATACCGGACGGCCAAAAGGCTGGCTTCGCCAATTGAAGCAAGTGCGATGCGCGCCTGATCTTGCAGCGAATTCGCCATCATTCGCAGTCTAGTCCAAGCCCCGCCCTGATGTCACATATAATATCTTGCGCCGTTTTTGCGGCGGATTTACTCGTGCTCGACAAAACTGCGCAAACCGAATGAATCGCATTATGAACACATTAAGTCAAAAGATAAAATTGTAAGAATTTTAAGGCGGAAATTTGGGGATGGTCGTGCGATGCGCCGCTGAGGGGCGATCAAATCTTGACGAGCCGCGCCGCGAAAAAGCCGTCCATACCGCTCAGTCCCGGCTCGCTGAGCTGCAGATGGCAGGGTAGGGTGCGCAGAAATCCATCATGCGTCAGCCACTCGCCATGGCCGCCGATGTCTTGCGGCCGGATCGGCTCCACCCGCAATGGTGCGCCGGTAGCCATGAGCCGGTCGATCTGTGCCCTCCCTTCCTCCGGTTGCAGCGAGCAGGAGCAATAGATGAGAATGCCACCTGGTTTCAGCATCCGCGCCGCGTTTTCGATCAGGCGGGTTTGAACCCTGCTCAGGGCCTCGATGTCGGCGGGGCTTTTGAGGTAAGCGATGTCCGGATTGCGCCGGATGGTGCCTGTCGCGGTGCAGGGCGCATCGAGCAGAACGCCATCGAGCGGGGCATCCGGCTGCCACGTCGCGGCATCCGCGACGACGATGTTCGCATCAAGCCGCAGCCTTCTGAGGTTTTCCTCAAGCCGGCCAAGGCGCTGGCGCGAAACGTCCACGGCAATAACGTTGGCGCCGGCGTGGGCCAGTTGCGCCGTCTTGCCGCCGGGGGCGGCGCACAGATCCGCAATCGCCTTGCCGCTCACCTCGCCGAGAAGACGCGCAGGCAGCGCGGCCGCCACATCCTGCACCCACCACTCGCCTTCGCCATAGCCCGGCAGGTCTTCGATGCGCCCTTCGCCTCGCAGCCGCACCGTTCCGCCGGCAAGCACAACGCCATTGAGCCGTTCCGCCCAGGCTTGCGGGGACGATTTGACCGTAAGATCGAGCGGCGCCTCATCCAGATGGGCAAGGGCGATCCGCTGCGCCGTTTCTTCTCCGTAAGCCGCTTGCCAGCTGGCAAAGAGCCACGTCGGCGTGTTCAGCCGCGCGGCATCCTGGCTGGCGAGAAGCGCGGGGCCATCCTCGGCCACGCGGCGCAGGACGGCGTTTGCTAGCTTGCTGAAACGCGCGGCGGCCCGGTCCTGCTTGATCTGATCGACGGTCAGATCGATGACGGCGTGCGGCGCGGCGCGAAGGAAGAGAAGCTGCGCCGCAGCAGCCAGCAGGATTTCGTCCAGGTCGCCTTTCGGGGCAGCGGGCGGTCGGGTGATGAAATGCGCCAGAACCTCGCGGATCTGGCCGGCGCGGCGCAGGGCGGTCAGGGCTATGGCGCGCGCAAAAGCCCGGTCCCGCTCGGCCAGTCCGGCGTGCGGCTGCGCCAGAGCGAGCCGGTTGAAGCTGTCGTCAAGGGGGCGCTTCTCCCGCAGCACCGCAATGAGGCAGGCAATGGCAAGCTTCCTTGCGGCAAGGCCGGGCTTGGCCAAGGTTTCGCTCTGCTTTGCGAACAATGCGCCGATGATTCCCCTCGCCGTTTCAGGCATGGTTGCGATGTGCGGTGCGAGCTTCGCCTAGCCCCAGGGGCCGCGTCCGCCCGCTTGTGCGGCGCGTCCGGTCTGACCCATCTCCTCAGCCAGCCGGACAAGTGCTGCGATGCGGTTCCGCGGATCGGGGTGGGTGGAGAACAGATTGTCGAGGCGCGCGCCCGATAGCGGATTGATGATGAACATGTGCGCGGTGGCCGGATTGCGCTCGGCCTGCCAGAACGGAATGCGCTTGGCGGCATTCGAAATCTTCTCCAGCGCAGAGGCGAGCCACAGCGGGCGCTGACAGATATAGGCGCCCATCTTGTCCGCCTCGTATTCGCGCGAGCGGCTGATCGCCATCTGGATGAGGCCGGCTGCAAGCGGCGCCAGGATGATCATCAGCAACATGCCGATGACGCCGAAGGGATTGCCGTTGTTCTCGCGATTGCCGCCGCCAAACAAAGCGCCGAACTGGGCCAGCATCGAGATCGCCCCGCCGATCGTCGCGGCGATCGTCATGATGAGCGTGTCGCGGTTCTTGATGTGCGCCAATTCGTGCGCCATCACGCCCGCCACCTCCTCTTTGGTGAGCATATCGAGCAGCCCTGTGGTTGCGGCCACGGCGGCGTTTTCCGGATTGCGGCCGGTTGCGAAGGCGTTGGGCTGCTGCTCGTGGATGATGTAGACCTTGGGCATCGGCAGTTGCGCGTTGGCGGCAAGCTGCCTGACGATGTCGTAAAATTCCGGGGCGGTGCGTTCGTCCACCTGCTGCGCATTGTGCATGCGCAGCACCATCTTGTCGGAATTCCAGTAGGCGAAGACGTTCATCGCCATGGCCACGCCAAAAGCGATGAGCATGCCCGATTGTCCGCCGACGGCGCCGCCGACCGCAACGAACAGCGCCGTCAGCACGGCAAGCAGCAGGGCGGTGCGGAAATAATTCATGCTGTGTGTTCCTCGAACGGGGCAAAAGCAATCCAAACCGATTTGCCGCACTATATGGTAAGCAATGGCGGTTTTGAATAGCTGAGCGTTCAGAACGCGAAGGAGATGCGATGGTTCATTCAACCGAGGACACCGGAACCGACATCAAGCAAGCCAGCGAAGAGCCGGCACCGAAGAAGCCGCTGTCGCCCGCAGCGCAACGGGCGCTGGCCGAGGCCGAGGAACGTCGCCGCGCCGCCGGGGAGTTGAAGCCGGGGCCAAAAGAGATCGGCGGGCCGAAAGGGCTTGAACCGGTGCGCTATGGCGATTGGGAGAAAAACGGCATCGCCTGGGATTTTTAAGGCTTCCGATTTGCCGCAAACCCATCTCAACGGCAGATTGCGCCGCTTGCATCCACCGCATAACTCTCGGCAACGAGTGAAAACCCATCGCCAAGCAGCCGGCCGCTCAAGGATGCAGGCTCGTAGCGGACGGAAACCCGCGCCAGTCCACCTACGTGGCCATCATCCCAGCCTTGCTCTGCCCAGTCATCCAGCACCTGGCTGATGAGCCCGGGATCGTTGTCGTCATCGCCGCAAGTAACAAAGACCCGGACATCCGTTGCGCCATTCAGCACGGCCGTTGCAACGGCGATTTCCACCTCGGCGGCACTGGCATGTCGCCCGAGCCGGATGATCTCGGCGCCCGCATCGGCGGCTGCGGCGATGCGTTGCTGCACGACGGCAAGGGCAAAAAGCTCCGCCATGCCGATGCAAACGAGCACCATGAGCGGGAACAGCAGCGCGAATTCGAGCGCGATGCTGCCGTCGTCTTGCTCGAGCAAGCCGCATGCCAGCCTGCGCGCCTCACGCCGCCAGCGCTTCATCTCTCCGCCGAGCCGCTCGCTGCGGCGCGCCGGCCCGCATCGAGTTTCCTGGCGGTCGCTGCCGCGCGGGCCGCGGCATGATCGGCATCATCTCCGGCGGAGAAGATGCTTTCGCACAGCGGTGCGCAGTAAAGCGTTTCGCGCTTCCTGCCGTTGTAAACCGTCACGATCCCGCCTGAATTGACGCCAACGCGGAGGATGCGCGCAGCGATCTCGCGGCCTTCCGCATCGAGCGCAATGAGGTTGGTCTCGCCTGCGGCCTTGCCCGTCACGATGAGGATGCGTCCGTTCTCGAGCGTGACATCGGCGATGGACGGATTGCCGATGATGACCGATCTGGGGGGCTGATCGAGATGGATGACCTTCGCCTTGTCCACGGCGATATCGAATTGCGTCGCTTCGATATCGGCTGGCGAGGCAGCCGACACGGACAGGACCAACAGGGCGAAGGCTGAATATGCACGCGAACGCAAATGCAACTCCCGGGCCGCATCGTGGACCAAACACTAAAGATTTTTGACGAAAGTCGCTTAATTTTGCGCTAAGGCCGAAGGGGCCGCAGCATCAGCTCTTGAAGCCGCCCATGCGGCGGACAAGGCTCCATTCCTCTGGCGTGACGGGCTGAACGGACAGGCGCGAATTCTTGACGAGGGCCATGTCCTTCAGCCGGGGTTCGGCCTTGATCTGCGCAAGCGTGACGGGCTGCGGCATCGGCTCGACAGCGGCAACATCAACACAGTGCCATTTGCCCTCCGGATCGGTCGAATCCGGGTGCGCCTCGGCCACGACCCTTACGATGCCGACAATCCGTTTTTCGTTAACGGAGTGATAGAAAAAGCCGAGATCACCAAGCTTCATTGCCTTCATCTGCATCTGGGCGAGGCCGTTGCGCACGCCGTCCCATTCGGCGCCCGTGTTGCCTTCCTTCACCTGATCGTCCCAGGACCAGGTGCTCGGTTCGGTCTTGAACAGCCAGTAAGCCATGCGGCGCGGTTAATCCGGTTGCGTCAATGTCAAGAACCATGCTTCGGCGGCAGCGAATGCGTCAAGCCCGGCGCGCCGCCGACGCATAGGCTTCAGCGGCCGACATCGACGGCAGCGAGCACGGCGCCGTTGGCGCTGGATTGCAGGACAACGACGTAAAAATCCGCGTCGCTCGCCTCGAGCTTGTCGAGCGGCACGAGATATCGGTCTGCTGTGCCGGACCAGAACGCAACCGTTGTGAAGTCGCGCACCACGTTGGCGTAGGTTATTTTGCGCCCTTCGTTCTCGCCGCGCTGGATTGCCACATCGATAGCTTTCGTTACGGCGGCCACCCAGATGCTGCCGCTTGTGTGCGCCTCGTGCGTGGCTGCGCCGGCCTCGATCTCGATTGTGCCATTGTCGAGCCTGGCGCTGAGGGCGACGCGGGCATCAGCCAAAAGTGCTATGGTGCGGGCGATTTCGGCCTCGACCTTGGCCTCGTGCGAGCCCACGGCGCAAGCGATGCCGTTGACGATCATTTGCGGGGTGTAGACGCGGTTGTCGCCCCCCGGCTTTCTCTTGGCGTAGGCGTATTGGCGCTTGGCGTTCTTGGGCCGGGCGAGGGTGTCTTTCCAGCCGATGTGATCCCAGTAATCCACCGAAAAGGTGAGCGCGATCAGATCGTCGCGGTTTGCCAGCTTGCGCAGATAGGCATCCGCGGGCGGGCAGGACGAGCAGCCCTGGCTCGTGTAAAGCTCAACCATCGCCTTGGGTTTTGCGGCAGATTGCGCAAAAGCGGCTGGGGAAATCGTGGCCGCCATGCCGAGGCTCAAAGCCGCGGCGTAGGCCGCGCCGCGGGTGGTGGGCAAACAAAGCTTTAGCATGGTTCCCATGGCTATCCTGCGCGAACTCACGTCACGAATTGCGGCAGAAGTATTTCGCAGGCAAGGTCACAAACACCATTCACGAGTGGTTGAAGCCGGCAACAGTTGCGCTGGTGCAACGGCGGATTGAGCCGCCGTTGCCCAGAGTGTTTCGGTGCTGGCGGTTCAGGCGGCTGTGGCCAGATTCCGCAGAACATAATGGAGGATGCCGCCGCTGTTGAAATAATTCAGCTCATCGAGCGTGTCGATCCGGCAGCGCAACGGCACATCCTGCGACGAGCCGTCGGGATACGCGATATGCGCCATCACGATTTGTTGAGGCGCAAGCCCGGTAAGGCCCCGGATCGTCACGGTCTCGCTGCCCTTGAGGCCAAGCGACTGCCAGGTCAGCCCGTTCTCGAACACGAGCGGCAATACGCCCATGCCGACCAGATTGGAGCGATGGATGCGCTCGAAACTCTCCGCGATCACGGCGCGCACGCCCAGAAGCCGCGTGCCCTTCGCCGCCCAGTCGCGGCTTGAACCGGTGCCGTATTCCTTGCCCGCGAACACGACGAGCGGCACGCCTTCGGCGCGGTAGCGCATCGCCGCCTCGTAGATCGGCATCTGCTCGCCGGAGGGGTAATGGATGGTGATGCCGCCCTCCACGCCCGGCACCATCTGGTTCTTGATGCGGATGTTGGCGAAGGTGCCGCGCATCATCACCTCGTGGTTGCCGCGCCGCGCGCCGTAGGAGTTGAAATCGGCGATCGTAACCCCGTGGCGGATGAGATACTGCCCTGCGGGTCCGGTCTTGGAGATGGAGCCGGCCGGGCTGATGTGGTCCGTCGTGATCGAATCGAGGAAAAGCCCGAGGATGCGGGCATTGACGATATCGCCGATGGGGGCGGGCGTTCCCTTCAGATCCTCGAAGAACGGCGGATTTTGCACATAGGTCGAGGCGCCGTTCCAGCTGTAGGTGAGGCTGCGCGCGCCCGCACCCAGCGCCTGCCAGCGGGCATCGCCCTTGAAGACGTTGGCGTAGCGCTCCTTGAACATCTGCGGATTGATGGTCCGGCGGATGATGTCGGCGATTTCCGCGCTCGATGGCCAGATGTCGCGCAGATAGACCGGCGCGCCGTCGCTGCCGATGCCGAGCGGCTCGCGGGTGAGGTCCTGGCGCATTGACCCGGCGATGGCGTAGGCCACGACGAGCGGCGGCGAGGCGAGATAGTTGGCGCGCACGTCGGGGTTGACGCGGCCCTCGAAATTGCGGTTGCCGGAGAGCACGGCGGCGGCCACCAGATCGTTTTCCTGGATGGCTTTCGAGATCGGCTCCGGCAGCGGACCAGAATTGCCGATGCAGGTGGTGCAGCCATAGCCGACAAGGCCGAAGCCGAGCGCATCGAGATCGGCCTGCAGGCCGGATTTCTCCATGTAGTCCGTCACCACCTGGCTGCCGGGTGCGAACGAGGTCTTCACCCAGGGCTTGACGGTGAGCCCCCTGGCGCGCGCGTTGCGGGCGAGCAACCCGGCGCCGATCAGCACGCTCGGGTTGGACGTGTTGGTGCAGGAGGTGATGGCGGCAATCACCACATCGCCGTCGGTGAGCG
>Ga0129299_1002408_pt1 | contig 12424 bp, 11 predicted proteins | sample ConPoolayeCmetaG_FD_94477 | JGI IMG/M metagenome (GOLD analysis project Ga0129299, IMG submission 94477) | Hot spring microbial mat communities from California, USA to study Microbial Dark Matter (Phase II) - Cone Pool mat layer C metaG ... | reverse complement strand
GGCCGGAGTAGCGAGCGATCGAGCGGGCTTCTTGTGGAGCACAGGGGATTATCCCGTAGCTGGCGCCGCGTGAAACCAGGTCAGGCGGCCAGACGGTCGCGAACCTGCTCGCGCTGGCTCCAAGGCACCGGGAACACATCGTAGTTTTTCAGCGCGTCTATCACGGCGGGCGATGGGGGTTGGTCGATGTCGTTCAATAGCGCATACGCCTCCGAATCAGCAGCCCGCACATCCTTTGTGTCCAGCCACGCGAACGCCAGAGCCTGGGCGGCGTCACGGTCCGGGCGATTGATGGCGCGGATGATGCGTTCAGGGCGTTTCCTCGACTTGGGGATCGCAAAGTCGAAAACGTGGTCGTAGCCGCTCTTGCCCGTGAACTTGACGTTGGGAACGAATCGGATTTCAGCGCCCTCCAGCCAGGCTGTCACATCCTCCAGGAAAAGGCTGGTGACGGTCGGGGCGGCCATGTAGAAGAGGTCGTTGACGGCCAGCATCGCCTGGAGCAGGTTGTGCTTTCGCATCGCGAAGTTGGCGGCGGTGGCCTTCACGGTAAGGGCATTGCGCTCGCTCTCGAGCTTGACGCCAAAGCCGTTGAGCGTCGCGGTCAGCAGATCGCGGCGTTTCCTGCTCTCGAGCTTGCAGCCCGACAGTTCCAGATCCTGAATGATGTAGCCGTCATCCGTGAGCATGTAGCCTCCGTCGGAGCGCTTGACGTACATCTGGAGGTAGTCGTTGTGCCTGTCCAGGTAGGGGGTGGTGATCTCGACCCAATCCTCGATCTGGCGCAGAGCAATATTGTCCCTGAGCCAGGCGCTGTACTGGTCCATAAGTTGCTTAATCTCGTTGATCATGCGAAGAGTTCTCTGTTGATCCTCGGGCGCTCAACGACGTTGCAGAACTCCATGAAGTCCAACAGCACCTGCCATCGGTCGGTAAGATCGGTGAACCGATCGGGTGGAACCGCAAATGCCCACTTGTCGGCATAACCTTCGCGGTACAGGTGCAAGTGCGGGCATGGGATCACCGTGTCGTCCGGGTTACGGTGCGGTGGCCCGCCAAGGTCGAGGCGAACCAGAACGACAACCTGTCTGGCTCGATTCTGGAGCGTCACCTTCGCCAGGTCAAGGCGCCCGCGTCTGACGTCCAAACAGAAGCTCTCGGTCCTGTCGCGCGACACCAGAGGCACGGTCAGCACGCCCGCGAGACCCGGGAAATTGTGCGCCAGGTCATCGGCCGGGACCTTCTGCATCGCATGGAGACGGTCCGACTCGGCTTGGGTCAGTTCTGTATCGGCCACGGATGACACTCCTTTTGCCTTGCTGCATTCGCGATAACAACACAAGAAACCGCTAGAGCATGCGCGCCAACCGATCTCCGAAGCCCTTGATTTCATCGTCATTCGGGCCGGCCATGCGATAGAAAAGGCGGTCGATGAGGTCCTGGTAGGGCTGGGCAGCGGGGGCGAGGGCGGAGCGGTCGGAGCGGGAGATTTCGCCGCGGGCGCCTTCGCCGTCCCCGCGGCGCGCTCGCAGGGTTGTCCCGCCGTTGCGGTTACGGACTGCCGGGCGGGGATGGGGTTTGGCGCGCTCCCTCGCCGGGGGCCTAATAGCCTGTCATGCGCGACCTGACCAACGCAAAGCTGATCTACGCCAAGGGTGTCCTGTTCGTGCTGGCCGGCCTGCTGGCCGCCGTTGCCCTGCTGCTTCAGACGCCGACGCCGCGGACGGCGGCGCTGATTGCAATCGCGATCTGGTGCTTCGCCCGCGCGTACTACCTTGCGTTCTACGTCATCGAGCACTACGTCGATCCCTCGTTCCGCTTCTCGGGGCTGTGGTCGGTCGCGCGGTACCTTTGGCGGCCCAGAGCGGGCGGATAAACCGTCGGCTACGGCTCGGGCGCGGCGGGGCCGGTTGCGGGGACGGGCATGGCCGGCATCCACTTGCTCGTCAGATCATCGAACAGCCGCCGCCAGCGTTGCTGCTGATGCGAGTTGAGCGTCTGGTTGATCTGTTCGAAGGCCAACTCCAGCTCCGCCTGCACCCTGGGCTGCATCTGGGCGCGCAGCGCCATCAAAGCCCGCTGCCGCTCGGTGAGAATCTGCCGCACGCGTTGCGTCTGCTCGTCGTTGAGGTCGAGCGAGCGGGCCAGGTGGGCGCTGATGCGCTGCGGGGCCTGCTCGGGATGGGCCAGTGCGTCGCGCACGCGGTGGACGATGGTGACCACGGTCAGCCCGCCGCCCACCACCGCGCCCGCGAGGAAAATCACCAGCGCCATCAGCGCCGTGCGCCATCGCCGCCGCGGCCGCATGTACGTCCCGCCCGTGTTTGAAACCGTCTCATTCGGGTTCATTGCATCACCATTTCCATGGGCACCAGCCACAGGCGCAGGGGATCGTGCCACGCCGACCAGGCTCCCAGCGCCGCCAGAAAGACCGCCAGCGCGGCCGCCGCCGACGCGCCGGCGAACAGTCCCCACAGCCACTGCGGCGCATCGCTGCGCGCGTAGTCAGCTCCGCGCACGGCGCGCATCACCGCGGCGGCCACGTCCACGGGCGGCGGCGCATGATTGGCGGCCGCCCGCGCGAGCTTGTGGATCATTTCTCGTTCGTTCACGTTCGCCGCTCCTTATTCGAGGTTGCCCGAAGATGCAGTTGACGCCGCTTCAGCAATGCCCGCAGCCTGCGGCGGGCGCGGAAGGCCTGCACCTTCAACATCGTCCGGCTCCAGCCGGCGAGCCGCGCCGCCTCGGCCACGCTGTGGCCCTCGACGTACAGCAGCGTGATCACCAGGCGATCGCGCGGGCTCAGGCCCCACAGCAGATCGTCCAGCGCCTCCCGCGCCTCATGCGCCGCGGCACGCCCGTCGAGCACCGCCTGCCACCGCTCGTCGGACAGCCGGGCGGGCGCTGGTGCGCGGCGCTGCTTCCAGTAGCGATACCCCACGCGCGTGGCGATGCGCGCAAGCCAGTGCCCCAGGGGCGCATCCCCGCGAAACCGTCCGAGGCCCAGGTAAGCCTCGACGAAGACGCTCTGCACCAGGTCCTCCAGGTCGTTGCGATCGCGCGTAAACCGCCACAGCCGCGCAGCGACCTGGTCCTGATAACGGCGCACCAGCCGTGCGTACGCCTGGCCGTCGCCGTTGAGGCAGGCGCGAATGTCATCGCTGTCCTGGTAGGCCACAGTGCCACTGTGCGCTGGGCGCGCCTGCTCGTCCAGCGACGCGGCGGCCAGCGCATCGGCCAGCCGGGCCCACCACCGCCGGCCGCCGCGCATCTCCGCCAGCGACCGGTCGATGAGCGTCGGCCACAGAAGGTTGATCGCCGTCGCGGTCATTGGGCCTCGCCGATGCGGCCGAGCAGCTCATCCACCGCCTGCGCCCGGTCGGCGTGGAACTGCTGAATCAACTCGAGCTGCTGGGGAGTTAGAACTCGCGCCGCCTCGCCGCGGACTTTCGAGGCGAGGACCGCGGCATCGCCGATGGCCGCGCCCAGCTCTGCGGCCGCGGCGCGGATCGCACGCTCATCGGGCTGTTCGGCGGCCACCGCCTCGCGCAGCGCCCGGGCACGTTCCACCAGCGGCCTGGTCGCTGCGGCAATCTCGGCCTTGTGAGAGACGAGGATCTGGCGGAGCTGCGCCCGCTGTTCGTCGGTGATGTTCAGCTCGCTGCGCAGGGCCATGGCCCGGCCGAGCTGGCCCATCAGCATGCGTCCCAGAGGCCTGTTACCCAGCCGCTGCCAGACCCCACCACCCGCCGGCGCCGCCTGGACCGCCAGGACCGCCCCGCCGCCGAGCATCATGACCAATGCCAGAACTATCGCCACAATCGCCTTTCGCATATGCCGTCTCCTTGCGAATGAACCGCGGCGATGAGCCGGGCCGCACGCCGGCCCGGCAACATCGGCCGCTCAACAGCATCAGTGGCGCGGGAAGGTCCGGCGGTTACAGGGGGGTATCGGCGGGCGGGTTTTCGGGCTGAGTTCTGGGCGCGGCCAGCGGGCGCTCGATCGTATCCAGCTCGGTGACGGTCATCCGGCGTCCGAAAGTCTTCAGCAGCAGCGTCTTCATCTGGTATGGCCGCAGGCTCACGGCCGCTTTACGGCGGTCCAAGTGGATGGTGGCTTCGGTGGCGGCGCCGGCCGATTCCCAGATGCGCAGGACCGTGCCCTTGCCCTCTTCGGGCAGTTTGATGGCCAGTGGAATGACATTGCCCGGCTCGATCGCCAGGGCACTGAAGTCGGCGGCGAGTTCGCCGCTGTGCTTCCCGCCGTGAACCACGAACGGCGGACAGTTCAGCTCCATGGCGATGCGCTGCGTGCCGGCCGCGCGCCAGTCGCCCTCGTGCGGATAGAAACGCAGCCAGAACCGCTGGACGTTCTGGTCCATGTAGTGCCACGCCGTGCGCTGCGGCGGCATCCTAGGCGGCCGACCGCGCATCCATGCCATGTGCGCCGAGCGCAGCAGGGTGGGGCGCATCTCGCTCCCCTCGCCGCTGAAGCCGTACTTGGCATCGTTGGCGATGCTCAGGCCCATCGCGTGCCCGCCCAGCGTGCCGGTCATGTCGATCCACCTCTGCCCGGGCCCCTCCACGCCGTCCGCCGGGCGCACCACCGGCGCCAGCGGCGTGTCGAACGTCAGCGTTGGCGCTTCCAGCGCCGTCGGCACCGCCAGCTTGAGCATGCGATGCCGGCCGTGCCATTGGATTTCGATCAGTGCATCCAGATACGGCAGCCCGCAGCCCAGCCGATAGTCGATCCACATGCGCCCATCGTCGCAGACGTACTCGCAGCGCACCGTTCCGAGGATCGGCCCGTCATCCACGATCCGCGCGCCGCTGCACTTCATCGGCGCGATGACGTTGTCCCATTTGTGCGGACTTCCGCCCTCGTTGAAGCCGGCCCACGAGTCGTGCGGATCGTCGATAATCAGCGGCACAACCGGCCCGGCGAGCAACTCCGCATCCGCGCTCTTGAGCTTCAGCGATCGAAGATTGCCATCCTCGCCAAAGCCAATGGCCAGCACGCCGCTCTCCATCCTCGCCGTAGTCGCTTCCGTGGCGCGGATCGACGTGGGCGCCGACTGGTCCGCCGCGGCTGCCGCGCCCGGATCCGCCAGCTTTGCCGACAGCCGCTCGTGGAGGCGAATGCACTCCTCGTGCAGCGGGCCGGCGCAGATGACAGGCGCATCGGCCGGCTCGGGCGATGGTCTGGCGCTGCGCTCGTTGTAGAAGAGGACCCCGCCGCATGCCGGCATCGTGGCGACAACAACGCTCGGCGAGTTGGTCCCCTCCACGAACGAATCCGGCAGCACGCGCTGAAAGGCCACCGGCTCGCCCCGCTCATCAAACACGGCCGGCGCCCAGCGGATCGGAATCAGGCACTTCACCGGCCACGGAAGCGGGTTGAAGAAGAAGTGACAGAAGTCCTTCTTCGACGCCTCAATCCTGTTGAAGATCGCCTGACAGGCGCGGTTGGCTACGCGGTCGGCCAGATATCGCCCATGCCCCAGGTGATGGATCGCATCCTCGACGGCCGGCGGATAGGCGGTGCCGGCGCAGATGTCGTGGAACTGGTTGAACAGCAGGGCCTTCCAGGCCTCGTCCAGGTCGTCCTTCAGCGGATCGCTCAGGGCGCCCAGGCGCTGGGCCGCCACCACCGCCGACTCTGCGCGGAACAGCTCATTCTCCAACTGCCGCAGGTTGTATTTGATGTTCGAGCAGCTCGTGTAGCAGCCCTGGGAGACGTATTGAAGCTCGCGGTCGATCTTCGGCAGCCGCCCGGCCTGCTTCAGCGGCAGCACCTGCTCGAGAAGTTTCGTGTACGTCGAGAGCCGCAGCTCGGCGATCTTTCCCTCGGCGCGCAGGCGTCTGACGATGTCGATCGACTCGGGGCCGGCGCCGAGGCGAAGCGCCTCGTCATAGTTGCCGGCGATGATGGCGCGGAGCTGCATGAGATTGGCCCGCGTCGGCCCGCCGCCGTGGTCGCTCCAGCCGTAGGGATAGTACACGTGCCCCACGTCGCTCTGGATGTTCTCCATCGCCACGGCCAGGCCCTTGGCCATGTCGTCGGTCCACGTGCCGTAGCTGTTCGTGGGCGAGTGCATGCCGATGACGCTGGAACCGTCGGGCGCGACCCACTCGAAGAGATTGGGCAACCCGCCGGGGAACACGCGGTTGTTCGGCCGGGTGAACACAAAGGCATCCATCCCCGCTGCCTTGAGCAGCGCCGGCAGGGCGGCGCAGTGGCCGAAACTGTCGGGGCAGTAGCCGACGCGCGCGATGCGCCCGAAGTGCTTGAGGAAGAATCGCTGGCCGTAGAGGGCCTGGCGGTTGAAGCTCTCGGCCGAGGGGATGTTGTCGTCGGGCTGTTCCCACCAGCCGCCGACGATATCCCACTGGCCGCGCTCAACGGCCCGCTGGATGCGCGAAAACAGGGCCGGATCGTTCTGGAGGATCCACTCATACGCCTGGGCCGAGCTGCGGACGAAGGTGTAGTCGGGGAATTCCTCCATGAGGGCCAGGGCGGTGCGCGCCAGGCCCGAGGACTCGGCAAAGCCCTCGTGCCAGCGCCACATCCAGGCCGGATCCAGGTGAGCGTAGCCGATGATATGTACAACGCCGCCGGAGGCGGGCAACTGCGCGGATGTGCTGGTCATGGTTCTGATCTGTCGTGCAAAGGGGGGCACGATACACGATGCGCGCGGAAATGCCAGAGGAGGCAGAAAGCTGCCCGCCGAGGGGCGCGCATCCTGCAACGCCGGCCACCGCCGGCGTCATTCGGAGCGCTCATGCAGGTCGGACCAGCTCCTGCGCCCCATCGTGAATACCGGAAGGAACAGGGTCCACAGCACCAGCAGAGAGGCCGAACTGCCGCTGGTGAGGGTCTGGCGATACTGCCACACCGCCAGAGCCGCTGCCGCCAGCAGAATGACAATGAACCCCAGGAACAGACGGCGCATCGGCGTGCGTGGGCAGCGCCACGGGGCCAGCAGGAGCAGGTAGGCCACGCCCACCGCCGTCAGCAGCAGACCCAGCAGCCCGCCGCTGACGTTGCCCTGAGCGAGCCATACGACGGACATGATCGGCAGCCACAGCAGGCTGCCCAGACCGCCAACCCACCAGCCAAGTCGGGGTCCCACAGACTCCATAACCGCAATCTTACAGCGCGGCGGCCGGCACTGCGAGAAGAGCAGCCGCCCTGCCGCGGCGCCGGCCGCAACGGCGCTGACAAGCGCGTGTCCCGACGGACGGGGGCCGCTTCAGAGCCGCCAGATCCGCTCCGTGGTGGATAGGGAAGACCTGCTCGCCGATCATCAGCGCGGCACGCAGCAGACGCCGCGCCGTTGGGCCTCAGTCAAGATCTTCTCACATAGAGAATCCGCTAGGCAACGGGGCCGACACGGTGTATGATCGTGTCGAACACAAGTACAACCGCCTGGCCCGCCTGGGCCTTCATCGGCACCGTCTGGCCAGGCGGTCATGCGGATCCATGCACGGAATCATTTCTGCCCGGCCGCTTCGCCAAGCGCATTTTCCACATCTCCACGTCATCCCCGGGCGCGAAGACGGACCGCGACGCCCGCCGGCTGCCGCGCGCTGCCGCGCAGGTTACTGAGAATGCCGTTGTTGTCGGGGTCTGTGCGAGCGGCCATCGCGTGCCCCCCCCGCTGTTGCTGCCACAGCTCCCCCGCACGACAATCCCACGCGTGCTGCGACGAGTCGACCGGATCATCCTTCGCGTGCCCAACCTTCCGGCCGCCGTGCGCTTCTACCGCGACGTGATGGGACTGCGGCCGGTGCGCGAGGATGCGCGAATCGCCTCGCTGCGCTTTCCCGACGACCGGGCCGAGCTGGTACTGCATACCGACGCCGACCTGCCCGCCGAGGCGGTCTACTACGCCGTCGACGATGTGCGCCAGCTCTTCGCCCGCCGCGAGCAGCTCAAGCTCCAGTTTATTCATCCCCCGGCCGTCACGGCTCGCGGCTATCGGGCGGCCGTGCGCGATCCCTTCGGCAATGTGCTGCTGATCGTCGATCAGACGCTGTGCCAGGACACTGGCGTGACCGAGGACGCCAAGGCTCCGTCGGCACTGTTCCCCGGGATCGAGGAGCCGCAGCGAGTCGACGAGCGCGTGCTGGTGGACGCGTACCGGCGGATCGGCCGCACCGCCGATGACCTTCCCTATACGCCGGACTTCGAGAAGCTGTATTTCGAGTGCCGCTCGGCGGCGGGATGCGAGGGGTTGACGCGCGGCGAACTGTGGCGGCAGCTTCTGAACATGCGCAAAGGCGGGCGGCTGCCCCGGCTGGGCGAGGCCCGCTCGCGCGCGCCGGCCGTCAGCGAGCAGGATCGCCAGCGGCTTCGGCAGATGCTGGGCAACGACATCGGCAAGCGCGACCGCCTTCCATACACCGACCGCTTCGCGCAACTGGTGGATGAGTTCAACCGAACGCAGCGCCGCCCGCTGTCGCCCCATCTGGTGTGGCGGCTGGTGGCGACGCTGGCGAAGTAGGAGCTCTGCCGGGGGGAGTCAGGTCCCATGGGTCCCATGGGGAGCGATCAGGCCGTCGTGCCCCGCTGCCGCTTCGCACGACATCTGCCGCCATGGCTCCAAACTCGCGATGCCCCCGTTCCGCTCAACCCCGCCCCAGCCGCGGGCCGATAATGCTTATCGGACGATGCGCCGCACCGCCTTCATTCTTGCTCTGATCCTCTGCGCCGTCGCGCCGAATGCGGCCAAGGGCGCGGCGGCGGCGCCCGAGCGCACGCTGCGCGTCATCGACTTCGAGGAGCGCCAGCACGGCAACGTCGAAGACCTGCCCATGCACTGGTCCAAGGTCGAGGGCGACGGCATGCCCCACTACGTCAACGGCAGACTCAGCAGCGACCGGGCGCGCAGCGGGCAGTACAGCTTCCGCTTCGACCTCAACGGCGGCTCGCTGGTCTACCGCTACGAGCCGCTGCGCACGCCGGTGCAGCCGCGGGCCCACTACCGGGTCGAGGTCCACGTCAAGACCACGCCCATGGCCCATGCCCGCGCCCGCCTTTCGGCCTGTTTCCTTGACGCCGACCGCCGCCCCATCATCTCCTCCATCCGCCACAGCGAGCCCTACGCTGCCGCCTCGGTCGACGACCCGTGGAAACCCCTGCGCGTCGATCTGACCTCCGGCTCCGAGGCGGCGTATCTGGCCGTCGAGCTGGAGCTTCTTCAGCCGGCCGCCTATGCGCCCCACACATTGGGGGCACAGGCCCTGTTCCCCCAGGACATTCACGGCACCGCGTGGTTTGACGATGTCACCATCTCCCAGGTGCCGCGCATCCGTCTATCGACCGGCCGCCCCGGCAACATCTTCCGCCGCGGCGAGGCCCTGACTCTGGAAGTGCTCGTCTCGGACCGCTCCACCGACGATCTGGCCGCCCAGCTCGTGGTGCGCGACGCGGCCGGCGCCGTCGTCCACCAGCGCAGCGGCGCGCTCGACATGACGGGCGCCGAATCGCTGGGTCCGCTCACGAGGCGCATGCGGCTGGCGCTGCCGCCGCTGAGGCCGGGCTGGTATCAGGCGACGCTGGTGATGAGCAGCCGCGGCCAGTTCGTGGGCGAGCAGGAGCTGAATCTGGTGCTGCTGGCCGACGATGCCGGCGATCCGCGGCCCGACGAGCGCTTCGGCATCATCGCCACCGACCTGCCCTTCGACGGCTGGGCCGAGCTGCCCGAGCTGCTGCCGCGCCTGGGGGCCGGACGCGTCAAGCTGGCGGTGTGGAGCGCGGCCGGCGACATCCTGCAGGTCGATTCGGCGGGTTTCGACTCGCTACTGCTTCGGCTCAAGGAGGTGGGCATCACTCCCACGGCCTGCCTGCTGGAGCCACCGCCTGACATGGCACAGCGCATCGGCGGCCACTCGTGGCTGCGCCTGCTCGATTGCGACCCGCAGATGTGGCAGCCGCGTCTGGCCTACATGATCGCGCGGCACGCCAATCATCTGGACCGCTGGCAACTCGGCGCCGACGGCCTCGACGCCTTTGCCACGCAGCCCGCCATGCGCCAGGCCTATCGACTGATCCACGAGCAGTTCCAGAAGCTCGTCCAGAAGCCGGATCTGGCCATGCCCTGGCCGGTGTGGTACGAGCTGGAGACCGGGCAGGCGCCGGCCACACTGGCCCTGTGGATCGACCCGACGGTCCTCCCCGCGCAGTTGCCGCTGTACATCGAAGACCTGCTCAAGCGGCGCAGCGCCAATCTGGCTGTGACGCTGGAGCCGCGCGACCGCCGGCGCTATGGCCGCGAGTTCCAGATCCGCGACCTGGCCCAGCGTGTGGTGTGGGCGCTGGCGGCCGGCGCGCAGCGGATCGACCTGCCGCTGCCCTTCAGCGTCGCCATTGAGGACGGCGGCTTCGTCCGCCAGCCGCAGGAACTGCTGATGATCATCCGCACGCTCACCGCGCGTCTGGGCGGCAGCGTGTTCCGCGGGCGCGTGCCCATCGCCGACGGCATCGAGGCATTTCTGTTCGACCGCGGCGGCGAGGGGACCATCGTGCTCTGGGATCGAAGCGACCGCGGGGGCGCCCGCGACCTGGACCTGGCCCTGGGCGAGCGCGCCCGCGCGGTCGACCTCTGGGGCAACACCACTCCTCTGCTGGTCGCCCGCCACGAGGGCCCCTCCCGGCAGGTACGGCTGAGCGTCGGGGCCATGCCCCTGTTTCTCGTCGACGTGGACGGTCAGCTTGCACGCCTGCGCGCCAGCCTCGCCATCGACCAGCCCCTGATCGAGTCGAGCTTCCGCCCGCACGTGCGGCGCATCCGATTCGTCAATCCCTATCCCAGCGCCATCAGCGGCACGTTGCGCCTCAAGCCGCCGGCCGGCTGGTCCATCAGCCCCCCGATCCTGCCATTCAACGTCAACCCGGCGCAGACCTTCGAGCGCGAGATCACCATCGAGTTCCCCTACAACAGCTTCGCCGGCTCGCGCACTGTTGAGGCCGAGTTCGCGCTGGCCGACCTGCGCTTCGGCTCGACCACGGTACCGCTGACGCTGCAACTGGGGCTGTCCGACGTGGGCATGCAGACGCTGGCCGTGCGCGACGGCTCGACGCTGCTCGTCCAGCAGATTATCACCAACTACGGCGAGCGGGACATCAGCTACACCGCCTACTGCCTGCTGCCCGGCTTCAGTCGCGAGGAGCGCATCATCATGAACCTGGCTCCCGGGCGGACGACGATACGCCTGTACCGCTTCCGCGACGTGAAACCCGGCCCCCTGCGCCTGCGCACGGGCGTTCAGGAAATGGGCGGCATGCGCATCCTCAACGATGAGGTGGAGGTACCGTAGAATCTTCGCGTGATCGTCAGCGCCCATATCCGCCTGGACAGCTCGCTGCCGGGGAACGTCTGCTGGCACTGGCCGCCCACCGCCGCCCGTGAGCTGCTGATGTGCGACGCCGACGGCGCTGCACCCCGCCTGCTCGTCAACAGCGACGTGGAGCGCCGCTGGAACCACCCGCTGGATGCGCTGCGCTGGCTGGCGGCCGACGCCACAAGCCGCGCACCGCGGAGCGGCCGCTGGATCGGGTTCCTCAGCTACGATCTGGGCCGGTATTTCGAGCAACTGCCCGCCACCGCGCACGACGATCTGCGGCTGCCGCTGTATGCGTTTGCCTGGTGTCCCGCATCTGTGCCGGCCGCCGCCCCGCCGCCGGCACAGGCCACCGGCCCGTCGCCCGCCGGCGGCATGAGCCGCACCTTCACGCGTGAGGCTTTCGAGCGCGCCGTCGCCCGTGCCGTCGAATACATCGCGGCCGGCGACATCTTCCAGGTGAACCTGGCCCAGCGCTTCTCCGTCAACCTGCCGGATGTTCCGGCCGCCGTCTACGCCCGGCTGCTTGAGCGCCATCCCGCATGGTATGGGGGATACCTGGATTTCGGTGATTTCTGCCTGTTGTCCAACTCGCCGGAGCTGTTCCTGCGCATCAGCCGCGACGGCCCCGACCTCCCGCGCCGCGTGATCACCCGTCCCATCAAGGGCACTCGTCCTCGCCGCCCCGGGATGGACGTCGAGCTGCTTCATTCGATCAAGGACCAGGCCGAGCTGAACATGATCGTCGACCTGGAGCGCAACGACCTGGGCCGCGTCTGCCGCATCGGTTCGGTGCGCGTGCTTGAGGGAAGGGTGATCGAGGCCCATCCGACCGTTTATCACGGCGTTGCCACGATTGAGGGACTGCTGAGGGAGGATGTGGGATTCGTCGAGCTGTTGGCGGCGGTGTTCCCCGGCGGCTCAGTAACCGGCGCCCCCAAGATCCGCGCCATGCAGATCATCGAGGAACTGGAGCCTGTGCGGCGCGGACCCTACTGCGGCGCCATCGGCTATCTGGCGCCCGACGGCTCGATGGAGTTCAACATCGCCATCCGCACGATCGTGGTGAAGGGCGGCGT
>Ga0129299_1002407_pt1 | contig 12428 bp, 22 predicted proteins | sample ConPoolayeCmetaG_FD_94477 | JGI IMG/M metagenome (GOLD analysis project Ga0129299, IMG submission 94477) | Hot spring microbial mat communities from California, USA to study Microbial Dark Matter (Phase II) - Cone Pool mat layer C metaG ... | reverse complement strand
TTTCAATATTATTCAAAAAGAAAATATTAACTTCAAGCTGGTTTCTTTGATTTATTTGGTGATCCGTGGAAAGTAACAAAAGATAGTATCATAACATTTTTCAGAATCTATGGATTAAATTTAAGAACAAATTAAAGTATACAAAAGACATTTGGTTTCATGATTACATTGAATCTAGTGCAGAACTTCTGATTAATGATTGAAAAACATATTGATGCATTTGTTCACGCAATCCTTTCTGGAAAAAGTGAACTAATAAAAATCTTTGAGGAATACAGATTGGAGAGTATAAAAAATAGTGAAGAAACCACCAAAAATAAACAGAAAGAACCACGCACTGTTAATGACATTCAAAAAGGGTAAGATAGTTAAGTTTAGTTCAAATATGAATGAAGATGAGATTAAAAATATTGCAGGTCAATATCATTTTGGTGTTCATTTCTATGAACCAGGCACTGTTGAATTTTCAAAGTTTGGAAAAAATACTTGTAGACTAACGTGAAACGAACATCAAAAAATGGTATTGTTGATGGTGAAAATTAACTTTGGGGGATTAAAAAAAATTTTAGAGAATTAACTATCAGAGGAGAGGTCGCCTAGTTTGGCCTATGGCGGCAGTTTGCTAAACTGCTAGGCATAACAGCCTCGCGAGTTCGAATCTCGCCCTCTCCGCCAAAAAGTACAATGTTAGAATATAATGAGATAATCTCAGGAGAAATTTAAAAGTGCGAATGTGGATGGTACCGCCAGAAATTCTATGTAGAAAACACTTATTAGGCGAGCATGTCGAGATACACATGTTTTTAGCTCACCTAAATAAAAAAAAGGGTATACAAGGGTTTCTAAAAAACAATTGTTTAGAACCAAGATCTATTTTTCAAAGACATGAGGATTTGGCGAAAGAACTAACTAATAGAGGATATAATCATAACTCTCCGATAAAAGAGGAGGATTTGAAAATAGTTTCGGAACTTCCTCTTGAATGTCAATACTGGAAAATAAATATAGAAGAAAACTTAAATAATTTACTCAAAAGGTGCTCTATATGTCGAACTAGATATAATCTGAGAACAAAATATGACTAAATATAGAGGAAGAAACTCATATCGAAATCAACGGAGGGATGTCCGAGTCCGGTTTAAGGAGCTTGTCTTGAAAACAAGTGTGCATAACAGCACCGGGGGTTCAAATCCCTCTCCCTCCGCCACTTTTTAGAAATTAGAAAGGAATATAATGAGAATTCCATCTCTTTACGAAATAAAACAAACTACTTACTCATATATCAATGAAATTTCAAACAAAAGTTGGTTTGTAAAAATTCTTGTTCTATGTAATTATATGGCCAATTGCCTTAATTCCATTTTGGATTTATCTTCTATTTAGATGGTTGATTAATCCTTTTGGCTTCTGGCAGGAGTTAGTCACACTTATTATATGGAGTTTTACTTTAGGGTGGCTTCAAGTAATAGCTCTAATTTTAGTTATACCAATGTCATTAGTACTCATTTTTGAAGATATATAAAAGTATCTTAACTTAATATTGGTAGATTGTGGGCGAGTGAAGGCGAATGGTTAGCCGCTATCTTTACACGGTAGAGTATGTAGGTTCGATTCCTACCTCGCCTACCATTTCTTTTTCACTGGGAGGTACTAAATTATGGGGATGAAAAGCTTTACAAACTTATTCCTTTTGGTAAAGAAAATAATAAACAAATTTACCTCATCAAAAAAAGATTTGGAAATAAATGGAAATTAGTTAGTATCAATGGTATCTTGTTAACATTAAAAGGTACTCAAAAAGCTATAACTTTTTTAAAAATGGTAGAAAATTCTGAAAAATAATGGGGGTTGATCTGGTCGGCGGTCTGTAAAACCGTTGTCGCTAAATATGATCAGAGGTACGACGAAGTGGTTCAATTCCACCAACCCCCACCATCTTTTAAAAAATAGAATATATTGTTTTTCCAGGAGGTTTTTAAACTTATGCTTAGATTTAGGCGCAAACATGATATAGGGCGCATTCCCTGCGAAGATGTCGAGGGAACCATACCGATTGAGGAAGATAATTCCATCGAACCTCAAGAAGATGGAGAAATTGATTGTACAGGGAAACAAACCTGCTCATTACCTGATACTTGGGATGATGATTAAATATCGTGACCTCCTTAGGTAAATGATAAGATCCTCCTTTTAGTTTGTTTTAAATTAGCAGTAATTTGAACTAAAACAGACTTCAAGAAATAACTATCAAAATGACTAAGAAAGAACTAAAACAAAAAATAAAAGAAGAGCAAAAATGTTTAGCTGAAAATATTAAAAGAGGTAAGTTTCTCAAGAAACCAAGAAATTGGAGTTCAATGACTCCTGATGAAAATAAAAAATACATCTACATTTATAGTGATTATGGTAGAAATTGCTCTGAATTTAAAAACTATTTAGTAGATGAATTGCGTGAAACATACAGACATAATCATATTATGTATTGTAGTTTCTTTAATAATAAATAATACCCCTTATGATAAAATTGACAAACCAAGAAAAGAACATAAACCAAATACTTCAAGATTAAATTCAATTAGAAAGTCTTGGGAATCACAGTTAGATGAAGAAGATCTTTATTGTCGTGCGTAAGGATTTGACTCCTTCTCAACCTAAGAATTAAAAAAATTTCGGTATTGGAAATTGTGAAACTTTTAATATAGAGTCAATTAGGCCTGTAAATATAAAATTCGCTTCTTGTGATCCCATCGACTAATCGGTTAAGTCAACAGCCTTTCAAGCTGTAGAGTGCGGGTTCGATTCCCGCTGGGATCACCACTTTAAATTAAAAAGGATAATAAAACCAATTCATAGAACTATAGTCTTAAGAAGTAGTAAGGAGTAGTCAATGAAAGTCAAAACAGACTTTGTGACAAACAGTAGTTCAACAGCTTTTATTATTACAAATTTAAGTGATAAACCATTAACTTTATTTGACTTTGTTTTGGAAAATCCACAATTGATAGAAGAATATGTAAATAGTTACTCTTTTTTGATCAATGAAAAAGATGAATACACTCAGGAAAAATTACTTATTTCTGCAAAAAAGAATAATATTAAGTTTAAACCAAAAGAGGAAAAATATTGTGTATTTGGGGATGAACAAGGTACTTTAATCGGGCAGGTTTTTGATTATATTTTACGAAAAGGCGGAGAATCAAAAAATTTTAGATGGAGCTTTAAAGAATACTTAAGATAATATTTCAGAACAAATACTAAAATTAGGGGGTGTAGCTCAGCTGGTTTAGAGTGCTGCCCTGTCAAGGCAGAGGCCGCGGGTTCAAGCCACGTCATCCCCGCCAACAAAAGGACTTATCATGAATCAAACTGATCTAGAATATAAATTTCTTCTTTCAAATGATCTAGTAGTTTATTTGATGTATTTACTAACTAAAAATGAGGATAATAAAGAAGAAATAATTAGAAAAATATTAAATGATTGGTCATCTCGTTTAGAATTCCAGAAAAATATGATGCAGAAAAAATTAGCTTTAAAAACTAGCGAAGAGAATCCAGATCTGCCTAGTGACGTAGCTGAAATTTTGATTAACGCTCATAATATAGAAAAAACTATATTAAAAGGAGAATTTAAAAGTCAAATAAGAAAAATAATATTAGAATCAATCGAAGCTGCAACAAAAAATAAAGATAATTTTGAAAAGCAAATGGATAAAGTTTTAAAGAAAAGCTAATGGGGCCGTAGCTCAACTGGGTGAGCACTGGTTTTGCAATCCAGGGGTTAGGGGTTCAAATCCCCTCGGCTCCACCACTAATTTAAAAAGAAAATTTCAATAGTGGGGTAGTTCAATGGTAGAACGGGCGACTTATAATCGTCTAATGGTGGGTTCGAATCCCCCCCTCACTACCACCAACACTCAAAAGAATAGAAATTTAATCTTGCTCCGGTGTAGCTCAGAGGCAGAGCCCACGGCTGTTAACCGTGTTGTCGCTGGTTCGATCCCAGCCGCCGGAGCCATTTTTTAAGGAACAAAATGAATTTATCATATCTAGACAAAAATAAAAAATTTAAAGGTATAATTCAGTTAATATTTTATTTATCAATATTGATCTCATTTTTATTTATAGTTATGAGAAACTATTGGGTTATACTTTGGGTATTTTTATTTTGGATGTTTATTATACTAGTTCCGTATAAATTTTTATTCAAAAAAAAAGATATCGAACATGCATTTAATGATTTCTTTAATATAGTAGATGGACCAATTGATAAAATAAAAGAAAAAATACATGGAGCTCATTTGCCATTTGGTTATGAAATAAATATTTCGTTCTTAATGAAAAATAGAAAAACAACCTGGAATATAATCAGAAAACAAGGAAATTATTGTAATGAAGACATCGAAGATCTCCCCGAAGGTTTCACAGAAGAAGACTGTAACAGTAAAAAAAGAAATGATAACTGAAGATGAAAAATATGGAATCGAGGCAATAAAATATTTACAGAAAATAGCTGGTATTGACGAACCTCATGATATAGCATTAAAAAACTGGAGAATAATGACAGAACGAGAAAAAGAAATAACCAGAGAGTATTATAACAGATTTAAAAAATAATGGCGCCATAGCTCAGTTGGTAGAGCACTCGACCGATAATCGAGTTGTCGGAAGTTCAAATCTTCCTGGTGCCACCAAGATTCAGCGGGAGTTGACCAATGGTGGGTCATTAGCCTTCCAAGCTAAGGACGAAAGTCATGCGGGTTCGAGTCCCGTCTCCCGCTCCATCTTTTTTAAAAGAGAGGTTTAATGAAACAAGAAAAAGAAACCATAGTAGTTAAATTATGGAATTATTGGAAGTCAATAATTGATATAATTGATAATGTGATAATTAATATAAAAACAGGTATTAAAAATTATTGGTTATGGAGAAAAATTATTTGGCTTGATAAGCAATGGGATCATTATTATTTATTAATGATACTTAAATTTAAACTTACATTGATGGAAAAATATTTTAGAAATAGTAAAATTACAATAGATTCAGAAAAAAATGCGGATGATATAAAAAGATGTATTTTATTATTAGAAAGAATAATTAAAGATGAATATCATAAAGAAGCATATAAAGAATTTTATGAAAAGCATCCAAGGGAAAGAATTGAAGATTTAGCGTCCTTAACAGCTCCAAGACCACAACCAACTCCATTATTAAAGGTAGAAGAATTATTAGAATCTGATCTGGAAGAACTTTTTACAACAATTAGAAGGGAAATAAGGAAATGGTGGGATTAAAAAACCCATGTAAAAAATGTATAGTACAATCATCATGTAGTCAAGCTTGTGATGAGTATAGAAGTTATTATAAAAAATTTGCTTATTTATTTAGTTCAGAAAAACTCTCCGCATTTTTAACAATTCTTATTATCTCTATTCTAATAATTTGCCCATTTTTTGGAATGAAAACAAAAACATTTTTTATATTTTTGGGAATACACTTTATTTTTGGGGCATCAATTGGAGTTTTATCATATTTTATTAGTAAAGAAATGTATGAGGATCGTTTATTTGATATATTTAAATTTATAAGTATAACCATAACTGGTTTGCCTTCTTTAGTTGGAGTTCTTTTAAGTCAATATCTAGAAAAATTTAGCGAATGTTCTGCATATAAAAGATAAAGCGGGAGTAACTCAGTGGTAGAGTGCTAGCTTGCCAAGCTAGTTGTCGCGGGTTCGACCCCCGTCTCCCGCTCCAGTACTAAGAGAATATTATGAAAAAAGGTTTAAAAATAATATTTAAAAATAAGAGACCATTTGAAAAAAATAAAAGGTTCCTTATTGATGAGGTAAAAAATATGAATCTTACAGACCCAAAAAAACCAGAGAGTAACGGTATAAATTTATTACAGCTAAAAGAAGAAGCAGAAATTGAAAGAAACAAATGGCGCGGAAGAAGAACGATGGCGGGAATTTCTCTTGCATCAATGATCTTAGTAATGGCTTCATTATTATATGGACCAATCTCTGAAGCTAGAATCAAAACTTTAGAGGAACCGATTACGTGGTTTTTCTTTTCAATGGCATCAGTAATTGGAGCCTACATGGGGTTTACAACTTGGGCCTCAAAAAGGAAAGGAAAAGACGAATGATGTTTAAAACTGGCGATATAGTTTTAATACCATTAAATTGCCCAATGACTAAAAAGTATTTTGGTAAATTCAAACCACAAAAGAAAGGACTTTTAGGAAAAAAAGCTTATGTCCAGAGAGTAGAAGGAGATAAAATTGTTGTTTCCGCTATTTATTCTGATTCTACTCCATATGGTGCTTATTGGCATTTTCATGCGTTAGATCTTATGTCGGCGAATCAAGAAAAAGTTCCCCCTGTTAAAATTAAAATAGAAGTACAAAAATTTGACCCGGATAATTTGGTAACCTAAAATGAACTTTGAGGAAGTTAGTGACCAAATAATACGCCGCATCTGCGAATGTGGATGGAAGGCATATTTATGTGGAGGAGCAGTAAGGGATAATTTCTTAGGAACTGATCCTCAAGATTTTGATATAGTTACAGATGCGCTTCCTGACGAACTTGAAAAAATTTTCCCTGATAGAAAAGTAAAAACTGTTGGGGCTAACTTTCTTGTAACTTTAATTGATAACATAGAAGTATCAACTTATAGAAGCGATAAAAATTTTTCTCCTGGCAGGCATAACTGTATTACTAAAGTTTGTGAAACACTTGTTGAAGACTTATCTCGTCGCGATTTTACATTCAATGCAATAGCGGTATGCCCATATTCAGGAGATATTATAGATCCTTTTAATGGAATAGAAGATTTAAGTTCTAAAATTGTAAAATTTGTTGGTAACCCTCATGAAAGAATCAAAGAAGATTATCTACGAATGATACGAGCCGCTAGATTTGCATGTTTAATCGAAGGCTCATTAGATTTAGAGACATTAAATGCAGTAAGAAAACATAGACATCTTGTTACGAAAATCTCACCAGAAAGAATACGTATTGAGCTTCTAAAGGTGATGAAATATAAAAAGCCAAGTATATTCTTCGACATATTACATATAACCGGAATAATGCAAATATTATTTCCTGAGCTTGAAGATATGTATGGCCATACCGGCGGAAATAGACATGCGGAAACTTTAGATGAGCATTTCAAATTAACTGGAGATACCTTATCACCAAAAGACCCAATATTAAGATTAATTGGGTATTTTCATGATATTGGAAAACCAATTGCATGGTCATCTGGCAATGGTGATTTTGTGAATCATGAAAATATTGGTTCTTTAATGATTAAAGATATATTTACAAAATATAAGTTCACAAATAAAGAAATTAAACGTGCTGAAAATCTAGTTAAATTCCACATGAGATCTATTGATTCTTTAACAACTGGAAGAGCAGTAAGACGTTTACTAAAAGTTTTTGCTGAAAATAATGTAAATTGGAAAGATTGGTTGAAATTAAAAATTGCTGACGAAAGAGCAAATTTAGCAAAAGAGCAGTACAAAAGAGATCATATCAAAAAGATTTGCTTAAAGATTTACAATGCACAAAAAGCTCCAACATGTGCATTTTCTGTTAAAGATTTAAAAATTTCAGGTTATGATGTTATGGAAACTTTGAATATCAAGCCTGGAAATTTAGTTGGTTCTATTCTAAAAATATTATTTGATAAAGTTCTCGATAATCCTGAACTAAATAATAAAGAAAAACTTTTAGAAATTCTAAGGAATGGAGAATGGATGAAACAAACAGAATAGGTGAAAATGGAAAATGGGATCAATTGTAGATTATTTAGCAAAACGACAATTAGTAACTCCTCCTAGTCACATAAAGAATTCGGTTCAATATGAAGTGATGATGGGGTCAGTCGCCTATGCTGTTTCTTCTGACACTTCAGATATGGATATTTATGGTTTTAGTATCCCTCCAAAAGAAATAGTTTTTCCTCATCTTGCAGGAGAAATTCAGGGTTTTGGTAGGCAGAATAAAAGATTCGATCAATGGCAACAGCATCATATAAAAGATCCTTCAAATAATCGAGAATATGATCTAACAGTTTATAATATTGTTAAATATTTTCAGTTATGTATGGAAAATAACCCAAACATGATTGACTCATTATTTGTGCCAAGACGCTGTGTTTTACACTCCACGCAGATTGGTGAGCATGTAAGAGAGCACAGAAAAGAATTCTTACATAAAGGGTCTTGGTGGAAATTTAAAGGATATGCATACAGTCAAGTACATAAAATGACAGCAAAAAAACCAAATGCTGATTCAACTCGTGTTTGGATGTATGAGAAATACGGGTATGACGTTAAGTTTGCATATCACGTTGTTCGCCTTCTAAATGAAGTAGAACAAATATTAACTGAGTATGATTTAGATTTAGAAAGAAATCGTGAGCAGTTGAAGTCAATTAGACGCGGAGAATGGAAACAAGAACAAATATTAAAATATTTTGAAGATAAAGAAAAAGAATTAGAAAGTCTTTATACAAGTAGTAAATTGCGACATTCACCAGATGAGTATAAGATTAAAACAATTCTTCTACAATGTCTGGAAATGTACTATGGTTCAATTGACGGAGCGATTAAAATAGCTATACCGATTAAAAATATTATCGATGAAGTAATTGCTAAACTTGAGTTAATAAAAAAACAACTATGATATGGGACTATAACTCAATAGGTAGACCTTCAGATAAATAGACAGAAATCAGAGATTCGATTCTCTCGATCCACCTATATCACTATGGTGAACGTGGTGAAGAGGCTTAACACGCTGGATTGTGGCTCCAGTATTCGCGGGTTCGAACCCCGTCGTTCACCCTCTGATGATATGGTTTAAATTTCCCGAGGAAACATTAAAGGAGACACATGCCATTATATGAATTTTATTGTGAAGCCTGCGAGAACAAATTTGAGAAAATCATTAAAGATACAACAATAGAAGCACATCACTGCCCATTCTGTGCTGAAAATGGTAAAGACAATTTAGCTTTTAAAATATTATCTAAAACAAATTTCAAGATAAACGGATACAATTCCAGAAATGGATACTCAAAAACCCAATAGGAAAGATTTGATGGCAGAAGAAAATGGACACGAGGATAAAAATATTTTAAAACAGTTATTAGATCCAACATATCCATTAGCACAAAGATTTAAAGAAGTTTGCCCTGGAACATATAAACATTGCCAAACTTTAGTAACAATGATTGAAGGAGTTAGTTTAGCACTAAATCTAGATGTTGATTTTATGAAGGTATGCGCTTTATATCACGATGTTGGAAAAATGTTTAATCCTTCATATTTTACAGAAAATCAGCTAGATGATTCAAACCCACATGAAAAACTAGATCCAAGAATAAGTTATCAAATTATTACAAGACACGTTTCAGATACAGCTTTAATATTATTAAATGACCCTTTATTTCAAAGGGAAATAATTGAAATTGCAACTCAACACCACGGGACGACCATAACCAAATATTTCTTTGACAAAGCTGGTTCAAAGGACGAAGATTCTTACCGATATAAGGGAAGCAAACCAAAATCAATTGAAGCAATGATCTTAATGATTTGCGATCATTTAGAAGCAAGAATGAGATCAGATATTCAATCTGGAAAAAAGATTGCACCAGCTGATTTAATTGAGGATATTATCAAATATCAATTAAGCGACGGTCAGTTAGATGACGTCTATATGCGCCTGGGTGACTTACAAAAGATTAAAAATGCACTAAAAAGAGAATTAGAAGGATTCTATCAAAAACGCATTGATTATTCAAAAGCAAAAGAAGAACAAAATACTAAATAGGGCTTAAAGCCCCAGTGTCGAAACGGAATCTTGGAGCAAGCTCATACTTGAGCACAAAAATGCTTTTCAATCCCGTTTCGACACTTTCACCGTGAAAAATGATACCTTTTAGAGATCCTTGTTTAAAATGCTTAGTTAAAGCATGTTGTAAATATGGTTGTATTCCAAAACAAAAATATGATAATAGTAAACCTGATTTAGGTTTAGCAATAGTTCTAATAATTCCTACAATATTTTTAATAACTATATTAATAGGAAAAAATATTTAATTATGGCGTCGCCAAGAGGACAAAGGCATCGGATTGCAAATTCAACAGATTCCGGGGTTCAAATCCCTCCACCGTCTACACAAACAAAATGTTTTAACCAGAAAATGAGCCCATAACTCAGTCCGGTAGAGTACCAGACTTTTAATCTGGGAGCGAGAGTTCGATTCTCTCTGGGCTCACCACTTTTTAAAACTAAAAAATAGTCAATAATAAAAGTTACAATCATCCGGAACCTCAGCATATAAATGCTGAGGAAATATGGCCAAACGAAACAAAAAAACTGGCCAAGAAAAAAAGAAAGAGAGGTAGTAAAAATGACAGAAAATTTAAATGAAATGGTAGCAGAAGTAAAGAACGTTGAGCCCTCAGAAATTGACCAGGCAGAAGTGGAAAGAATTGCAACAACTGCAAATGAAACTGTAGCTGATTCAATTCAAGAGGAAATTATTCAGTTTGCCCAAGGGTTGAGTTCAGATGTTAAAATCGTTACACATGCAAACAATACTTCTATTAAATTCAAGAACAAAAATTTCGTTTATTTGACAAAAAATAAAAAGAAAACCCCGCCTCTAAAGATTCAGGTAAAGCAAGAGAAAAAATGGAATGTTATTACAGTAGACCCAAATACAGGTTTTGATGCCCTTAAACAAGCCATTCGATCTTCTTTTAATGCTTTGCAATAACCATAATTCAACATTTTGGAGCTTTCCACCTATTTACAAACGAACTACTAATGGAGCCATTCAACAATGGCAAATAACGGTCAAAGATAATACATTCTTTGTAACCGAAGGATTAGTAGGTGGAAAGCAAACAACTTCTATTCCAACAGTTTGTAATGGTAAGAATATTGGAAAGAAGAATGAGACAACTCCTATACAACAAGCATTAAAGCAAGCAGAAGCTCTAATAAAAAGAAAACTTGAATCTGGTTATCGAAAGTCAATTGATGATATTGATTCACCAGACTTTTTTAGAGTAATGCTTGCAAATGATTACAATGATTATAAACACAAAATAAAATACCCAGTATTTTATCAACCAAAATTAGATGGTATTAGATGTATAGTTAATAAGCATGGAATGTTTTCTAGAAATGGAAAAATATTTAAATCTGTTCCACATATCTATGAACAATTAAAAGAATTGTTTCATGTTGACGAAAATTTTATATTTGATGGAGAATTATATTGCGATAAGTTGAGGAACGACTTTAATATGATATCCTCATTGGTTAAAAAACAAAAACCATCTCAAGATGATCTAAACGAATCAAGAAGGATAATACAATATTGGATCTATGATTTTCCTTATAAAAATGAAATCTTTTCTAAAAGATTTACTAGGATGAAAAATTTATTATCTTCTCTTAAAAATAGAGAATCATTAGTAATTGTTCCTACATGGGTAGCACATAACGAAGAACAATTAACTAAAGCATATGAGATTCTTATTGAGAATGAATATGAAGGACAGATAATTAGAATAGATGCTCCTTATGAAAATAAGAGAACAAATATACTATTAAAAAGAAAAGAATTTATGGATCATGAGTTTAAAATTATTGACATAGTAGAAGGTAATGGAAACAGAACAGGAACAGCTGGTTATTTCATATTGATGCTTGCAAATGGAAATAACTTTAGAAGTAATATAAAAGGTTCATTTTCATACCTAAAAGAATTACTTTTAAACAAAGGCAAATTAATTGGTAAACAAGCTACAGTTAAATTCTTTAACTGGACTCCAGATGGAGTACCACGATTTCCATATGTTATAAAAATAAGAGACTATGAGTGAGGTAAAATGTTCGAAAAGATCAAGAAAATAATTTTAGAGAGGTGCCACCAATTAGCCACTCCTAACACTAAAATAGGAGAACTAGATTTAGATTCTCTGGGTAAATTAGAGTTAATAATGGATATTGAAGATGTATTAAATGTAAACATACCTGAGAATATCATAACAAATGAAATGACTATTCAAGAAGTAATAAACCTTGGAAACCCTAATGTTTCAGCAGTCCAGAAAGCCAAACAAAGAAACTCTTAGAAAGGAAAAAAATGAATAGAATTTTAGCTTTAGTAATTACGATTTTTGCAGTGGTTACCTTAATTGGTTGTGGTGCTACAAAGCAAATTCAAACAGGTCATTGCGACTTGAAGACAGAGCCTATTGTTAAAGCTTCTCCTGCACCAACTCCTAAACAAACTCCTACACCTGCGTCTGCAGCAAAACCTATTCTAAAGGAAACTATTATTTATTTTGATTTTGACAAATATACTTTACAGACTATGCGACCCTCCGAAAT
>Ga0129299_1002406_pt1 | contig 12428 bp, 6 predicted proteins | sample ConPoolayeCmetaG_FD_94477 | JGI IMG/M metagenome (GOLD analysis project Ga0129299, IMG submission 94477) | Hot spring microbial mat communities from California, USA to study Microbial Dark Matter (Phase II) - Cone Pool mat layer C metaG ... | reverse complement strand
GTGCCAGAGCCCCCGCCCCACCCCAACACCGACACTGCGATTGATGACACGACGACCTTCGTGGCCGCATCGACGGGCCGACCACCACCCGCTCGCGTGTGCCGCAGCACAGGCCGGCGCGAGTCCGGGATTCACAGAATGTCTCCCCGGCGACGGGCGAAGAGCGTTTATCGGTTGCCATTGTGATTAGCTCCCGTCGCCGGGCACGTTCGCAGCACGGCGGACCTCAGTCCGTCCGGATCGCGAGCAGCCCAATCACGCGCATCCTTCACCCCGTCCGGAGGTACCAGAACGGAGGAGGACACACGCGCGCCGCGCAGAGTTTTCGCAAGTTTCGTTGCCCCCCTGATACCGGGCTCATCCCGATCCGCAATGATGACCGCCCGAGACACCCCCATCCGCTGCAATGTCGAAGCAACCAGACCGGGAACAGACAGGCAATCCGGGCGACCGAGCGCGTAGAACCCGAGCCCCCACAATGCGGCCGCGTCGGTCGGCCCCTCGGCGACAACGGCCACCTGCCCATCGGACATTGGCGACTTCGGCATGAACAGGCCGTTCCGCGAGCCGGGCCAACTGTACTTGCGGCCGTCGGCCCGCCGCACACGCACGCCCACAACTGAGCCGCAATCCAGCATCGGGATCACCAGGTCGCCAGTGGCGTCCGTGGCAGCCGCGCCATATTCGGCCAACCACTCCTGACGCAAGCCGAGTATACCAGCCGCCGGAGCCAAAGGCAAGCCAAAACTCAGCCAGCGCCGATATCGCGTCCGTATTTCGCGGCGCGCATCCTCGCCGACCGGCCGCACGTCACGCACGGCATCCGCTGGAGGCGATGCGACCGCTCCGCCCTCCAGCAGATGAACCCATCCGCCGTTAGCAGACGGCCGCCCGGACGGCGTGCGCATGCAGACCACCAGCAGCCGCCCACCATCCAGGGAGAAGCCGCACCACGAATCGTGTCCGCACACCGGACAGCGACGCTCACGATTCACGCGCCGCAGCATGACCACTCCAGGGAAGCGCAACACTGTTGCGCGCAGCGCAAGCCTAACACGCACTACAGCCTTTTCCACCCGTTGGCCGCCAGGCGGTCGATCATCTGGCGCGCCTTTGTGAACGTAAGTCCTTCGCGTTCAACGCCGTAGCGCTCCAACAGCCGCACCTGCTTCGGCGTCGGCAGGTCGCGGGCGATGATTTCCGAGATGACCTGCTGCGCACCGGAGTACGTCAGCCGGTCAATCTGGACGTTGTACCGCTGGAGCATGGCCTGCATTCGTTCGGTCAGCTTCCGGCCGACGTGCCAGCGCTTTTCGCGCTGCGGCACGATGTTCAGCCATTCAAAGGGGTCCACCTCGTGCGCCACATAGTCCACGCGGGCCTCGACCGCACTGCGGGCCTCCAGCAATCTACGTCGGGCCCGCTCCTCAGCCTCGGACAGTTCTGCGGCCACGTCCACGGGTCCGGATGCGGCCTTCGTTTTGCGCTTGGCCGACTGGACGACGGCATCTTCGTATCGACCACCCAGGATATCGTGGGCCGAAACGAGCCGATGGCGACCGGCGTTGCCGGCGAACTCCAGCACCTCCAAGTGCGGCTTCCGCGACGCCGCAATCGCGGCGCGTCGCTCTTCGGCCGTGTCCAGCCCGTCCACGGTGTCCGCCAGCGGCCGCGTGCCACGACCGATCATCTGCGCGTAGAGCGCACGCGAGGAAGTCGCCCGGCAGATCGCCACGACCTCGATGCCTGGAACGTCGAAGCCTTCGGTGGCCACCCCGACCGTCACGAGAATCGGGAAGCGGCCGATGCGGTAGTCCATGACGATGCGCCGCCGCTCGTCTGTCGGGGTCTCGCCCAGCAGCGTGACCGCCGAGCCCGGAGCGCGCAGATTCAGCAGGTCGGCCATCCGCTGCGCGTGCTTCACGCCTGCGCAGAACACGAGCGTCCGCCTGCCTGCCGACAGCTTGCTGATCGGCTCCGCCATGCCGTCCAGCACCTTGACTTCCGTCAGGACGCGCTCGAGGTCGGCCGCATTCAGGTCGCCGCACGTCTTGCGAACAGAGGCATAACTGAGACCCTTGACGTGAACGCTACGCAGACGGATCGGCACCAGCCACCCATCAACGATGGCGTCAAGAATCTCGTAGTCGGCAGCAACCGACTTGAACACCTGCCCCAGCGCAAGCTCGTCCGCCCGGTCGGGCGTGGCCGTCACGCCGAGCACCTTCAACCCGTCGTGCTGCATGTGCTCGATGATTTTTCGGTACGACCGCGCGACGGCGTGGTGCGCCTCGTCGATGACGACCAGGCCGAACTCGTCCGGCCGCCAGCGGTGCATGCGCAGCCCGGTCCCATGGCGAGAGATTTGGGTCTGCACCGATGCCACCACCACGTCGTCGCGGCCGGTCCGTGCTCCGTAGTTCCAAGCCTGATCGACCGTGACCGTGCGGCCGGAGACGCGCTGGATCGTGTCGCGTAGCTGCTCAAGAAGCTCCTGCCGGTGCGCCAGGATTAGCGCGCGCCCCGGCGTCCGACGCACGACCTCGCCGATGACGACGCTCTTTCCGGTGCCGGTCGGCATTACGGCAAGCGCCGACCTGTGCTCCTCCAGCGACTTCAGAGCACTCTCGACCACAAGTTCCTGATACGGCCTCAGCCTTATCGCCGTCATCTGACGTTCGGCGTTCAACAGCATCCCTCATCCTCCCGCACGTCGGGCAGGCACGAAGGCCAGCCGCGACGAAACCGTCATCAGTCACGACAATCGCGCGTGCCGTATGGGGACCGGAAACACGCGCCAGCCAGCCGAGCCGAATCGCGCACATGACGTGCCGCCACACCCAGTTGGTGTTACTTCCGAGGTGCGCGGCAACCTCCCGTATGGACGGAGCGTACCCTTTTGCGTCCCGCAGCCTGACGTAGGCAGTCACAACGTCCAGTGCTTGCCTACTCATCGCGCAACTCCTTCGGCAATCGACGCCATTGGCCGACCGACAGCCACCCGCGGCGGGCCATGTCGGGCCAGTGATTGGCGATCTGCTTGTTGATGACGCAGTACGGGATCGACTCCCTCACCCAGTGCTCGACCTGCCTCAGTGCCGCGTCGATTTCCGGGCCCGGCATGGCCGCCGCTGCCGGCAGCGTCGCCACGGCCTGCTCGGCGTCCAGCCTGATGCGCCGCAGGTCCTTGGCCAGCCCGCGCAGCACGTCGGCACGACTGAATACCAGCCACAGGTCCTTAGGAACGGGGTGTCCGCGGCCGTCCAGCAGCGATTGCGGCGGCGGCTCTTCGCGCTGGCCATCGGACGCTGCTGCGTTCACGTCATCAGCGTCCGTCCCAGACGCTTCGGACTCCCCGCTCGCCGCAGCCGCTTCTCTGGCCGCGGCACGCTTGTGGGCGCGAGACCGCATCGCCCTGACTGCGGCGGCGCTCGTGCCGAGCAGCTTGGCCAGTTGTGCGTTGTCCCTGCTGGGGTCGCACTCGCGCAAGATCTCGAAGCGCTCACTAACGCTCAGGTGGCGACGGTAGCAGTTGGCGGACAGGATGAACGCTACGATCGCCATCTCGTCCCGCTCCTCAAACACGCGCCGCTGCGGCTCGATGCCAAGCCGCTCGCACGCCCGGAGGCGGTGCCTGCCGTCCAGCAGCCACCCGCGATGATCCACCACGACCGGCTCTCGCAAACCGTTCCGCCGAATGTCGCTGACAAGCCCCTCGAACTCGTCGATGGGCATTTCCGGCAAACGGTCGGCCACGGGATGAACCTTCATATCAACTCCTCACTGCAACACCGACATGCTCATACACCTCGACGCCGGGAATCTCGGCCGCGGGCCCGAGAGCGTTGACGACCTTGCGGATTGCGGATTCGTCGGGCACGAGAAACTTGCGCGGCAACAGGTCCGGATTGACGATGCGGAAGGTCCATCGCTTGCGCAGTTGAACTCCGGACACGACCGGGGTTGCGGTGCGATGCTCGGTCATCGCCATTGCGGCCTTCTCGAAGTCGCCGGACGCCACGGCCTCGGACACGGCCCGCTCACGCTCGGCGGCCGCCTCGGCATCCTTCCGCCGCTGCTCGGACGCCCACAGCTCGGCCTTCGTGCGTAAGTCAGACTCCGCCTTTTTCAGCGGGTCGTCATAGAGCCGATATTGAGCAATCGCGGCCTTGTGCGACGCGTGCGCGGCGTCGATGATCGGCCGGAATGCGTCCTCGATCTTCGCCCGCAACGCCTTGATCTGCCTCATCAGGGACAGGGCGGCGGCGTAGGTGTCAGAATCGACCACTGAGACGCGCTCTGCCTCGGCGATGTATTGCGCGCGTACGACGGTGATTTCGGTGCTAGGTTCCATTGGTTTTCTCCAGGAATGCGTAGAGCGCCAGGCACGCGCTCCACGCAAGGTTGGCGTCCGTGTCCGTGACTTCGCGCAACTTGTAAGTGCCGTCATTTCTGAGGTACACGAGCCCGCGCCGCATCCGCTCTGAGAAACACATGGCGTAGGCAGATACCTGGAGTTCGTGCCAGCGCTGTTGCTCGCCGGTCTTGATGTCGATGAGCCAGGCGTCTCCCTTGGCCTTGTCGCTGGTCTCGATTTTCAGAATCCGGTCGAGCCTGCCTGCGTACCATTGGGGCGGCAGCATGCGCGCTACAAGGCATTCCACGGCGACAATCTTCGCCTTGGACTCGCTGCGGAACGCGCGCCACGCATCGACGTACGGGCGGAGTTGCGGGTCCAGCGCGTCGTAATCGAGCTCGCCCGCGTCGTCGTACTCGGTGGCCTCCGCCACATACGAACCGCGCAGCGCGGCTTCCGCCGTGTACCGGTCGGAAATCATCCCGAGCCGCTTGATGATCTGCGTCACGCTCGGGACCGGGCGGCCATCGACTCTGTAGGTGTGAGCGGCGGGGTCGAACTGGATTCGGCCAGATGCCGTCGCCGGGTTCAAAATGCCACCTCGTCGTCCTGATCAGCAGGCGATTCCGGCGGCATGAGCCCGGTCGTCACCCACGCACAAATCTCGTCGTACTGCTCGCGCGTGATGTGTCGCGAGTCGTCCACGCCCCACACGTCGCGCAGCTTGGCGCGGACCTCTTCCGGGCTCAGGTTGTGCTGTTTGGTCAGCGCGTAGAGCCTGCGCCGCTGTGCTTCCGAGATATACTTCTTGTCCGGCTCCGGCGCGGGCGGCGGACCTTGCTGCTGCGGCGGGGCGCTGGCCGCCGGCTGGGCCTGTGGTGCTTCGGCCTTCGGCTTGCGCTGGGGTGGCCTCAGCGTTCCGCTCTGCGGCGGCGCGGCAGTCTCCGACTGCTGGGTCTCGGCCGGCGGCGCGCCGTTGTCGGCCTGATCCATCTCTTCCGCCGTGTACAGGCCGGAAAGCTCGGCCGGAAACGCACGCCGCAGGGCAAGGGCCTCTGCGCACTTGGCGAGCATGACATGCGGCATCCGCTGCCACATGCCGGATGCGCCAGTGCCTTCGGTCGGCATGTACTCGGCCATGAACGCCGTGGCCGACACGTCGTGCCAGGTGCCGTCTGGGGTCATCTTTCGGACGTGTGCCGTGGCCGACAGCGGCGAGCCGTCCGCCGAATAGCGGAACTCGGGCTCGCGCCCAGGCGCGTATCGGCCGGTGCGGTCGGCGATCAACCGGTACCCGTCGATGCCGGTCTGGATGGTCCAGACATCGCGCTGGCGGCGCTTGTCCCAGCGACGCACGGCGTAGATCTGGCGCGCCAGCGGGTCAAGCTGCGTCCGCTCGACCATGTGGAGGAAGACCGACACGTCCTCCTCTGACATCCCCGCACAGCAGACGCGCCTGATCAGGTCTTGATCCATAACGTCCTCCTTTCGGATTTTAGGTGTCCCTGAGAATGCTACTGTCAAGCGGGTCCGGCGTCAATGGGTCGCTAACATCTTTTCCGAGTTCAACCCGGTTGGCGATTCGATCCAGGTTTCCCGGAAGCGGGTCGCATGGCCTAAGTCCCCAGTACAGCCGAAGTTGCGCTTCTGTCGCACAGCTTGGCCGGTCGCCGGTTCGGAACACCGGGAAGTCGCCCCTGAGTGCCATGCGCCTGATGGCGCGGACGCTTTTGCGGATTGCGTCCCCAATCTCGGCGTAGGTGAACAGGAAGTTACCGCTGCGTCTCCGCGGGAGTCTCAGCTTGCGCCGTGATGCGTCCATCGGGCTCTCTCACGCGTGAATAGAACCATGCGATGCGTTCGAGTGCGGCTGGAGAGGTTGGGTCGGCGTTGCGGGCGGCGAACGAGTCCATGATTGCCCTGCCAAGCTCCATGTCGCCGGGCTTCAGGCGGCGGATGCGTTCGGCTGCGTTGTCCACGCGACGCCGGTATTCGTCGTTCCGGCGGTAGAACGATTCGATGTCGTGCAGCTTCGTCCCGGCCTCCGGCGGCGGCGCGCTGATGGTCGTGGCCAGTTGTCGCAGCAGCATGGTCCGGCCGAGGCCGTTCTCCCACTGCTCTCGCAGGTCTGCGCCTTCCTCCTGGATGAGTCTCGCAAGCTGGCCGCGGGCCGCGTAGGCCGACTTCGGGAGCGAAATGTAGCGGCTGATGAGGTTGCGCAGCGCGTCGAACTCCGGTGCCTCCGCAACGCCGATCAGGCGGGCCTGTCGCAGAACGAACTGCACGTCGCGCGCTGCGATAGCCGGGGGTCGTCCGAGAACGCCCGTGATGCTCTGGGCGGTTGCGAGCGGGTCTTCAGACGCCTCCGGCAGGGTCCACAGCGTCCAGCCGACGCCCGGAACCGTCGAGCGGACGTAGTAGTCGATGCCGCGCGGGTCGATGTCCGCCCCAAGCCACTCCCGCGCCATGTAAGCGCCGAGTTTGCCGAGCAGCGTCGCGCTGCGGGTGCCAGGCCGCTCGCTCGGAGCAAGCACGGCCTCGTACGGGCTGATGATGTGCGTGTGGCGGAAGCTGCTCCAGTTCGACATCCATTCCGTGATTCCACGCCACAGCACAAACTCGAAATCGTTGGCTCCGACCGGCACGATTGCCTGTAGCACGCTCTGCGCAAAGCCGTCGAGTGCGTAGCGGTCGCCGCGCGTGTGCTGGATCAGGCGCGTGAACAGCGAACTCAGGATGCCAAGCTCGTACGGCTTCGGCAGGACGAGGTAATAGTCCCCGGCCTTGAAGCTCCAGAAGAAATCCTTCTGCCACTTCGGGAGCTGCCAAAACTCGCGTTCGGAGTCGTCGCCCTGCGCGGCGGCCCACAGGTATTCGAGGATCGAGATCGGGATGGTCCACGCGGCCATGTGCGACAGCATCGTGAGGTAACGATCCGAACTCGTCAGCCCGGCCATCGTCCGCTGGAACCCGGCGATGCGCGCCGAGACGAATGGCAGGTACGCGCCGACCGCACGCAGGACGCGTCCGCGTTTGGCGTAGTCGCAGACCTGATTCGCCGTGTAGGATGCAAACCAGGCGGCCTCATACTCGTCCATTCCGAGCGTCTTGGTCGCCAAGCGCTTCGCACGCTTGAACACGGCCATGCGATTCGTGATTTCTGGCTCAACCACCAATCGCTCGAATCCATCCAGCCAGCGATAGACCAGCGGGACCATGCGGCGCACGAACGCCCACGGCCCGCCGACATCGGCGGGCAGCGCCTTCGCCCGCACCATTGCGGCCATGATGTGGCGCTGATACGTCTCGTATCCGTCGCGGTCGTAGTGCATCGCTTGCAGGTACATGCCGCCGTGCGCCAGGTATTGCGCGAACTCCTCGTCACTGTACTGCTTCACCGGCTTGGGTCGCGGAACGGACGATAGCGGCCCCCAGTCGAGGTGCAGGATGTCCAGCGACTTCAGCGGCGGAATCTTCTTAGGCAGCGGATGCTGTTCGGCCGAGCGGCGCAGCGCAGCGCCCGAGCTGAGCGCCGTCCGCCCGACGCTCGTGGGCACGTCCGACAGGATGGCGGCAGCCAGCCCTTCGCGCCACACCGACCGCACCGCAAACGCGGGCGAATGCGTGATACTCCAGTGATACAGGCGGCCCGGCAGCGCAAGGATCGGGTATTCGACGGCAGCAGGCACGATCGTTTCGAAGGCGGATGCAATCTCGGGCGAGACCTTGAGCACTCGCAGCGCGCCGTCGCGATAGTAGGCGATGGCGCTGAGGCGGTTGGCGCGCAGCAGCGCCTGAGCGGCGTAGATGTTGGGCGACTTGACGCCGAACCGCGCCAGGTAGCGACTCGCAGGCTCGTCGTGCATGTTGCCGCGGCCCAACGGCGGCGGCTCGGCAATCGTGGTCGCGAACGACAGTGCGGCCGCGTTCATCTCGCACTCGGACAGGATGCGCACCAGTGCGCCATGCAGGGCGACGTATGGGTCGGCGATTTCCCAGCCCGAGCCGAATACCTGGTGCGTAATCGGCGTGCGGCGCAGCGCACTGGCGGCCGAGCCGAGCGAGCGTTCCACCTCGCCGGTGTTCAGCCCGAACTTGCCGCGCAGCAGGCGTTCCCACGAGACGTAGAACTTGTTGGACATCTTCATGCGCTGGGCCTGCACATGCGACAGGCGTCCGTGTTCGACAGCCCAATCGAGCATCCAGCGGGCGACATCGCGGTAACGCTTGGCGGCCTCCAACAGAGCGTCGGCGACGCGACGCTCGGCCGGCGTGCCCTGCGCCATGCGGGCAAGCTCGGCCGTGGCGTCCCGCGCCAGGTCGATATCGCCCTTGGGCATCCCGTACTCGCGCCGCTCCTGGGCCGCAACGCCCACGCCGGTCATCAGCCGTTTGCGCCGTTCGACGAACGGTTCGATCTGGTCCTCGATCGCATTGCCCGTGACGGCCTTGTGCCAGGACTTGGCCAGGAACCTGTGGGCTGCTTTCCGGCCGTAGATCACACGCAGCGATTGTCGCACCGCAGTGCTGATTGCACGAATCGCGCGCAGCGCCTTGTCGCGTTCTGCGGTCATTTTCTTCGCGCGCTCTTCGTCGCCCTTCGACTTCTTCATCTCCTTGAGGGCCTTGGTAATCCGGCGGACCGTGCTCCGTGCGATGCGATACTGGCTGCGCAGCTTCCTAAGCCGCTGCACCTCTGCATCCAGTATCGCGGCGCGCTCCTCGATGCGCTGCGCGTTCATCAGGCCGACCACCCAGTCGCGATTGCGGAAGAACTCGCTCTGTGTGGCTGAGGCGTCGATCAGCGGCCTGAACAGGTACTCGATCAGAGGTCCGGTCCCAAGCGGCGTGCGGTCAGCAGGATTCAGCAGGCCGAACCGCAGCACCGCCAGCACGACGGACATCGAGCCGGAGCGGGCCTGGGCGATGCGTACGAACGGGTCCTGGCTCGGCAGCGTGCTGACGAACTGCTGTATCCCGGACCAGCGGTAGGCGGACCGCAGCGCGTGCCAGACGGGCTCCAGCGAATCGCCGAACAGCGTCACGAACCGTCGGTACATGCGCGACAGTGCGCCACCCAGCGGGTCGGACGTGAGCGAGTCGATGCGGTCGAGGATGCGCCGGTGGGCAAACGGGCGGCTGTATAGTTCGACCAGGGCGTTGTTGGCGGCGTTCAGCGTAAGCGGATTCTGACCGAAATACCTCCGAGCAAGCTCTGAAATCTGATCCAGGCTCTTCAGCGCCGTCGGGTTGTGCTGCGACAGCGCGGCGTCGAACCGCGCGGTGAACTGCGGCAGGTCGCGCCGCGCACCATCCGGGTCGAATATGCGATACCGAACATACTCCGCTACCCCTTCGTCGCGCTTGTACTCAAGCGTGGCGTCTGGATTGGACGTGGCGTGCCACAGCCGCGCAAGCTCTGAATCGAGGGCCGGGACGTAGTTCGCGTTGCTCGTCAGGCCGAGCAGGTGATCAAGGAAGTGTCCAAGCTCATGCACCGCCGTAACGAAGTTGCCGGGCGTCGATACGCTCAGCATGGAAAACAGGCTGTCGTACGCGCCAAGCGCCTTCGGCTTGCGCACGACCTCTATGAAGCGTCCGGCGAACCCCTGGATGGCCTCCATGACGGTCTGTATGCGAATCGGACCCGCATCCGCCGGAGTCTGGATCGGGACGATCTTGATATTGATGTTCGCGGCATTGCGGGTCGATTTCGTGTCGGCTCTGAGCCCGACGCGCCGCGCTGCCGCGCCAACGTCCTGCTGGTCGGCGCGCTGCACCACGTCGGCAACCTCATCGTCCGTCAGCCCGGCCACGTCCTTCACGGTGCGGTCGATGCTCTCCTGGTCGGCCCTCTCCAGCGCATCGGGCCTGATGTCGTAGTGCCGCGTCGGCCCAAACAGAGACTCATCCTGGAACTCGCGCGCCAGGTCCGGGTCGGCCCCGGCCTGAATATCGCGCAGCACCCTCAACTTCTGCTCCACCACATCCCGCCGTCTGAGGTCCGATTCCGTGTCAGCCACCACGCAGTACACGCGGGCCGGAGTCTTGGAGTTGCGGCGCGACACTCGGAAGATGGCTTGCTCAAACTGATCGCCGGACCAGTGGGGCGAGGCGAGTATCAGCGTGCGAGGCTTGTCGCCGATCTGATCGTCCAGGTCAACGCCTGTGCCGCCCGTCTCGTACAGCCCGATCAGTACATCAGCGCCGCCCTTCTGGAACCGCTTGATTTCATCGACGAAATGAACTGGCTTGGTGTCCTTGGCCGGTACGACGTAGCGCGCATCCGGGATGCCCGGCAGCGCGATCCTGTCGCTGAGTTCGTATTCCGGCGGGTTGTACAGCCGGGCGTGGTCAATGCCCATTTCATCCAGCATTCGCGACAGCGTGGTCAGCAGCCCGGGGACGTGAACGGCGTCCTTCTTCTCTACGCCCCTGCGTCCCTGTCGCGGCGTCAGGCTGTTCATCTTCAGCGGCCCGGCGTAGTTCGCGAACACGACGACCTTGCGGCCCGCCCGCAGTTCGGCTTCGATCAGCCGCATGATCTCCGGTGCCTTGGTGTATTCGGTCGCGAAGCCGAGTTCGAGCATCCGATTCTTGCGCGACATCGTGCCGTGCTGGCGACTGTAATGCGCATCAATGCGATGAAGGATTTCGCGCTGCGATCCCGTCATGCCGGTGAAGTTGCGCCAGTACAGGTGCCCCCAGAACGGAACCTCGCGGCGCAGCATGGCTCCGGCGGCCACTGCATCGCCGCGCTTGCGGATAAGATTATCCCGCACGCGGGCGTAGGTCATGTGCGGGTTCAGCCGGGCGAACTGGCGCTGCACAACATGCACACTCCCGGTCTGTTCGTCGGTGACGGGCACGTCCTCCAAAACCAGGCTGAACCCCAACTCGTTGCACAGCGCCACTAGTCGCTCGTGCTTCTGTGCGAACGTCAAGTCGCGCGGGCTCAGGATTTCGTTCAGGAAGTAGGCCGCTCCGGTGACACGATCCATCGGCGTAGCCGTGCAGAACACCTTGAACCCGCGCATCTGGCTGGCGTAGGTGGCGGCCGTGGTCTCGGCGTTCTTGAGGCGGTGCGCCTCGTCAAAGATCACGCCGCCCCATTGGCGGCCCGTGAGAGTTTTATGGCTGCGCAGCTCGCGTTCGCGAATAATCACGTCAGTTATTCGCTCGAGATCGCCCCACTCGACGGTCAGCTTTGAGAACGTCTCGATCCGAATGGGTTGAACCATCGGGTTCCATTTGACCATGTGTGCGTGGCCATGAATATGCGTGCCGGTGATCAGGCGGCCGATGCCCATTGTCTCCGCTTCGCGGACGTGGGCCGTTTGGATAATCTGCTTTGAAGGCGACAGAATCAGTACCGGCTCATTGGTCATCAGGTGAATGGCCAGCGCCGACGCCAACTGGATGCGCGTCTTTCCGGTTCCGGCGCTGTCGGCCAGCATGAAACCGGCCCCGCCTTTCTCGTAACGCGATGCAATAAGGTTGACCGCATAGCGCTGGTGTTCGGACAGGGCGTTCAGCAGCGGCTTGGCGTACGCCTTGTCGCCGACCAGCGCCTGGATTTTGTCGTCCACCTGCGGCAGGCGATGTTCGTCAACCACGCGCATCTGCGGCCGGTTGGCGAGGCTGTCGGCGTCATCGACCGCCTTGATGATTGCTTCCACGTCATCGGTCGCAGCGTCGAGGGCGGGGTTTTCAGCCCGCAACTGATTCCACGCCTGCGGCAGGGCGGACAGTATCTTGCGCAACTGCGGCCCGACTGTCTCATACAGAGCGAGAACCGCATCGGCAAACCGGTAGATGCCGCGCTGAATCACGAGTCGCAGCAGCTTGGCAGCCGCGGCAACCAGGTCGGGATTCGGCACGCCAGCGCTCATCGGCAGGTCCGACAGCTTGATGCCGAGTTCGGCGATAGCCTTGTCGATTTCAGCCCCAAGGTCTCCGATAGTCTCAGATATTTCCTGCCGCTTGCGAGTCACCCAGCCTGCGTCCGGCTTCTCCGGCGGCGCTGGCGGCGGGGTCTCCGGCGGCGCTGGCGCTGGGGTCTCCGGTGGCG
>Ga0129299_1002405_pt1 | contig 12431 bp, 7 predicted proteins | sample ConPoolayeCmetaG_FD_94477 | JGI IMG/M metagenome (GOLD analysis project Ga0129299, IMG submission 94477) | Hot spring microbial mat communities from California, USA to study Microbial Dark Matter (Phase II) - Cone Pool mat layer C metaG ... | reverse complement strand
CAGCTTGCCATGGCGCGAGCGTATCGTGTTCTGGGGTGAAGTGCCGGACACATTGTTGCCGGCCTATTATCACGCCTGCGACGTATTTGTGTTGCCGGCCTGCGAGCGTAGCGAAGCTTTCGGCGCAGTCCAGATCGAAGCGATGGCCGCCGGCAAGCCGGTGGTCTGCACCGAACTGGGCACGGGCACATCATTCGTCAACCAGCACGGCGTCACCGGTTTCGTCGTGCCGCCGCGCGACCCGGCTGCGCTGGCAGATGCCATCAATTGCCTGCTGTCGGATGAGAGCCTGCGCCTTCGCATGGGGGAAGCCGGGCACGAACGCGCGCGGACCGAGTTTAGCGAAGAGGTAATGGTTGAGCGGGTAATAGACGTGTATCGTGAGCTACTTTCCAGTTCGTAACCCTGCCCGGCGTGGGGGGCCAGACGTCTGGCATGAAAGCATACCAGGGCGAGAGCCCGAAGCACTGTACGCCTGGCCCAGCCCGCTGTCCCACACAACCGGGCAAGGCGTACAGTGCGAACCATAAGAATCTTATTCGGGCAGCCAGGAATGCGCCCCAGCCCTACCAGCGTTTATGCCTGAGACGGGTCGCGAACCACGCGGCCAGCAGGCTGTTGAACTGGCACGCCGCTTGGTGCGGCCGGTTGTTGCGCGGCCGGCCGTTCGACGAAGCGCGGTTTCTGGCCCAGGAGCCTCCGGACGAATGTCTCCAAACTGTCCAGGTAACTGTAAACGGTTGGGATCACCACCAGAGAGAGCAGCGTAGATGTCGTCATGCCGCCGATGACAACCGCAGCCAGCGGCGCACGCGATTCTGCGCCGGCCTCCAGCTTTAGTACAAGTGGGATCATGGCGAAGATGATGGCCGCTGAGGTCATCAGGATGGGCCTCATCCGCTGCTTGCCAGCCTGGATCAGCGCGTCCGTACGCGACATCCCCCGTTCGCGCAAGATGTCCGTGAAGTCAACCAGCAAGATGCCGTTCTTGGTGACCAACCCCATCAGCATGATCAGGCCCAACAGTGAGAAGATGTTCAACGTGTTGCCCGTCAACACCAACCCGCCAAACGCGCCCACCAGCGAGACCGGCAGGGAGAACATGATGGCAAACGGCGACACCAGCGACTCGTACAGCGCAACCATCAGCATGTAAATCAGAATGACCGATAGGAACAGCGCCTGGAACAACGACGCGAAGGACTCGCTCATCATCTTGACCATGCCGGTCTCTGGGATGTGATACCCTTCCGGGAACGGCACCTTTTCCTGGATGGCTTTCCTGACAGCAGTGTTGACTTCACCCAACGCCGCACCTTTGTTCAGGTTGGCCGAGACTGTGATGGTACGTTCACGGTTGTAGCGGTGAATCTCGGTTGGAGACTTGGCCTGTGCCAGATGGGTCACCTGGCTCAGCCGAACCGGCACGCCGTCTTTGGTAAAGGTGATGGGCAACAGGCCCAACTGATTGGGGTCCTGCCGGGTAGTCTGGTTGGCGATCACTGTCAGGTCCAGCTCCGGCTGGCCTTCAACGCGGAAGGTTGACACCTTGCTGCCCGCGATGGCGGTGCGCAGCACCGCCCCGACCTGAGCGGCAGTCAGGCCCAGGTCCTGCGTGCGGCTGCGGTCAACCACCAGTTGCACCTCCGGCGACCGTTCGGCCTGCATGTTGCGCACGCTGACTATGCCCGGCGTCTCTTTCATCACCTGTTCTACTTGTTTAGCCAGATCAATCAGGGTGTCAATGTCCGGCCCGGCGATCATCATTTGCAGGTCGCCTTGCGAGGCTCCAGTCTGAATGGAGCCAGCCACGGAGATCTGGATGTTGGCGTCAGGGATGTGCTGCGTCTTGAGGCGTAAATCCTCGGCTATCTCGGCTGATGAACGTTTGCGCTCGCGTTTCCCCACCAGGTTGACGGTCAATTGCGCGCCAGATGGGCCCAATTGATTGAAAACATTCCCTCCTTTCGAGCCTATCTGAGCCAATACGTTGCGGGTCTCCGGGTAAGCCAGGGCGATTTCTTCCACCTGTCTGGCAACCGTATCCGTGACCTCCAGGCTGGTTCCGCCTGGCATGTTGATGCTGACCAACACTTGGCCGGTATCCTCTTGGGGCATAAACTCGGCAGACAGCAGACCGAGCGGCAGCAAAGCAAAAGCTCCTGCCAACGACAGACCGGCGACCAGCAGAACGACCGGCCTGTGACGCAAGCTCCAACCCAACAAGCGGCCGTATATGTTGGTCAGCCCGCCATAGCCCCGCTCCCACGCCCTGGTGAACTTGCCCCACAACCCTCGTGGCTCAAATTCGCCTTTCAACCAGCGAGCAGCCAGCATCGGCGTAAGGGTAAAGGAAATGAAGAGCGAAAACAGCACTGCCGTAGCGATGGTAATGCCATATTCTTTGAAGAATTGCCCAACCAGGCCGGACATGAAGGCAACGGGCAGGTAGATCACCACATCGCAGAAGGTGATGACCATCGCCGCCAGGCCAATCTCGGCCCGGCCGTTGAGCGCAGCTTCCTCCGGCGGCTCGCCCATACCCAGATGGCGCACGATGTTCTCCAGCACCACCACCGAGTCATCCACCAGGACGCCGATGACCAACGCCAGCGCCATGAGCGATACGTTGTTCAGGCTGAAGCCGAGTGCGTACATCACCAGAAAAGTCGAAATCAGTGAGGTGGGCACGGCCAGGAGCACAATGAGCGTACTGCGCCACAGGTGCAGGAAGAACAGCAACACCACGCCAACGATCAACACGGCCAGGAACAGGTCAAAAACGACCGCATCAACTGCTGCTTCGGTGTAGGTCGTGTCGTCGTTGACCACCTCCAGGCTCATCCCGGCGGGCAGAGAGCCGTTCAGCTCTTCCATGGCCTTGTGAATGTTTCGCGATGTCTGGACGGCGTTGGCATCGGATTGCTTGGTAATGCTCAGTGAGACGGTCTCCTGTCCATTGAGCCGCAGCTTCTCCTCGATGTCCTTGTGGGTATCGGCTACCTGGGCGACGTCTTTGACATACACCCGGCTGCTGCCGAAGCTCACCAGAGCGTTTTCGATTTCCTGCAAACTGGAAAAACGGCCCAGCGAACGCACGGCAGCCCGCTGTGCACCGGTCGTAATCGAACCGGCTGGTACATTGACATTCTCTTGCATGAGTGCGCCGGCCAGTTGCGTGAGCGAAACATGGTAGCCAGCCATTTTCAGCGGGTCAACCTGCACCTGAATCTCTTGTTCCAGACCACCGGTCACGTTGACGGCAGCCACGCCTTGCTGCGACAGCAAGCGCGGCTTGATGACGTCGGTGGCAATCCGATATTTCTCCTCCAACGACTGCGGGCCGTTAATCGCCAGGTTCATAATCGGAAATGCGCCGAGGTCTGCTTTGTAAATGGTCGGCGTTTCAGCATCATCGGGCAAGGACACGTTGTCCAGAGCACGCTGGACGTCAATTGCGGCCTGGTCGCTGTTGACGTTCGTTTTGAACACCGCCAACACAACCCCGACGCTTTCCCGCGCCGTGGACTGCATGTAATCAAGGCCCGACACACCCGCTACTGCATCCTCGATGGGCTTGACAACTTCAAGCTCGATGTCTGCCGGCGATGCGCCTGGATAGATGACGATTGTCGCCACAAAGGGCAGGTTGAGCTCGGGATAGCGGTCCACTTTGAGCAAAATATATCCGTTCAGGCCCAAAATGATCAGACCCAGAACGATCATCAGCATAGTGAGCGGCCGACGGACGGCCAGTCTGGTAAGCCCCATACGCATTCTCCTTTTTGTGACATCTTATGTCAAACAGAGAGCCATAGCCCTGTGAGAGCTATGGCTCTCTGGTCGGGTTTCTTTCAAAACAGCCGTTTTTTGAGCATTCGGCCGACGAAATGGGCTCCTAACCGTTAACGACCTGCACCACATCGCCCGGTTGTAGAGTGCTGAGGCCAGACACCACCACCTGCTCGCCCAGGGCCACACCAGACCTGATCTGCACCATGTCTTTCTGGGTCAGGCCGGTGGCAACGGCCCGCTTCTCTACCCGGTCGCCGACCACAACGAACACATACGATTGCCCGTTTTCGGTGTTTACCGCCGTCTTAGGCACCATCAGAGCGTTGGCATATTGTTCCATGACCAGGTTCACTTCGGCAAACATTCCGCCGCGCAGCGGATGTTTCACCTCATCCGGTTTGATGCGCACCTCGAACGTGCGATCGGCAGCGTTGGCTGTGGGCGCGATTAGCGACACCCGGCCGGCGAAGGTCTGGCCCGGATAGGCCGCCACGCTGATCTTGGAAGGCTGGCCCTTGGCAACCTCGCCAATACGAGATTCTTCCACCCTGATGACCACTTCGACATCATCGGAGACGATGGTCGCCAAAGCCGCCGTCGGGGCGGCCATCGAGCCAACCGAGACTGGCAATTTCGACACGACGCCAGAAATCGGCGCCCGCACGACTGTCTCTTTGACCTGAATCTCCATCAGGTCAACCGCCGCTTTGGCTTGCAGATACTGCGCGGCCGCCAGGGCCAGGTCCGATTCGCGATACGGGTTCTTCGCCAGTTCCAACTGCGCTTTGGCTTGATCGACCATTGCCTGCGCAGCGCGGATGTCTTCCGGCTTGGCGCCGGCCATCGCCTCTTCATACTTAGCGCGAGCGGCCTCATACGCAGCGGTCGCTTGCTGCAACGCTACGGACTGCGGCATCATGCCTTTGGCATCGTACCACGCGATTTGGTCGTAAGCGGCCTGGGCTGCCTGTAAGGCGGCGCGCGCCTGCACCTCTGCCGCCTTCGCCATGGCCTGTTCGTTCTCGTTCAAAGGAGCTTTGACGCGGTCCAGCTTTGCCTGCGCGGCCTCCACCGCCGCTTGAGCGGCAGCGATTTGCTCTGGGCGACCTCCCTCACGCATCTGTTCAATTTTGATTTCAGCAACTTTGAGCGCGGCCTGGGCCTGTTCCAACTGCGCCTTCAGCGTGTCGGATTCGATGACCGCCAGAACATCGCCCTTGTCAACGTGGTCGCCGAGCTGGACTTCCACTTTCTCAATGCGGCCGCTGGCCTTCGGTATGACATCTACCTCAGCGGCTGGCTTGACGCTGCCCGAATACGTGACCACCGTTTCGACCGGTCCCATCTGAACGCGGGCGACCTGAACGGGTGTGCCCCGCCGTTCATCTTCGCCCAATTCGGTGGCGTTGGCTCGCGGGGCGGCCACCAGTTGGCTGCCACCGCTTAGCAATGCGCTGGCAACGGGAATGGCGACGATGCCAATCACCAGTCCAATGACAAACAACAAGATTATCTTCGACTTCTGCATTCTAAATCCCCCCGCTGAATTGTTTAGCAAAATAACAATTTAGCAACACTAAATATACCACTGATGGACAAAATTGTCAAGTCTTCCTGAAGTGAATTTTTTACAGGTCGTCATTTTATGGACATACTGTCGCATAACTCTATTATAATTGGGGATTTGTTGCCTGTCAATAGGTCACATTTCCCATGAGATTACTCGTAGGCCAGCGCCTCGCGCACCGTCACCCGTGAGGCGTTGCGCGCCGGAATGACGCTGGCTGCAGCGGCGACCACGACGACGACGGCCAGCCAGATCACTGCCCCGCCCGGCGAGAAGGTATAGCTCAGCGGCGATTGCCAGAAAGCAATCCCGACCGCGTCGCTCAGCACTTTGCTTAACGGCAAAGCCAGCAAGGTGCCAATGAGCCAACTCAACAGGCCGATAATGAGCCCCTCTACCACAAATACCTGAATCACTGCTCTGTCGGATGCGCCGATAGCCCGCATCACGCCGATTTCGCGCGTACGCTCCAGCACATTGATGCTCATCGTACCCATCAGCCCCAGTCCACCCACGACCGCCATCAATACGGCCATGATCAGCAGCAGTACGACGATGATGTTGAACGTTGCTTCGACTTCTGCCCGTTCCTCCGCGATTTTGACCACCGCGCTGACATTCAGACCAAGTTGGTCAAAGTGACGTTCAACCAACTGTGCGACGCGCGCCTGGGTATCGGCGTCATGCTGCTCGGTTACTATACACACACTGCTGACCCGACCCATCTCGGCTGTGAGGCGGGCGAGATAAGAGTAGTTCACGTATGCGAACGGGGCGAGCCATTGGGAGACGCCGACCAGTCGCCACTTTGTCTTTTTCCCTGCGATTTTCAAAGTGATTTCGTCGCCCAATTGGATGTCGGGCTCATCTTTCAAGAAATTCGAGGTGATGACAATGGCATTTTCGTCCTCCGGCAATAGAAAACGTCCCTGGCTGATGACCGGCTGTACCAGGCCGGAGCCCTCCGGTGCGGCAAACATAAAGAGTTGTCCGCTCTCTGTGTCATCCGGGCGCACCCGTCGCGCGGCCACGAAATAGACGCCGATGGCGTCCACCACCCCAGGCACAGCCATCGCCTGCTCCTGCAACTCGGTCATGCGATAAGGCTTATTGAGCATCACCCAGACATCATACTTCCACACATTTAGCAAATCGTCCAGGGTCAGGAGCAAGGAGGCTTGCACAGTGAATACGGAAATGAAAATGGCCCCACCCAAAGTAAGGGTCAGCAGTGTGAGAGCCAGGCGACCTTTGCGGCGAAACGTGTTGCGCAGGGACAACAACACGGGTCTCGACAGGCCTCGAATCTGCTCGACCAGGCGGTCCACCCAGCTCGCGCCGAACTGCGCCTGGCCCAGGCCATAGTCGCTCATAGCCTGATAAGCTGTGATCTGTGATCCCTTGATGACAGGATAGAGCGCCGCCAGGACCGGCGTAATCATGCTGACAGCAAACTGGACGGCGACGACCTTCGGAGGCGCGCTGAAACTCGATAGATCAAAATTGAACAGGCCCGCCATGAACTGACAGAACAGCCGGGCACCCAGCGCGCCGAGCGGCGCCGCAACGAGCAACGCCAACAGGCCGAAACTCAGCACCATAGCCATGTACATGCCCATGATCTGGTCGCTGCGCGCGCCAATCGCTTTCATGATACCTATTTGACGCACTTGTTGAGCCAGAATAGCCGAAATGGTATTGACAATCAGAAAACCACTCAAGACCAGAGACAACCCACCCAGCACGCCCAACAACAACAGCATCGTATTGATGGTCTGCTGCAAGGGATGCTCGCCGGGTTGGTAAACCATCGTAAAGAATACCGCCCGTCCACTCCGTTCAATTTTGCGCTGGACTTTCTTGGCGACTTCCGAAATGTGCTCTTTGTCGAAATAGTTCTCTGCGACGGTAAAGTACATTTCATTGTAATTGCGCGATTCTCCCAGCCATGCCATTGTGTCAAATGTCACGTAGCCGTAGATGCTGCCGTCGAACATGGCCGGCATACGTGACAGGTCATGAGTTACGCCAGCTACACGCATCTGGCGAATTTTGCCGCTGGGCGTTTTGATGCGCACGACATCGCCTTCTTTGGCGTTGGCCAGCCCCAACGCCGACCGCTCGATGAGAAGCTGGCGCAGCGGTGGCGGCCAATCGCCGCTCTGTGGACGCACCTTGTTAATCCGCATGTCTTTGTAATTTGAGATGGCAATCACGTCAATGTTACGCCATTCCTCCGGGCCAACCTGTAGCCGCATGGTTACGTTGCTTCGGCCTTCAGCTTCACCCACTTCCCTCATATCCCTGACCGCTTTGACCAGGTTATCGTCGAAGGCTTCGGCAGTCATGATCATGGCATTGGCCGGGTTTATCGAGAGATAGCTGCGGGTCATGTCCTCGGACAAAACGCCCTGCGAGATCATAATCGCGCCTACGGCGAATACGCCGACCGCGACCGATAGAACCACCAGGATTGTACGTGTTTTGTTCAACCACAGGTCGGCCAGCACTTTACGCCAACGTGGTCTGAGCATGGGCTAACCTCCACGCGGCCTCAGCGGCCGCGTTATTTGCACCAGGCAGGCATCAGGTCAAGGCTCAGGCCAGGTATAACCTGGCTCTGGACGCCACCTGACGATGCCAGGGACGACAACGTCACACATTATACTCCATTGTGATAGAAGAGAGAAGCTCCGTGTGAGCTATCTTTGTGTTTCTTTGCGATTTATTGTATACTCTGCCTGCTGATACCCGGACACCACGAGGTAGCAAAACAGTGATCGAACGACCCATCAAAGCGGTGCTATTCGACATGTACGGGACGCTCCTTTTTGAAGAAGGCGGGCTGGAGTACCGCTACATGGAGGTAGCCCGACGCGCTGGACTGGATGAACGCCTGTTTATCGAGGCGCGCAACCGCAGTATGCACGCCACCTTAACCGGAGAGATTCCAAACGGTGTGGAGCGTGCTAAGGTCATCCTGAAGGACATGGGGCTGACGCCCGCTGAAGAAAAAGCGCGCCTGTTGGCGCAGGCTGAGGAGGACGTGCGTATGCCGGCGGTGCACCTCTACCCGGCTACTCTCCCGACCCTCAGGGCGTTGCGCAGGCGAGGGTATCGTCTGGGGTTGATCTCCGACTGTACCTACCTGTGGAGGCCAGTCTTGCGTTTGATGAGACTTGAGGACAAGTTCGACGCAATTACCCTCTCGTGTGAGGTCGGCATGACCAAACCCGAACCGGCCATGTATTTGAGGACTTGTGAGGCCCTGGGTGTTCGCCCCGCGGACTGTGTATTCGTTGGAGACGGAGGCAGCGACGAGCTCCAGGGGGCGCGCGCGTTGAACATCGTCGCCATACTGGTCGATCAAGAATGGGGTGTATGCCATGGCGGAGAGCAGCCACACTACGACTACATCATTCACAACTTGTGCGAGCTGCTCGACTTACTACCGCCGAAAGCGGCCCAGGACTAACCCCATCGCGGTCTGAGGAGTGGGCGAATTGTGGGATGTGATCGTTGTCGGAGCCGGGCCAGCCGGCGCGTCAACCGCTTACTTCCTGGCGCAGCGAGGCGTATCTGTGCTCTTGTTGGACCGCCAGGCATTTCCACGGGACAAAGTGTGCGGCGACGGAGTCTCGGCGAAGGGATTGGCCGTCCTCGAGCAGATGGGCCTGGCGGAGTGGATAAGCCAGCACGGATTCGTCGAGCCCCACACCCTGTTGATCTCAGGGCCGGATGGCTCATCGGTCGCCATGGACTATACCCATGCGCCGTTTTGCTACGGCCGGGTAATCCCGAGGCGGGTGTTAGACAGCGCGCTGGTCAACCAGGCCGCAGTCGCTGGAGCACACCTGGTCGAAAACTGCCACGTGCGTCTGTGCGAGCGCATTGGCGGCAGGGGAGTACGGGTTTCAGGTATACAGGCAGGTCGGTCATGGTTTTCTGACGCCCGTTTGCTGGTATTGGCCGAGGGGTCCCGGGCTGCGTTGAGTAAGCAATTGGGCTTGACGCGCAGCGACCCAGACCTGGCGGCCATTCGTGGATATTTCGCCGAGGAATCCTGCCCCAACGATAGGCTGGAAATTCACTACGGCAAAGCAATCTCACCCGGCTATGCCTGGATATTTCCGTTGGGGGACGGTACGGCCAATGTCGGATTGGGGACTTTCCTGCAGCAAGTCAGGCGGCGGCTCAACCTGGCCTCGGAATTGGAACGTATTATGGCCGAAAACCCATACTTTCGGCAGCGGTTGACAGCCATCGCCGGGCGGCTCTCTGTGAAAGGATTTACCTTGCGAACTGACTTGACCAAGAGCCGCCTGTATGCCGACCATGTCGTGGTCGTTGGAGAGGCAGCCCACCTGGTCAACCCACTGACCGGAGAAGGGATTGCGCCCGCTCTGGTCAGCGGCCAGGCGGCGGCTGAACACATACACAAGGCACTGGAACGCGGCCATTTCTCGGCGGCAGCATTAGCGTCCTATGGCGATGACATAAGAAGCCGTTATGCTGCCGACCATCGCGCGGCTCTCTGGCTGAGGCGATTGTTGAGTCGCCCTGGTGTGGTGAACCGCATCATCCGCAAGGCGAGAGGCGATAAGGACCTGGCATTGACCTTGGGCCTGGTCATAATTGGAGTGTCTTCTCCGACAACCTTGCTGAAGCCATCTATGGTGTTCCGTTATTTGTTGTGAATCGAGTCTTTTTAATCGCTGAGGGAGAACATGAAGACAAAGAAGGATTTCTTGCTGGTGGGTGTGGGCGGCCAGGGAACCATTCTGGCCAGTGATGTCTTGGTTGATGTCGGCGGGCGAGTCGGCTACGATGCCAAGAAATCGGAAATTCATGGCATGGCCCAGCGCGGCGGGAGCGTGAGCAGCCATGTGCGTTGGGCGGAAAGAGTATACGCGCCGTTCATTGGCGATGGTGAAGCCGATTACTTCCTGGCTTTCGAGAAACTGGAGGCGGTTCGGCAGGTCGGGTCGCTCAAGCCGGGCGGAATCATCATCGTTAACGACTATCGGATACCGCCCGTGTCGGTTAGTTCGGGCGGCGCGACCTACCCCTCCGATGATGAAGTGCGTCGAATATTGCAGCAGGTCAGCCCGGATATCTACTTCGTGCCAGGCACTCAAATCGCCGACGAGCTGGGCAATGCACGAGTAAGCAATGTGGTATTGCTGGGCGCGCTCTCAAAGTTCCTGGATGTCGCCGAGGGTGTCTGGCTCGACGCCCTGGCCAGGCGTGTGCCCGAGAGGTTCATAAGCATCAATCAACGGGCTTTCTTGCGCGGGCGAGAGACTACGTAGGACCGAAGGCCGCAATAGTGTGACCAAACACCCGAAAATCCGCGTGTTACATATTGAAAAAGACTCGTCCGACCGGCTGTTGGTCCGACTGGCTCTTATGGCAGAGTGGGGCGGAGTCACCCTGCTGGAAGCGGACAATGGGCCATCAGGGCTTGCTCTGGCGCGCCGCGACACGCCCGATGTCGTGTTGTTGGACATTGCTCTGCCGGGCATGAGTGGGTACGAAGTCGCCAACCGCCTGAAAAGCGTGCCTGACTTTCGGCACGTGCCGGTCGTGGCGTTGACCGCGCTCAACGGGCCGGGAGACCGGGAACGCGCGCTGGCGGCCGGGTGTGATGGCTATATCCTGAAGCCATTCCATGCCAAACACTTTGCCCTCGAGCTTCAAGAGTACATTGAAGGGAAGCGAGAGACACTCACTCCGGAAGAGGAAAGGCAGGCTCTCCGTGAAATTGCGAATCTCTTTGCAAGCCGCCTGGAAGAAAAGTGCTGCGAGCTGGCTCAGGCCCAGGCATCTTTAGAGGAATCAAGGCAATTGTCCTCCAAATTCATCGCTCTGGCGGCGCATGAACTGCGCACCCCTTTGACAATCGTGCAGGGTTACCTGGGGATTCTGCTGGACGCGGTTCAGGAAGGAAGGCCCTATGATCATGTGGAGTCTCTGGAGGCTGCTGGCGGACTGAAAAGAGGGGTGCAACGACTAAGCGACATTGTGGACAGAATTATTGACGTAGCCAGACTGGAGGCCAACCTTCTGCAATTGAATCTCGCCGAGATTTCAGTTGGTGCAATTGTGCGCACGGCGGTGAATGACCTGCGGTCGGCGATTGAAGCCAGGCGACAGCAGGTCAACGTCGCCCAATTCGATGATCTACCTAAAGTGCGGCTCGACCCTCAACGGATGTACCAGGTCTTTGTAAATATCCTTGAGAATGCCATCAAGTATACGCCGGACGGAGGCCAAATCTCTGTGACCGGTTCGGTCATTCCCGCCCAAGCCATCCCCGGTCATCAAGATTTCGCGCCACAAACGAGCTTTTTCGTAGACGTAGCGGTTCGAGACAGTGGCATAGGAATTGCAGCGGAAGACATTGAGCGCATTTTCCAGGGTTTCTATGAAGTCAAAGACAGTTCGCTCCATAGCACGAGCAAGTATCAATTTCTGGGCGGGGGGATTGGCCTGGGACTGGCGACGGCCAGAGGAATCGTTAAGAAACATGGTGGCTGGCTATGGGCAGAAAGTCCTGGCTGCAACTTAGAAAAGTGCCCCGGCAGTTGTTTCCACATCGCACTGCCTATTCGGAGGGGTGCATCCGAAATTCGCTGAGTCGCCTGAAATTCTGGATGCACCTCATGACGCAGGTCATTTGGCCGCGAGCGGCCGGAAGAGTATAATGAGACCGGTTAGCGAAATCACACGCTCAGGCTCTGCGACCTGGCATAGCTGAAACTATCGAGTTTTGGAAGGAATATGAGACGGACATGCTGACAATCCTGTCGCTCTTAATTGTTTTGAGTATTCTGGTGTTCGTGCACGAGTTGGGCCACTTTGTCGTGGCTAAGCGTTCTGGCATTCGAGTAGAAGAATTTGGCTGGGGCTATCCTCCTCGCTTGCTCAAAGTCTGGGAACATGACGGCACGATCTATAGCATCAATGCCATACCGTTCGGTGGCTTTGTGCGCATGCCGGGTGAGGATGACCCGGCGGTGGCGGATGGGTTTGCTTCTCGACCCAAGTTGACCCGCCTGGCCGTGCT
>Ga0129299_1002404_pt1 | contig 12431 bp, 9 predicted proteins | sample ConPoolayeCmetaG_FD_94477 | JGI IMG/M metagenome (GOLD analysis project Ga0129299, IMG submission 94477) | Hot spring microbial mat communities from California, USA to study Microbial Dark Matter (Phase II) - Cone Pool mat layer C metaG ... | reverse complement strand
GGCAAAAACAGACCGGCATCGCTGTTGCCGAACACCGTCGGCTTGGAGCGCAAGGTGCCGATGACCTCGAAGGGCAAGTTGTTCAACAGGACAGTCTCCCCGATGGCGGCGGCGGGATCCAGACCGAACAACTGGCCAGCGGCCTCGCTGCCCAGCACCACCACCGGGCGCTGTTCCTCGATATCCGCCGGCAAGAGGAAGCGACCGTGCTCGATCTCCAAATTGAGCACCGACAAATACTCCGGCCAGGTGCCGGTGGCTTCATAGCGGCGATCCACCCCGCCCCGCACGGCGCGCACGTTGGCCACAAGGCTGGGGACGGCTGCCGATACGGCAGGCACTTCCGCAACAATTGCCCGCAGATCTTCGAGGGTAATCGGGCGGGTGTTGCTGGCATCCGCCAGGCCCAAGCTGGAAGAAAAGACAATGAGCAAATTGGTGCCCAAAGAGCGAAACTGATCCACCGCCAGCTCCTGGGCAGCATGGCCAAACCCGGCAATGGCCACCACGGCGGCGTTGCCGATGAGGATCCCCAGCATGCTCAGCCCGGTGCGCAAGCGATGCCGTCGCACCATTTGCCAGGCCATTTTGGCCGCAGTTGCCAGGCTCATGGCTGTTGCTCCACTTCTTTGATCAAAGTTCCTATGCTCACGCCTGGCGGCAGGGTCGTAAAGACCCGATCCCCTGCCTGCAGACCGGAGCGGATCTGGGTAACGCCACCCTGGGTGATGCCCGTTTCCACGCGGCGATAGACAGGTCGCCGGGTTCGCGGATCCAGCAGAATCACGCCTTCCTGACCTTCCTCGCGCAGGACGGCCACTGAGGGCACCGTCAAAGCCTGCGGCTGGGGATCCCCGATGAAATCCACCGAAACATTCATGCCGGTGCGCAAAAAGTCGGCTGCGGGCTCCGGCTCGACGAAGACCCGAAAGACCGTTACCTCCCGCACCACCACCGTAGCGGGGGCAATTCGCTTCACCCGCCCCTGTACCACGCGGTCGGGATAGGCCAGAGACCGGATCTCCACCGGCTGGCCCACCCGCACTTGGGCAATTTGGGCTTCCGGCACTTCTGCTCGCACCTCAATTCCCTGGGCCAGCGCCAAAATCGAGCTGGAAGAGGCGGCAGTGGCATCGGAAGCGGCGGTTGTCGGGGCTACAAAGGATCCCACTTCGGCAAAGCGCTGCACCACCACGCCAGCAAAAGGGGCACGGACTTCGGCCTCGGCCAGCCGGGATTGCCGTTGGGCCAGCTCGGCTTGCGCCTGAGCAATCTGAGCTTGAATTTGCTGCAGGGTTTCCGGGCGGCTCCCCAGTTGCAATCGCTCCAGCTCCTGTTGGGCCGCCCGCCAATCCGCCTGCGCCTGTTCCAGGCGGGCCAGACGTTGATCCAGCTCGCTGCGGGCTACTACCCCCGCCTGTGCCAGGGCCTGAATGCGCTCCAGCTCTTTTTGGGCCAGCTCCACCTGCGATCGGGCTGCATCCACCCTGGCCTGGGCCGCCGCGATCACTGGGGGGCGCTCGCCGGCCTGTTGCTCTGCCAGACGGGCTTGCAGCTCTTGGATGCGGGCCTGCGCTTGCCGAATGCCGCTGGCCAGATCCCCGTAGTCCATCCGGGCCAACAACTGCCCCGCCACCACTTCATCCCCCTGATCCACCAACAGTTCTGCCAGGCGACCCGACTCGCGGGGGCTGACATTCACCTGTCGGATCGGCTGCACCTGGCCGCTTACCCGCAGGCGTTGGATGAGATCCACCACCTGAACCGGTACCGTTAATCGTTCCAGCCGTTCTGCCCTCTGCTGCTGAAGCTGACGCTGGATCAGGAGACCGCTGCCCCCTAAGCCGGCCAACAGCAGGCCCAAAAGCATCCAGCCAAAGGGAAATCGCTTGCGGCTGCTCTGTGGCAGGGGCTGATCTACAGGCTTGGGAGAAGACAGGGATCCCGTCTCGGTCTTGTCGGTGTGCAGGATCACGGAAAGTCTCCCATCTGTAACAAAAGCTTTATCTTTGTCTAGCCTATTGGAAAAAGGCAGAATGCGTAAACACGGTTTCCCGCATCTCTCGGCCAGCTCTGTACAGAAAACAGGAACGATTGCTACCATGGTTGACTGCCGGTAGCGCGGGAAGGCCATGAACGTTCGCATCAACGCAGAAGAGATCATCCGCTCCATCGAGGCGGCACACCTGAAAAGGGATCTGCCTGAGATCCGGGTTGGCGATCAGGTACGGGTGGGAGTTCGCATTCAAGAGGGGGGCAAGGAGCGGGTGCAAGCTTTTGAGGGCACGGTCATTGCCATGCGCCACTCCGGCATCAACCGCACCATTACGGTACGCAAGGTTTTCCAGGGGATCGGCGTGGAGCGGGTTTTTCTCATTCATTCCCCACGCATTGAGTCGATCCAGGTGCTGCGGCGGGGTAAAGTGCGCCGGGCTAAGCTGTTCTACTTGCGGGATCGGGTGGGCAAAGCCACTCGCATCAAGGCCAAGACAGAGAATGTGGATAATCGGGAACAGCCCCTCTGAGGTTTGGGGCCTACCTGCTACACTGGGTAAGCGGGTGCGTCCCTGCCCATGCGTCCTTAGTTCAGTTGGTAGAACGTCGGTCTCCAAAACCGGATGTCGGGGGTTCGAGTCCTCCAGGGCGCGTTGATGTCAGACCCCTTGTGGTGACGGCTTGGGACGGGGGCGCCCCACCCAAGGGAACTGTTGAAGCCATGAAGTTCGTTCGTGTACCCAACCTACTCTCTGCCCTGTTGCTGGGGTTGCTGCTTTGGCTAGGGATCCCTATCTGGCCCCCAGTTACGGCGGCAAACGCCAAGATAGATCCCGAGGTCGATCGGCTGTTTGAGGAGGCCTTTGCCGCTACCCGACGGGGGGATCTTGCCCAGGCGGAAGCCTTGTGGACTCAACTGTTGCAGATCCAGCCGCACAATCCGGCCTTGTGGAGCAATCGGGGCAATGCCCGTGTTGGCCAGCACCAATTCCAGGCAGCTCTGGAGGACTACGCTGAGGCCATTCGTTTGGCCCCTGAGGCGCCGGATCCCTATCTGAATCGAGGGGCTGCTTTGGAGGGGTTGGGGCGGTGGCAGGAGGCAATTGCGGATTATGAACGGGTGTTGCAGTTGGATCCCAACGATGCGGCGGCCTACAACAACCGCGGCAATGCTGAAGCGGGGCTGGGCAACTGGCAGCAGGCTTTGGCCGACTACCGCCGCGCCACGGAGCTGGCTCCCGATTACGCTTTTGCCCAGGCCAACTATGCCCTAAGCCTCTACCAGACGGGCGAAACAGAGGCTGCGCTGCGCTTGATGCGGGCTTTGGTGCGCAAGTACCCAAGGTTTCCAGATATGCGGGCCGCTCTCAGTGCCATTCTTTGGGTGCAGGGTCGCCAGGGAGAAGCCGAAAGTCACTGGGTGGCTGTGCAAGGGCTGGATCCCCGCTACGCCGACCTGGAATGGGTGAGATCTGTCCGCCGTTGGCCACCGGCGATGGTGGCAGCTCTGGAGCGTTTCCTTGCTCTCAAATAGTCTCTCAAGCTTTAGTAATAACGAATAAATATAAATGGTGGGAAGGATTGCCTAGAAAATACCTGCAGACCCACCTCTGCGCATTGGCGAAACAGTTGCTGGGGATCCCCGCAGCCAGAGCCTCAGGTTACATCCTGTCTGAGGGGATGGGGGTTGCTAGATTGGGATCAAGCCGAGAGAGGATTCCGGCAGCAGGCTCAGCTCAGAGCCAAAGGAGGGATCCTGAGTGCTGCCGGCAGACTGCGAAAAAGACTGTGTAAAGGATTGCTTCCTTACCTGCTTCATTTTTTGTCTGTTTTAGACCTATCGCGACGTGTGGTATCAACGTGGGTGCAATGGCTTTTTTCTCTCGCTCTTCTTTCTTCCTCTCTGATGGGAGAGGGGGACGGCGAAGCCACCGGAGCTGGGCAGGGCTGTTGCTCGTGGTTTTGCAGCTTGGGCAGCCCGCTGTGGCCCAGACAGAAACCCGGGTTTGGAGCGGAACCGGCCAAATTTTGAGTGGCCAGGGGCAGGGGGCAACGGTGCAATTGGTCTTGGAAACGGGTGGAGGACGTATCTGGACCCAATCGGGGCCGGTTTTGGATGCACCGTTTTCTGGCGGCCATATTTCGGTCAATAGCGGCGATGGCACTTGGCAAATCCAGTCGCAGGGGGATCAGTTGCTGGTTACTTTTTACCGCGGCGATCAGATCATCCGCTGGCAACTGCGGCCCATTGGCGAGATCCCAAGCTCTTCCCCTTCGGTGCCATCCAGTTCTCTGAGCAGCGACTCCGCTCAGCCTGTGGCCCTGCCCGTCCAAGAGCTGGTCATCCCAATGCTGAAGAATTTGCCCGGCACCCCCTGAGGGATCCCTGCCCCGCCGGTTTTCAACTCAACTCCCCTCTCCCTTTGGAAGAGGGGCTGGGGGTGAGGGAAGCGCTTGGGGAGTGGCTTAATCGGGTTTAGCCAATCCGCCCCCCGCCCTCTGTCGGCAGGACGGTCGCGGCAGCAGGGGTCGAGAGTTTCTGTGCTGGAACCGAGCTGGTTGCACAAAACGGCGTTGCCGGAATCTGGACGCGGTGGGGCATCCCGTGTCTGCATGCCTAACGGCACGGCACAGCCGAACGCTGAGGGTTCTTGCAATCGCTCCCTGTTGAAACGAGAAGCTTGCCCTCTATGCGTCAGCATGTCACCTGAGCAGCGCAACGGCTGGCAGGGGCAGTTGAGCTGCCGCCGCCGCATCCAGCAACCAGAGCAGCCGTCCGTTGGGGTTGACGCGCTGGCAGGGTAGGTGGGCCTCGGTGGTCAGCGCCTCTTTCACAATGGGGGCTTTGTTCGCTCCGGTTACCAAGAACACCGCCTGGGCTGCCTGATTGAGGACAGGGTAGGTCAAGGTTAGACGCGGCTCCGACCCTTTCTGCCCCACTGTTACCCAGCGGTGTTGCACCTGTAGGGCGGCGGTGTCGGGAAATAAAGAGGCTGTGTGGCCGTCCTCCCCTACCCCTAGCCAGATCAGGTCGAGGGAAGGGCACTCCGCGCCGAAAAGCCGCCGCAGGGTCGCCTCATAGTCGGCAGCATCGCGAAGGGGATCCCCCGCCTGGGTGGGCATGGGCAACACCTGATCGGCTGGGATCCCGATCCACTTCAGCAGGGTTTCTTGCACCATGCGGTAGTTGCTTTCGGGATGCTCCGGGGGGACGTAGCGCTCATCTCCCCAGAACAGCCAGGTTTGTTGCCAAGGGATCCCTTGGGTTTGGGCCAGGGCAGCATACAACTGCTTGGGGGTGCTTCCCCCCGCCAAGGCCACGGTAAAACGTCCCCGCTCTCGAATGGCAGCGGCTGCCCGGCTTTGCCAAATCTCGATGGCTCGTTGAATGAGGGCGGATCCCTCTGGAAAGATCTCCAACTGGAATCCCTGCATAGACCCCAACCTTGACGCTGACTCCCACCGGGTCAGCCTACCTGCAGCACCACTTTACCGGCAATCCCTCCTAAGCCGCTTGAGGGGGTCGAAGGCTAGGAGGCCACCGCCAACTCTTTGGCTTCGGCCCGAATTTGCTCGTAAAGGGCGCGCAGCTTCAGGCCCACCACCACCTGAATCAGGCCAGAGCCATTGCGGGATCCCGGGTATTCTGGGTGCTTGCGCAACAGTTCTGTCAGCTCGCCGTAGTAGCGGGTGGACAGGTTGCTCAAGTGGTTCTCGATGTAGACGACTTCCTCCAGTTTTTCAAAGGTGCCGTCGATCTCCAAAATCGAAACCGGGTGATCGAAGTAGGTGGAAGGGCCGTAGTGCAGGCGGATGCCCGGATAGGAACAGGTCAGCTTTTTGCCGCAAGGGATCCAATCGATGGTGGAGCCTTCGTCGAAGAGATAAACGGGGTCGAAGTACTTGACCCCTTCCCGCTGGATCAGCCGTACCCGCAACACCTTGTGCTCCGGATCCAGCTCCGGCAGCAACTGGGTGGGCAGAACCTCGATGACGGCATCGGCATACTGCTTCTGCACATCGACATAAGCCTCAAAATCCGGACGGCGAGCCTCGATCGAGCGCAACACATCTTCGTAAGTGTGGCCCCGCTCGGCCATGTCCCGCTTCACCTTCCAGGCAATCTTGATCTCCGGCGCCAAATCCAAGTACACCTTGAAGTCCAGCAGCTCGCGCACCCGCTCGTCGTACATGGGATGCAGCCCTTCCAGGACGATAATGGGGCTGGGATCCACCCGCTCCGGCGGGTCGATGAGGCCGGTCTCGTGGTTGTAAATCGGCTTCATCACGCTTTGGCCATTCTTGAGCGCCTTGGCCTGCTCGTACATCAGGTCGAAGTTGTTGGCGCGGGGATCCAGTGCCGTGATGCCCTTCTCTTTGCGCTGGTAGCGATCCAAGGAGTGATAGTCGTCCAGACAAATGGTGGTGATCAGATCCCGGCCAAACAGATCCCCCAGCCGACGTAAAAACGTGGATTTGCCACAGCCAGAATCTCCGGCGACACCAATCATCACAACACGATCAGGACTGCTTGCCATGGGAACTCCTTGGGGACGGGCAGGGCAAAACTGAGAAAAAGCTGCTAGGAAAGTTACCAACTGTTACGGCTTTGCATGATACCACAACAAAGCCGCTACCTCACCACCCGCTTGCGGGCCAGAGATGTCGGCACCCTAAGGAACAATTTAACAAAAAATGCATATTCTTGGCCGGTGAGCTCGGCTGGGAGCAGTTTTCTGGGGTTGTCGCGCTCGGCATCGGCTCGAAAGGGCTGTCGGCTTCTCTTCTGGCAAGTTCCATTTGGCCAGCCGGGCTGCTATGGTGTTTGCTATCTATTTTCTCTCCAGTGCCAGGAGCAGATCGCAGTTATGGTTGCCAGCGCAGAAAAGCGAGAGGTCGTCGTCAATCTGTATCGTCCCAACGCGCCTCTGATCGGACAATGTGTGGAGACCTACTCCATTGTCGGCGAGGGGGCGCCCGGGCTGACCAAGCACATCGTGCTCAGCTTGCCGGATCCCAACTACCGCTACCTAGAAGGGCAAAGCGTTGGCATTATCCCCCCTGGCGAAGATGCCAAAGGCAAGCCCCACAAGCCCCGCCTCTACTCGATTGCTTCCACCCGCTACGGCGATGATGGCGAGGGGCGCACCGTCTCTTTGAGCGTGAAGCGGGCCGAATACGTGGATAAGGAGACGGGCCAGCCGGGGGTGGGGGTCTGCTCCGGCTTCCTCACCGATCTCAAAGCGGGCGACGAGGTGATGATCACCGGGCCCTCGGGGAAAACCTTCCTGCTGCCCGAAGATGAGAACGCCAATCTGATTTTGATCGCCACCGGCACCGGCATCGCCCCTTTTCGTGCCTTCATCAAACATCTGTTTGAGGAGGATCCCAACTATCAGGGCAAGATCTGGCTGTTTTTTGGGGTACCTACCACTTCCACCTTGCTCTACCACGGGGATCTGGAGGCCTGGAAAGCCCAGTACGGGGATCGCTTCCGCGTCGATTACGCCATCAGCCGCGAACAGCAAACCCCCGACGGCAAAAAGATGTACGTGCAAAACCGCATGGCAGAGTACGGCGCCGAGCTGTGGGAGATGCTGCAAAAGCCCAACACCTACACCTACATCTGCGGCCTCAAGGGGATGGAAGACGGGATCAACAACGTCATGGGGCCCTTGGCCGAACAAGCCGGTCAGGATTGGAGCAAGTTCCAGAAGGAGCTGAAGAAAGCGGACAAGTGGCACGAAGAAACCTATTGATCCCTGCTTGCTGGTTTTTCAGCGTCAACTGGGATCCGCTTCCCCAGCTTGCAAAGCCAAGCTGCCAACGGCCCAAAGCGAAGCAGCTCCCCTCACCCAAGAGCCCTGCTCTGCCGGCGCGACTGGGGGTGGGGAGTGTGCCAAAATGCTTCTATTATTCCCCAGCGTGAGCGCTTTTTCCCCAGGAGCATCAAACCGTGGACGCGCGCTACAACCCCCGGGCCATCGAGAGCAAGTGGCAGGCCCACTGGCGTGAAATGGGGCTGGATCGCACCCCAGAGCTGAAGGACGGGATCCGCAAGTTTTATGCCCTGTCTATGTTCCCCTACCCCAGCGGCAACTTGCACATGGGGCATGTCCGCAATTACACCATCACCGATGTCATTGCCCGCCACAAGCGCATGCAGGGGTACGCGGTGCTGCACCCGATGGGCTGGGATGCCTTTGGTCTGCCGGCGGAGAATGCCGCCATCGACCGGGGGATCCCGCCGGCCAAGTGGACCTACCAGAACATTGCCCAGATGCGGGATCAACTGCAGCGGCTGGGCTTATCTTACGACTGGGAGCGGGAAATTACCACCTGCGCCCCCGACTACTACAAGTGGACGCAGTGGATCTTCCTGCAATTTTTCAAGGCAGGCCTGGCCTACCAAAAGGAAGCGCCGGTGAACTGGGATCCCGTGGATCAGACGGTGCTGGCCAACGAGCAGGTGGATGCGGAGGGCCGTTCCTGGAGATCCGGCGCCCTGGTGGAGAAACGCCTGCTCAAGCAGTGGTTTTTCAAAATCACCGCCTATGCCGACCAACTGCTGGCAGATCTGGAACAGCTCTCCGGCTGGCCGGAGCGGGTGCGCACCATGCAGGAAAACTGGATTGGCCAGTCGGTGGGGGCTAGGGTTGTCTTCAAAACCGAGGCAGGGGACGAGCTGCCGGTGTTCACCACCCGGCCCGATACCCTCTGGGGGGCCACCTTCATGGTGCTGTCGCCGGAGCATCCCCTTGTAGACAAGCTCACCACGCCTGAGCAACAGGCTGCCGTCAAAGCCTACCAGGCCGAGGCCGCCGCCCGCAGCGAGATCGAGCGCAGCGCCGAAGACCGGGAAAAAACGGGCGTCTGGACGGGATCCTACGCCATCAACCCCGTCAACCAAGAGCGGATCCCCATCTGGATTGCCGACTATGTCCTGATGGGCTACGGTACGGGGGCCATCATGGCCGTGCCCGCCCACGACCAGCGGGACTTCGAGTTTGCCCGCAAGTTTGCCCTGCCCATCAAGCAGGTGGTGCAGCCACCAGAGGGTTCTCTGTCCTCGGCGGAAGAACTGCAGGCTGCCTGGACAGGGGAGGGGGTGATGATCAACTCCGGCCCCTTGGACGGGATCCCGGTGGGCAAAGGCCCAGGGCAGAGTGTGGAAAGGGCCATCGCCTGGCTGGAGAGCCAGGGCTTGGGGGAACGGCAGGTGAACTACCGCCTGCGGGATTGGCTCATCTCGCGGCAGCGCTACTGGGGTTGCCCCATTCCCGTGATTCATTGCCCCCATTGCGGGATTGTGCCGGTGCCGGAGGAGGATCTGCCGGTGCTGTTGCCGGAGGATGTGGAGCTGACAGGGCGAGGAGGATCCCCGCTGGCCCACTTGGAGGACTGGGTGAAGGTAAAATGCCCCGCCTGTGGCGCCGATGCCCGCCGCGAGACCGACACCATGGACACCTTCATCTGCTCGTCGTGGTATTTCCTGCGCTTCAGCGATCCCCGCAACGACCGCGAGATCTTCCGCAAAGACCAGGTCAACGCCTGGCTGCCGGTAGATCAATACGTAGGCGGTATCGAGCACGCCATCTTGCACCTGCTCTATTCCCGCTTTTTCACCAAGGTGCTGCGAGATCAAGGGCTGCTGGATTTCGACGAGCCGTTCTTGCGTCTGCTCACCCAGGGGATGGTGCAGGGGCGCACCTACTACAACCCCAACAAGTCCGGCAAGGATCGCTGGATCCCGGCGGCTCTGGTCAAGGATCCCGACAATCCCACGGATCCGGAGACCGGCGAGCCCCTGCAAGTTATCTACGCCACCATGTCCAAGTCCAAAGGCAACGGCGTGGATCCGGAGGAGGTGCTGGCCCACTACGGAGCGGACACAGCCCGCATGTTCATCCTCTTCAAGGCGCCCCCTGAAAAGGACTTGGAGTGGGACGACGCCGATGTGGAGGGGCAATTTCGCTTTCTCAACCGCGTCTGGCGACAGGTGTACGAGTTTGTCGTTCGCGGTAGCGGGACGGAGTCCTTGCGGGGCAGGGCTGCCGAGCTGTTGTCGGCCAAGGTCGAGGCGGGATCCCTGACCAAAGCGGAAAGGGATCTGCGCCGCGCCGTCCACACGGCTATCAAGGCAGTCAGTGAGGATCTGGAGGAATACCAGCTCAACACCGCCATCGCCGAGCTGATGAAGCTCAGCAACGCCCTGGCCGAGGCCGGGATCCCCGATTCGCCGGTCTATGCGGAGGGGATCCGCACCCTGGTGTTGCTCTTGGCCCCCTTTGCCCCCCACATGGCCGAGGAGTTGTGGCAGGCGCTGGGCGGCCCGGGCTCAGTCCATCGTCAATCTTGGCCCAGCTACGACCCGGCGGCTCTGGTGGCCGACACGGTAACCATTGTGATTCAGGTGAACGGCAAATTGCGCGGCTCATTTGAGGCACCGGCGGACGTGACGCCAGAGGAGCAGGAACGGTTGGCCCTTCAGTCTGAGGCGGCGCAAAAGTATCTGGAAGGGGCGGCGCCCAAAAAAGTGGTGGTGGTGCCGAAAAAGCTGGTTAACTTGGTTCTCTAGCTGCGTCTGGCCATCGGGTTTGGGGTCGGCATGGCAGCCCTACCGGCTTTCCGTAACCGAACCCTGTCGTTGTAGCTTTCACAACAGCCTTATCCGGCCTAGGTTGTGTTGATCTGGGTAGTCATTTCCAGCCTCTTGGTTGGGATCCCTTCCCGGCAGGCCAAGGTTCGACCCCGATTAAGCCCACAATGAGGCTATGCTGGACTGAGAACTACACCCATCCCCCTGTTGCCATGCGAGACCTTCTGCGCGACATCCTTCGGGATTGCTCTGGCTTTGTGGAGCTGCGCTACCACAGCAAGGTGTTTCGCAGTGTCACCGCCGAGAAAGGCCGCCTTGAGCGCACTGCGGTTCGCCGCCGTTCCGGCGTGGGGGTGCGGGTGCTAGAGGCCGGCACCTGGGGCTTTGCCGCCACCGGGGATCCCTCGCCGGCTGCCATTCGAGAGGCCATTGCCGAGGCGCAGCGGGCTGCCCGCGCCAGCGCCGACTACCGCAAACACAAGTTGAAGGCTTTGCCCAAGGTGCAGTTGGCCCAAGGGGAGTTCTGCGAGCCCGGTGTGGGAGAGGTGCTCAACAAGCCTCTAGAGGCGAAGATCCAGTTGGTTTTGGAAACGGAAGCCCAAGCCCAGAAGTCTTCCGCTCGGATTGGCTCCGCCAGTTGCACCTACAACGAGATCTACGAGGAAAAAGCCATCGTCACCACCGATGGGGCGGATGTGGCCTTTCGTCTGGTGCGCCCCGAATTGCGGGTACAAGCGGTGGCCGAGGCCGATGGCCAACTGAGCAGCGGCGCCGAGTCCATCGGGGTAACGGGGGGGTGGGATTGCCTTTTTCGGACGGATCCCTTGCAGATGGCGGAAAAGGCCGCTGCTACTGCGGTCGATCTCCTCTCCGCAGGCTACGCCGAGGGTGGATGGGCCACGGTCATTTTGTCTCCTTCCATCGTGGGGCTGCTGGTACACGAGGCCATTGGCCACACCGTCGAGGCGGATTTTGTCTTGGCCGGCTCGGTGGCTGCCGGCAAGCTGGGCCAGCGGGTGGCCAGCGAACTGGTTACTCTCAAGGATTCAGGCCGCTCCGAATTCATGCCGGGGGCAGGGGGGACGCTTCCGGTGGACGACGAAGGCGTTCCCACCCAAACCACCACCATCATCCAAAACGGCATTTTGGTGAGCTACCTGCACAACCGCGAAACGGCTGCCCACTTCGGCGTCGAGCCTACCGGCAACGCCCGCGCCTGGGAATATGCCGATGAGCCCCTCATCCGCATGCGCAACACCTACCTCGAGCCGGGATCCCAGACTTTGGAGGAGATCATCGCCAGCACTCCCGACGGCTACTTCCTGGATGGGGCCAAAAACGGGCAAGCCGACTCCACCGGCGAGTTTATGTTTGGCGTGGAGCGAGCCTACCGCATTCGCAACGGCAAGCTGGCGGAGCTGTTGCGGGGGGTTACCATCACGGGCAATGCCTTTGAGGTGTTGCAATCGGTGGATGCCGTCTCGCAGGATTTCCTCTGGGATCTGGGATCCGGCCATTGCGGCAAGGGCCAGCCGGCCAAGGTGGATGCGGGCGGCCCCTACATCCGCTGCCGGGCTATTGTAGGCGGACAACAGACTGTTTAGCTGCTTCGGCGGGACTCTTCGTTGCCACTCCCACCACTCAAGTCGGGGGATCCTTACGCAGCCCACAGACAGACTCCTAAAGGCGTTGTCAATACGCCCCTACACAGTTCCTTAAGACCAAGCCGCTAAGTTTTGCTTACTTGGCGAAGGCAAATGAAACGTTATTGCCACCTAACGCTGCCACGAACGCGCCGGCGGCGCGGAGCACTATCCCTAACTCCCCTCTCCCTCTG
>Ga0129299_1002402_pt1 | contig 12439 bp, 16 predicted proteins | sample ConPoolayeCmetaG_FD_94477 | JGI IMG/M metagenome (GOLD analysis project Ga0129299, IMG submission 94477) | Hot spring microbial mat communities from California, USA to study Microbial Dark Matter (Phase II) - Cone Pool mat layer C metaG ... | reverse complement strand
TAATAAACCCTTGTAGGATTACCATCGGAATCAATCAACATAACATTTGAAATATGAATTGGTAACTCCTTGCTAATTATTCCACCTTGAGGGTATTGATTATTTGGTCTCATATGCCTTTTTCTAACATTAATCCCCTCAACCAAAACTTTATCCTTTTTCGGATATACTTCCAATACTCTTCCTGTTTTGCCCTTATAATTACCGGCAATCACCATTACTTCATCATTCTTTTTAATTCTCAGCTTTTTCATAACCGCTTCTTCTAATTTTTTCCAATTCTTACAATACTTCTGGAGCCAATGATACAATTTTCATATAATTCTTCTCACGCAACTCTCTTGCTACCGGACCGAAAATTCGAGTTCCTCTCGGCTCACCTTGATTATTTAAAATCACCGCAGCATTATCATCAAACCTTATGCAAGATCCATCCTTACGCTTAATCTCCTTTGCCGTTCTGACAATTACAGCTCTGCAGACTTCACCCTTTTTAACAGCAGAATTCGGTAACGCAGATTTCACTGACACCACTACCAAATCTCCCACGGTCGCATACTTCTTATCATGACCACCCAAAATACGAATAGTCCTTATCTTTTTTGCTCCCGAATTATCCGCAACTGTTAAATTTGTTTCTTCCTGTATCATTTTATCTCACCCAAATATTTGTATCTAATAAAAACTATTTTGCACGTTCAACTATTTCCAATAATTCCCATCTTTTCCTTTTACTCAAAGGTCTGCATTCTCGAATCCTAACTACATCACCAACATTACATTCATTCTTTTCATCGTGAGCCATAAACTTCTTAGATTTCTTATAATATTTCTTATAAATTGGATGAGCGACCTGACGAACAACCTTGATAACTATTGACTTATCAGGCTTATTCGATACTACCACCCCTTGCAAAATTCTTTTACTACTTTGCTTAGGTGTGACCTCTACTTTCAATTCATCGCTCCCCGTTGCAGCAATCTCGTTCTGTACATCTGCTGCCTGTTCAATATTCTCATTCATAACTTCCTTATCCATATTACTGTGCTCTTCTGCGTTCATTAAAAATAGTTTGCATCCTGGCTATATCCTTTTTCAGAGTCCTAAGATAAGCAGTATCATTCAACTGACTTAATGCATGTTGAAATTTTTGCTTCGCCAATGTCTCCTTAGACTCCTGCAACAAACGTTGCAATTCTTCATCATTCAATTCCCTCAAATCTTTTGCTTTTCTTGGCTTCATCTTTATACCAAATCCATACGTTTCACAAATTTTGTCTTAACCGGCAACTTATGAGATGCTAATCTCAAAGCTTCCTTTGCTGCATCCTCCGAAACTCCATCAACCTCAAACATTATTCTACCGGGTTTAACCACAGCAACCCAACCTTCAGGAGTTCCTTTACCTTTTCCCATACGTGTCTCTGCCGCAGTTTTAGTGAATGCTTTATCAGGAAAAATTCTTATCCAAATCCTTCCATCACGTTTCAAATAACGATTTATAGCAATACGTGCAGCTTCTATTTGCCTATTTGTTATCCAAGAAAGCTCCAAACTTTTCAAACCATAAGAACCAAAATGCACTGTATTACCTCTTTGTGCCTTACCACGCATCCTACCTCTTTGTGGCTTTCTCCATTTTACTCTTTTCGGACTAAGCATTTTTTATCTCACTATTTTTAATATAATTTCTTACCTATTACTTCACCTTTACAAATCCAAACTTTAATACCTATGCTACCATATATCGTTTGAGCCGTTGATGTTGCATAATCTATATCAGCCCTCAAAGTATGCAAAGGTATTCTACCTTCCTTATATTGCTCCGTACGTGCCATTTCAGCACCTCCAAGCCTTCCTGATGCCATCACACGTATCCCCATCGCTCCCATCCTCATCGCCGAAGCTATCGCTGACTTCATTGCCCGACGAAACGAAATTCTACCCTCAATTTGCTGAGCAATATTATCTGCTACCAATTGAGCGTCCAATTCAGGTCTCTTTATCTCACTTATTAAAATCTTAACTTCATCTTTACCGGTCAGTTTCTTTATCTCTTCTTCCAACTGAGTAATATCTTTACCAGAACGACCAATAATTACACCAGGTCTCGATGTATTAATCGTAATACGCAATTGCTTTGTAGTTCGATCAATAACAATTCTCGAAATACCAGCCTTCTTTAACCTCACATTAAGATAATTTCTTACACTATAATCCTCAGCAAGCTTTTCAGCCATATTATGTTCATCGAACCAATTCGAATCCCATTGGCGAATAATTCCTAATCTTAAACCTATTGGATTTGTTTTCTGTCCCAAATCTAACTCCTTTATTATTGCTTTGTTGCTACTACTATTGTTAAATGATTTGAACGCTTTCTTATCCTATATGCACGACCCATCGGAGCCGGTTGAATCCTCTTCAACGTAGGAGCCTGGTCAACATATGCTTCCTTTATATAAACATCATCTGGATTAACTGATTTCCCATCTTCCAAATTGGATAAATTAGAAATCGCAGACTTCAAAACATCTTGTGCATAAATAGAAGCTTTCTTCGGTGAAAACCTTAATATACTAAAAGCTTCAGATGCCGATTTACCACGAATCATATCAACTACCAATCTCATTTTACGCGGCGACATTCTTAAATATTTCTTCTGAGCTCTTGCTTCCATTTCTATCTCCATTTATCCTATTTTTTTGCTTCTTTACGATGACCTGCATGCCCTCTAAATAACCTCGTCGGTGCAAATTCCCCTAATTTATGACCAACCATATTTTCAGTTATATACACAGGAATGAACTTATTACCATTATGCACGGCAATTGTATGACCGACAAAATCAGGTGTTATTGTCGAAGCCCTCGACCACGTCTTAATTACCTGCTTCTTTCTACTCTCATTCAAAGCATCAATCTTTCGTTGCAATTTATAATAAACAAATACTCCCTTTTTCAAACTCCTTGACATAAACTCACCCCTTATTTATCTTTCTTTCTTGAACGAACAATATACCTATTAGATAATTTACGTCTCTTCCTCGTCTTCAAGCCCTTTGTGTACTTACCCCAAGGCGTAGACGGATGTTGACGCCCACCACCAGATTTCGATGCTCCTTCGCCACCACCCATTGGATGATCAATCGGATTCATCGCCATACCTCTTGTTTGAGGCTTCTTACCCAACCAAATATTCCTACCTGCTTTACCAAGCATTATATTCAAATGATCTGTGTTACTTACAACACCCAACGTAGCCCTGCAAGTCTTAGGCAACATCCTAATCTCACCAGATGGTAATTTCACCTGAGCATACTTTTCATCAACAGCAACAACCTGTGCATAATTACCAGCACTCCTTACCAATTGGCCACCTTTACCAGGCTTCATTTCAATATTATGTATAAACAATCCGGCTGGTATCTTATACAATGGCAAAGTATTACCATCCTTAAAATCAGCATTCTCACTCGATATTATCTCATCACCAACTTTCAACTTATCGGGAGCCAATATATATCTATACTCACCATCCTGATATTTTACCAATGCAATTCGTGCTGAACGGTTCGGGTCATACTCAATACTTTGAACCACAGCAGGAATATTCTCTTTGTCTCTTTTAAAATCAATTATCCTGTATCTTCTCTTATGACCACCACCCCTGTGCCGCGAAGTAATCCTACCAGTATTATTACGCCCACCTGTCTTCTTCAACGAAACAGTCAAAGGCTTATAAGGTTTTTCGGCAGTAATCTCCTCAAATGTACTAACCGAGTAAAATCTCGTTCCTGGCGTAATTGGCTTTAATAATCTTATTCCCATCTCTATTTGCGTTCATTAATTATTAAAAATATTATTCACTTGCTTCACCAGAGACCAAATCAATAGATTGACCTTCTTTCAAAGTAACATAAGCTTTTTTCTTCGATGCCGTCTTCCCACGCATTATACCTGAACGAGTATAACGCGATTTCTTTTTACCCTTCAAATGAGCAGTTCTTACGCTCACGACATCAACTTCAAACATTTCTTCGATTGCCTTCTTAATCTCAATCTTATTTGCCCGTGGATCTACAACAAAAACATATTGCTTTTGCTCTCCCAGCCTCATAGCTTTCTCTGTTACCAGCGGTCTCTTTATAATATCAATCATCTCTGCTACTCTATTCTAATTACCAAAAGTTTTTTCAATTATTTCAATAGCACTTCTAAACAACAAAATCTTCTTATGATTCAATATATCATAAGTCGAAACTTTATCAGCCGGATAAACAGTTACACCCGGTATATTTCTCGATGAAACATAAATCACATCGTCTGCCTGTGGCAACAAAACCAAAACTTTCTCATTCTCTAAATTCAAATTCTGCAGCACACCTACCATATTTTTAGTCTTGATTTCATCGAAAGAAAAATCCTCAACCACCATCAAATTATTCTCAGAAACCCTTGTCGAAAAAGCAGATTTTCGCGCTAACCTTTTTAAACCCTTCGTCAATTTAAAATTATAATCCCTTGGTTTTGGTCCGTGAATCGTTCCGCCTCCAACCCATAATGGAGAACGTATTGAACCAGCTCTTGCAGTCCCTCTACCTTTTTGACGCCAAGGCTTTTTACCGCCACCCGACACTTCTGCTCTTGTCTTGGTCTTAGCTGTTCCTTGCCTTTGATTAGTCAAATAACCAACAACTGCTAAATGCATAGCATGCTCATTTGGCTCAACTTCAAAAATATGAGCCGGCAATTCCACCTGACCTATTACACTACCATCCTTTGAATATAAATCTACCTGCATCTTCCGCCTATTGCTTAATTATCTCTAATAATGAATTTTTAGGACCGGGTACACTACCCTTTACCAATATCAAATTATGTTCAGGTAACACTTCAACCACCTCTAAATTCCTAACCGTTGCTCTTTTACCACCCATCCTGCCAGCCATTCTCAAACCCTTTATAATTCTTGAAGGATACGAAGATTGACCCACTGAGCCAGGATGCCTCTGTCTATCAGATTGACCATGAGTAGTCATTCCAACACCACCAAAATGATGACGTTTTACAACACCCTGAAACCCACGACCTATACTCGTTCCGCTTATCCTCAATTTATCACCTGTACTAAATTGCTCGACAGTTAAATTATCCCCAACTCTGACTTCCCTTTCCAAATCACGAAATTCCTTCAAATACTTAGTTGGATTTATACCCGCCTTCTTAAAATGACCCAACAAAGGTTTCTTAACCTTTTTCGGCTTCATTTCGAGAAAACCAAGCTGTATCGACGAATAACCATCAGTCTCAACAGTCTTTACCTGAACCACTGGACATGGACCTGCTTCAATCACAGTACAAGGTATTTGCTCGCCTTTATTATTATAAACACTTGTCATCCCTAATTTTCTACCTAATATCGCAGCCTTCATTTCAACACCTAAATTAATTTAGACTTTTACTTCAACATCAACCCCAGCGGGCAATTCCAATTTCATCAACGCATCAATAGTCTTTTGTGTCGAGCTTAAAATATCTATCAACCTCTTATGAACACGAGCCTCAAACTGTTCTCTTGACTTCTTGTCAACGTGCGGCGAGCGATTTACAGTATAAATAGACCTTCGAGTTGGCAATGGTATCGGACCCGAAACCACTGCTCCTGTCTGTTTAACTGTACGAACTATTCGCTCACTTGACTTATCTATCAAGTTATGATCATACGATTTCAACTTTATCCTGATTTTCTGTGTTGCCACTTCAAACTCCTATTTCTCCTCAATAAAATAAGATTATTTACTCAATAATCTTTGTTACAACACCAGCACCAACTGTTCTACCACCTTCACGAATAGCAAATCTCAAACCTTCTTCCATTGCAACTGGAGTTATCAACTCGATTTCCATATTATCAATATTATCACCAGGCATAACCATTTCAATCCCTGCCGGTAAATTCAATACACCCGTAACATCAGTAGTTCTAAAATAAAATTGAGGTCTATAACCACTGAAAAATGGTGTATGACGCCCACCTTCTTCTTTTTTCAACACATAAACCTGAGCATTAAATTTAAAATGAGGTGTGATAGAACCTGGTTTGGCTATAACCATTCCTCTTTCAACTTCATTCTTATCTATACCACGTAACAACAAACCTACATTATCACCAGCCACACCTTCATCCAATAACTTACGGAACATCTCAACGCCCGTACATACAGTCTTCTTCTGCATTCCAAAACCAACGATTTCTACTTCCTCGTTAACCTTAATTTTACCACGCTCTATCCTACCAGTAGCAACGGTACCACGACCTGTTATTGAGAAAATATCCTCAACTGGCATCAAAAATGGTTTATCTACATCTCTCTGTGGTGTTGGTATATAATTATCGACTGCATCCATCAATTCATAAATACATTTAAATCTTGGATCATCAGCTTTTGTATTAGGATCTGATCCTGCCTCTAATGCCTGCAAAGCTGATCCTTTAATGATTGGTATTTCATCACCAGGGAAATCATATTTATCTAACAATTCCCTTAATTCCATCTCAATCAAATCTAACAATTCTGGATCTGCAATATCTACTTTATTCATAAAAACAACGATATACGGAACGTTTACCTGATGAGCCAATAAAATATGCTCCCTTGTTTGAGGCATTGGACCGTCGTCAGCTGCACAAACTAATATCGCACCATCCATTTGAGCTGCACCAGTTATCATATTCTTAATATAATCTGCGTGTCCCGGACAATCAACATGGGCATAATGACGTTTTTCAGTCTCGTACTCAACGTGAGCTGTTGCAATCGTTATACCACGTGCCCTTTCCTCAGGTGCATTATCAATAGAATCAAATGTACGAACCTCTTTTACAATTCCTTTCTTAGCCAAAGCCATTGTAATAGCTGCTGTCAAAGTAGTTTTACCATGGTCAACATGACCAATAGTTCCAATATTTACGTGCGGCTTCGAACGATCGAATTTCTCTTTAGCCATTGTAAACTCCTTTTGTTAATTAAATAAAATATTTCTAATTATTCTATTTTTCAAAATCAATCTATACTAAAAATCATTTCTTATTAATACAGGTTCATAATGCGAAAACTTCATTGTAAAAACTGCCCTACCCTGACTCATTGAACGCAAATGCGTTACATAACCAAACATCTCAGCCAACGGTGCAACCCCTTTTACAACCTGCATTATTCCCTGTTGTTCAATTCCTTCAACTTTTCCCTTACGAGAATTAAAATCAGCGATTATATCGCCTACATATTCCTCAGGCGAAACAATCTCAACTTCAAAATAAGGCTCCAACATCAAAGGTTCAGCTTTAAATAAACCTTCTTTTATCGCCTTGTTTGTCGCATAAATAAAAGCCAAATCTAATGTTGACTCCTCATCAAAATCAACATCAAATACTTCAACTTTTACATCCACAACCTCATAACCCTTAGGACCAAACTTCAAAGATTCCTTTGCGCTCTTCTCTATCGCCTGCAATCTTTCTTTGACAAGTTTAGATTTAATTTTTTCCAGATCGACAATATTACCTTCACCGCGTTTCAATGGAATTAGCTTCAAACCAACCTTAGCATACTGCTTCTTATCACCTATTTGCTTATCGAAAACACCTACAACCTCAGTCTCACAGCTAATTGTTTCTCGATATGAAACCTGCGGCCTGCCAACTTTTGTTTCCAGGTTAAACTCTCTCCTTAGCCTGTCGACTATAATCTCTAAATGTAACTCACCTACCCCGCTAATAATTATCTCATCGCTTTCCTCATCTATCCTGAACCTGAAACTCGGGTCCTCGTCAGCAAATTTCTCTAACGATGAAATAAGCTTCTTCCTATCAGCTAAAGTTTTCGCCTCTATCTTTTGATTTATAACTGGTTCTGTAAATTCTATTCTTTCATACAAAATTGGGTGTTTTTGATCACACAAAGTGTCCCCTGTCCTTGTGAATCGCAATCCGGGGATAGCGCATATATCTCCAGATGTAATGTCAGTTATCTCCTGACGTTTATTGGAAAACATCTTAAAAATCTTATTGATTTTTTCACGTTTTCCAACCGATGCATTTAGAACAGTATCACCAGTCTTAATCACTCCAGAATAAATCCTTACAAAAGTAAGGCGACCGACAAATGGATCGGTTAACACTTTAAAGGCTAAAGCTGATAAAGGTTCATCGTCCTTAGGTGCTCGATGTAACTTCTTCGTTCCATCCTCAACATCATAACCTGGAAAATATTTAATCTCCTCCGGTGATGGCAAATATTCAATTATCGCATCCATCAAAGGTTGAACACCAATATTTTTCAATGATGTCCCGCACAATACAGGATGCAACTTCAAGCTTAAAACACCTTTTCTTAGCCCTAAGCGTATTTCGTCTTCTTCAATCTGCTCACCTTCAAGGTATTTGGTCAACAAATCATCATCAAATTCAACCGCAGCCTCTACCATTTTCTTTCTATATTCCTCTGCCTCTGTTTTAAACTCTTCGGGAATTTCTTCTTCTTTAAATTCAGCTCCATATTTCTCCGTATCAAAATAAAGAGCTTTCATCTTAACCAAATCAATTATCCCCTTTAACTTATCTTCAGTCCCAATCGGTATCATCACTGCCACTGGATTTGCGTTTAGCTTGTCTTTCATCATTTCAAGAACTCTGTAATAATTAGCTCCAAGCCTATCAAGTTTATTGACATATGCTATTCTCGGCACAGAATACAAATCTGCCTGATGCCAAACTGTCTCCGACTGAGGCTCAACGCCTCCCACTGCACAAAACAATGCAATGGCACCATCTAAAACCCTCAATGACCTCTGAACCTCGGCAGTAAAATCAACATGCCCGGGAGTATCAATTATATTAATCTGATAGTCCTTCCAATAGCATGTTGTTGCAGCAGACATAATCGTTATGCCTCGTTCCTTCTCCTGCTCCATATAATCCATAAAAGCAGTGCCTTCGTCTACCTCACCTAAGCGATGCAGATAACCGGCATAAAACAACATCCTCTCAGTTGTAGTTGTTTTACCGGCGTCAATATGAGCCATAATCCCTACATTTCTAATTTTGGATTTGGCTTTTGACTGTGACATATTCTAATTCAAACCAACTAAATTGACAAAGAACAAACCCAATTTATTACCACCTAAAATGTGCAAAAGCTTTATTAGCCTCTGCCATTTTATGTGTATCTTCTCTCTTTTTAACAGATGCACCCTCATTATTAAAAGCCGCCAACAATTCAGCAGCTAATTTCTGAGCCATTGTTTTATCACGCCTTGCCTTTGCATATTGTTTAATCCATCTCAATGCCAATGCAATTCGTCTATCTTCCCTCACTTCTACTGGAACTTGATAAGTAGCACCACCTACCCTTCTCGATCTAACTTCAGTTACAGGAGCAACATTTGAAATCGCCTTACGAAATATCTCAAGTGGCTCTTTCTTTGACTTTGAAGATATTATATCAAAAGCATCATAAACAATTTTCATCGCCACATTCTTCTTACCCTTTAGCATAATATTATTTATTAAACGCGTCACCAAAATATCCTTATATTTCGGATCTGGCTCTAAACGTCTCTTTTCTGCTCTTCTTTTCCTCATTTCAATTCAAACATTTATGACTCAAAATCTATTTAGCTGCCTTCTTAGGCTTCTTTGTTCCATACTTAGACCTACCCTGATGCCTACCTTCAACACCTTGTGAATCAGCAGTACCTCTGATAATATGATACCTAACTCCTGGCAAATCCTTTACTCTTCCACCACGAATAAATACAATAGAGTGCTCTTGGAGATTATGCCCTTCTCCTGGTATGTACGATGTTACCTCTATCCCATTTGTCAATCTTACACGTGCGACCTTCCTCAAAGCCGAATTAGGCTTCTTCGGAGTTGTCGTATAAACCCTCGTACAAACACCTCGTCTCTGCGGACAACCATCCAAAGCTGCTGATTTACTCTTTACCCTTACCTTCTTCCTTGGCCTCCTGACCAACTGATTAATTGTCGGCATCAAAATCTCCAAAAATAAATATTATAAAATTTATCTACACATTAGAGCTTACAAAACTAACAATAAATTTTTTAAATACCAAAAAAAACTAAAAAATTTCTATTTTTTTCATAATTGAGATTCATCTGAAACTGTTGAAATGTCATATTCATTCAAAACTGATGAAGACGATGCTTTATCCATCTCAGGATGGAATCGACCAAATATATTACCTACCTGGCTGATTACCTTCATCCTCTGATATTTCCTTAAACCAGTACCCGCAGGTATCAACTGACCTAAAATAATATTTTCTTTCAATCCCAATAAATTATCAACCTTACTTGCTATCGATGCATCCGAAAGAACCCTCGTTGTTTCTTGAAACGAAGCAGCCGATAGCCAACTCTCAGTCGTCAACGATGCTTGTGTTATACCAAGTAAAATAGGCTCAGCTATCGCAGGCTCAGCAGGTCTAAATTCCATCTGCCTCAAACCACGCTTCTTCAAAGTCAAATTCTCCTCACGTGCCTTACGACGAAGCATTATCTCACCTTTAGAAAATACACTATCACCAGGATCTGTAATTACTACCATCTTCTTTAGCTCTTCGTTCTCATCATAAAATCTCAATTTATCTACGTTCTCATTCTCAAGAAACGACGAATCACCCGAATCAACAACCTTAACCTTCTGCAACATCTGGCGAACAATTACCTCAATATGCTTATCATTAATCTTAACACCCTGCATACGATATACTTCCTGTATCTCATTAACCAGATACTCCTGAACAGCATTAGGACCTTTAATCCTTAAAATATCGTGTGGATTTATAGATCCCTCTGTAAGCCGATCACCTGCTTTAACAAAATCCTCCTCTTGAACTAAAATATATCTCCCAGGTGGAACCAAGTACTCCATTGTAGTCTTTTCATCAAGAGATTTTACAATTATCACCTTCTGATTTCTCTTAGGCTTACCAAATGAAATTATCCCATCAATCTCAGAAATTAAAGCTGGATTCTGAGGTGCCCGAGCCTCAAACAACTCAGTCACTCTTGGCAAACCACCTGTAATATCTCGCATTCGACCTAAATCCCTTGGAATCTTAACCAACGGCGTACCCACTGTTATCCATTCATTATCCTCTACTCTAATTTGAGCCTTCGTAGGAATACTATACTGTTTCAAAAGATTGCCCTTCTCATCAACAATCTCAATTGTTGGAGATTTCGTCCTATCCTTAGAATCCATCACAACCTTAGTAATATGACCGGTTTGCTCATCGTTAACCTCACGATAAGTAACGTTATAAATCAAGTCCTTAAATCTTACGTAACCCGTTGCCTCACTTATAATCGTAGAATTATATGGATCCCACTCATAAATCATATCATTCTTCTTAACAATATCCCCTTCTTTAACCTTTAATACTGCTCCATAAATCGCATCGTAATGTGTCAAGATTCTATTACTATCAGGATCAACAATGTTTATAACTCCATTTCTACTTACAACAATACTAACCTCCTCATCTTCCTCTTCATAAGTAACCAAACGAATATTCTCAAATTCTACCCTACCTGAAAACTTTGATAAAACAGACGACTGTGCCGCTATCAACGCAGCTGTACCACCAGTATGGAATGTCCTCAATGTCAACTGGGTACCAGGCTCGCCTATCGACTGAGATGCTATTGTCCCTACTGCCTCACCAACATCTACTATCTTACCAGTTGCAAGATTCCGACCATAACACTTCGCACAAACTCCATGCCTTGACTCACAAGTTAGCACTGATCTAATTGTAACTGACTCAATCGAAGTTGCCTCAATCTTCTTTGCTATTTCCTCATCTATTACTTCACCAGCTCTAACCAACAATTCATCAGTCAAAGGATCGATAACATCCAACAATGAAACCCTACCAAGAATTCTTTCAGACAAAGGCTCTTTAATCTCCTCACCATCCTTCAATGCCGTCATATCTACACCACGAATTGTCCCGCAGTCTTGTTCACTGATTACTACATCCTGAGCAACATCGTGCAACCTTCTTGTCAAATAACCTGCATCAGCCGTCTTCAAAGCTGTATCTGCTAAACCTTTCCTTGCTCCGTGAGTTGATATAAAATACTCCAAAATTGAAAGACCTTCCTTAAAGTTCGCAACAATAGGATTCTCAATCAACTCACCAGTTGATCCACTCAATGACTTCTTAGGTTTAGCCATCAAACCACGCATTCCAGCTAATTGCCTAATCTGCTCTTTTGAACCCCTGGCCTGAGAATCTAACATCATCCAAAACGGATTAAATCCCTCCTTAGCCTTTTGTAACTCTGTATAAAGCTTATCAGCAACTTTATTTGTTGCGTATGACCAAGTATCTATAATCTTAT
>Ga0129299_1002401_pt1 | contig 12441 bp, 10 predicted proteins | sample ConPoolayeCmetaG_FD_94477 | JGI IMG/M metagenome (GOLD analysis project Ga0129299, IMG submission 94477) | Hot spring microbial mat communities from California, USA to study Microbial Dark Matter (Phase II) - Cone Pool mat layer C metaG ... | reverse complement strand
CTCGCCACGGCGACCGGCGCCCGGCACATCGCCTATGTCGAGCCTTCCGCCGCGGGTCATTCGGCGAGGCGACCCGGCGGCCGCCTTTACACCCGCGGTCTGGTCTGCGTGGGGGCCGCCGGCTCGTGGCCGTTCGAGGCGGCGGGGCAGCGGTGCGGGCCGGGCGACGTGGTCATCACCGGGGAGATTCGCCACCACGACGCCCTTCGCTATCAGCGGCTGGGCGTGGCGGCGGTCGCTCTGGGACACTGGGCCAGCGAGCGGCCCTCGTTACCGCCGCTGGCCGACCGCCTGAGGCGGATGCTGCCCGGCGTTTCGGTCAGAGTAAGCCAGGCCGACGCCGACCCCTTCCGCCCGATGAGCCGGACCTGACCCGAGGAGGAGACCTCATCCATGCCCATCGCTCACGAGTGTAATTCGGTGTGCCGCTTTTGGGCGGGCACGATTCTGGCTTTGGCCTTGTGGAACGCTTCGGCCTGCGATCCGGCCGGACCGCCACCCGATTCGGTGCGTGATCGGCTGGCCCAAGGCGAACCGGCCAGCCAGCCTCTCCCTCGCGGTTCATCCGAAGGCAACGTCGGGGCTTTTTCGCGCTCGGCGAAGGAACCCGGCGCAGAGCCGGCGGTGGCCGCGGTGAATAGCCGCCCCATCGAACGCCGGGAGTTCGTGCGGCTGTTGATCGAATCGCGGGGACTGGCCCTCCTGCAACAGATGGTGCTCCGCGACGCGGCCCGTCAGGAGGTGGAACGGCGGGGGCTGACCGTCGGCCCCGCCGAGATCGACCGCGAATACGATCTGACGCTCCAGGCCGACCGCTACAACGGGCATGACCTCGAAGCATTGACGCCCGCCCGCCGGGAGCAGCTCATCAGGGAGTGGACGCAGACCCGAGGCATCTCCCGCGCCGAGCTGGCCATCGCCATGGAGCGACAGGCGTGTCTGCGGGTCCTCGCCGAGCCGGAGGTGCGAATTGACGAGGCCATGCTGCGCAAGGAATACGCCCGCGTGCATGGCGAGCGGGTGGAAGTGCGTCACATCCAGTTGGCCGCGTTGCGGGTGTGGGACCAGGTGCGACAGCGTCTGGCCCAGGGCGATCGCTTCGAGGATCTGGTGGCCGACTACAGCCAAAACGGTTTGTCGAGAGAGCGCCGCGGGCTCTTGCCGGTCTTTTCGCGGGATGACACCACGGTGCCGGCGGTGTTCATCGAGGCGGCCTTTCGGCTGGAAGTGGGACAGGTGAGCAACCCCCTCGAGGCCGAAGGCTCCTATCACGTGCTCAAGCTGGAGCGGCGGATCCCGGCGGACGAGATCTCCTTCGATGAGGCCAGGGCGACATTGCAACGAAACCTGCACGCTCGGCTCCTGGGGTTGGCGATGGAACAGATTGGCCAGCGGCTGCTGCTGGCGGCCCGCTTGAAGATCGAGGACCCATCGCTCCGGCGGGAGTACGAGCGGGAACGGGCCGCGGGGCGAATCGTCGGGCCTGGGCTGGAACGGTGACCTCGCCGACGACCGGGCACGGGGTCGGATGTCAGCCCGTGGCAGAGGCAGCCGCGGACCTCGCCGGCGGTTTGACGCCCCCCGCGACGGGACTATAATTGCCCCGCCGTGGCGGGTATGGGGTCGATCGCCCCGGCGGACCCAGGAGAGCATCGCATGTCGTCACCCAAGCGGCTGACTACCGGGTTGTTGACGCTGTGCCTGGGGGCCTGCGGCCTGCTGGGGGCCGGCTGCCCGCGAGGCGAACTGGGGGAGACCGCCGACGGCCCGACGCGGGATCAGCTCCTGGCCTTCTACAGCCCGCGGAGCCTGAAGATCCTGCCCTTCACCAAGCCGCGGAGCTTCGACGACGACGCGATTCCGGACGGCGTCAACGTTTCGTTGCGGCTGCTGGACGCGGCGGGCGATCCGGTCAAAGCCTACGGCACGTTCCTGTTCGAGTTGTATGAGCATCGGCCGGCATCGGGGACGGGTCGCGGAGACCTGCTGCTGACCTGGTCGCGGCCGGTGGTGAATCTCGACCACCAGCGGCAATTCTGGGAGAAAGTCACGGCCACTTACGAGTTTCAACTCGGGTGGGAAGGTCAGCCGTTGCCGCCGCAGCGGAAGTATGTGCTGGCGGTGAGTTTCCAGGCCCCCGGCGGCGAGCGGCTGTTCGACGAGTACACGTTCGAGTTCAGGGTGCAACGCACGGAGATACTGGAAGCGCTGACCGAGCCGCCGGCGGGTTCGTAGCGGAGCGGTGCAGCATGAGGCGGTGCGGCGCCGCGCACGCCGCGGCACGCCGCCCAGGGAGTCCTGATCATGTGGCATAGAGTCGGTCTGGCGGCGTTTCTGGGGGCGGGTCTTCTGCTGATCGTGGGTTGCTCCAAGGTGACCCGCGAAAACTACGACCTGATCATGGTGGGCAAGTCCACGCAGCTCGAGGTGGAATACACCCTGGGCAAGACCTACACGGCCCGCGGCAACGACCAGTGGGAATACGACGAGGAGGATCGGCACCTCGTAGTCAACATCTACTTCGGCCCCGATGGCAAGGTCTCCAAGAAAGAGTGGATCGACGCGAAGACCGGGGAGTGGCACTCCGACCCGGCTGATCCCAAGCTGGGCGAGAAGTTCTCCGAGGAGACCAACACCACGACCATCCACCGCGATTGAGAGCCGACGGCGAGGAATCGGCACGATGCGGCCGCCGCGAATCGGTCCCTTCCGCGACCGGGGAAATCCGCTCAGCGGCGGTGCCGGGACCGAACCTCGCTCTCCACCTGCCGTTCGGTCAAGCCGGTCGCCGACGCTTGCCGCAGGCCGCTGCGGCGTTGGTACCAGGCCCGCTGCGGCGGCCGCTGACCCACCGCGTGCCGCATTTCGTTTCGGGCTGAATCCGAGTCCTGGTTGGCGAAGGTTGCCTCCGGACCGGTCCCGAGGCAAACTATCCATTGGTATCAGGGCAGAGCGAACCTCAGGACCGCATGGACCTTAGCGAAGTACAAAAACTGATCGAAACGATGTACTCGGCCAAGGACCGCAAGCGGGGAGCGGCGGGCACGTTTCTCTGGCTGATGGAGGAGGTCGGCGAGCTGGCCGCCGCCATCGGCGAAGGGACCCAGGCCGAACGGGAGGGCGAGTTCGCCGATGTCCTGGCCTGGCTGGCCACGCTGGCCAATGTGACGGGTGTCGACCTGAACAAGGCCATGGCCAAGTACGCTCAAGGCTGTCCCGGTTGCGGTCAGATGGTTTGCCGCTGCAACGAGAAGCCTTGACCGCCGGGGGGAGTCTCCTGCCGCGACGAACCGGGCACGTGAGCGGCGTCGATTCGAGGGTGCGGCCGAGGCCGCCTGCCCGGCGGGGATGTCGCCCATGAGACGAATTCGCCTCATCCTCGCCGCGATGCTCGCGATGGCGAGCGGGGCGACGGTGTACGCCGAGGTCGTCGGGCAGGTCAAGCGGGTGGGGCTGTTCGCCATCCCGCCGTGTCTGGTGCGGAGCGGGACCTGGACCCTGGCCGAGGTTGAACTGCGTTGGAACGGGGCGAAGCCCTTCGAGGGACGGCTTTGCCTGGACCAGCTCGACCGCGACGGCGACGTGGTCACGGCCGAGGAGCCGGTGGCCCTCGAACCCAACGCCGAATCAAGGGCGTTTCAAATCTACTTCACTCCCTACGACCTGAGTCGGGAATCCCGGATCCGGATCCGGCTGTACGACGCCGAAGGGCGATTGGTCAAGGTCGTCGGGCCTGACGGGAAGGCGTCCTCCGATCTGGAGTTTTCCCAGCCGCTCTCGGAGTTGCCCGGCGAAGAGTTGCTGGTGCTCTGCCTCTCGCCGACCGGGGTGCCGCGGCAGGCCCGCTGGTTGGACAGCGAGCTGCTCGGCAAGACGCAGCATACCAACACGCGGAAGGTCATGGGCCTGCCGCCGCGGGATCTGCCCCGCCGCTGGCATGGTCTGGCTTCAGTGGACGCCATCCTGTGGGACAATGCCGACCCGTCGGAACTGTCGGACCAGCAGATCGACGCCCTGATCGGCTGGGTGCAGGCCGGCGGACGCCTGTTGATCACCGCCGGAAGCAACTGGTCGGCCCTGTCGGCCAGCCGTCTGGCCGAGATCCTCCCGGCCAGGCTGACCGAGCCTCGCGAGGCGAATGAGCTTCAGGAGTTCACGCAGATCGTTCGCCAGGAGGAGTATGAGCGGGAGCTGGATCGCCACTACGCGCTGCACCCGGTCTGGCGATGCGGGTTGTCACCGCTGCCGGCCGCATTGAGCATCCCCGCCGACTGCGAGACACCGCCGGAGATCGCCTATCGCCGGTGGCTGGGCCGGGGAATGGTTACGCTGGTGGCCGCTCCCCTCCAGCAGTTGTTGCCGGCGCCGTCGCGGCTGTCAAGGTTTGAGCGGCAAGGCGGGGCGGTCTCCGAAGAAGGGGAATCTCCCGCCTCCGACCGCTTCGTGCAGGCCTGCGAGACCGTCATCGCCCAGAACTTCCTTCGCCTGCCGCCGATCGGCGGAAACCCGCAGCGGGGCTGGCTGATGGGCGGGTGGGAACCGCGGAACCTGTTCAACGACGTCCGCCGTTCCATCGGCTTTGAATCGCTCTCGGCGGCCTTTCTGATCTCGGCCATCCTGTTCGCCATCGCCTACACCTTCCTGGCCACACTGGGAACCTACTGGTTCCTGGACCGCCGTCGATGGAAGCACCACGCGTGGACCGCGTTCGCCGCCGTCAGCGTGGCCGGCAGCCTGCTGGGGGTCGGCATGGTCTGGACCCTTCGCGGCCTGTCGACCCGCGTCTGGCAGACCGCGACCATTGACGGCCAGAGCGGTCTGGCGTACGCCGAGGGAACCTGCCTCATCGGCATTCGCACACCCGACCATACGCGGCTGAACCTGCGCCTGCCGGCCGGCGATCCGAGCCACAGCGACGGTCGGGCAGGTCTGCCGATCTGGCCGATGCCGGAAACATCTCGACTGGAGGTGGGCGATTCCCGCTACGTCTCCCCGGAGAGCTACCGATCGAGCCGAAGCGGCGACGAATTGCGGCAGGTGCCGGTCCGTGCGACCTTGAAGGAATTCCAGGCGCACTGGCATGGCCTGCTCGCGGGCACGCTGGAGGCGAAGCTGGTCGCCCTGCGGGTGCCCGACGACCCCGCGATCCGCTATGAATTTGGTCCGGGAAGCTACATTCGCAACCATCTGGGGGTCAACCTGCACGACTGTTACATTTTTGAGACTTTGGATGAGGTGGCGACCTCCGCGGCGCGGGTAGGCTGCTTCCGGCTTGGCGAACTGCCGGCCTCCGGCCCCGGTTCGGAACTGGATGGAGCAGCCATCGCCCGCCGGCTGTTCTACGAGAGCAGTCCCACCGGCGGCGGCGCCCGGCGGATCACCAAATGGCCGTGGCTGGAAGATCATATCCGCGTGTGGATCAACGAGTTGCCGGGGGCCGGCTGGATGGGCGACGACCAGGCCGTCCGGACGCAACGGCTGACGGCCGACCAGGAGTACCGCCCGCTGTTGCTGCTCTCGGTGTACAATCTGATCGCCCACGACCGGCTGGAGAACCGCTGGGTGCGGCGGTCTCACGGGCGGACCCTGGATGTCAGCCATTGGCTGACCAGCCGCTCGGCGGTGCTGATCGGATGGACCGATGAGCCGCCGCCAGTCACCGTGGAGGTCGATGGCGAGCTGATTCAGCCGAGCAAAGCCCGAACGATCTACCGGTTCGTGATTCCGGTGGAGCGGCCCCGGCGAAGATAGCGTCGAGCCGGGCGAAATGCCGCCCGTTTCGGTCCGTTTCATAGTCTGGCGAGCAGGCGACGTGATCATCCAGACCATCAACCTGACGAAGCGGTACGGGAAGCTGGTGGCCCTGAGCGGCCTGCATCTCAACCTGGAAGAAGGGGAATGCTTCGGCTACATCGGTCCCAATGGCGCCGGCAAGACCACGACCATTCGTATTCTCTCCACCCTGCTTCAGCCCACCTGGGGCGAGGCGAAGGTCTGCGGATACACGGTCGGTTACGAGTCGCGCTTGATCCGCCCTCTGATCGGCTACGTGCCGGACTTCTTCGGGGCCTATGAGGACATGCTGGTCCAGGAGTACCTGGAGTTCTTCGCCGCCGCTTACGGCATCCACGGCGACCGCCGGCGGCGCGTGGTCGGCGATGTGCTGGAGCTGACCGACCTGGCCTACAAGCGGGATGATTACGTCGACTCGCTCTCCCGCGGGATGAAACAGCGGCTCAGCGTGGCCCGGGTGCTGCTGCACGATCCGAAGGTGCTCTTTCTCGACGAGCCGGCCAGCGGCCTGGACCCGCGGGCCCGCATCGAGATGCGGGAGCTGCTCAAGGAGCTGCACCGGATGGGCAAGACCATCGTCATCAGTTCCCACATCCTGCACGAGCTGGCCGAACTGTGCACGACCATCGGCATCCTCGAGCGGGGCGAGCTGCTCTTCCACGGCACGATCGACGAGATCATCCGCCGCACCCGCTCCGGCACCGTGGTGGAGGTCAAGGTTCCGCAGCGGGCCGAGCAGGCCGTCGCCGTGCTCGGCGCGCTGGAGCCCGTCTCGAAGGTGGAAGCGGAAAACGGCCGGCTGCGGGTTTCGCTGAAGCGGGACACGCACGATTTCTCCTTCCTGGCCCAGGCCTTGCTGGCCGCCGGCCTGCCGATCCAGGAGATCCGCGAGGAACAAGTCAATCTCGAAACCGCTTTCATGCGGTTAACCAAGGGGCTGGTGCAATGAACCTTCTGTCGTATCCGCATGCCGAGGACGGGGCGGGCCGCCTGGCCGTCCGCCTGACGCGATGGTGTGGCTGGGGATGGCTCGCCGTGCTGTGCGCCGCCGTCTCCGTTTCGGGCCAGGAGCCGGAGCCGGCGGAGGAGCTTCCTTCGCCGCCGGTCGCCCCCAAGCAGGTCGAGATGAAGCCGACCGAGCTGGGCGTCCGCTTCACTCCGCGAATGGCCCGGGTGATGGGCCAGAAGATCGCCACCAGCATGAAAGGCCGGTATGAGCTGTCCGACCAGCAGGTGGAGGAGGTGCAGCAGATCCTGGCCTCGCAATTCGTGGATTTCGCGCAGAAGAACGCCCAGACCGGCCGCGACATGATCGAGATGATGATCGAAACCATGATCGAGAACGATGGTACGTTCCCCCGGGAGCAGGCCCAGGAATTCGCGCGGATCGCCAAGCCCTTCGTGCCGGCGTTTCGGGAGTTCTTCACCGAAACCTCGGCCCTGATCGGCCAGAAGATGACCATGAAACAGCGGCTGAAGTTCACCGGCGATCTGACCGCCGCCAGCGCCGGCCTCACCATGTTCGAGAACCGCATGAAGCGCTGGGAGGAAGGCAAGGTGGGCCGATACGCCAACCCGTTCTTCGATTTCGACGACGAGGAGGCGGCCACGTCCCAGCCCGACGAGCCCGAGAATCCCAACGAGCCGCCGGAGCATCGGCAGGCCCGCAGAAACGTGGAACGCTGGATCGAATGGCAGATCGACATCGACCGGCAATGGGAAGGATACGTCGAACGAGCCGCGGAGTTCTACGGCTTCAACGAGTCCCAGCGCAACTCCGCCCGGGCGATTCTCGACGACTGCCGGCAACGTGCCCAGCGCATCAAGACTCCGGAGTGGAGGGCCGCCCTGATCGAAAACCGCATCACTCAACAACTGAGCTGGAACCTCGGGGCCGAAACCAGCCAGGGGCCGTTCATGTACAAGGTCGAAACGGAATGGGAGCGACTGCGAAAGCCGCTGCTGGACATCGAGCGCGAACTGAAACGCCGGCTGGAGGAATTGCCGACTTCCGAGCAGCGGGCCGCCGCACGCGAGTCCGTCCGCAAGGCCCTGAGCGAGCGCGGCGTCAAAAAACTGCCGTTCTGACCATGCCCTCCGTCGCCCGAGATCTCGGCGCCTGGCTCTGGCGGCTCCTGCCCGCCAATCCCATCCTGCTCCGCGTGGTGTATTCCGGCGGGCGGCGGACCCGCCATTTGTGGATTCGGGTCGCCTACCTGTCCATCCTGGCGGCGGCCACGATCATCGGGGTCATCGCCGCCCACCAGAACGCCGGCGGCGCCTCGCTCGCCGATCTGGCCAAGCGGGCCACCCAGGTCTTCGAGCAGGTCTCCATGATCCAGCTCGTCCTCGTCTGCATTCTGGCCCCGATCTTCACCGCCGGCGCCATCACCCAGGAGAAGGATTCCCAGACCTTCAACATCCTGCTCACCACGCCGCTGAGCAACGCGCAGATCGTCCTTGGCTCGCTGCTGAGTCGGCTGTTTTTCGTGGCCGTCCTGCTCGTGGCGGGCATCCCGCTATTCTGTATCATGATGGTGTACGGCGGGGTCACGGGCGACAAGATCGCCCTGTCCATCGCCTTGGCCGGCTGCACGGCGCTGCTCACCGGCGCGCTGGCCATCACCATCAGCGTGATCCGCATCGGCACCGGTCGGACGATCTTCTCCTTCTACCTGGCCATCGCGATCTACCTCATCGTCATCTACGCCCTCGCCTCGTGGTCTGCTTTGATTCCTCCGGAGGCCGAACCGGCCCCGGGCCAGAGCGAGCGGATGAGCTGGCTGGCCGCTTTTCATCCGTTCCTGGCCCTGGCCGCCACGCTGGGCCGGACCCCGCCACCGGACTTCGGGTCGGTCGCCCACTACGGGTTTCCCAGGAGCTACCTCCTGGCCTGGCCGCAGCACGCCTACCTGGCCCTGACCACGGTCGTCTCGTTCGCCCTGATCGTATTCAGCCTGGCTTTCGTTCGTCGCGGGGCCAAGGAAGGCGAGGCCACCTTCCTCAATCGCCTGTTCGGATATCGCCGGAAAGCCGCGGCGGACCCGCAGAAGGCCCGGCGGGCCCGCCACATCCGCAAAAACCCCATCGCCTGGCGGGAAGCGGTGACCAGCGCCTCGGCGGGCGGCGGGCCGATTCTGCGGTATTCGGTTTTCGGTTCCGGGCTGGTCTTCGCCCTGCTGCTGCTGGCGTACTATTTGAAGGGCCACCTGACCACTGAGGAAACCAGGCTGTGGCTGTACGGCGCCGTGGCCGTGGAGCTGGGCGTCACGCTGTTCGTCGCCACGACCACCGCCGCCACCAGCATGACCCGCGAGAAGGAATCCAACACGCTGGAACTGCTGCTCGGTACGCCGATGACCAGCGACATGATCATCCGCGGCAAGATCTGGGGGCTGGTTCACGCCGCGGGACCGATGCTGCTGGTTCCCTACCTGACGATTGGGTTGTTTCTCCTGTTCGACCTCATCACCGGCCGGGCCTTCCGTGCGGAGGGGCCGGTGGTCAGTTGGGAGGCCTGCCTCACCCTGCCGATCCTGCTCGTCTGCTTCACCGCGTTCGCCTGCCTGGTGGGGTTGCAGGCCTCGATCAAGGCCCGCCGGACCCTGACCGCCGTATTCACCAGCATGGGGCTGGTGCTCGCCGTGTTCGCCGTCACCGGCGGATGCGCTCTGGCCGTCAAGGAATCGGGCACCAGCTACCTGACCGCAGCCTTCATGCCCGTGACGCCGATCACGGCGGTCTATGTGGCGATCGACCCGGCCTCGGCCCTGAGCCGGCCGGGACAGGTCCTGGACGCCGCCACGCTCCAGACCTGCCGCATCGTGGCGGTGGTGGCCGCCTTGTGCTCGGCGGTCGTCTACGGCCTGGTGGGCTACGCGATGCACCGAACCATGGTCCGGAACTTCGACATGATCATCCGCAAGCAGACGGCCTGAACCGTCTCCGCCCTCCAACCCGTCCCTGCGCTCAGCGAACCGGCAAGAGCCGCTCTCGTTCGAGGAACGAAATGATCTCCCGCGCGATCAGCGGAGACGCAGCCGCTTTGGGATGGCAGATCGTATCGAGCAGGGCGTCGCCGCCTCCAAAAGCGTTCGCCCACTGCCGCATCATCGGCAGCAGGTCCAGCAGCGGTATGCCGCGCTCCTCACAGAACGCCGCGATCCGCCGTTGCGGCCACGGCTCTCCAGGCGGATCGGGATCGAGCTGCGGCCGATGTGGAAAGCAAACCGTGGCGATCGGAACGGAGGCGGCCCGACACCGGGAAATGATCTGGTCCAGATCACTGAACGTGGTTTGCCAGCCCAGTTTTACCAAATCGTTCTCCGGATCCGTCAGCAGATCCAGCTCCGTGAGCAGTTCCCGGTGCTCGCCGACCCGGCTCGCCTGCCGCCATCGTCTGATCTGGACTTGCGCCAAGATCGCGAAACGGTATAGACCCGACCATTCCAAAGCCCCTTCGGCCAGAACGACGTCCGCGGCCGACTGCCGGCCCCCGAAGCGGAGCAATTGGAGAGGTTCCAGAACGTCGTTCAGGTAAAAACAATGCAGGACCAGATCGGGTTGATAGCGGAGCCCCTCACGCTCCAGGAAGATCGATTGCTGCCACGGCGAGTAACCGGTGACCGCCCCGAAGATCACGACCGGCTTCCGTCCTCCCATCCGGCCGGCCAGCTCCCGCTCCATCAAGTAGCCGAACGTCTCCTCGTACCACAGACCGAAACCGAACGCAATCGAATCACCCAGTAGCAAGATCCGAAACTCGTTCGGCCCTTTCTCGTAGGCCCGCTCCGGCCCCCGCAAGCCCCGAGCGTTGATCTCGACCCATTGGTCGTTGAGGTACCCTCGAAAGCCGGGCCGATGCCGCCAACCCAACTCCGCATCGGGCAGGAACACGCGATTGGTTCCAACCCGCGGCGGCGCGAGGTAGGCACAGATGCAATCGGCCGAGACCAGCAGAAGGACGGGGGTGACCGCGGCGATCGCACGTAGCCTCCACAATGGGGTCTCCGGCCGCCAGCGGACCGCTTTGATGAGCATCGCCGCCAACAGGCCGCCCAGCACGACGTGCCAGATGGCCACATGCAGCAGACGCCGATCATCGTTCTCCGGGATAGGACGCCAGCCCCAGACGTCCAGCAAGACCCGAAAGCCGACCAGCGCCAGGATCACCAGGCAGTAGCCGGCCAGCAGTTTCAGCCACGCCTCGAACAAGCGGTCCCAGCGGTTGATTCCATCCGGCGAATTTCCGGCTCCCGACATGGTAACGCCCTGACACGCCGGCCTGCTCCCCGACAACAACGACAGCAGTCTGCCAACGGGCGGACCCCCGCGAGACGCGGGTCTCGGGCCGCTGGAAGCGGTCAGTCCTCGGGCTGCGGCCGCACCTCGATGACGCGACTCCGCGAGTACTTCTTGCCGTTTTCGAGGGCCACGTTGACCGTCACCTCGTAGCGGCCCGCGGCTTCATAGGTGTGAACGGGGGAGGCTTCGCCCGACTCGGAGCCGTCGCCGAAGAACCATTTCTGCCGCAGCACGCGGGGCACGGCGTCCACATAGAATCGCACGCGGCGGCCGTCGTCCGCCGCAGCCGGCTGGACCCGCAGGTTGATCCAGGGCGTTCCTTTGACGACCTCGCGGAAGTACTTCCAGGCCAAACTCGGGTCAATCCGCCGGTGAGCGCCGGCAATCTCTCGTTCGTCCACATAGCAGCCCCGGTCGCGGAGCCACTCGATCATGGCGATCGACTGGTCGCGAAGCAGATCGCTCATGCCGTAAATCACCAGGATCCGCTGCCAGCGGCAGATCTTCTCCTGCGGGACATCCATGAACCGCGGGTCAAACGAACCCTGGCGTATGGCCAGCGCCCGAAACACCTCGGGGTTCCGCAACCCGGCGTGCAGGATCACGTAGCCGCCCGCGGACCAGCCGGTCATGAAGACCTGCTCCTCGGCGATGTGGTACTTGCGTTTGAGGCCGGCCACCATGGCCAGAATGGCCCGCTCATCCTCGCGCTGGGCGGAAATCTGCTGTTCCGGAGGAGGCGGAAAATCCCCCTTGGTGGAGATCAGCCGGGGGGCCGCCACGATGATGCCGCGATCCTCCGCGAACCTGGCCCATTCCCGCATTTGCAATTCCGCGGTGTCGTAAGGCCAGGTGCCGTGGCAGGCCACCACCAACGGCCAACGCACTTTATCGGAATATGTGCTGGGCACATAAAGGAGGTAATCTCGTTGGGTGCGAAGCTCCACTTCTTCGCGGATCGGGGCCTGGGTCGGCAGTGCCTCGGTTGATGGACACCCGCCGCAGCAAACCAGGATGGCGAACTGGAGGGCCGCCGTCAGGGCGGCGGGGACGGGTCGAAAACCGCCGCGACCGCCGCGAAATGCCGCGGAGGGATCCCGCTCGCCGACCCGGTCATCGATTAACGCGGAGAAACCACCTTGCGAGCCGCTTGATGGCATGGTTCCGCCATCTTAGGGCGAACGAACGCCGCCGCCAATCCCGGCTTGCTCGGGCCGGCCGACGCCCATATACTCAGTAATGAGGCTGAGTGGCGGCGGGGCCCGGACCGTGCTCGGTCAGAATGACCTGGAGACTAGCCCATGCCTGCAAAACTGGAAGGTCGGTCTATCCTCGTCGTCGATG
>Ga0129299_1002400_pt1 | contig 12442 bp, 14 predicted proteins | sample ConPoolayeCmetaG_FD_94477 | JGI IMG/M metagenome (GOLD analysis project Ga0129299, IMG submission 94477) | Hot spring microbial mat communities from California, USA to study Microbial Dark Matter (Phase II) - Cone Pool mat layer C metaG ... | reverse complement strand
GCGGAACATATCGCGGGGGCCGGGGGATGGCAAAGGCCGGCTTCAAATTCGGCTTGAATTGACGGCGGGCAACGAGGTGGCCGCCGGTCGGGCCAGAAGATCGTAACCGCGGCTGCCGGTGCAGCGGACGTCGGCGAAGCTGCCCGGCGTCAGATCGTCGGCCTGCACGAAGACTACGCTGTCCACTTCCGGGGCTTGCCCGGCGTGGCGGGCGATCACCCCGCCGTCATCGTCGGGGCCGTCGACCAGCACGCGAAGGCGTTCGCCCTGTCGGGCCGCGGCCCGACGAAAGGCGACCTCCTGCTGTGCCCGCATAAGCTGGTCGACGCGAGCGGAGATGATTTCAGGCGGCGTCTGGTGCTTCATGCGCGCCGCCGGCGTGCCAGGTTCGTGGGAATACGGGAATACGCCGACCGCTTCGAAGCCGAAGTCGGCGATGAAACGCCGCAATTCATCGCATTCGGCGTCGGTTTCGCCTGGGAAGCCGGCGATGAAGGTCGTGCGGATATGCACGCCGGGGATGCGGCGGCGAAGGCGGTCCAGCAGCGCTTCCGTTTCGCGGCGGGTCACCCGGCGGTGCATGGCCTTCAGGACGCGGTCGTTGATGTGTTGCAGCGGCAGGTCGACGTACTTGACGACGCGGTCGCAGTCGGCGATGGCGTCGATCATCTCGTCGGTGAAGTCGGCGGGGTAGGCGTACATGAGCCGCACCCATTCGACGCCACCAAGGCGGTTCAGTTCGCGGAGCAGCCCGGCCAGCCCGGCGTCGTAGCCGACATCCCGGCCGTAACTGGTGGTGTCCTGACCGATCAGGATCAGTTCGACCGCGCCGTCGTCGATCAGTTCTCGAGCCTCGTCGAGGATTTCGGCGAGCGGCTTGCTGTGCATCGGCCCGCGGATTGACGGGATCGTGCAGAACGTGCATTTCTGGTTGCAGCCCTCGCTCATGCGGACATAGGCGTAGTGAGTCGGCGTGAGCCGGAGGCGGGCCTGGTCGGAGCGGTTGTCGCCCGTCCACGAGGCGGGGTGGTAGTCGCCGAGAAAGAGGCTGACCGGCGGGCGGGCCTTCCTGGCTCGCGGGGCCGGGCCGGGCGGTTCCATCACGGCTCGGACGACATCCTCGCGCTGGTGTACGCCGACGAGGGCGTCGATGCCCGGCACGAGTCGAAGAAGTTCCTCCCCGTCGCGCTGGACGAGACAGCCGGCCACGACGACGCGGCGAACGCGGCCGCGACGTTTCTGGGCCACGGCGTCGCGAATCACCTCCACGGCCTCCTCGCGGGCGGCGGAAAGAAAGCCGCAGGTGTTGATGACCACGACGTCCGCTTCAGCGGCGTCGGCCGAGACGATGGGGCAGCCGGCCTCGGCCAGCAGCCCGAGCATTTTTTCGGAGTCCACCAGGTTCTTGGGACAACCGAGCGAAACGAACGAGACGCTGGGAGGATGGGGCATGATCGGAACCTCCGGGGCCGCAGCCGGTTAGATCGGTCATTTTAGCCGTGGCGGCGGAGAGGGACGAAGATCGCGGCGGGGGCGAACGCTGGCCCGACGGAATCCGGATACGACCAGGCGTTTTTCGATTGCCACGTTTGTCTTCCTGTGAGTTCCATCTCGTGGGTTCGGATGGGGTCCAGAGGAGGTCCGTAAATGGCGAATCCCTCCCGATTTGCGTCGCGGGCGCTTGACTCGCCCAAGGCATCCTGATATCCTAATAAGTGAACGATAACATCTCGCGGTTGCAGCAGTTTTTGTGGCGAAGGGAGAGAAGGAGCGACGCGAACCACCGCCATTTCCTGGTCCGACGTGATCGGCGCGACACCCCGCCTCGCCTGGGGCGATCCGGGTCTGCCGCTTCGCGCGTCACAACAGAAGGAGGTATCGAGATGAAGAGACTGTTTGTGTTTGCCGCCGTCGTGGCGATGGCTTGCGCCGGCCCGGCGGCCGCCGGCGTGTACTCGTCGAACTTCGAGAGCGAGCCGCTCGGCACCCTGCCGGCGGGGTGGTATGTCGCCTGGCCGTGGTGGGGCAACAGCGGCCCGGTCACGGCCGAGGTGGCGGCGGCGCCCGGCGGCGGTCAGGCCATGAAGATCGTCTGGGGCACCGACTGGGCCAGCTACGGCGATCCTTTCAGCAGCGGCGAGGCCGGCGTGGACGTCGACATGACCGGCATCGATGGCAGCAACGCCATCATGCAGGTGTCGTACGACTTCTATAAGCAGAACTGGCGGGTGTGGCAGGTCTTCGGCGATCAGTCCTGGTTCCCGCCGGGCGGCCTGCACATGAACGACGATCCCAACAAGCCGAACCAGATGTCCGTCGGCACGGACGACTACGACGATGTGACCAAGCACCTCTACGATGTCCCGGAGAACGCGTGGATTCACGTCGACACGTACTACAACTCCGGCACCGGCGAGTGGCAGACCCGTGTCACCTATGCCGGCGGGAGCGGCGGCGGGACGTTCAGTGGGGTGTACGCGAATCCGGCTGCGATCGTCGGCCAGCACTGGTGGGGCGGCTGGGCGTTCAAGTCCACAATGGACGCGGCCCCCAACGGCGGCATCTATGAGAACGCCCTCTATATCGACAACCTGACCTTCTCGGTGATCCCCGAGCCGGCCTCGCTGGCCCTGCTGGCGTTGGGCGGCCTGGCGCTGCTCCGGCGACGGTCGTAAGGTTGCCCATCTCGACCAGATCGGCGGCGGCCCCCCGTCGCTGCCGCGTGACCATCATGAAGGCCCACGGCTCTTCACGGAGCCGTGGGCCTTGCGCTTGGGTCCCGGCCCAGCATGGGCCTGGGCCTCGCCCCGGAGAATCCAATTCTCAGGGCATGATCAGGACGCGGATGAAGCCCTGTTTCCGCACCACCACCCGGCGGTCCTCGATCCGGACGATCGTGAAGCCGCGGACGGTGTCCCCTTCACGGACCAGCCGGCCGGAGATGTAGGCCATCGGCGCCGGCCCGGTCAACGTCGATTGCAACTGCAATTCGGCCAGTTGCGCCTCGTATTGGGCCATCTCGCTGCGGCGGGTCTGCTGGTAGTCGCCCAAGGCGGAGCCCAGGTGGTCCCAGAAGGGCTTTTCCGGTTCCGCCTTGGCGCCTTTCCCGGATTTCTTCGCCGGCGCCTTCCGCCCGTTCGCGGTTCGGGACGATCCCGTCTTCTTCTCGCCGGCACGGTCCCACGCCGGTGCAGAGAAGAGATCCCGCCGTTCAGAGGGTGGGGCCGCCAAGCCGGCGTCGGCGGCTGCCATCGCCGCGGCGGCCTCGGCGGCTTTGCCCGGTGCGGCCATGCCGGCACGCACCGCCGCCGCCAGGGTCTCGAAGGCGTTGGGTCCCGGCTCCTCCACTGGCCGTACCAAAGGCGGAGGCGTCGGTCCCGGCGGCGTACTCTTGGCCGGCGTCGGCGGTGGCGGCGGGGGGGGTGGCGTGACGGACGGCGTGACCGTCGCCAGGGTCGGCGGCGGATTCGCCACCGCCTGGGCGGTGGCCGCCGCGGGGTCGCCGCTGGTGAAGATGGCGCGACCCAGCACGGCCAAGAAGACCATCAGCAGGATGCCCAGCAGGGCCGATTTCTTCTTGTCCGCCATCAACTGGGCCTTCAGGCTGGTTGTGATTTCGGTCAATCGGTCGGTCATGGGGTCGAATCCGTCCCGGCCGCGGCTCAATCCGGCCGGTGGTAAGTGTTCAAGACCATTTCCACCTCCAGGCGGCCGCGGGCGTCCGCCGCTCCGGCCAGGTGCAGCATCTCCACATGGAACAACCGCGGCTGTTGCTGCATGCCGCGCAGGAACTCGAAAGTCTGCGGGAACGTGGCCACGAAGGAGACCCCGACCCGCAGCACCGTCGTGCCCGCCACCAGTTGCTGTTCCGCCGGCAGGGCGGCCGGTTCCAGGATTTGCGGTCGACGGGGCTGCACGGTGTAGTCGTCGATCCCGCACTTCTTCAGGTTCTCCGAGAGGTCTTTGAGGAACTCGCCGATCTGACGATCGGCGGGCAGGCGGCGGCGGTGTTCCTTCTGGCGCTCCCTCAGCTCCAGGATGGATTGATAAAGCTCGGTGAGGTTGTTGGCCTGGTGTTGGGCGGCGGCGACGGTGTCGACCTTGCGGGTCAGTTCGGCGCGGGCGGCGCTAAGCTCCTTGAGGCCGGGGGCGAGGAGGCCCAGCAGGAAGGCCCCGCTCAGTACGAGGACGACCGCGATCGTGGCGACGTTCAGCTTCCAGGTGCCGGCTTTCATGACGATCCTCCGGGCCAGCGCCGCAGCCCGCAAGTGATGCGGAACTGCTGGGCCTTGCGTCCCAGCCACTCGGTTTGTTCGAGGACCTCCATCTGCACGCCGGTGAAGTGGGGCGACGCTTCCAGGTTCCGCGCGAAGCTGATGATCTCCGGAATGCTCGCCGCCACGCCCAACAGCACGAGCCGATCCCCGACGGACTCCTCCGGGCGCGGCGGCGGGACGGCCTCGCGCCGCGGCGGGGCCGGCTCACCCGGACCGGGCGGCGGCGGCATCGGCGGCTCCGGGCGGGGATCATCCGGAAGGCCCCAGCGGTAGCTGGTGGCCCTCAGCTCGGTGAGGGCCGCGGTCGGCGGCATGCGGCGGCTGATGTCGGCGAAGACCACGACCAGATCGACGTCGTCGTCCAGAATCCGCACCAGGTGCTCGTAGTTCCGCAGGGCGGCGTACTCCGCCTCCATCTCGGCCTTGCGTCCCAGCAGCAGGTCGATCTGGGCCTGCTGCTCGCCGACCTCGGCGATCATCCCGCGGGCCGCGGCCAGTTGTTCATGGTGGAAAAACGCGCACAGTCCCATCACGACGATCATCACGAGTACACAGACGATTCGCGCGCGAAACGCCGCTTGCAGGCCGCGGGCCTCGCGATAGCTGCTCGGGATGAAGTCGCAGTCGCACCGCATGCTCACACCCTGCCGGCCGGTCGCCGGCGCCGTGCCGTTCTCACTCGCTTGCGGTCGCCATCCGTGGCATTGCTGACGCCTCGGCGTGCCGCAGCCAGCGGGAGCCACGGAGGGCCAGGCCGCCCGCCACCGCCCAGGCCGACTGGTACGGGCGGCAGTCCGCGGCGACGACTTCGGCCCCGCCGCCGATGCCCCGGAGCGGGTCGCCGATGGTGCAGGGCACGTCGCTGCTTTCCGCCAGCACCGGCAGCAGCAGCGGTTCGTGGGCCTCGCCGCCGACCAGGGTCAGGCTTTGCGGCCGCTGGCCGCGGAAGGTCACCGCGAAGTAGCGGAGAAACAACTGCACGTCGCGGGCGATTCGTTCCACGACCGGACGCGTCGCGTCGGTCACGGCGGAGCGGATGTCCTCGGGCAGGCCGGCGCGATCCGCGGCACGGCGGCCGATCTTCTCGCGCATGACGCAGACCCGGAGGTCATTGGCCTTCTCGCGGGAGATGGACAGCGCTTTGCCGACCGCTTCGTCCAGGTGCTCGCCGCCGATGTCGACCAGCTTGAGGAAGGAGACTTCCGTGCCGTGCGTCAGGACGATGGCGGTCCCGCGACGGCCGACATCGAGGAAGATGTTGACCGCCTGGGCGTCGGCCGTCCGCCGCATGAAGCGGAAGAAACACCGGGCCACGGCGAAAGGCGCCAGGTCCATCGCCACCGGCCGCAACCGCAGTTGCTCGAGCATCGCCAGCCGGGCGTAAATCAAGGCGTCCGGAGCGGCGAAGACCAGAATCTCCTCCTTCAGCTCGTTGCCGTGCCGAACCTCGCCCGCCAGCAGATGGCGGATCTGGGCCGCCTGCTCGCCGAGGGCGAATCGTTCGCGGGCCTCGAATTCGATGGCCCCGGCCCGCTCCTCCGGCGGCATCCGCGGCAGCCGGATGTTCTTCATCTGGAACTCGCCGAAACCCAGGGCGGTGACCACCTCGCGGCCCTGGAACGGATGGCGTCGCAGGGCGTCGGCCACGGCCTGCTCGGTGGCCGCGCGGCGGGCGTCGGCGTCCGCCAGCGCCGGAGGGAGCGGATAGGAGGCCGCCGCCTGCACGACCGGTTCGGCCCCGTGATCGGCGAACTGGATCATCTTGATCCCGTTGCCGCCGATATCGAGGCCGATCGGGCCGTGTCGCGCTCGCCGAGGCCAATGGAGCAAGGTGTCATCTCCTATCAAGTGCCGGGCCGGGCGCCTGCCTCTGCCGGCGGCGTGGTTGCTATGGGGTCCGGCTCTGCGGTGTGAACGGTGGTTCATCAATCTCCGCTTCGTCCTCGGCTTCAGGTGGCGCCGGGATCGGCGTCAGCGTCGTCGTCAGTTGGTTCGAGGTCGTCACCTTGCCCGCCTGGGGAGAGATCTGGATCTCGCGGCGGGCGTTGCCGGCGGCGAGTTGGAGGATGGCGGCGTCGTCCTGGTCCGTCCCGCCGCTGGGGTCGAAGACTAGGACCGAATCGCCGCCGAGATCCTCGGCGTACAGCCGCACGCCGCGGACCGCCGGGCTGCCGGCCGGCCCGAATTGCACGACATACGGCCGGCCCGTTCCCGGATGCACCAGCGTGGTCGCCGTGTCGTCGTCCGCGCCGGGTGTCTTGGTCTGGAGGTAATAGCGGTTGTTGGGGCCGTCCACGACCAGCAGCACCCGCTGGTCGGGCCGGGCGACCGCCAGACTCCGCGCGTAGGCCACGTCGGCTTCGATCATGCGGGCGGCGGCGTCGGCCTGTTGTTGCGCGGCCGTGTTCGCATCCGGCAGGGCGGCCAGCATCAGGATGCCGAGCACCACGACGACGATCAGCAGCTCGATCAGGGTAAAGGCGGCGCGAGGCAACATGGCTTCTTTCCCCTCCCCGAGTCCCCATCAGCGGCGGCCGCTCTCGGAGCGGCCCTCGGGTTTATCGGTGTCCGCGGGTTTGACCTTGACGGGCTTGTTCTGCAAATGGTTCAGGATGTCGGCGAGGAGCTGATTGGTCCGTCGCGCCTCGTCGATGAGGACGTTCCGCTGGAGGCCGGAGTCCGGTATCTGGGCCTGGGCCTGGCCGGCCAGCGGCGGGCGGGCGGCCCACAATTCGACCGCGATCACGGCCAGCAGGGCGGTGATGGCGGCCAACAACAGCCTGGTGCCGCGGTCCAGGGTGAAGACATGAGGCGGCGTCATGGGCGAGGCTCCTTGCTCAGTTCTCGGTCCAGCTCAGCACGGTTATGGGCAGCCGTTCGGCGGAGCGGTTGAAATTCCAGAACGTGGCTTTGGCGCAGTCATACGTGGCGCGGTAGTCGTCCCCGCTGCCGACGCTGTTGAATCCCCAACCGAGGATCATGGCGCCGGTGACGGAGAGGTTAGCGACCAGGCCCTGGTCGTAGACGCCGCCGGTGCAGATCAGCGAACCGTTGCAGTCGAGGGCCGCGTTATGGCGGTTGTAGAAGATGCGGCCGAAGACGACGAGGGCGGGGGAGTCCGGCTGGGCGGTGATCCGCGTGCCGGTGTTGTCGACATAGAGGTCGCCGCGGACCACCAGCGTGCCGTTCAGGGCGGCGTCCTTGTTCAACTGAAAACTGCCGGAGGGAGTGACAATGATCCGGCCGGGGTTGGTCGCGGACATATTCAGCGCGTTGAGCGTGTCGGCGTCGGACTTGCTCATGCTGGTCTTGCCGTAGGCGTAGGCCGTGTACTTGACTCCGTTGATGGTGTAGTTCGCGTATTGCGCGACGCCGCCTGAAGGGACGGCGTAGAACGGCCGCGTGTATGGATTGACGGCCACCGGCGGTCCGCCGCCGTACCACCAGATGTAGTCGGAGGCGGAAACCGTGCCTCTGCACCAGGAGAAGGCGGCAAGTTGCCCGTTGACGTGGAGGTCGCCGTTGACGGCCAGCGTGCCGGGCAGCCAGGTGTCGGACAGGCCCAGATAGGCATAGGGAATCCTGTACTTTCCGTCGGAAGGCCGGATGACCTCGGCCGTGATGGAGCGACGTCCCAACACGGTCACGCCGTCGAAGTCGTGAGCGAACCCGGCCGCTTTGATGGTGAAGAGGTTGGGGTCGGTCGAATCCTGGGTCACCGAAACAGTCGTGTAGTCGGTGGTGGCGTCGATGGCGATGTTGGACCCGCCCGTCCAGTGGTTGCCGCAGGCCACGGTGGTGGGCGGATACATGAGGAAGTGCATGCCCAAGGCGATGCCGGACTCGGCGAGATACTGGGCCCGCAACGCCCCCAGCCGGTTTTGCGCTTCGGGAAGGATGGTGTCGTGCGAGTCCAAAAAGGCCCACCCAAGGGCGGCGACCGTCGCGGTCAGGGCCAGCACGAAGATCAGGACGTATCCTCGCCGACGAGGCGGGTTTTCGCCGCGGACCGTGGTGGTCAGGCCCGGGTGTCGCCGCCTCATGGTCATTTGCTCCCCGTGATGACGCTGGTCAGCCCGCTCCAGGCGGAGATCTTGCCGCGCACGAGGCGGTCCGTGCCGGGCAGCGGCGTACCCTGAGCCTGGGTGTTGAACAGATAATCTCCGGCCGCGCGGGGGACGGCGGCGGTCTGGAACGTGGTCGCGTCGGAGCCTGTCCCGATGGTGAGGGTCACCTCAACGATGCGGGTTTCCGTTTTCGCGGGATAGCCGGCGAAGGTCAGGCTTTCGACTCCTTCGGCCCAGACGACGGCCCGCGTGGCGGTGCTGCCAGCGAACAAAGCGGCCAACGCGGCGGCATCCGTGAAGGTGGTCTGGCTGATCGAGCCGGTGGGGCCGTCCGCGTCGAACGCGATGAAGCGAAGCTGTTTGGCCCCGCCGTCGTAGGTCACCAGGCCCATTTCATCCGCGTTGGGCCAGTCGTCGTTGTTCTGGTCGCTGAGCCAGAGCGTGACGGTCGTCGGGGTCACCTCGCCGATGCAGCGGGCCGAGCGGACCGTCGAGGCGATTCGATTCAGGGCGTAGTGCCCGGCGGCCTGGATGTCGGCGACGTTGCGGGTTTGCTCGGAGGCTCGGCTGGCCGCCGCGATCAGCGTGGCAGCGGTCGTGGCGATGAGCGCGGTGCAGGCGGAGGCGATCAGCAGTTCGGGCAGCGTGAACCCGCGGCGGGGGGGCAGGCTCGGCATGCGGTTGCGCATAGGCTAGTTCTCCCGCGTGGCGAGACGGCAGAGCCGGACCAGCGGCACGCCGTTTTCGAAGACGCGAACCTCGATCCTCACAAAACTGTTGATGTCCGCAGCCTGCTGGCCCAGGCCCGCGAAGCTCACGTATTGCACGGTCACGGTGCGGCGAAAGCCCGCCAGGCTGCTGGCGGTGATGGTATTGCCCGTAAAGTTGTTCAGGCCGGCGGTCAGTTCGTCGAGTCCGTGGAAATCGTCGATGTTGTCGAACTGGGCGCGGCTGCTCTCGCCAGGCTCCGGTCCGAGAACGTTGGTCTTGTCGTTGGGGTCGGTGAAGGGCCGGGCGAGGATCTCCTCCATGAGGGCTTGGCCGAGGGCCACGGCCTGCTCCAGCTTGGCGGCCTCCGCGGCCTGCTGCACGCCGGCGAGGAAGGGCCACATCGCCGTGGCGCCAACGACGGCGAGGACGGTCGCGGCCAGCAGGGCCTCGGCGAGGGTGAACCCCCGCCGGGGCCGGCCAAGGGTTGAGTTGACGAGCGTCAGGCTGGATGAACGCATGTTCTACGGTTCTCCCGGCGCCTCGCGGCGGCTTCCGGTACGAGATTCCTCGCGATGGACGGGGCGGCCCCATCTCGTCGCGGCTTCGCCCGTTCCCACCCAGACAACATACGATTCAGCACGCCCGCGGGAGACCGGGTCGCGGACGATAACCAACCCGCGGCCCCGGGCGATTCTTCGTATTTGGCCACGCTGCCCGCGTTTCAACCAAAACGACCGGTAAGCGGCGGAAGGGTCTTCCGCCGCACCGGTCGTTGGTCGCATCTCCGGCCCACCGGCCTATAGCCTGCCGGCAGCGGCGAGTGCCTCAGGGTTACAGGTTGTTGTGCGGAGCAGCGGCCTTGAACTCGCCGGTGGTCTCGTTGTAGGTCCAGTCGGTGCCGATGACGTTGCCGTTCGTGAAGGGGTTCTTGGGAATCGTCTGGAGATACGGGCCGAGCGTCGGCGTACCGGTGGTCGTGCCGTCCGCATTGGTCTTCTTGGTCATCTGATCGACGAACTTCGCCGCGGTCGGATAGTTGCCGTTGTGCTGGAGCTTGTACAGCTCGATCTGGCCGCGGATCGTGGCCAGGTTGGTCGTCAGCGAGCTCATCTGGGCGTCGCTGCTGGCGTCGGAGAACTGCGGGATCACCACCGCCGCCAGGATGCCAAGAATAATCACGACGATCAACAATTCGACCAGAGTGAACGCCTTGCGTGCCATGTCTAGACCTCCCTCTACCTGCTTGAGTTTCGTGTGCCCACGACCCGTTTCGTTGGCAGCTTCCACGGTTTGGCCGACCGTTGCGGCGACCCCCTCCTTCGGAGGCCGCGTCCTGGCGGCTCATCGCGGCCTTTCATCGGATGTCGGTATCCGCGCCATTAGATTGCGAAATCCGCGAATTGGCGGGACAGGGCGTTGAATCCAGGGGGTGGAGGCGGATCGCCCCAGAACGTGCGGACAGCCGGAATCTGGATATCCGTCGAAACGCTTGCGTCGCCAAGGGTTTCGCCGCTAAACTGGCGCTTTGCGCCATTTCCGGGACGTCCCGGCATCCGGCGCGGAGGACCGTTGGACGGTCCAGGACCCCAGCCGCCGGCCTGTTGGTTTCAAGCCGCCCTGATTTTGGGCGGCCCGGCGGCCCCTGCGTCGGGCGTGTTCGGCCGGCCCCAGACAGGCCGGGAGGATTGCTTACCGTGCCTGAGAGTTTGCCCCTGCTTACCGATGCGGAGCGTGCGGAACGCGACGCGGCCATCGCCGATTTCGTTCGCCGCTTCTGCCCCGGCCCGGACGCCGAGCTGTACGAGAACATGATCCGCACCATCTGCCGAATGGCCCGCGACGGAGCCGTCCGCGCCGACGCCAAACTGGTCGATCGGGCCTTGCAGGAGCTGCGCTACGCCTTCAAGACCTTCGCTCCGTATGAGCACATCCCCAAAGTGACCATCTTCGGCTCCAGCCGCACGCCGGAGGGCCACCCGGAGTATGTGCAGGCGGTCCGCTTCGCGGAGCGGATGCGGCAATGCAACTGGATGGTCATCACCGGCGCGGGCGACGGCATCATGAAGGCCGGGCACGGCGGTGCGGGCCGCGAGGCCAGTTTCGGCGTGGCCATCAGCCTGCCGTTCGAGCAGAAGACCAACGAGATCATCGAGGGCGACAAGAAGCTCATCAATTTCAAGTATTTCTTCACCCGCAAGCTGCTGTTTACCAAGGAAGCCAAGGCCGTGGCCCTGTTCCCCGGCGGGTTCGGCACGCAGGACGAAGGCTTCGAGGTGATGACCCTGGTGCAGACCGGCAAGGCCATGATGGTGCCGATCGTGCTGCTGGACGCTCCCGGCGGGACGTACTGGCAGCACTGGCGAACCTATGTGAAGGCGGAACTGCTGCACACCGGCATGATCAGCCCCGAGGACATGCACCTCTTCAAGCTGACTGACGACGTGGAGACCGCCGTCGAGGAGATCCTGCGGTTCTACCGGCGGTTCCACTCCTATCGCTATGTGCGGGACAAGCTGGTGCTGCGGCTGAAAAGCCCGCTGGAGCCCCGCGACGTTCAGCGGCTGTCCGGCGACTTCGCCGACATTCTCGACGGCGGCGACATCGTGCAGACTTCCGCCCTGGAGGAGGAAGGAGACGACGTGCCCGGCCTGCCGCGGCTGGTCATGCACTTCAATCGCAAGTCGCACGGCCGCCTGCGGGAGCTGATCGACGCGGTCAACGCCTTCGGCGTCGGTTCCGAGCGGCAGGTGACGCCGGCTGGTCGATGAACCCTCTCCACTCCGCCGTCTTGCAGAGGGCTTGGCCATGAAGTGGTCGCGGTCCCTGGTTATCGCCCTCCTGCTGCTGATCCCGCCGGGTCTAGCGGCCGTGGTGGATATCAGCCGTCAGCAGCCCCGCCGCTTCGCCGAGGTGATTCCCGGACGGTTGTATCGCGGTGGGCTGCCGACGGGCGAGCAGATCCGCTGGCTGCATCGCCGACACCATATCCGGACGGTGATCAGCCTGACGGACGACGTCGACAAGCCGAGGTATAATGAAGCGTTGCGGGCTGTGGAGTCGGCCGGGCTTCGTTTCCTGCGGTTTCCCATGCCGGGCGACGGCTGTGCCGAGCTGGGCGACCTGGACCGCGCTGCGGACGCGCTGGGCAGCAGCGACCTGTGGCCGATCTTCTTCCATTGTGCCGCCGGCAAGCAGCGGTCCAACGCCGTGCTCGCCGCTTACCGGATGAAGCACGAGGGCTGGACGCTGGCTGAAGCCCTGGCCGAGCTGGAACGGGATTACGATCTGGATCGCCGCGCCGAGGGCGGCCTGGTGGAGCGATTAGCGGAGTACGATCGCTGGCTGACCGTCGGGCCTGGCCGGCGCTAGGAGCGGCCTGCGGTCCGG
>Ga0129299_1002397_pt1 | contig 12449 bp, 13 predicted proteins | sample ConPoolayeCmetaG_FD_94477 | JGI IMG/M metagenome (GOLD analysis project Ga0129299, IMG submission 94477) | Hot spring microbial mat communities from California, USA to study Microbial Dark Matter (Phase II) - Cone Pool mat layer C metaG ... | reverse complement strand
GGGCAGGGAGCAGGGAGCAGGGAGCAGGGAGATGAAACGGTTGATCATCAACGCGGACGACATGGGCCACAGCCCTGAGGTGGTGCGGGCGATCATCGAGCTGCACCAGGCAGGACTCATCACCAGCACATCCTGTATGACCAACATGCCGGCCTGGCCCCAGGCGGCTGCTTACCTGCGCCAGCATCCAGACCTGGGAGCCGGCGTCCACCTGGTGATGAATGAAGGCTATCCCGTCCTGCCCAGCGAGCAGGTGCCGACTCTGGTCGGGCCAGATGGCCGTTTCCTGAATGATCGGCAGATCCTGCACAGTCTGCGGCCGGGCACGACAGCCCAACTTCGCGCCGAGTTCCGCGCCCAGATCGAGCGTTTTCTCCACGATGTGGGTCGCCCGCCCGATCATCTGGACAACCACTGCGCCATTTCCTACGTGCGCCCTGACCGGTTCAGGGTGACACTGGAGCTGGCCAGGGAGTATCGCCTGCCTATCCGCGCCCCCTTTGGCGATGACCTGGAGGAGCAGGCAGAGGTGCTGGCCCGTCACAACGGCTTGCCTCCCTGGCTGGTCCGTTTCCAGGGGGCGCGTTACCGCCGCCAGGTGGACCGATCTGGCATCCGTCGCCCCAACACCTTCATCCAGCACTTTTCCATGCCCGGCCATCGCACGCCCGAATACCTGTTGACAGTGCTGGACGCCCTGCGCGACGGCTGGGCAAGCGAATTGCTGGTCCACCCCGGCTACGACGGTGGCTGGCGGGAGGAAGACCTGAGGGCTTTGCTCGATCCGCGCGTGCGGGAACGGCTGGAGCGGCCCGACATCGAACTGGTCAATTTCTCTGCACTTGATTCCCGGACCAACTCCGAAAACGCGCAAGGCGGGTAACTCGACAATATTACCCTCCCGCAGGTTAGGAAGTGGCGGGCAACAGGGCGAGCAGCTCATTGCGGCGCACTTTGATCGGAGATGGCGCCCAAACCTGCGGGAGGGCAGGCAGTTACCAGGACGGATAGCCAGCCACCGGACTGACACATGGCGTAATTCAAACTCATCGGCTGGAGTGAGGGCATGGACCTGTCGTCGTTTGGCAAAGGGATTGTCACCCTGGGAGCGGTGCTGGTCCTCATCGGTGGGCTGCTGTGGCTGCTGGGCCGGGCCGGGTTGCCCCTGGGCAGGCTGCCGGGCGACCTGCACATCGAGGGCAAAGGGCTGTCCTGCTACCTGCCGCTGGCGACGATGCTGTTGCTCAGCCTGGTGCTGACCGTTGTGTTGAATCTCATCGTCCGCCTGCTGAACCGCTGATGAAGACCAGCGATTTCGACTATGATCTCCCCACCGACCTGATCGCCCAGACGCCGGTCGAGCCGCGTGATGCCTCGCGGCTGATGGTTGTCCACCGCGCCACCGGCCAGATCGAGCATCGCATCTTCCGCGACGTGGGCGACTATTTGCGCCCCGGCGACCTCCTGGTCCTCAACCAGACCCGTGTCTTGCCGGCACGGCTCTGGGGTCGCAAGGTCGAGACCGGCGGCCGGGTGGAGCTGCTCCTCCTCAAACAGCACGACGAACGCACCTGGGAGGCGCTGGTGCGGGGCAAGGGCCTGCGGCCGGGAGTGCGCATCCAACTGCAAGAGGCAGGCAGGAGGCAGCCATCCCTACCCCCTGTCACCGCCGAGATTGTAGCCGAGACCGATGCCGGCGGCCGCCTGGTCTGTTTCGAGCAACCGATCCAACCGCTATTGGACGAGCTGGGTGTTGTGCCGCTGCCACCCTACATCCACCAGCCACTGGCCGACCCGGAGCGTTACCAGACGGTCTATGGCCGCATCGGGGGGTCGGTGGCGGCGCCCACTGCCGGCTTGCACTTTACCCCGGAGCTGCTGATGAGGCTGCGGCGTCAGGGGGTGGAGATGGCCTTTGTCACGCTGCACATCGGCCTGGACACCTTCCGCCCGGTCAAGGAGGAGCGGATTGAAGAGCACCAGATTCACACGGAATGGTATGAGCTGACAGCTCCGGTGGCAGAGCAGATCAACCGGGCCAGGCTGGAGGGGCGGCGGATCATGGCCGTAGGGACGACGGTCGTCCGGGCGTTGGAGTCGGCGGCAGGCGGTCGGGAACCGGCCGGGGAGAGCTGTGCCTGGCGCACGGTCTCGGCCTGCGCCGGGCCCACCGATCTGTTCATCTACCCCGGCTACCGTTTCCGCGTCGTGGAGGGGATGATCACCAACTTTCACCTGCCGCGCAGCACGTTGCTGATGTTGGTTTCAGCCTTTGCCGGGCGGGAGCTGATCTTTCGCGCCTATGAGGAAGCGATCCGGCTGCGGTATCGCTTTTTCTCATTCGGGGATGCAATGCTGCTGCTGTAAGCAGAGTCGCCCGCTTCCGGTCGCGCGATCAGTGGTGGAAGAGGGTTACCAGCAACACCGCTGCCGCCAGAGCAAACAGGGTGTAGCTGACCAGCCCTGCCCCCTGGGTGACATAGACTGTCACTGCCGCCAGCAACAGGGCGGCAAAGGTCACCGCCCCGGCCAGCCGGTTGACAGCCTGCTCCACGCGGTGCAACGTCCGGGTTGCCTCAGGGGACCAGACGGTCTGGACTGTGAGCCGGCCCTGGTGGGCCTGGCTTAAGAAACGGTCGGCCTGGGCCGGCAGTGAGAACAGCAGCCGGACGACCTTCTCTACCTCCTCCAGCCAACCCCGCCAGTCGCGCCGCACCTGCTCGACGGCCATCTGTCTGGCAAAAGGCTCTATGGCAGCCCACGGATCAAAGTCGGGGTCCAACGCCGTGGCCATGCCAAAGAGGATCGCCATAGCCCGGCCCACAAAGAGCAGGTCGGTGGGCAGTTGGAACGGCATTTCGTACAGGATGTCCCGGTACTCACGGGCCAGGCTGTGCCACTCGCTCATGGCCCGCTGTTCCACCTGGCGCAGCGTCAGGCCCGCGTAGCGTTCCAACAATTCTGTCTCTATCTGCTCCAGGCGGGCCAGGTCGGCGCCGGGCAGGAGCACCCCCGCTCCCTGATAGGCGCGCACAATCCGGCCTGCATCCCGCGTGGCAAAACCGACCAAAAAGTCGCGCAAATGGCTGCGCACCCGTTCTGGAATCGTGGCGACCATGCCGAAATCTACAAACACGAGCCGGAATGGCCTCGGTTGACCCGGCGTTGGCGGCAGAGGTTGAACGAACAGGTTGCCGGGATGGGGGTCGGCATGGACAAAGTTGTGGACAAAGATCTGTTGCAGATAGGTGTCGAACAGGCGACGGGCGACCGCCCTGCGGTCCACACCTGCTGCCTCGATGGCTGCGAAATCGGTGATCTTGAGGTCTGCCACATCCTCCATGATCAGCACCCGGCGGGTCGAGGTCTGGGCGTAGACGCGCGGGATGCGGAGGCCGGGATCGGCGGCAAAGTGGCGGGCGAACTGTTCGGCGCTGCCCGCTTCGGCGATAAAATCGAGTTCGGCGCGGGTGGTGCGGCTGAACTCCTCATACAGACGCTCCAGGTCCACGCGGCGGCGGATGGGTCGGTAGTGTTGTAACCAGCGGGTGACGGTGTGGATGGCCTGCAGGTCGGTCTCGACCAGGGTTTCGATGCCGGGGCGTTGCACCTTGACCACAACCTCATCGCCGTTGGGCAGCCGGGCGCGATGCACCTGGGCCAGCGAGGCCGCCGCCTCTGCTTCAGGGGCAAACCAGTCGAACACCTCCTCGACCGGCCGGCCATACTCGGCGACGATGACAGCCTGGATGTCGGCCAGGGCCTCGGCGGGGACCTCATCCTGCAACCCGGCCAGCTCGGCGGTGACCACATGGGGCAACAGGTCCACCCGCACGCTGAGGAACTGGCCCAGCTTGATGAGCACCCCCCCCAACTCCACCGCCATCCCCCGGAAGCGCCGGGCGATCCCCTGCCACCGCCGCTCAAAGGAGCGTTCTACGAACCGGCGCCCCAGGATGCGTCGCACCAGGAGCTCCCACCAGACGAAATGGGCAACGACGCCGGCGAAATAGCGGACAATGCGCCGGTAGCGGGCGCGGTTGAAAGGCATCTCGGTCATGGAGCTGATGGGCCTACTCGGTGATGTCGGCCACCTGACCGCCCAGCGCGCGGATCAGATCCTCGCTCGTCAGTTCCAGGCCGGCATCGTGCCGTCCGGCGCTGATGCTCACCTGCGCTTCTTCCAGGATGTGCTGGTCTATGTAGATGGGCAGGTCGCTGCGGCGCAGGCCAAAAGGGGACACGGCGCCGATCTGATAGCCGGTGACGCGCGGCACATCGGCCTCCGGGGCCATCTCCAACGCCTTGACGCCGACCAGGCGGGCCAGCTTCTTGAGGCTGAGGCGCTGATCCCCCCGCACCAGGGCGAGCAGATGTTTCCGGTCGGGGCGACGGACCAGAAGTGTCTTGACCACCTGGCGGGCCGGAACACCCCGCTCGGCGGCGGCCTCCTCCACATTCCGGGCCTTGTGGGCGTGCATCACCACCTGGTACGGGATGCCCATTTCATCCAGGGCCCGAACGGCATGGGTCTGAACTTTGCTCATGCTCATTCCTGACCGGCTAACCGGCGTCGTCCCTGCCCATACGCATCAAGTGAAGCGACTCAAGTCGCACTTCAGGGGCCTGCGGCCAGGCGTCCACCGGCGTGGACGCCTCTCTCAACTTTGGCTTTTTGCCCGCGGCCCCCTGCATGGGCCCCTGACGGCTTCCGCGGCTTCAAAAAGAAGATTAATTTTTCATTGCGAAGGCTTCGCAATGAAAAATTTTCTTTTTGTTCTTTTGGCCTCGCCGGAGGCGGGTTTTGGAGATTTTCCCGCCCCGTTCTGAAAAAGGCCAAACTTCAGGGTCAGGGGCAGAGCGGCGCTCTGCCCCTACCGGTGCGATTTCCAATCGCCCGCGCCTTAACTTGACGTCAATGGTCGTCCCTGCCCCCCTGGGCATTGAACCATTTGTGGGCGGCATGGGGGGAGCGCAGGCGAACGACATGCAGATGAGCATATTCCGGCCTGCTGAACCACGATGGATACTCCCGTCTTCGGCGTCGGTAGGTGCGGAGCGACCACAGGATGATCGAATCGCGGCTAAAAAAGGCAGTCCGCAGCCGTTCCCGATTGCCATGCCACAACTCTTCCCCCTTCACCGCCCGCCTGACCGTGCGCCATATCACCCGGCCCAGCACCACCGGCAGGGAATAGTCCAGCCAGACCACCGTATCGGCCCGGACCCAGACGATGTCGCGCACGCGGCTATAGTTGCCATCCACGATCCAGGCTTCGCCGCTGAGCGCCTGCGCCACCCGCTCCCGGAACAGGTCCAACGCGACCGGCGTCCAGTTGGGGCCCCAGTGCAGCGCATCGAGTTCGACGTGGGGGATACCCAACCGTTCGGCCAGGCGATGGGCCAGCGTCGTCTTGCCCGATCCGCTGGTGCCGATGACGGCGATGCGGCGTGGGCCTGGAGGTGGATGGTTCATGGTTCCAACAGGCGGGCGATGAGCGCCTTCTCCTCCTCTTCGGTGTGGACCTGACCATCCAGCCTGGCGTCGCGCACAGCATTGAGCAGCCTGCGGAACAGAGGCGACGGCTTCAGGCCCAGCGCCTTGAGGTACTCGCCATCCACCACCGGCTGCACGCGGCGCAGTTCATGCTCGTAGCGCCACAGCCGGTCGCGCGCCCGGGCCGAGGGGGTCGCCAGCCAGCCGATCAACAGGGCCGGAGAGCTGGTGTGGCGCAACAGGTGATCGATCTCATGGTTGGCCAGGTCTGGCCTGTCCAGGTCGGCCTCCATGGCCCGCAGGTCATGCACCTGGCGGAGCAACATCAGGTCGTTGCGAAAGATCCTGAGCCGGCCGGTCAGCGCCTCCAGATCGGAGGGGGAAAAGGGGTAGGTGAGCAAGGCCAGGTAGTAGCCGGGCAGGGGGCGGCCACCCTCCTCGGTCGGCACCTCCCACTCACCGGCAGCCAGTGTCCGGCGCAAGCGGTCGAACAGCTCCCAGATGTTCTCGGGGCAGGCCAGGCGGGGGTGGAGGCGGGCCAGCACCCCCAGCGCGTCCAGCCGGCAGAGCACCCGTTCCGGCTCCTGTTCGCGCAGGATGAGGTAGAGTTCGTGGCGGATCCGCTCGCCGGTGACGCGGGAGAGCATGGGCAGGGCGTTGTCAATCAACTCCGCCGTGCGCGGTTCGATGACAAAGCCCAGGCGTTGCTCAAAGCGGGCCGCACGCATGATCCGCGTCGGGTCCTCGATGAAGCTCAGGCTGTGCAACACCCGGATCAGCCCCTCCTTCAGGTCCCGCTCGCCGCCGTAAAAGTCGAGCAGCCGGCCATAGTGCCCCGAATCCAGGCGGATAGCCAGGGTGTTGATGGTAAAATCGCGGCGGTGGAGGTCGGCCTTGATGGAACTGCTCTCCACCTCCGGCAGGGCGGCTGAGGAGGGGTAGAACTCTAACCGGGCGGTCGCAAAATCCAGGGCCGGGACCCCGAACTCGGCTTCGCGGCCCTCCAGAATGACTTTGGCCGTGCCGAAGCGGCGATGGCTGCGGGTGCGGGCCCCGATCTGCTGGGCCAGCCGCCGGGCCAGCCGAATGGCATCCCCTTCCACCACCAGGTCCATGTCCAGCGTCGGCTCCCCCAGCAACAGGTCGCGGACAAAGCCGCCGACGACATACAGCGGATAGCCAAGCTCCTGAGCCAGGTTGCTGGCCTGCTTCAACAGCTCCAGCAAGGGACCGGGCAGGGCGGCCTCGATCTTGTGGGCGATCTCGCGCTGGCGGGGCAGTTGATGGGGCGGGGTGGCCCACTGCTTGATCAGGTCGGTGCGGGTCACCACGCCGACAATCTCCCCACCGTCCACCACCGGCACCTGCCCTATGCCGAACTGGGTCATCACCTGTTGCAACCGCTCCACCGAGTCGGTGGGGGCGACCTGGATGTCGCCCTTGATCATGTAATGGCTCACCGGCTGGTTGTCCAGATGGAGGCGCACTGCCCGGTCAATCTCGCGGCGGGTGAGGAGGCCCACGATCCGCCCTCCGCCGTCAACAACCGGAAACCCCTCAAAGCCATACCTGAGCATCGCCTCGGCGGCTTCATGCACGGTGGTGTCGGGCGACAGGGTGTGAACGCCGTGGGACATGAGCTGGGCCACGGTCTGGGCGGGGTGGATGTGCTGCTCCAGCAGCTCAAGCAACCTGTGGCGAATGGTCGGCAGGTCGGCATCGCGGATGAGGGCCGCCGCTGCCCGCGTGTGTCCTCCCCCGCCTAAATGGTGGGCAATGTGGCCGACATCCACCTCATCGGCCGTGGCCCGGGCTACCAGTTGCCGGTGCTCCCCCAGGTCCACCACCAGGAACAGACCCGCCGGATCGTACAGGTCGCGGATCTTGTGGGCCAGGGTTGAGATCTCTTCCACATACCCTTCCGCCGTGGCGGTGGCGATCACAACGGTGTGGCCGGCAAAGTCAAACACCTCGGCGCTGTCCAACAGGGCATTGTACAGAGCCAGTTGCTGTTCGGTGAGGGGATGGTGCAAATAGTCGCTGATCACCGCCAGGTTGGCCCCTTGCTCGACCAGCCAGGTGACACAGCGCAGGTCACGGAGGGTGGTGGTGGGATAGGCCAGAGAGCCGGTGTCCTCGTAAATGCCCAGGGCCAGCAATGTCGCTTCCACCGGGCTGAGGGGCACTCCGGCGGCGATAAGCCGTTCCACCAACAGCGTGGTGGTCGCGCCTACCTCTTCGCCGGAGTAGGTCCAGGTGGGTGGCAGGTCGCGGCCGAGGGGGTGGTGATCGATGATCTGGACGATGGTTTCATCGCTCATCCCCTTGGGAGTGACCAGGGTCTGCGTGTCCACCAGGATGATGCGCTCCACTTCTGCCCGCCGGGGCAGCTCTTCGTAGTGCGTGAAGGGCAGTTCATCCCAATAGAGGGTCAGGAAATCGCGGAGATTGCGGTTGAGGCGGCGGGGCAACACCGGCCTGGCCTGCGGGTAGAGCTTCCAGGCCGCCAGTTGTGAGGCCAGGCCGTCAAAGTCGGTATTTTCGTGGGTGAGGATCAAGTGCAACCCCATCCCCTCTCACCGCAGAGCACGCAGAGAACATAGAGGAATCGTAAAAACCTGTCACTCGTCCCTTTATTCCTGGTCCGATTCGTATCTTTCTTCCGCATACTCCTCACCCCCCTGCCCCAGGCCGCTGACCATCACCACCACTCCCAACACTACGATCAGCAGGGCGAGGGCTGCGACACAGCAGATCGGTCCTTCGGCCAGGAGCATATACAGGGCTCTGTTTCCCTCTACGACGGTGTTGATCCAGTCGCCCCACAACCACCTGGGGGCCGTCGGCACCTGAAAGATCGCATTCACGATCGAATAGATACTGCTGGCCAGATAGGGAAGCAGGCAACAGCCCAATGCCACTCCCAGTGTGGCGATGATACACCCCAGGCCACAGCCTCGTCGCTCCATACTTGGACTCCTTCACGAAAAAGTCGCAAATCCTGACTATGAGCAGGTCAACTTGATCATAGTATACCCCAGGAGGAGAAGTTGTCAAAATCACCTCGTTGTGGAGGGGGGCATAACCGGTTGACACTTTCCTCTCTCATCCCCCTTATCAGGCAAGGAGCAAAGGGGGAAAAGCAGGGGCACGGCGGCGCCGTGCCCCTGCGGATGGGCGCAGATTTGTCTCTGGCGAATCCGTGTTCACCCGTGAAATCGGTGTCTTCCGTGTCCTGTTCCGGTCCCGTAGAACTCGATCAGGTCGGGTCGCCTGTCCACCACATCGGCATACACCCCCCGATATTCGGGCGGGAGCATGGCCGCCAGACGATACATGATCTCCTCGGTGAAGGCATGAATATGGGCTGCCCTGACTCTGCCCTCGACCGGAGGGGGTTCAAAAGGTGGACCGAACACGACCCGGATCCTGGCCCGGCGGAACCGCCGCAGGGCAGAGAAGAGTTGCTTCTGCCCTGTGGCAACCACCGGCACCAGTTTGGCGCCGGTCTGGTAAGCCATGTATGCCGCACCACTCCGCCCTTGCTGCATGGCGCCGGTCTTGCTGCGGGTACCTTCAGGCGCCAGACCCAGCACTCCCCCCCCCCGGAGCACGGCCAGCGCCTGGCGTAGCGCCTTCCGGTCCACCTCACCCCGTCGAACAAAAATGGCGTCCAGGGAGCGAAACAGGGGGCCAAGAAGCCAGTTCTTCTCCCACTTTTCAGCGGCAAACACATAGGCCCGATAGGGAAATGCGGCCATCACCACCGGCGGGTCAAGCCAATGCAAATGGTTCGTGACCAGAAGGTAAGGTCCTTGCTGCGGGATATGCTCCAGGCCCTCGATCTCCAGATGGGAGAGGAGGCGCAGCAAGAAGCGGATGATCCCCCGGCTCACCCGGTACCAGCCCCTGAGCCGGAGTGAATAGGTCCTGACTTGCTGTTTCTCTACATCCATCGCTGATCCAAACCCTCACCGGAATTGCCTGCCCTGAAGGCTCGCGGCGGGCCCGTGACCTGTCGAACGCCGGTCACAGACCGGCTTTGACAAACTCCCCTGAGAGCTTGTCTGAAAACCACCAAGGCACAAAGGGCACCATGCGGCTTTTATTCGTTTCCTTCGTGTTCCTTTGTGTCTTTGTGGTAAGCTTTTCAGACTGGCTCTGAGGGAGGGTGAGCCGCATCACTCACGGCCTGGCCGTTGGGGTGGGCGTTGTCGTCTCGGTCGGCACCTGGTAGCCGATCCACCAGCCCTGCACCTGGACATCATGGCGGGCTACCGGTCCCAGCGGTGTCAGCGTCACGTCAAAAGGGGCCATCGCCCCGGCCAGGAACATCTCGGCGGCAATGCCCACCGTCCGTGCCCCCACCACATGGCCCTGGTCGTCGTACAGAGTGACGACCACCGCCACCCGTTCGGCGTCGGCCTGCCCGCTGTTCCGCACCTGGCCTCGCACCTGATAGACGCCGGTCTCTGACCAGCCGCCCCACTCCTCGCTCACCTCCAGGTCTGGGTAGCGAGGCCCCAGGTGAGTGCTGGGCACGCCGCTGAGCAGGCGCGTCTGATACTGGGCAAAGCTGGCCGGCGGTGCGGCAAACAGGATGGCAAAGGGGCTCCGCCCACCGGCGGCGACGATGTCCAGTTGGGTATAGGCTGCACCAGAGGCCAGCAGTCGCCCCTGTTCGTCGTGCAGCGAGACCTGAACCTGGACCTCCTCCGCCGGCCGGCCGGAGCGGTTGACCACCTCCCCCAGGCACCACAGGCTGTCGGCCGGTGTGCGGTAGAAAGCCAGCCCCTGGATATGGAGTGTCACGGGGGTTGGCGTAGGCACAGGGGTCGGCTCTCCCTCGCCTGGCTGCAGCGGGATGATGATCTCCTGGCCGATCTGAAGCCGCCGGGGATCGGTGATGCCGTTGACCTCCTGCACATCCTGGACACTCACGCCGAACTGGCGGGCAACGGCCAATAGCGTATCTCCCTTTTTGATGACATAGATGATGGGGGTCGGGGTCATGGTAGGCGTAGGGGTGTTGGACGGAGTGGCCGGCACAGGGGTAAAGGTAGCCCGCCGGGTAGCGGTCGGCCGGGGCGTGCTGCCCGGTGTGGCGGTGAGGATGGCGGCCGCCGTTGGAGTCGGCGGCTCCAGGATGCGACCACAGCCGGCCAACATCCCGGCAGCCAACCCGGCCACCAGGATGAACCGGATCGGCATGATGCCCGTGCCCCAGGCTCCCCTTTGTCTTAACAATCTTCTCCCTCAGGTTTCCCTTTGACAGCGGGCCACATTGTAGCAAAAGAGGGAGGAAAAGTCCGAACTGTGACCACCCTTACTGAACTCTGGCCGACCTGGTGTATACTACAGATACTCCTTTCTCCTCCTTGTGAGAAAGAAGAGCGGGAGTCTGGCAAGGGGCACCGCTCTTCTTTCTTTATGGGCGCAGCCCAGGCTCAGGCCGAATTGACTCCCCGCCTCTCAATCGGTAGCCAACGCCGAATACCGTCTCGATCAGGTCCGGCGCCCCGGCCTCATCCAGCTTGCGGCGCAGGTTCTTGATGTGGCTGTCCACCGTCCGTTCCAGCCCTTCGTAGCTGTAACCCAGGCCGCGCTCGATCAGTTCCAGGCGGGTGAGCGCGTGGCCGGCCTGTTCGGCCAGTGCCCGCAGCAGATTGAATTCGGTCGGGGTCAGGTGCAGCGGCTGCCCTCTGACCTCTGCCCGGTGGGCGGCCACATCCACGGCCAGCTCGCCGACCTGGATCAGCCGCGAGGGGGTCATGTCTCCCTGAGCACGGCGGAGCACCGCCCGGACGCGGGCCACCACCTCACGGGGGTTGAACGGCTTGGTGACATAGTCGTCGGCGCCCAATTCCAGGCCGACGATCTTGTCGTTATCTTCGACGCGGGCGGTCAGCATGATAATCGGCGTGGCGGCCAGCTTCTCATCGCTGCGCACGATGCGGGTCACATCCCAGCCATCCCGATCGGGCAGCATCAGGTCCAGCACCACCAGGTCAGGTCGCTCGCGGCGCAGGATGTGCAACGCCGTTTCGCCATCATACGCGGTGAGCACCTGGTAACCGACCTGCTCCAGGTAGGCGCGCAACAGACGGACGATCTGCCGGTCGTCATCTACGACCAGAATCCGGTGGGCCATTCCCCTTTTCGTGGTCCCCTTTCACTCCACGGGCACCTCAAACCGATATCCCAGGCCGCGCACTGTGCGCAAGAAGCGCGGCGCATCGGGATCATCTTCGATCTTGAGGCGGAGCCAGCGGATGTGAACGCTCAGCGTGCGGGTGTCTTCCACATAGTCGGTCTCCCAGACCTGCTTCATGATCTCCTGACGGCTGAGGATCCGGCCCGGATTGTGCATAAAAAAAGCCAGCAGGGTTGCTTCCTTGGGCCGCAGATGAAGGGTCTGGTCTCCCTTGCGCAAAGTCCGGCTGTCCAGGTCCAGCACCAGCGGCCCCGCCTGGAGATCGTGGCGGTTCAGGTTGGTGGCAACCTTTTTCACCACCGAAAGAAGCCGGCGCGAAGTAAACGGTGGCGTCAGAAAGGCCGTGGCTGTGCTGTTGAGGCCGACCAGGTTCTTTTCCACGAGGAGGATCGCAGGCACATTATCCAGCCGGGCGCGGATGGTGTCGCTGACCTTGTAGCCGTTGCTGCCAAACGAGGTCACATCGAGGACCAGCAGATCGGGATGCAGGGAGCGGATGCGGCTCATGGCCTGGCGCTGGGTATGCGCCACGGCTACCTGATAGCCTTTGCGTTCCAGGCTCGGAACCAGCAGGTCGGCAGTAGCCATATCCTTTTCGACGAGCAGAATCCTCAAAGCCATCTCTTTCCTACCCTGCCTGGCGACACCCACCGCAGCAGAGGCCCTGTTGGCTGGGAGCGGGTTAGCGGTTGGTCCATGGCTCGACAATGTTCGATTTGACCTCACCCCTACCCCCTG
>Ga0129299_1002394_pt1 | contig 12458 bp, 9 predicted proteins | sample ConPoolayeCmetaG_FD_94477 | JGI IMG/M metagenome (GOLD analysis project Ga0129299, IMG submission 94477) | Hot spring microbial mat communities from California, USA to study Microbial Dark Matter (Phase II) - Cone Pool mat layer C metaG ... | reverse complement strand
GCCAGATGAGGCGATTTTGTCGCTCGCCGAGGCCGAACTCGTGTTCGGCAGGCCGCTCGAAACCCCGGTCTCAGTTCGCCCGGTGGATCCGGAACGGCTCCGGCTGCTGGTGGAGTCCGCCCGGATTCGACTAGCCTACGCTCACGACCGGCACTTCGCCGTGAGCCTCTCCGGTATCCGGACGCTACCCCACCAGATCGAGGCAGTCTACATCCGGATGCTGCCCCAGCCGCGGCTGCGGTTCCTGCTGGCCGACGACCCGGGGGCCGGCAAGACCATCATGGCCGGCCTACTGCACAAGGAGATGAAACTCCGCGAGGGCATCGAGCGGGTCCTTATTCTCTGCCCCGCGCCCCTGACGATCCAGTGGCAAGACGAATTGCTCCGGTGGTTTGGCGAGCCTTTCGACGTGATCTCCTCGGCCGTTGACCAGCAGCAATTGGTCAACCCCTGGCATCGCTCGCCCCAGGTCATCGCGTCGCTCGACTACGCGAAGCAAGACGACGTGCGCGAGCGGGTCTGGAACGAGCGATGGGACTTGGTGATCATCGACGAGGCCCACAAGTGCAGTGCCTATACGAAGGTCTCCGCCGGCCGCGGCGATGAGGCCGAGAAGACGAAGCGATACCAACTTGCGGAGCGTCTGGCTTCGAGCGCCAACCACCTGCTGCTGCTCACCGCCACCCCGCACCACGGCAACGACGACCGATTCGCCCACTTCATCCGCCTGATCGACCGCGACCTCTTTCCGGAGCCGCACCGCGTCGGCGACCAGGCGGCCGAGATTCGCCGCGACATTCTCCGTCTTGGCCCAGAATGCCCGTGGGCTTTGAGGCGGCTGAAGGAAGACCTTCGCGACCTTCGTGGCCGCCGGCTCTTCCCCGACCGCCACGCCCACACGATCACCTTCCAACTCAATCAGCACGAATACGCCCTCTACAAGGCGGTCACCGCCTACATCAACCAGTTCCTTCCGCACCAGGGCACAGGCCGCCGGCGCGCAAGCGTCGCCCTGGCCCGCACCGTGCTCCAGCGCCGGTTGGCCAGTTCCACCATGGCCATCTACGAGTCGATCCGCCGCCGCCTGGAGCGGCAAGAGGACTTGCTCCGCGAACTGGAGGAACTCACCCCGGCACAACGCAGCCGTCGGCTGGCGCAGTTGCAAGGGCACATGACCGACGCGGAAAAGGACGAAGACGACTTGGACGACGCCGACCGCGACCGCCTGGCCGACCAATTCACGGCCGCCGTCGAACTCGACCAACTCAAGGCCGAGACTGCCGCCCTGCAGGAATTGCTGGCCCGAGCCCGCCGCGTCCGTGATCATGCCGCCGACTCGAAACTCGCCGCCCTTAAGGACTGCTTGGAACGGGCCGAGTTCCGCGAACTGAGCGACGGCCGCGGCAAGCTCCTGATCTTCACTGAGCATCGCGACACGCTGAACTACCTTTGCGAATGGCTGGAACGGTGGGGCTACTCCACCTGCAGCATCCACGGAGGGATGAATCCGCACGAGCGGAAGAGGGCCCAAGAGATCTTCCGCACCGAGAAGCAGATTTGCGTTGCCACCGAAGCCGCCGGCGAGGGCATCAACCTGCAATTCTGCCGGCTGATGATCAACTACGACCTGCCCTGGAATCCGACCCGGCTGGAGCAGCGGCTCGGCCGCATCCATCGTATCGGCCAGGAACGCGACGTTCACGCCTTCAACTTCGTCGCCACCCAGTCGGACGAAGGCCAGCCGATCGTCGAAGGCCGCATCCTGGAGCGGCTGCTGGAGAAGCTCGACCAGATGCGTGCCGTGCTGGCGGACCGGGTGTTCGATGTGATCGGGGAGGTCCTCTCGCTCAACGATGTCAACCTCCCCGACATGCTCCGCGAGGCGGCCTTCGACCCCCGCCGGCTCGACGACTACCTCGACCAGATCCAGCGCATCGACCCCCAGAGGCTCAAGCAGTACGAGCAAGCCACGGGCATCGCCCTCGCCCGGGCGAACGTCGATTTCTCCGCTTTCCAGCAGGCCAACGCCGAAGCCGAAGAACGCCGCCTCATGCCGCGGTACGTCGAAGACCATTTCATCAAGGCGAGTGCCGCCGTCGGCCTGAAGGTCGAACCCCGGGCCGATGGGCTATGGCGCGTGGAACACGTCCTTGCCGACCTCCGGTCGGACCGCCTGCAATCCGTTCGCCGCTTGGGCAAACCGGAAACGAGCTACCGGAAGATCACTTTCCACAAAGAGCGGCTGGACGAAGACCAGCACATCGACGCCGTTCTCGCCGGGCCAGGCCATCCCCTCTATGCCGCCGTGGACGAGCGGTTGAACGAACTGCTGGCGGACATAGCCGGTGGCGTGGCGGTCTTTTCCGACCCGCAGAGCGAAGGAGCCTACCGCCTTCACTTCTTTGAGGTCACCATCCGCGGCCAGAACAGCAAAGGGGAACCGCAGACGCTCCATGCCGAACTTGCGGCGGTCCGGGAGGACCTTCACGTTCCCGCTACCGATTCTGCCCGGTTCAGCACGGTACCGGCAGACTGCCTGCTGGATCTCCCGCCGCACCCATCGCCGCCACCGTCGTTGGAGCCGTTCGACGTTTCCGCGGCGTCGGACTACCTCAAGACCACCCACCAGATGCAGTTGCGCACGCGGTGCCAAGACGAGCGCCGCCACTTCGTCCAAGTCTGCCGCGATTACCTGACGCGCTCGTTCGACGCCCGCGTCCGCGCTGCCCAAGACCGCATCATGGCCCTTAAGATGCGCGGGCTGACCGACGACGACATCGCGGTCAAGCAAGCCAACAACGAATTGACGGACCTGAAGCGAACTCGGGAGGAGCGTCTTGCCGGACTGGACCAGTTGACGCTGGTTCGCCACGGTCCCGTCAAGCACGTGGCCACCGCCCTGGTCTTGCCGGCCGGCGCAGGCTTTCTGGCGGGTGGCACAGGCGTTTCGCCTGTGGATGCCGACGCCCCGGAGGACATCGACCCCAACATTCGTCGGCGGTCGGAAAAGGCCGCCGAAGACCTGGCCGTCGCCCATGAGACCGCCCGCGGCTGGGAAACGGAACGAGTTGGGCACCTCAAGATCAGGTTTGACGTGCGAAGCCTCGGGCCGCCCGACCCGCAGACCGGCTACCGCGATCCAGTCGAAGGCATCCGCCGCATCGAAGTGAAGGGCCGCAGTCGGGGCTACTCGATCCGGCTGACAACCAACGAATGGTACAAGGCCTCCCAGCTTGGCGACAGCTACTGGCTGTACGTGGTTTGGGACCCACTTGGAGAGAATCCCGAACTGGTGACGATCCGCAACCCGGCCGCTAGACTGGATCATGCCAAGAAGGAAATCGTCGCCGCACGATATTACGACATCCCGGCCGACGCCATCAGGCAATACGGCCAGCCGGTCGTGTAATGGAAATAGAGGAAGGAGTTTGCCGTGTCCCGCAAGGACTTGAAGAACAAACCTCTCGTCGAAGCCATCCTGGAAATCAGGTGGCACCTGATTCAGCCCATCAAGGTCCAGGGCCCCGCCCAAATGATACTGCCGGCACTGGACCCGCATTACCGACTTCTACTCGGGCGGCTCTTTGACCGCTTCCGGGACGAATATCCTTTCCACGAACAGTTGCCAACGGCTACTCTGCCCGACGACATGGTGGGCCACGTCGTGCAGCATCGTTTCCGCTCGGCCAAGGACGACTGGCCCTTGGTGCAGGTTGGTCCGGGCGTGTTCACCGTCAACGACACTCACCGCTACACGTGGACCGACTTTCAGCAGCGGACCAAAGAAGCGGTAGTGCGATTGTACGACGCCCATCCCAGCATCGCCGAGTTTCGCATTCAGAGCCTCGTGCTCCGCTACATCGACGCCGTGGAGTACAACTACCAAGAGGAGAACGCTTTTGCCTTCCTCAACGACAAGATGAAGGTCGGCATCACCCTACCTGACTCTCTTTTCCACATGACCGGCGTGGAGAGCCGGCCGTGCAGTTTCTCATGGCAGGCGACATTCCAGTGTTCCAAACCGGCCGGACGGGTACACGTGAGCTTTGCGACGGGTCAGAAGGAAGAGAAGCCCGCAATCCTTTGGGAAACCACAGTACAGTCGGTTGGCGACGACGTGCCGAACATGCCCGACGGGTTTCCGGATTGGATCGACGCGGCCCACGAAATCACCGACGATTGGTTCTTTAAGCTGATCGAAGGCGAACTCAAAAGGAGGTTCCAAGGTGAGTAGCACCGCACCTATCTCATACGAGCAGTCCATACGTCGAGAGGCGCTTTCGGGATCGGGCAAATGGGCTTTTGACAACGGTACCCACACCCTCTTCGACCCCCGGGTCAGCCCTGTAAGACGCAGCCCTGCCCATTTGGCGCAGTTCGCCGCACTCTTATTGGCCATGTCGTCCATGAGCTCCGCTCCAGACCCGTGGCTTTCGACCCAGCAGCAGCGTTCGTTGCTGACCATGAGCGGCGCATTCCCGACGAGCAGTCGCCGGCGCATAACGATGCGCGAAGCCCTGAAAATGGCTGACGACATCATGCGACGGGCGGAAGAAGGCCGCATGAAGGCGGCCGAGGAAGAGGCGAAGCGTGGATTCGACTGGGAGAACTTGACGTGATCTACGAGTTTCCCGGGCAGGACCGCCCTATCCGGCAAGGGGACATCTTCGTCGGTCTTCCCCGTGTCGAGGTCTCGTTGGAGCGGATTCCGCTGGTTGACGAGGACGGTTCCTACGACGCCTCGTGGGAGGAAGTCGCCTCCGCAGGCAACCAGGTCCGGGCGATCCTGCCTGTACGGCCGGTCAGTGCAATCGTGATCACACAGGACTGCGACACGATCCATTCCCAGGACATCTCGCTCTGCGAAATCCGGGAGTTTCGGGCGGTGGAAGGAAAAGCGAGACAAACGAAGGATGCTAAGGGCTGGGTGAGCATCTTGACACAACACGCCCGCGTAAACTTGAAATGGTTCTACCTGCCGCCGGACCCAAGGCTTGGCTTTGATGACAAGATGGCAGTGGATTTCACGGTTACTCTGCGTGTGCCCCGCGTGGAATTGGAAAGGTACCGCGGCTTTCGCAAGGGAAGGTTGAATCCCACTGCCGACGAACACTTCCGCGAGAGACTTGCGGAATTCTTCCGCCGATACCCCTACGACGAATGGTACCCGCTCAACATGGAAGAGCTTGCCGAATACCAGAAGAAGTACGCCGACGCTGCTCCTTTTCCCTGGCAGCAACCCGCCGCCAATCAGCCGGAAGATGAATCGTGAACCACGACGAGCGCAGACTGATCGAGGACTACCTCCCCATCCAGGCCATCAGTGCCGAGGCGTCAAGGGAGAAGAGCGTGCGCAAGGGGCACATTTCGACCTTGCATCTTTGGTGGGCGCGGCGGCCGTTGGTGGCGTGCCGGGCGGCGGTGTACGGGGCGTTGGTGCCGGCCGACCGATGGGTGAAGGAAGTCAATCTCAAGAATCCACCCGGTGACCCCGAGAAGGCGGAACGGGTCCGCAACGGCAAGAAGCTGGGGCTCAACCGGAAGGCGGCGGCCGAGTTCGTCACCCGATTGTGCAAGTACCCGGGCGAGCCTCGGGTCATCGCCGAGGCCCAGAAACACATCCTGGAGGCCCATGCCGAGCGACTCACTGCCGAGGTTGCCGAGGCCCTCAAGCTCCCCTCTCCCGCGAGCGGGAGAGGGGCCGGGGGTGAGGGCGGCTCGCCTCCGGCAGAAGCCTGGCCCGACGGCGCGCCCGCCTGGCTCAACGAGTTCCACTGGCCGCGCGACAAGGCGAGGGTCACGTATGACGATATCGTTGCCGGCCGCGCTCCTCGGCCGCGGGTGCTCGATATGTTTGCTGGCGGAGGTGCGATCCCTCTTGAGGCCCTCCGGCTCGGTTGCGAAGCATATGCCCTCGACCTCAATCCGGTTGCGCACATCATCGAGCTTTGCACGCTCGTCTATCCGCAGAAGTACGGCAAGCCCGACCCGACCGCGCGCGGGATGACCGGCCCTCCAATCTCCCCTCTCCCGCACGCGGGAGAGGGGGCGGGGGTGAGGGGATCGGCGCACGCAACGAGCCCTCACCGCAGCCCTCCTCCAGAGGGGGATGGAGTAATGCGCTCCTGGGGTGGGCTGGCCGAGGAGGTCCGCTACTGGGGCAATTGGGTGCTCCAGCGCGTCCGCCGCGAGATCGGCGACCTGTACCCACCGATCCCCGATCCGGAAGTCTGGTCCACCCCGCCGGCGATTGCCTTTGATCGCGAAACGGGTGCGTGGAAAGTCGTCAAGGAAGGAAAGCTGAAGCGCGGCGTTCGACTCGAAGCGCCGGAAGTCCCTCGTTCGATGCTCCGCGATGACGGGGACGATGACACGGGTGACGACGAAGACGGCGCAACCGGCGGCGCCGCGACGATTCCCCTCCCGCCCGGGTTCCTCCAGCCGGTTGCCTACCTCTGGACCCGCACGGTCCGCTGCAAGAACCCCGCCTGCGCCGCCACCGTGCCCCTGGTGCGCCAGACGTGGCTGTGCAAGAAGAAGGGCCGCTATGTTGCCCTGAAGATGGTGGCCCAGGGCGCTGGCCTAAGCAAAGAGATGGTGGCTCAGGCCGCTGGCCTGAGCAAAGGGAAATGCGTTCGCTTCGAGGTCGTCGAAAGCGAGACTGAACAGGGGCTGGGCTTCGATCCGGCCGGGTTCAGCAAGGCGGGGAACGCGACCTGCCCCTTCTGCGGCACCGTGGCCGACAACAACTATGTGAAACAAGTGGGACAGGCCGCTGGCCTGTCAGTCCAATTAATGGCCGTGGTCTGCACCCGCCCGGGCCGGCAAGGCAAGGTCTATCTGTCAGTGGAACAGGCTGCCAGCATGTTGCAGGGCACAGGCACAGGCACAGGCCAGCGGCCTGTGCCACCCCCTGTGCCACCAGGTTCCCCTCCTGGAATTTATGACGCCGACCACGCCAAGGCGATCGCGACGATGCTGTCGTGCATCGTCGATAAGCAAGCTGATTTCAACTCATCTTTGTGCGTGCTCAAGTCGGACGGCGGTAGAGGCATTGTTCACAGCTTCGGCCGACAGGCCCTCCCGATGGTGTGGGACTTCGCGGAAGCAAATCCGTTCAATCCGCTCATCGCCTCCTGGACGAGTTCAAGTGAGGAGGTTCTCGGCAACATTGATGACCTAATCACAATACCTATCGGAAAGCCGACGCGCGGCTCGGCCACGGCGCTGCCTTGGGGGACTGAAGGTGGCAGAGGCGGAAAAGCTACTGGCCTGTCCAGCACCGGCCAGCGGCCGGTGCCACCAACATATAGGGGCAGCACAGGGACCAGTGGCACAGGCGGCCCGCCTGTGCCAGTGTTCGACGCGGTGATCACCGACCCGCCCTACTACGACAACGTGCCCTACGCCGACATCTCCGACTTCTTCTATGTCTGGCTGAAGCGCTCAGTGGGGCATCTCTACCCTGAGCATTTCGCGACGGTGACCACGCCCAAAAAGCAGGAGGCGGTGGCCGACGCCACCCGCCACGGCGGCGATAAGGAAAAGGCGGTGCGGGCTTATGAGGCGATGATGGCCCAGTCGCTGGCCGAGGCCAATCGGGTGCTCAAGCCGGGCGGGACGCTGGTGGTGGTCTATGCCCACAAGACAACGCTCGGCTGGGCTACGCTGGTCGATGCGCTGCGCCGCGCCGGGTTTATGATCACCGAGGCCTGGCCGCTCGATACCGAAACAGTTGGGCGGCTTCGGGCGAGGGACTCGGCGGCGTTGGCCTCGAGCATCTTTCTGGTGGGCCGCAAGCGGGCCGCTGGTCAGGTAGGACAGGCAAATGGTCCGGTGGGACAGGCCGCTGGCCTGTCCCAGCCAACCACAGGCCAGCGGCCTGTGCCACCGCCTGTGCCACCGCCTGTGCCACCCTCTGTGCCACATCCAACCAGTTTGACTGGCTCCTACGAAACCGATGTGCAACCCGAACTGGAGCAGATTGTCGGCGAGCGGGTGGAGACGCTCTGGGACCAGGGCATCTCGGGCGCCGACTTGGTGATCGCCTGCGTGGGCGCGGGCTTGCGAGCATTTACCCGGTACGAGCGGGTCGAGTACGCCAACGGCGAAGAGGTGCCGGCCGAGCGGTTTTTGGCCGAGGTCGAAACGGTCGTGCTGGAAACGATCCTTGCCCGGCTGTCGAAGGAAGTGGGCCGCGCCATCACCCCGACGCTTTCCCAAAGGGAGAGAGAAACGAGCCTGACGGGCGTCGATCCGGCCACGCGGTTCTATATCCTCTGGCGCTATACCTACCGCTCGGCGGAGCTTGACGCGGGCGAGGCCATCGTCTTCGCCAACGGTACGCACGTGGAGCTGGACGGCCCAGGCTCGCTCTGCTACGGCTCCCGCTCGCTACTGGAAAAGAAGAAGGGCAAGTATCGGCTTCGGGATTACACCGAGCGTGGCAAAGACGAAAAGCTGGGGATGTCGGATGATTCGCAGGCTGGAAAGCCTGTGCCACTGATCGACGCCCTGCACCGCGTATTGTGGCTGATGGAGAATCGGCCGGGAGAACTGCCGAAGTTTCTGCGCGAGGCCCAGCCCAACCGCGAGCAGATGCGTTTGGTGGCCCAGGCCCTGGCCGGCCCGGGGCTGAAAGGCGGCGAACTGCCCGACGTGTCGCCCTCGGCCGAGCTGGCCGCGCTGGCCAAGCTGACCGCCAATTGGCGAAGCGTCGTCGAAGACGCGGTGACGACCACGGCCGAACGCGCGGACCAAAAACGTGGTCAGCGAAGGATGTTTGAGGGAGAATGAACGAACTGAGATGCCCTCACCCCCTGCCCCTCTCCCGCAACCGGGAGAGGGGAGAGCACTGGGCGTCTTCTCCCGCAAGCGGGAGAGGGGAGCGATTGGCGGCGTTCTCAAGAGGGCTGTCCGACAACGGAGAGTTGTGATGAAGCGAAAGCATGTGTTCCAGGTTATTGTCGAGCAGGACGAGGCGGGCTACTACGTTGCCGAGTGTCCCGCGCTGAAGGCCTGCTACACCCAAGGCAAGACATACGAAGAGGTCATTGAGAACATCAAGGACGTGATCGCCCTGTGCCTTCAGGACCTGAAGGCGAAGCGCAAAAGGGTCCCCAAGCAGCCCGAGATCATCGCAGTGCCCCGCGTCGAGGTGACCGTATGAGCGGCTCCGACCTGCCGATGCTAAAGCCCCGCGAGTTGATCCGCGCCCTAGAGCGCATCGGGTTCCGGCTGCTGCGCAAGTCGAAAGGGAGCCACTGCCAGTTCGAGCACCCAGACGGCCGGCGCACGACCGTGCCGGTGCACAAAGGCCGCGACATCGGGCCCGGGCTGCCGTGGAAGATTCTCCGCGACATCGAGATGGACGGAGACGAACTGCGGAACTGGCTATGAGAAGCCGCACGACTACCGCCAAAGTGCGCGTTTATTATGACCGCAAGGGCAACACGCTGAGTGTGTGGTTTGAGGATCCGAAGAAGGAAGTCGTCTGCGAGGAAGCCGACGACGACGTGGTGCTGGTCAAGGACCGCCGCGGCCAGGTGATCGGATTCGAGCGGCTGAACTACCTGTGGCCGAAACAACAGAGGGATGAGGTGAGCATTCCCGTCGAAGTCCAAATGGTGTGAAGACCACCCATTAACGGAGGCGCCCATGGAAAACGTAGTGACCCAACACATCACCAAGACCCCCGGCGTATGCGGCGGTCGGGCGTGTATTGCCGGGCACCGCATTCGGGTGATGGACATCGTAGGCTGGCACGAGCGGCGCGGTTACACCGTGGCGCAGATTGTGGAGATGTTCCCGGGCATTACGCGGGCCGACGTCCACGCGGCCCTGGCCTACTACTACGACAATCTGGAGGAAATCGAGAACGACTTCCGCAACGACGACCAGTGGGCCCGCTGGGCCGAAGAGAATCTGCCGTCGCTGATTGCGCGGGAGTTGAAGGAAAAGCTCGATGGCTGAGCCAATCCGATACTACATGGACCAGCACTACCCCGGTCCGGTGACCGAGGGCCTCCGCCGGCGGGGCATCGACGTGCTGACCGCGCAGGAGGCCAAGCGGTGCGGCTTGCCCGACGCCGATCAGCTCAGATTCGCCACGACGGAACAGCGCGTCATGGTTAGCTTCGATCCTGATTATCTGGCGTTGCACCAATCCGGGGCCACCCATGCCGGCATCGTTTGGTGTCCCCAACAGAAGTACGGAATCGGCATGCTTGTTCAACTCCTCGAACTTCTCCACGGGACAGTCGACCGCGACAGCATGCGCAGCCATGTGGAGTACCTATGAGTACCGCTTCCATCAAGCCGTGGATCGAGATGGAGGGCGTGTCCCTTCATCCCGACGTGACGTCCGAGAACTTTTCGGAAGACATCTTTGCCCTGGACCTTGGCCCCTTGGCCGACGGCAATCCCAACGTGCCCGCCGTGTACCGAGACCCGGAGCATTTCTTCCGGTCGTCGTACCTTACCACCGGCTTGCGAAGCCTGCTTGAGGACGTGCTTTCCCGGCTGGAGGGCGGCACGGGAAACCGCGTGTTAAAGCTGATGACGGCGTTCGGCGGCGGCAAGTCGCACACCTTGGCTGGCCTGTGGCACGCGGCCCGGGACCGCAAGGCGCTGGACGTGATCCCCGAGGGCAAGGGCCTGCCGCGGCCCGGTAAGGTCCGTACCGCCGTCTTTGACGGCCAATTCTTCGACGCGACCAACGGAAAGGCGATTCCGGGTGAGGATTTCCGGGCCCGGACGATGTGGGGCTGGATTGCCTGGTCGCTGGGCGGGAAGAAAGGCTATGAGCTGCTGCGCTCCCAGGACCAGTGCCGAGTCGCCCCGGGCGGCGACGCAATCCTTCAACTGCTGGCCGATGGTCCGAACCTCATCCTGCTGGACGAGGTGCTGAACTACCTGATCAGCGCCGGCGGCGTGAGGATCGAGCAAACGACCTTACGGGACGAGACGCTCACGTTTCTGCAGCGGCTGACGGTGGCGGTCGGAAACGCCTCCAACACGGCCCTGGTGTTTTCGCTTCAATCGAGCAAGCGGGAATCGCTCGAATACACCAGCCTGTTGCAAACGGTCGATCACCTGGCCGCTCGCAAGGATCAGCGGTGCGAGCCGGTCGAAGGGAACGAGATCCTCCATGTAATTCAGCGCCGCTTGCTGGCGAAGATCCCGGCGGCCGAAGACGCGGCCCCCGCCGCCGCTGCGTATCAGGAGGTCGTCACCCAGATGCGGCGGGCCTACGCCCAAAGCGACTCCGAACGCCAGCAGGCCGAGGAAGAGGGCATCGCGCTGCGGAACCGCGTGCAAGCGGCCTATCCATTCCACCCGGCCTTGATCGACCTGATGCGGGAGCGTTGGGCAGCGATTCCCGAGTTTCAGCGGACCCGCGGCGCCCTGCGGTTCCTGGCCGCCTGCTTGAGGGCCTGTCATCGGGAAGGGAAGAGCCGGATCGTGCTAGGGCCGGGGGAGGTGCCCATCCACGATGCCGAGGTCCGGCTCGCCTTCTTCAAGGAAGTTGGGCAGCAGGCCGACTTTCAAGCCGTGCTGGAACACGACTTTATCGGCGCCAATGCGCGGGCCAAGCGGATCGACGACCGCCGGGCCAAGGAAAACCCGGCCGACGCCGTGCGCCGGCCGGCAATGCGGCTGGCCACCGCGATCCTCATGTACTCCTTCGGCGGACTGCGGCGGGATGGCGCCAAGGAAGGCGAGATTCTGCCGCCTGGCATTACCGAGGCGGAACTGCTTTCGGTTTGCGTCGGGCCCGACCTCGACAGCACCACGGCCCTAGCGTGCCTGAAAGAGCTGCGCGAGCAGTGCCTCTACCTGCATTTCGACGGCGCCCGCTACTGCTTCAAGAAGGACCCGAACGTCACCCTGCTCATCGAACAGGAGGCCGACCTCGTTGCCCGAAACGAGAAGCGGGTCCGCGACCGGATCAAGGCGATGATCGAAGCCCGGCTGGCCGGCCACCACGCGGCCATCGTTTGGCCGGAAAGCAGCGGCGACATTCCTGACCGCGACCCATCGTTCTTGTTCGCCTATCTGCCGCTGGAGTTCGCGGGAGAGCCTAAGGCGGCCCAGGAATCGGCGGCCAAGGAGTTGCTGGAAAAGTACGGCGATAAACCGCGGACGTACCGCAACGGCCTGGCACTTGTGATCCCGTCGGCCGATCAGGTCGAGATCCTGCGGCGCGCCGTGCGCTACCTGATCGCCGAAGAGGCTGTCAAGTCGAAGGCCAAGCAACTGAACCTCACCGATGACCAAAAGGATCAGCTCAAGGAACGCACTGCCACGGACCAAGCGACAGCGGAGTCGGCCTTGCTGAAGCTCTACGCCGAGGTATGGCTGCCCCGAGTCGAATCGGGCGGCCTGGGCCTGGAGAAGGTGGCCGCCGGCGGCCGGCCGCTCCAGACCACCTTGAACGAAAAGAAACAGGCGAGTGT
>Ga0129299_1002391_pt1 | contig 12468 bp, 12 predicted proteins | sample ConPoolayeCmetaG_FD_94477 | JGI IMG/M metagenome (GOLD analysis project Ga0129299, IMG submission 94477) | Hot spring microbial mat communities from California, USA to study Microbial Dark Matter (Phase II) - Cone Pool mat layer C metaG ... | reverse complement strand
GACGCTGGCTCCGGGGGAGCTGAGCGCCACCATCACCATCACGGTGAACGACGATTTCCTCAACGAGCCGGACGAGACCGTGGTGCTGACGCTGGGCGACCCGACCAACGCGGTCAAGGGGGCCCCGGCCGTTCACACGGCCACGATCCGCAACGACGAGGCCCCGGGGGTGGTGGTCACGGAGTCCGGCGGCTCGACGGCGGTGGCCGAGGGCGGGGCGACCGACAGCTATACGCTGGTGCTGCTGTCGCAGCCGACGGCGGCGGTGACGGTGACGATCGCGACCGACGGCCAGGTGACGGTGGATCCGGCCGTGGTGGTTTTCGACGCCGGCAACTGGAACGTGCCGCAGACGGTGACCGTGACCGCGGTGGATGACATGGAAGTCCAGGGCGACCGCGACGTGGCGGTGGTCCATGCGGTCAACAGCGCGGACCCGTCCTACCGCGGCCTGAATCCGGCGGCTGTGATCGTCCGGGTGGCCGACAACGACTCCTACTGGGGCGACCAGGTGGCCGGCGAGGGTCCTCCGCCGGGCGTGGAGATCGTCATCGTTCCCCGGGGGGCCGGACGCGTGCGGGCGTCGCCGACGGGCAAATGCGACGGCGGGCTTGCGTATACGCTGCGCGGCGTGCCCTTTGCCGGCTACGGCTTCGCCCGCTGGGAGGACGGCCTCCGCACACGCGAGAACCCGGTGGCGGTGTGCATCGCCGGACCGATGCGGATCGTGGCCCGTTTCGGCCGGGCCGAAGACATCGGCCACGACGACCAGGTGATGATTGTGCAATCGGTGCAGTACGGGTTGTGCGGTCCGGTTGGCGCGGCCGGCCTTTCGGGCATGTTCGCCGGCCTGCTGGTGCTGCGGTCGTCACCGTCCGGTCCGCGCCGAAGGGTATTCACGGCGGTCCGGTCGGCCTTCCTTGACAGTGGCTCCGGCCGTCGATTACGTCTGGACTCGGCCGGGCGGAAACCTGCCGGGAGGTGATCGTGCCTGGGTGCTGGTCTGGCGGTCCGAAGGATCGCCCTCGCGGGAGCACCTCCGGCGACGCCGGTTGCCGGCCCAAGGGATGGGCATGGAGGTCCCGGACCATGAGAAGAGCACGTCTCAGCCATCGCGGCCCGTTGCTGGCGGGGTTGACGGCGCTGCTGGCGCTGGGTGCGGTCTGCAGCCCCTCCAGCGCGCTGTGGTTCGGCCTGGGCACGCTGTTCAGCTCGCAGTTCCGGACCACGACGGTGGAGTACCGGTGCTTCCGGGACGGCGTCCCGGTGGATTGCTCGGAGTTGCCGGGGTTTCAGCCCTGAGGACCGGATGAGGCTTCGTCCCGGGACGGCCGGTCCGGCTTTGCGGCGGATCCGGTCGCAGCGGGGGCCGGCCGCGGCTCGCCGGGGGTAGTCGCAGGGAGGGTGTGGTCCGTACGCCGCCTGCGGCGTATCATCCTCCATCGGGGTGCTGTCGTTGTCTCAACACGCCGCTGCGCGGCTGCCCGCCTGACGATGAATCACGACGCGATTTCACGAAGGGCCGTTCTGTTCCGCGGAGCCTGTGCCGCCGGCGGTCTGATCCTGGGCGGTTGTGCGTCGCGCCGCGTCCAGGTGGCTTCCCTGAACCCCGCCGCCGGGGGCGGGCCGGCCGACGGGCCCGAATCGGTCGTGCTGGGGGTCTATCCGACCGACCAGGGAAGTCCGGCCGAGGCGGTCCGGCGGGCGTGCCGCCGGCTGGACTGGTCCTGGCTCAAACGCGGCGACACGGTCCTGCTCAAGCTCTCCTGCAACTCCCACCGGGCCCATCCGGCCGTCACCTCGCCGAACGCCGTCCGGGCGGTGATCCGCGAACTGCTGGAGCGCGGGGCCGGCCGGGTGCTCGCCGGCGACCAGGGGGGCGTCGTGCACGTGCGCCTGGCCGAGGGCGACCGCCGTTACCGCTCGACGCGCGAACTGGCCGGCCTCAACGGCCTGCACGACGCGATCGTCGAGGCCGGCGGCATTCCGTACTACTTCGACGAGTCCGGCTACGAGGGCGGCTACTTTCCGGCCGCGCGCGGAAGCCGCAGCCACTGGAACGAGCCGCTTTTTTTGACCACCGCCGTCCGCCAGGCCGACCACATCGTGTACCTCCCCCGGCTGGGAACGCACGTGCTGGCCGGCTGCACCCACGGTCACAAGCTGGCCGTCGGCTGGCTGCGCGACGACAGCCGCTTCGCATTGCACTACGGGGCGGACACTTTTCACGAGAAGTATACCGAGATCAGCTACCTGCCGGAGATCCGCGACCGGCTGCGGCTGGTGCTCTCGCTGTCGGAAAGCGCCTTCACCTGCGTCGGGCCGCACACCGGCACCGTCGGCCGTCCCGACGGCTGGCTGGTCGTCGCGTCGCGGCAGCTGGCGGCGCACGACGCGGTGGCCGCCGCGGCGCTGACCTGGCTGCGCCGCAACACCGGCTCGGGCGTGCACATCGTGCCGCCGGCCTACGGTCCCTTCTCGAACCTCTCCAACTGGCTTTATGTGTCCACGGTCGTTCCCGGACGCACCGGCCTGCCCTGGGGCCGGCCGGATCCCTTCGGCTACCGCGCCCTTGCGATGCACGACTTCGAATGCGGGGTGACCCACGACCGGGCGTTGTCCCGGGCGTGGGCCCTGCAGGGAGGCGTGCCGGCCATCATCCGGGTGTACGCCGACGGCTGCGCCCCGGCGCCGGGCTTCCGGAACCACCTGGAGTCGTTCGGCGGGGGAATCCTGCGGATGTGAAGGCCGGTCAGGACCGGCCCCGCGATCGCCGCCGCCGGCTGAGCAGCCCCCAGCCCAGGCTCACGACCCCGCCGGCCAGCATCAGGCCCCCGGCCAGCAGATCGATGCGCGCCTGGGCGGGCGTCATCGCGGTCGTCAGCGGCGTCAGAAGGACCAGCACGGCGATCGCGATCAGGATCAGCCCGTTGGGAATCCCGACGTTCAGGGAATAACGCTGGTCGCCTTCGCTCATCCGCCCGCTCCCGTGGCTGCCGCGGCACCGGCGCCGCGGAAGAACCAGCTCCAGAACCCCACCATGCCGGCCATCCCCAGTCCCAGCACCACGGCCATGCGCAGCACGCGCGGCGAGATCCGCACCGACAGATCGACCGCTTCCCGCCCGCTGCACGAGGGATGCCGCGTGGCCATGCTCACCGTCCACGTGCAGGCCGCGGCCGCCAGGAACGTGATCATGGTGCGGAAGAAGAGCGCATCGCCGGCGATCGGCTTCAGCAGCCCCCGATGCTCGGCGATCAGCAGACCGACGGCGGTGACTCCCCCGACGGCCAGGCCGGCCAGCGCCCCGGGACGGTTCATCCGGCCGAGCATCGCGCCGAGAATGGTCACCGCCGCGAAGGGCGGCATGATCGTGGCCAGCACCGACAGGGCGAACAGCATCATGCCTTTCTCGTTGCGGCTGAAGAGCACCGCCGTGCCGATGGCCGCGAGGGTGAAGACCACGCCGGCGGTCCGCGAGGCCAGCAGATAGTGCCGCTCGTCGCGCCCGGGGCGGAGAACCCGCCGGTACACGTCGGTGGTGAACATGGCGCAGAACGCGTTGATCTGCGCGTCCACGCTGGAGAAGACGCCGGCCATCAGCCCCACGATGGTCACGCCGTACAGGCCCCGGGGCAGGAAGTGCTGGATCATGTGCGGCATGGCCAGGTCCGGGTTGGGCAGCCCCGGAAAGTAGTGAATCGCCGCCAGGGCCGGCAGCGTGATCACGATCGGGCACAGCAGGGTGAACCAGAAGGTGGCCCCGAGGTAGCTGACCACCGCGTCCTCCTCGCTGCGGGCCGACAGCGGCCGCTGGATGACCTGGGCCTCGGTGGACCAGTAGCTGGCCCCCATGAAAAAGGTGCCCGCCAGCATCAGCCCCAGCGGGCCGAAGGGCGTCTGGTTGCTCCAGAACGTGCCCTTGTCCGGAGGGAGCCGGGCCGCGATCTCCCAGACCCCCCCGATGTCGCCGTACACCGCCAGCGAGAGAAACAGGAAGGGAAAGAACATCAGCGAGATCTGCAGCACGTCCGTGGCCACCACCGCACTGTAGCCGCCGCTGAGCGTGATGACCGCCGCCGCGACGCTCAGCAGCACGATCGAGGCATAGAGGTTCCAGCCCACCAGGGTGTGCAGCACCAGCGCCCCGGCGTAGAGATAGAGCCCCAGGTTGAACAGCATCCAGACCAGGCACCAGATCAGGCTGTAGCTGAACCCGACCTCGAAGCCGTAGCGCTTCTCCAGCCAGCCCCCGAGCGTGAACACCCGCAGCCGGCGCAGCTTCTGCACCAGAAACAGCGACACCAGCACCAGCGCCAGCCCGTTGGCGTAGCCCTGGTGGGCCAGCACCACTCCGACCAGGTAGGTGGTCCCCGCCCCCCCGATGAAGTCGTTGGCGTTGAGGTTGGTGGCCACCGTCGACAGGGAGGCCAGGAACCCGGGCACCCTCCGGCCGGCCAGAAACGAACCCTCCAGCGTGGCCGCGGTGCGGTGCATGAACACCCCCCAGGTCACCGACCCGACCACGAACACCGCCACCATCGCCCACTCGATGGGCAGCAGGCGGTTCGCGAAGGCGGCTTCGGCGAGGGGAAGTGCGTCGGTCAATCCGATCGTCCTCGGGCAAGCCGGGGCCGGGTGGAGGCTCCGGGAACTACCGGCGGATGCTCCAGTTGACCGAAACCGTGGTTTCGGAGGCCGAGGTTTCGCGGGTCACCACCACCGCCGCGTCGATCGCATCGGCCGAACCGGAAAGCGAAATCAGGGCGTCGTCGCCGGACTGCGAATCCATCCGGCTGACCTCGAACCCCTTGTCCTTCAGAGCCTTCTCGTAGAAGGCCGCCGCCTCCGCCGGCGGCATGTCCACGGTCATCGTGGCGTGGTAGACCTCGGGATCGTCCCGGCCGGCCGCGGGGGTCATGTGCGCGGACTGCTGAATCCGCGCCCCCTCGATCTGCGGCAGGGGAAAACCCTCCGGAAGCCGGCCGGAGCCGCTGGCGAACGTCCCCCCGTCGGTGGTCATCGTGACCGTGCCGCCCTCGGATTTCATCGTCGCCTTCCGGCCGTCGGCGCCGGTGATGGTGGTGGTGTCGCCGTCGGTCTCCACCGTCACCGTCCCCTTGTCCGTCTGGATCGTCGTGCTCTCCTTGCGCCCGCAGCCGAAGGCCAGCGCCGCCATCAGGCCCGCCGCGATGAGTCGCCGTGAGACGGCCGGTCGTGACATGGTGACACCTTCCTTTCGGACGGAAGTCTAACCGCAGACGCGCAGATCCGCCACCAGCACCGGTCGGCTCAGACCCCGACCGGCCCGTCCACCTCCCGCAGAATGCAGAACGCCTCGGCCGCGCCGACGCCGACCACGCTTCCGCGGAAGCCGGCCAGCGCCCGGATGGCTTCCAGCGACCGCGCGGGAACGCCTTCCTCCAGCTGCGAGGCATACAGCCGCATGGCCGCCAGCTTGGCCTCCAGCGTCGCGGTGATGTCCACGTACCAGTTCGGCTCGAACGCCGGCTCGACGCCCGGCGCCGACCAGTGCGTCTCGGAGACGGTTTCGTAGCACGCCACCCTCCGGACCCGCCGCCGCCGGCCGTCCGGCCGCAGGGCCACCATCGCGGCGTCGAAGACCTGCCGGTGGTCCTCGTGCCGGTCGCCGGGGAACGGCAGCAGCACCGTGTCCGCAGCGGTGCGGCCCACGAGGTCCGCGAAAGCACGGTTGAGCTTCGCCTCGGGGATCAGATGCAGGGTCGTGACCGGAAGGTTCATGAAGACCAGTTTCGCCCCGATGATCCCGGCGGCCCGCGCCGCCTCCGCCCGGACGCGCCGCACCTGGGCGGCCGGAAACAGCGGCGTGCCCCGGGTCACGATCGCCGCCGTCACGCGGTGGCCCTCCAGAACCATGCGCCGCATCGTGCCCCCGCAGCCCAGGATCTCGTCGTCCGGATGCGGCGCGATGACCAGAACATTCGCCATGGTCGTGTTTCTCCCGTGTTTTCCCCGACAGGACGCCCGGGCCGACCGTCGCACATCCCGTCCGGCCGGCTCCAGCCCGCCGGCGCTCAGCGCCCCGGCACTCCGGAGGCCGGACCGCCTGCCTGGCTGCAGCCCAGCACCATCCCGGCGACCAGATCGCCCGCCGGGCTCTCCGGCCACGCCCACTCGGTCAGCAGCAGGGCCCCGTCGCCGGTGCGCACCAGCGGGCGGCCCTCCAGCGCCCCGAGTACCGTCCCGGGCGCCGACCGGTCCGCCCCAACGCCCTGCGGCAACGCCCGCCAGACGATCAGCTTCCGCCCGCCGGCGAACGTGAACGCCCCCGGATAGGGCCGGCTGACCGCCCGCACCAGGCGGTAGATTTCCTCGTTCGGCCGCGTCCAGTCGATCAGGCCGTCTTCCGGACGCCGCCGGGGATACCAGGTCGCCCGCGCGTGGTCCTGCGGCCTGCGCGGCACCTGCCCGGAGGCCAGGGCCGGACACAGCTCGGCCACCATGTCCTCCAGCACGACATTGGTCCGGGCGATGAGGTCGGCGGCGTAGTCGTCCGGCCGCACCTCCACGGGCCGCTGGGCGATGATGTCGCCGGCGTCGGGCTCGTCGGTGAGGAAGAACAGGTTGGCCGCCGCCGGACGGCCCAGGAGAATCGTCCAGGCGACCGGCGCACGGCCTCGACCCTCCGGCAGCATCGTGGGGTGGAAGCCGATGCTGCCCCGGCGGGCCAGGGCCCGCAACCCGCCGGGCACCAGCTGAGACAGACCGATGACCAGCAGCCAGTCCGGAGCGGTTCGCTCGATCAGTGCCCGCACCGCCGGCTCGGTGACCTTGTCGAACGCGACGTAAGGGATCCCCGCCTCCCGGGCCGGCGGCCCCAGGTCGTGGTAATCGCTGACCGCCTCGGCGTGCCGCGGATGCAGGCCGCAGACCGCCGCCGGCGGCAGACCGCCGCGCAGCAGCCCGCGCAGCGCCGCCGCACTGGAGCTCACGCTGCCGATCAGGAGCACTTTCATCGCGGCGCCTCCCGCCTCGCGTCCCGCAGACGCCGCGCATAGGGGCTTTCGTCGAAGGGACGGCTGAAACGCCGCTCGCCCAGCAGCACCACCAGCACGGTCTTGGCCAGGATGGCCAGGTCCAGCAGCGGGCCGGCATGGTCCACGTAGTATACGTCGTAGCGGATCCGCTCCTCCCAGCTCATGCTGGCGTTGCCGTTGACCTGGGCCAGCCCGGTGAGCCCGGGCCGCACCTCCAGCCGCCGCCGCTGGAAGGCGTCGTAGGCCTCCACCTGCTCCATGATCGTCGGGCGGGGCCCGATCAGCGACATCTCCCCGCGCAGGACGTTGATCAGCTGCGGCGTCTCGTCCAGCTTGGTGCGCCGGAGCAGGCGGCCGACCGGCGTGACCGCGGCATGGGTCAGCGGGACGATCTCGCCCGGATCGTGCACGTGGTCGGCGCGCATGGTCCGGAACTTCAGCGAGCGGAACGGGCGTCCGTGCAGCCCTCCGCGGACCTGCGTGAAGAAGACCGGGCCGGGCGAAGTCAGACGGATGGCCGCCGCCGCCACCGCCCAGGCCGGAAGCAGCAGCGCCATCAGCGCCAGCGATACGACCACATCCAGGATTCTCCTCAGCCCGGCGTACATGCCCTCTCCCGGCGTGCAAACGTCGTCGCCCGGCCGGCCTCCAGATCGATCAGCCAGCGTTTCAGCCGGATTCCGTGGTCCGCCGAGAAGCCGGTCAGCGAACCGTCCCGCGCAACCACCCGGTGGCAGGGAATCACCAGCGGAAAGGGGTTCAGGGCCAGCGCCCGGCCGACCGCCCGGGCCGCGCCGGGCCGTCCGATCGCCCGGGCCAGCTCCCCATAGGTCGTCACCCGGCCACAGGGGATCCTCGCACAGGCATCGAGCACCGCCCGCTGAAAAGGCGTGAGCCCGGAACGATCCAGCGGGGCCTCCAGAGACTGCGGCCGGCCGGACAGGTAGTCCCGGATGCGCCGCTGGAGGTCCGGGAGAAGCTCCGGGTCCGGCACCGCCTCCGGCCGGAGGCGCCGCAGGCGCGCCGCCACCGCCGCGGACGGCGCACCCGACGCCAGCAGCACCCGCGCCAGGCCGGCCGGACCGGCCAGCAGGCCCACCCGGCCGAAGGGCGCCTCGATCAGCGCATACCGCCACATGGCCAACAGACTAGAGGTGATGCCGGAGGACTACAAGGCTTCCTCGCCCACGCGCGGCCCCAGCTTCTGCAGCCGGCAGGTCATCTGGTGAATGCGACGGATCACCTCCTGACCCTCGGGCGTGGATTCCAGCCCCACGAACTGCAGTCCCAGCCGGACCGCTCCGCCGGCGTCGGTGTCCCGGTGCCGCAGACGGGCCTGCAGCTCCAGCGGCGGCTCGATCCCCCCGGTCGTGAACCGGCACTGCAGCGCGGTGTTGCGGCCGAAACTCTCCCCGGCCTGCGGGGTCAGCGTCACGCTCAGCCCGCCGGCCGAGACGTCCACGATCCGCCCGCGCACCGGGCCCGGGCGGCCGGTGCCGGCCCGGTCCTCCAGGTTCCACAGGTCCACCGGGATCATCACCTGCCGCGGAACGGCCGTGCGGTAGTAGAGCCGCCGCTGCAGCTCCTGCATCACGTCCGGCCAGCGGAGGCACAGCGCCGGGCGATGCTTGCCGTGCCGGCCGGCCAGCTGCACGCGGTCCACCACCGAGGTCGCGAACACGCACTTGTGGCTGCCGTGGCGGAAGGAGATGCCCACGTTCTGCTCGGGCTGGAGCTCCGGCGGCGGCTGGCCGGGGTTGCACGGGTATTCGACGAAGATCCGGCCGTGCTCCGGATCGATGCCCAGAAAACGCGTCCTGAAGATCTCCCAGCCGCCGGGCAGGTTGCAGCTGAGCTGCGCGCTCGTCCGCCGGGCGGCGGCCTCGCGGAGCAGCTCGCTCTGTTTCTCGGGGGCGAGGTGGAATGCGCGCGTCACGTGTCCGCTCCTTCCGTCCGGCCGGCGGGCTCGGCGAACGACTTCATCAGCCGGCCCCGCAGCCGGTTCACCGCCTCCGCCGTGGCCCGGTGGGCGTCGTCGGCCAGGAACTGCAGGCCGAGAATCACCTTGCCCTCCGTCCCGGCGGGAATCTTGTTGCAGAGCACCGCGTCCAGCTCGAACCGGTGGGTGTCCCCGGGGGTCAGCGAAAAGCATGCCCGCAGGCGGTCGCCGATCAGGATCTGCTCGGCCGTGCGCGCGTCCAGCCGGCAGGCCAGCCCGTCCACGCTCAGGTTGCACAGCCAGGCCAGCGAGCTGTTGGCCGCGTGGTCGGCGCCCCCCCAGGAAAGCTCCACCTGCGCCGACTGTGACAGCCGGATACGGCGGAAGCGCCGCCGCTGGGCGACCTGCAGCGTCTGCGGCTGCGAGAGAAAGATGCGGACGTCGTCGGGATCCTGCGAGTACCGCTCCACGTGCACCACGTCGCACGACAGCAGGTAACGCTGCTCGCCCAGGCGGATGGTCAGGTCGCAGTAGGTGCCGACCAGGTCATCCCACTTCAGCGGGCGCAGGGGTCCGGGATCCCCGGCCTGCGACCACTGCAGGTCGTCCCCGGTCTTCTCGCGGGCCTCCCGCGCCTCCGGGTTCTCACCGCGGCACGGGGCCAGCATGATCACCTTCAGACCGCGCGTGGCCAGGCACGCCGGGTCCGGCGGGGCCAGCCGACAGCGCAAGGGCTGGGCCCCCGGCCAGATGCGGGCCTCGAGCAGCACTTCAGCGCGGTGGCGGTTGGCCTGCTCGATGGTCCGGGCCGTCTGGCGGGGATTCAGAGTGATTCCGTAATCCATCGCTTTTTCCCTGCGGCGGTGTGCCAAACTCCGCGGCCCGACAACCCGGCCGGGCCGGGGCGGGGACGCGGCCGGCCCCCCGGGAGCCTCCGGCGGCCCGGGCCGTTGTCACCATCGGCTGAATCGGGCAGGACCATTACGCTTCGGTCGTCGCGTCAGTGAAGACCCCGCCGGCGCGACGCCGCCGTCCGGATGTGCGGAACAAAAGACATGCGAAACCCGGGACCGTCCGCTCCGCGCGGCGGAGGAATATCGGGCGTGTGTCCGCTCAGGTCCGGGCGGCCAGTGCGTCCAGGGCCAGCCCGGTTCCGTCGTCCACGATGTCCAGCAGCAGATCCACCACGTGCGGGGTGAGGTCGCCTTCCTCGGCGCAGCGGGACAGAATCTCCCGGCACTCCTTCAGCGACATCGCCCGGCGGTAGGGCCGGTCGGTGCTCAAGGCGTCGAAACAGTCGGCCACCGAGACGATTCGCGGCAGCAGCGGAAGACGATCGTCGTCCAGGCCGTCCGGGTAGCCCCGGCCGTTGGGCCGCTCATGGTGCCAGCGCACGATCGGAAGCACCTCCCGGAACGTCCGCAGCGGCTGCAGCACCTCGTAGCCCACCACCGGGTGGCGCATCATGATGGCCATCTCCGCGTCGCTGAGCTTGCCCGGCTTGTTGAGGATCGGGTCGGGCACCACCACCTTCCCGATGTCGTGCACGATGGCTCCTGTGTGCAGGGCGGTCAGCTGGCCGGTGTCCAGCCCGAGCCGCCGCCCGATCTCGACGACATAGGCGGCCACGCGCTCCACGTGCCCGCAGGTGTAGGAGTCCTTGCCTTCGATCGCGTTCGCCAGGGCGGTGATCACCGCGGTGGCGTCCTCCAGCGAGGTCGTCGCCTGCGTGGTCCGCACCGCGTGCAGCAGCCGGATGGTCAGCTCCTCCGGCGATGCCGGAAGCTGGATGCAGTCGTCGGCCCCGGCGTTGTAGAGCTCGATCCGCCGGTCGGCGTGTTCGCCCTCGCCGAGCACGAAAACCACCGAGACGAAGGAACTCCGCCGCCCGAGCTTGATGTGGCGGCAGAGCTCGATGTACTCGGAAAGCTCCCCGCCCGGCACGATGACCACGGCATCCACCACGGACTCCCGCCGCAGACGCCACATCGCCTCGCTGACGGTGTGGGCCCGCACCAGTTCCCAGGGGCCGGCCATGGCCCCGAGCAGACCTTCCACCGCGGCCTGCGGTCCGGCCAGGAGCAGACGCCCGGCGGTTGTGTCTTGCGACATCGGGTTCCCTTTCGTCACCCCCCGGAGGCCGCGGCTTCCCGGCCGCCCGGCCCGTCGTCCTCTGCCGGTGGAAGCCGCCGCCGGCGGCGCCCCCGGCCTGCAAAGGCCCGGCCGCCGGTAGGGAAAACACCGGCACGGGTCCCTGATTCCACTATCGGGCCCGCGGGCGGCTGACATGAGGAGTTCAACCGCCTTTTGGGTTAAGTGCCCCCGGCGGCCTGACGATGCAGATTCCAAGGGGATGCCCCGGAGGCTCCGCGCCGCCGGAGCCCGCCCGCCGTCGGATACGGGTGGACGAACGACATGACAGACCATCACGACTGCGCCCCGGCCGCCAGGTCCCACAGGAGGGTCCAGCAATGACCAGGCTGACCACCGCGCCCGCCATCGCCACGGGCGCCGCCGGCACCATGGGCAGCGCCGGCCTCGAACAGCAGGTCCGCCAGCGCATCGAGCTGCTGTCCTACCTGCCCACGACCGCCGCCGTGGCCATGAAGTTCATCGAGCTGGGCAAGGATCCCGACGCCGATCCGGCCGACTACGCCAAGGTGATCGGGGCCGACGCCTCGCTGAGCTCCAAGCTGCTGTCCCTGGCCAACTCGCCCTGGTTCGGCATCCGCAACAAGGTCACCACCGTGCGCATGGCGGTGAACCTCCTGGGCCTGGGCACGGTGCGCACCCTGGCGATCAGCTACTGCATGGCCGGTCTGCACAATGAACTGAAACTCAAGCCGGATGAGTCCCGGCTGTTCTGGCAGGGGGCGGTCTGCAAGGCGGTCGCCGCCCGCCGCCTGGCCGGCCTCAAGGACCCCAAGGCCGCCGAGGAAGCCTTCGTCGCGGGCATGTTTCAGGACTTCGCCCTGCCGATCATGTACGCGGTGGCCCGCCAGAGCTACCTGGCCATCCTGACCGATGCACGCCTCGACCTGCCGTCCAAGCTCAAGGCCGAGCGCGAGCTGTTCCATCTGGATCACTGCGAGGTCGGCCGCATCCTCGCCCAGAAGCTCGAGCTGCCCGAGTTGTTCATCGACGCCGTCGCCTTCCACCACGACCGCGGACGCCTCGGCGAGTTCCTCGGGAACGAGGCGCTGTCGCTGGCGGTCTGCGGCGCGTCCCTGTTCCCGATGCTGCTGGACAACTGGAACCGCGCCGACGCGGATGCCTTCTGCAGGCTGGCCGAGGAGGTCTGGAGCATGCAGCCGGGAGACCTGGCGGGATTCATGGAGGCGCTGCAGAAGGACTACAACGACCTGTACCGCTACTTCGAGGACGGCGGCACCGAGGAGGACCGGCTGGCGCAGATGATGATCGAGGCCGCCCGCGAGGAGGCCGACAACAACACCCACCTGGTCCGCACCGTCCACCAGCTCATGCAGGAGGCGGCCAGCGTGGGCATGG
>Ga0129299_1002390_pt1 | contig 12469 bp, 12 predicted proteins | sample ConPoolayeCmetaG_FD_94477 | JGI IMG/M metagenome (GOLD analysis project Ga0129299, IMG submission 94477) | Hot spring microbial mat communities from California, USA to study Microbial Dark Matter (Phase II) - Cone Pool mat layer C metaG ... | reverse complement strand
CCTCCGGTCACCCTCTCAGACATCCTCGCGCGCCGCCGGCAGTGCCGGGAGGCCGGAGTCCCGGGCATTTCATCAGGCCAAAGGCCCGGTCCCCGTCTGTCGCGGGCCGAGGATCGGCGGGATCCATCAGCCGGAAGGCCTGGCGCCCGTTGGGGCGGTCGATCCAGTGGCGGGATTCATCACGTCCAGGGCTCCGGCGCCGAACGTTCCGCTTCAAGGAGGCTTCGCGTTTCATCAGGCCGAAGGCCTGGAAGGGCGTAGCCGGGGGCAGAGGTCGACGCAGTCGACCGCCGCCCCCGGTTCCAAGGCCGCACCAAACCCTCTCTTTTTTTCTCCGTGTTCATTCGACCCCGGAGGGATCGGCCCCACCACCACCACCGCGCGAGGCGTGAGGTTATCCGCAAACGGCGGCCGGCAGGGACGCCGGCGCTCCATGAAGCGTGCTATCCCCGAGACGTGGCGTTGTTCGCCCTCGACGGCCGGCACAGAGGCCGGCCGCTACGGTGCTTTGCGTCGCCGATTGTTGCCACGGTTGACACCGCCGGGTGGAGGCACAGCCGCTTCGACGGCCGGGAGGGCGGCCGGGGGCTGCAGCGCGTGGCGAACCGACAGGAAACCGATCAAGACACCCATCAAGAACCGATAGCGGATGCCTGGGCGGCATTGCACGTGGCCGGCGGAATGGTGCCCGAACATCGCCTGTTTCCTGTCCGACCTGGACCTGTCGGCGCAATGCCATCAGCCGGGCCTGGCCGCGGTCGGGTCCATAAACCTCCGGGACGCTTCGGTCCGGAGATAGGGTGATTACCCTATCGTGTGGCAAAGGCGTGACTTGCCGTCGGTTGCAGGCTTATCTCGCCCGGCGCCTTGGACGATCTAGGACCTGTCGCACAACGCCCGTAGCCCGGTGGAGCAGTCCGCACGCGGATGACTCGCCGGGGCGGGGTCTCATCCCGGACCGAGGGGTCACATCATCGGTGCCGGGGAATTCCGGAGGCATGAGGGAAGCAGGTCTGCCGAGGCGCCCGCGCGCCGGGGGCACGCACGAACGCCACCGCGCACGGGCCGGCAGCGTGGTCGAGCCGGTCGCCGTCGCCGGTATGGATCTCACGAATGTGCACCGCCCGGTCCGGCAGTTCGCGGCCGGTGAACGAGGTGGTCATGGGAAAGCGAAAGGAATCCACGCAGCGTCTGGAGGCTTCAGACATCCTGCAGCGCCTTTCGACCACCGCCGCGGCGGCGGACGCCGAAGACCTCAGCAGGCTGGCCCAGTTGCACGAATGGTGTGAAGCCCTGGTTCAGGCCGGCGCAGCACGTCCGGAGGCTGTGCCGGCGGAGATGACCGACGCCGCCCGGGCGATCGGCCGCCGGCTGGAAGCCCTGATCCTGGGGGAGGCCGCCGACGCCGCCAGTGCGTTTTCGGAGATCGTCGCGTCGATCCGGGCGCTGGCCGGGGAGACCGGTCCGGCCGGTCCGGCCGGCGGCGGGGTTCCGGCCGACGCGGGCGTCGCGTCGGATACGCGATCAGCGGCCGCCGAGGAACCCCAGAAAGCCACCGGGTCAATGGCCGCCGCGGAACCGGCCGCGTCCCCGGGCGACATGACTGCGGAGCTCTCGGCCCCGTCCGGGTCCGACCCCGTGGAGCAGGCCGCGCCGCAGCCGGCGTCGCCCGAGGAGGCGGAGAAGGCGCTGGCCGAGGCGGTCGCGGGCTATGAGTCTGTCCCGCTGCATCTGAACCCGGCGGAGACGGACTTCGTCAAGGGCTTCGTGGAGGAGGCCGGCGAGCACATCGAGTCGATTGAATCGGCCCTGCTGGAGGTCGAGCAGAACCCCGAGGACCGTGCCAAGATCGACGACCTGTTCCGGCCGTTCCACACCATCAAGGGGATGGCCGGCTTTCTCAATCTCCGGGACATCAACTGCCTGACGCACGAGGCCGAGACGCTGCTGGACCAGGGCCGCAAGGGGGTCCGCCCGATCACCCCTGGCCTGATCGATCTGATTTTCAGCGTGGTCGACATTCTGAAGGTCCAGATCGCGGCCGTGGGCGAGTGGGTGGCCAGGCCGCACGACGGCGTCGTGCCGCAGCCGCCGGTGGCCGGCATGATCACCAGGCTTCGGGGCGTGGTTGCGGGACGGACGCCTGCGCCGCCGGCGCCGACGCCGCCGGGCACTCCCGGGGGCAGGCTGGGCGAGAACCTCCTGGCCCAGGGGGCGGTGGCGCCGGAGGTTCTGGAGGTGGCCCTGGAGACCCAGCGTGCCGCGCGCCCGCAGCAGCGGGTGGGCGAGATCCTGCTGGACATGGAGGCGGTGAGTCCGCGGCAGGTGGCCCACGCCCTGCGGGCTCAGCGGGGCGTGGAGGAGCCTTTGGGCGCGGCGGCCGCTTCCCAGGCATCCCAGGCCGCCCGGGCGGCCGCGGGCGATCAGTCGGTGCGCATCGACACGGCCAAACTGGACGCGCTGGTGGACATCGTGGGAGAGCTGGTCATCGCCCAGACGCTGGTCAACATGAGCGGGACGGTGACGGCCAGCGAGCGACTGCTCAAGGACGTCAGCCAGGTCACCAAGATCGTGCGCGACGTTCAGGAACTGGCCATGTCGATGCGGATGCTCCCGATCGGGCCGACGTTCCAGAAGATGGCCCGGCTGGTCCGGGACGTGTCGCGCAAGGCGGGCAAGCTGGTCAACCTGACGATCTCGGGCGAAGACACCGAGGTGGACAAGAACGTGATCCAGATGATCGGCGACCCGCTGATTCACATGGTGCGCAACGCCGTCGACCACGGCATCGAGCCTCCGGATGTGCGGCGGGCGGCGGGCAAGCCCGAGGCCGGCCACGTGCACCTGGACGCCGGCCACCAGGGCGGCAACATCGTCATCCGCATCAGCGACGACGGGAAGGGCATGGACCCGGCAGCGCTGATCCGCAAGGGCATCGAGAAGGGGCTGGTCAAACCGGGCCAGGAGCTCAGCGACCAGGAGGCGTTCGGCCTGATCTTCGCGCCGGGCTTCTCGACGGCGGCGGTGGTCACGGACATTTCCGGCCGGGGCGTGGGGATGGACGTCGTCCGGCGGAACATCGAGTCGCTGCGGGGGCGGGTGGACATCGCCTCCGAGCCCGGCCGGGGCTCGACCTTCACCATCCGGCTGCCGCTGACGCTGGCGATCATCGACGGCATGGTCATCCGGCTGGGGGGCGAGCGGCTGATCATTCCGACGATCGTGATCGACCAGTCGCTGCGCCCGCGCCCGGAGCAGATCACGGTGGTGCAGCAGCGCGGCGAAGTGCTGAACATCCGCGGCCGGCTGATTCCGCTGGTGCAGCTCGGGCGGCTTTTCGGACTCTGCGGCCGGCTGGACCCGTGCCGGGCCATGGTGGTGATCGCCCACTGCGAGGGGCGGCTGATCGGACTGGTGGTCGAGGAGCTGATCGGCCAGCAGCAGGTGGTGATCAAGACGCTCGGCGAGCGTTTCCAGGGGCTCAAGGGCATCTCCGGGGCGGCGATTCTGGGCGACGGTCGGGTCGGCCTGATCCTGGAGGTGGGAGGCGTCGAGGAACTGCACAACCGCCGCCGCGGGTGGGCCGATGAGGAAGCAGGGCATGCGGCGCGGCGGCGGGAGTCGCGGCCGGAGCCGGCCCTGGCCTGCTGAGGGGCGGCGGCACGGGGATACCGGACGATGAGCGGTTTGCCTGGACAGACCTCCGGGGCAGCGGTCGCCGCCGGCGCCGTCGGCGGCAAGTATCTGACCTTCGCGCTGGGCGGCGAGGAGTACGGGATCGACATCCTGAAGGTCCGGGAAATCCTGCAGGTGCTGGACATCTCCCGGGTCCCGCAGACGGCGCCGTTCATGAAGGGGGTTTTCAACCTCCGGGGCAAGGTCATCCCGGTGGTGGATCTGCGGGTCCGTTTCGGCATGCCCGAGCGGCCGCACGATGATCAGACCTGCATCATCGTGGTGGACGTGGGGACGCTGATGGGCGTGATCGTGGACACCGTCCGGCAGGTTCAGGACATCCCGGCCTCGGCGATCGACCCCCGGCCGTCGATCGACGGCCGGGAGGACGCCGGGTGGATCCTGGGCATGGGCAAGGCCGATCGGCGGGTGATCATCCTGCTGGACATCGACGGGGTGCTGAACGCCGAGCCTCTGGTGGCGGATTGACGGGCCTCGCCGGGCGGTCGCGGGCACCGCCGCGGGCGCCGGGCCCCGGGGGGCGGGACGTCCGTCTTGCGGAGCACACGGCAGCGGGGAAGACGCGCGGTAATGCCATGGACGTGATCGTGGACATCGCCGACATGAAGGTCTCGGCCGACCCCGCGGACGACCTGGTGACCTACTCGCTGGGCAGCTGCCTGGGAGTCAGCATCTGGGACCCCGAGGTCCGCGTGGGCGGCATGCTGCACTTCATGCTGCCGCAGGCCTCGGTCTCCCCGGAAAAAGCCAGGGCCAATCCGGCGATGTTCGGCGACACCGGGATTCCCGCCCTGTTCCGCGCCGCCTACGAGCTTGGAGCGGTCAAGCAGCGGATGATCGTGAAGGTCGCCGGCGGCTCGTCGCTGCTGGACGACAACGGCACCTTCAACATCGGCAAGCGCAACTACGTGCTGCTGCGCAAGATCTTCTGGAAGAACGGCGTCCTCATCGACGCGGAGGACGTCGGCGGATCGCTGAGCCGGACCATGCGGCTGAGCGTCGCCACCGGCCGCGTGACCATCCGGAACCGCGGAAGGGAGGTGGAACTGTGACCCGATGCGAAGAGATCCTGGCCGCCGTCGGCGAGGTCCAGCCGCTGCCCGGTACGGTGGTCCGGCTGATCAGCGTGATCAACGACCCCAACAGCGCGATCACCGACATCGTCGAGGCGATCCGCTACGACCAGGTGCTGACGGCGCGCATGCTGCGGATCTGCAACTCGGCGTTCTTCGGGGTGTCCCGCGAGGTCACCTGCATCGAGGACGCGCTGCGGCTCCTGGGAACGCTCAAGACCCTGCAGCTGGTCATGGCCATCCACACCAGCACGCTGCTGGACCGCGGACAGAAGGGCTACGATCTGGCCGACGGGCAGCTGTGGCGGCACTCGGTCGGGGTGGCCATCGCCTCCTGCGCGTTCGCCGAGCACACCCGGCCGGCCAACACCAACCTGGCGTTCACCGCCGGGCTGCTGCACGACATCGGCAAGGTCGTCCTGAGCAACTATGTGGCCGAGGAGTTCGCCGAGATCGTGCGGCGGGTCGGCGAGGAGGGCCTGGCGTTCAACACCGCCGAGCAGCGCGTGCTGGGCTTCTCGCACGCCGAGATCGGCGCCCGGCTCGCCGAGCGCTGGGCCCTGCCGGATGCCATCGTGGCCTGCATCCGGCACCACCACGACCCGGCCGGGCTGCCGGAGCCGGACCCGCTGGTGGACACCGTCTATCTGGCCGATTGCGCCTGCCTGCTGCTGGGCATCGGCCTGGGCAGCGACGGGCTGTGTTACCGGGCGGATCCGGCGGTCATGGAACGCTACGGGCTGCATGAGCCGCAGCTCGAGAGGGTCGGGATCCAGATGCTGACCGAGCTGAGGCGGGTGGAGGAGGCGTTCGCCTGTGCCGACGGCGCCCGGGCGTGCGCCCCGGCGGTGAAGTAGGAGCCAGACGATGCCCCATAACGTGCTGATCGTGGACGATTCGGCCACCATGCGGGAGATGGTCAAGCGGACCCTCCGGATGGCCGGGCTCGACGTGGACGGGGTGTACGAGGCGTCCAACGGCATCGAGGCCCTCGCCCGGCTCGCCGAGCACGAAATCACCGTGATCCTGGTGGACATCAACATGCCCACGATGAACGGAATCCAGCTGCTGACCCGCATGAAACAGAATCAGCGGCTCAGGCACATCCCCATCGTGGTCGCCTCGACCGAGGGCAGCCGGGAGCGTATCGAGCAGATGCAGCAGTTCGGGGCCTACGGCTACGTGCGCAAGCCGTTCCAGCCGGAACAGCTCCGCGACGTGCTGAAACCGCTGTTGGGAGTCAAGGACCATGCCGCAGCAGAAAACGCCGACGCTGGCAGCGATCTTTTCTGACGTCCTGGCCAGGCTGGCTTTCATGTTCACCGAAGACCTGCCCGTCGATCCCATACCCGGCGGCGGGTGGATCGAGGCCTCCGTCGGCTACAAGGGGCCGGTCGAGGGACGCCTGGTCCTGACCTGCACCCGGGAGTTCGCCACCGTCCTGGCCTCCAACCTCCTGGGCACCGATCCGGAGGACCCCGAGGCCGACGTCAAGGCCGAGGACGCGGTCAAGGAATTCATGAACATCACCTGCGGGCAGTACATCACCGCAGTTCACGGCACCGAGGCGGTGTTCTGCCTGTCGATCCCCGAGGTCCGGACGGCCGAGGCCCCGCCGGCCGACGACGCCGGGCCGCAGCAGGTCCTGCTGTCGGTGGACGGGCACCTGGTCCAGCTGCGCCACCAGGCCGGGCCCGCCCCGGCCGCCGGCGCGGCCCGGGAGCAGCCATGAGCGTCACGGAGTGGCCGGTCGAGGAAATCGCCGACCTCACCCGGGAGGATTACGAGCTCTTCCGCCGCCTGATCTACGCCAAGAGCGGCATCAACCTCGGCGACGGGAAGATGCAGCTGGTCCGGGCCCGGCTGGGCAAGCGGGTCCGCAGCGGAGGCTTCCGCTCCTTCCGGGAGTACTACCGCCACGTCGAGAACGACACCGGCGGCGAGGAGCTCGCCTTCCTGCTGGATGCCATCTCCACCAACACCACCCACCTGTTCCGCGAGATCCGGCACTTCAACCTGTTGCGCGAGACGGTTCAACGCTGGGTTCGCGACCGGTCCTGGGTCTCCTCCGCCGGGGGCGTCCTGCGGATCTGGTGCGCCGCCAGCTCCAGCGGCGAGGAACCCCACTCCATCGCCATGACGGTTCACGACGCCCTGGGCGACCGGCCGGCCGTCGCCTGCCGCATCCTGGCGACCGACATCTCCTCGCGGATGCTCGCCCGGGCCCGGCAGGGCGTCTACGATGCCCATCGCCTGGGCACCGTGCCGCCCCACTTCCGCAGCCGCTACTTCGTCCGGACGCCCGACGGCTCGAGCTTCCAGGTGGCTCCGGAGATCGCGGAGATGATCCGCTTTGCGCGCTTCAACCTCATGACGCCGACGTTCCCGTTCCGCCACGGCTTCCACGTCATCTTCTGCCGCAACGTCATGATCTACTTCGACCGGCCGACCCAGCAGACGCTGATCGAGAAGCTCAGCGGCCAGCTTCGACCCGGAGGGTTGCTGATGATCGGGCACTCCGAAAGCCTCAGCGGCGTCCGCCATCCGCTGGAATACGTCGAACCGACGGTCTACCGCAGGAAATGACCGGCCGCGGGCTCCGCGCGGCGGATCGCACGGGATCCAGGAATCATGAGACCAGCCGGGCCCATCAGCGTGCTGATCGTCGATGACTCGGCCCAGATGCGGTCGCTCGTGGCCCACGAGCTGTCGCAGCAGCCCGACATCCGGGTGGTCGCAGCGGCCAGCGACCCCTACGAGGCCCGCGAACTGATCATCGCCCACCGCCCGGAAGTGATCGTCCTCGACACCGACATGCCGCGGATGGACGGGCTGACCTTCCTGCGCAAGCTTGTCGTCCACTACCCCGTGCCGGTGATCATGTGCAGCGGACCCGACGACCCTGCCGGCCGGAAGGCCCTGGCGGCCGTCGAACTGGGGGCCGTGGACGTCGTCCGCAAGCCCGAGGCCGGCGGAAGCCCCGCCCTCCGCCTGCTGGCCGCGGAACTGGCCGAGAGAATCCGCGCCGCCGCCGCGTCCATCCTCGTCCGCCCGCACGTCCCCGCCGCCGCGACCGGGCCGGTCAGCTTCGCCGGCGCGGGCCTGGACCCCGCACGCTGCCTGGTCGTCCTGGGGGCCTCCACCGGCGGAACCGAGGCCATCCGTGCGTTTCTCTCGGCCGCGCCCGCCGACTTCCCCCCCGTCGCGATGGTCCAGCACATGCCCGCCGGATTCACCGCCGCCTTCGCCGGGCGGCTCGAGCGGCTCAGCCGCATGAGCGTGGCCGAGGCCGCCGAGGGCGATCTCCTGCGACCCGGACGCGCCCTGCTGGCCCGCGGCGACACCCAGATGACCGTGGTCCGGTCCGCAGGACAGCTCCGGATCCGCTACGCCGGCACCGAGCCGGTCAACCGCCACTGCCCCAGCGTGGACGTGCTGTTCGACTCGGCCGCGCGGATCCCCGGCAAACAGATCATCGGCGTGCTCCTGACCGGCATGGGCGCCGACGGCGCCGAAGGGCTCCTGGCCCTGCGACAGGCCGGCGCCCTGACCTTCGCCCAGGATCGCGAAAGCTGCGTGGTCTACGGCATGCCCAAGGTCGCCCTGGATCTGGGCGCCGTCCAGCACCAGGGCCCGCCCGGCGAACTGCCCGGGATGATCGTCCGGGCCCTCCAGGCCGCCGCACGCGACAGCAACGGCACGGCTCCCGCGCCGGCCGAACACCGCTGAAACACCCTGCGGCCCTGCCGGGCAGGGTCGCACATCGCGGCCGCAGGCGCCGGCGGGCGTGCTTCCGCCATCCCGCCCCGCGAAGGCGGCAACGCGATGGACGGGCCGTCGCCGCTCAGGCACCCGCACGCCCGCGCACCGCCTGCAGGGCCTCGGCCAGATCGATCTGCTTCTCGTAGATCGCCCGCCCGATGATGATGCCGGCCAGCGGTAGCTGGGCCAGGCGGCGGACGTCCTCGATGTCGGTCACGCCCCCGGAGGCGATGACCGGCACGGGCGACTGCACGGCGATCTCGTCCAGGGCCTCGAGGTTCGGACCCAGCAGCATCCCGTCGCGGCCGATGTCGGTGTAGATGATCGCCGCGACCGGCAGCCCGGCAGTCCACTGCACGACCTGCATGGCGGTCTCGGCCCGCTGGCAGGTCCAGCCGCGCACCGCCAAGCGGCCCTGGCGGGCGTCCAGGCCCAGGGCGATCCGCCCGCGGCAGATCTCCTCGTCAAACAGCCCGGCGAACCAGTCCCAGTCCTCCAGGGCGCGGGTGCCGACCACGCACCGCGACACGCCCGCGGCCAGCAGCGAACGGATGGGCTCGGCCTCGCGCAGGCCGCCGCCGACCTCGATCTTCAGCGAGGTCCGCCTCAGGATCCGCTCGATGACCCGCAGGTTGCGGACCTGCCCCTCCCGGGCACCGTCCAGGTCCACCACGTGAACCCAGGAGGCCCCGGCCTGCTCGAACTGCAGGGCCACGTCGAGGGGGTCGTCGGCGTAGTTGATCTGCTGGTTGTAGTCGCCCTGCAGCAGCCGGACGCACCTGCCCTCGCGCAGGTCGATGGCCGGAAGGATGTCCATGCGTGTTCTCCGGGGGCCGCCCCGGCCGTCCGCGGGCGGACGGAACCGGCCGGCACCCGCCGCCGCGACGCGCGGGAGCCGGCTACTGCTCCTCGGCCTCCCCGCCGCCGGCCGCCCTGGCCTGGATGCGGTTGAGCTTGAGGTCCGTGATCTCCATCAGCTTCTCGAAGTCGCCCTCCCCGAGCTTCTCGGCCAGGTCCTGAGCGCTGAGCCTGGCATTGATCCGGTACGTGGCGATGCCCTTGGTGAACTTCATGTTGGCGCTGTTGACGCCCTCGATTTCGGCGATGGCCTTCTTGAGCCGGTTGGCCGCCGGGAACCTGATGCCCTCGACCTCCAGGATCAGCTCCCCGCCGGCCCCGATCTGGATCGACCAGTTCTTCATCACCTGCTGGTAGATCTCCTCGACCACGTTCTCGCCGGCGAACCCCAGGGCCTGCTTTCCCGCCTGGGGGCTGAACTCCTTCTTGCCCCGGGCCCCGCCGCGGGTGACCGGGATCCCGGCGCTGGCCAGCAGCTTGCCGCTGTCGGTGTAGTAGGCCTTGACCTGCACGTCGCAGTTGTAGAAGGCCACGTCGGTGCCGTAGACCTGCTCGATGCCGGCCTGGTTGGCGTTGGCCGTGCCGATGATGAAGAAGTCGGCCTCGGCGTCCTTGGCGATGGCCTGCACCTTGGCCACGTTGTCCTCGGCGGCCGCGTCGGCCGATTCCTTCTCCTTCAGGGCGGCCATCGCCTGTTTGGCCACCAGGTCGAAGCCGCTCTTGTTGAGCCGCTCCTCGATGCGGCTTTCCAGCAGGCTGCCCTCCTCGGTCTTGCCGTCGATCCGCTCGACGATGCTGACCATGATCTTCGGCCGGCCGATCTGGTTGAGCACGTTCTGGATCGCGCCCCAGCTGTCCACCAGCACCTTCTTGGAGACCCGGGCCTTGATCGCCACCTTGACCGTGCCGCCGCCGGCCACCTTCGTCGGCCCGCGGATGATCTCGTAGTCGGTCACGATGCCCTCGGCCCGGGCGATGATCGTGTCGTGCATCAGCTGGAAGTTCTCGACCTTGCTGTCGGAGAAGATCTCCTGCTTGCCGCCCTTCTCCAGCGCCGCCCGCAGGGCCGCCCGCACCGCCTGGTCCTTGTCGACGCCTTCACCCTCGGCCTCGACCACGACCACGTCCCCCTCGTCGGCCGCCTGGGCCGCCGGCGCGGGGGCGGCGTTCTGGCCGACCGCGGGGAAAGGCCGCCAGGCCGGGACGGTCATCGCCGCCGTCAGACACATCGTCGCGATCCCGCTGCGAAACGCCATGATTGGATCCTCCCTGCGTCCGGACAAGCCGGCATGCCTCCGAACTGTGCGCCGCACGCCCGAGATTGTCCCCTTCCCCGGGCCCCGGTCAAGCCGGCCCGTCCATCCTGGCGGAAAAGCCGCCCGCCGGACCGCCACCTGCGGTCACAGGGCCGCCAGCCGCTGCCGGATGTCGTGGGCCTGAAGGGCCGCGACCAGCTCGCCCAGCTCCCCGGCGATGATCCGGTCCAGGTTGTACCAGTCGACGCCGATCCGATGGTCCGTGCAGCGATTCTGAGGGAAATTGTAGGTGCGGATCCGCTCGCTCCGGTCGCCCGAGCCGATCATCCGCCGCCGGCTGGCGTCGCGGAGGCTGGCCTGCTGCTGCCGCACGTGCTCGGCGACCCGCGAGGCCAGAACCCGCCGGGCCCTGGCCCGGTTCTTGTGCTGGCTCTTCTCGTCCCGCATCGACACCGTGATCCCCGTCGGCAGGTGCTCCAGCCGGATGGCCGAAGAGACCTTGTTCACGTTCTGCCCGCCCGGACCGCCGGCGCGGCTCACGTGCTCGACCACGTCCTTCTCCCAGTCGATCTGCACCTGGGCCTCCTCGCATTCCGGAAGCACCGCCACCGTGGCCGCCGAAGTGTGGATCCGGCCCTGCGACTCGGTCTGGGGAACCCGCTGAACCCGATGCCCGCCGCCTTCATAGCCCAGGTGCTGATAGACCCCCGGACCCCGAATCCCCAGGATCACCTCCTTGAAACCGCCCAGGTCCGACTCCGAACGGTCCAGCAGCTCGACCTCGAAGCCCTGGTGTTCGGCATAGCGGGTGTACATCCCGAACAGGTCCCGGGCGAACAAGGCCGCCTCCTCGCCACCCGTGCCCGCCCGGATCTCCAGGATCACCGCCGAGACCGCCGCGTCGTCCTCCGTCACCAGGGCCCGCTGCATCTGCTCGAGCAGAGCCGCAGCCCGGGCCTGGAGATCCTGGACCTCGGCCGCGGCCATCGCGCGCAGTTCGGCGTCGAGGGACCGGTCGTCCAGCAGCGCCCGGCTGCCGGCCAGCTGCCCGGTCACCGCCAGGTAAGCCTCATAAGGCTCGACCATCCGCCGGAGCTGGCCGTGCTCGCGGACCAGCCTCGTCATCCGGCCGGTGTCCGAGGCCACCTCCGGCCGGCTCATCTCCTCGGTCACCTGTGCGCAGCGGCTGCGCAACTCCTCCAGCTTGCGAACCACGCGCTCGGGGATGTCCGCGCCCGACATGGAATCCTCACCCCGCCGCCTGCCGCGGGAACGGACAAGGCCGATTCACGCCGACGATTCCACGGCAAAGCACGCCGACGATTCCGCGGTAAAGCAGGAAGCCACGCCCTCGCGGCAATGCCCGGCCCGGGGCGGTGCCCCCGGACATCGCCGATCCGGCGTGGCTGTCGATTCGGGCTGCGCCCGGCCGGCGCGCCGGCCCCCGGCCATGACCGGGGCCCGCGGCTAGGCCTTGGCGCCCTTGCCGGCGGGCTTCCTGAAGTAGTCGCCGCCGAACTTCTTGGTGAACTTCTCGACCCGCCCGGCCGAGTCCACGTAACGCTCCTGGCCGGTGAAGAAAGGATGGCAGTTCGAGCAGATCTCGACCTTGATCTCCGGCTTGGTGGAGCGCGTCTTGAAGGAGTAACCGCAGCCGCAGGTCACGGTGCAGTCCACGTACTTGGGATGAATGTCGGCCTTCATGTTGTCGCCTCTGTGAACCAACCGCCGCAGCCGGCGGTCCCGCCCGTACCCCGTACCCCCGGGGCCGGGACACCCGCCCGGCACGCCGGCCTGTCCGGCCCCGGGGGTACGGGGTACGGG
>Ga0129299_1002389_pt1 | contig 12470 bp, 12 predicted proteins | sample ConPoolayeCmetaG_FD_94477 | JGI IMG/M metagenome (GOLD analysis project Ga0129299, IMG submission 94477) | Hot spring microbial mat communities from California, USA to study Microbial Dark Matter (Phase II) - Cone Pool mat layer C metaG ... | reverse complement strand
GCGGCCGAAATGCTCCCGGACGGTGGCGACGTCGGCCAGGGCCTGGCAGGGGTGGGCCCAGTCGCTCAGGCCGTTGATCACCGGCACGCGGCTGTGCGCGGCCAGTTCGACGACGGTCTGGTGACTGAAGACCCGGGCCACGATCCCGTCGCACATCGACGAGATGACGCGGGCGATGTCCTGGGACGGCTCTCGCCGGGCCAAGCCGATGTGGTGGTCGTCGAGATGGATGGCGTGGCCGCCGAGCTGGGCCATGGCCGCCTCGAAGCCGAGCCGCGTCCGGAGGGACGATTTCTGGAAGATCATCGCCAGCACCCGGCCGGCCAGCATCGGCCGGAGCTCGCCGGCCAGGAACTGCCGCTTGCGGAGGATGGCGAAATCGACCAGGGCCCGCAGGGTCTCGGCCTCCAGGTCGCGGATGGACAGGAAATGGTTGAGGCTGCGCAGGACCTCCGGTACGTCGCTGTTCATGTGGTCACCAGCCTGCTCTCGCACTCCCGGATCGCCTGGTCGAGGATGTCGAACGCCTCGTCGATCTCGGGCTCGCTGATGGTCATGGCCGGCAGCATCCGCAGGACGGTCTGCTGCGTACAGTTGATCCGCAGGCCGCGCTCGAGGGCGGCCTTGACGATCTCGGCGCCGGGCAGGGACAGCTCGATCCCGATCATCAGCCCCCGGCCGCGGACGGCCTCGACGAAACCGAACCGGTCGGCCAGCGTCTGGGCCTTCTGGAGGATGTACCCGCCGATGGCGCGGGCCCGCTCCAGCAGGTTCTCCTCGGCGATGGCCTCGAGGGTGGCGATGGCCGCGGCCACCACCAGGGGATTGGCGCCGTAGGTGGTGGCGTGCGAGCCGGGCGTCAGCGACGCGGCCACCTCGGGCCGGGCGACCATGGCTCCGATCGGAGCCCCGTTGCCCAGGGCCTTGGCCAGGGTCATGATGTCCGGCTCGATGCCGGAGTGCTGGTAGCCGAACCACCGTCCGGTGCGTCCGCACCCGGTCTGCACCTCGTCCAGGATCAGCAGCAGGCCGTGTTCGTCGCACAGGTCGCGCAGGGCCGGCAGGTAGCCGTCGTCGGGGATGACCACGCCGCCCTCCCCCTGGATCGGCTCGACCATCACCGCGGCGGTCTCCTCGGTGATCGCCGCCCGGACCGCATCCACGTCGTTGAACGGCACGTGCACGAATCCCGGCACCAGCGGGGTGTGGCCCTGGTGGATGCGCGACTGGCCGGTCGCCGACATGGCCGCATATGTCCGCCCGTGGAAGCTCCGCTCCATGGTGATGATCCGGTAGCGCGACGGGCCGGCGACGCGCCGGGCCAGCTTGATGGCCGCCTCATTGGCCTCGGCGCCGCTGTTGCAGAAGAAGCTGCAGCCGCCGAAGCCGAGTTCCTGCAGCATCTGAGCCAGCCGCCCCTGTTCCACGGTGTAGAAGGTGTTGTCGACGTGAATCAGCCGCCCGGCCTGCTCGCGGATGGCCTCGACCACCCGCGGGTGACAGTGTCCCAGCAGGCTGCAGCCCCAGCCGGGAAACAGATCCAGGTAACTGCGGCCGTCGCTGTCCCACATGCGGGAACCGGCGGCCCGCACGATGACCACCGGCATCCGCCCGTAGTTCCCGATCACGCAGCGTCCGTACTGGTCGATCACTTCCTGTCGCGTCATCGCATGCTCCGCCTCGCCGGGCCGTCATGCCGGCGGCCGTCAAACAGAATCCGGCATTGTAACCTCCCGCGGACGCACCGCCAATTCGCCGCGGTACCGCAGGCCAAGCGGGCAGCACGGCTCCTGCCGCCGCCGCGCACGCCCTGGACCGCAGGCCCGCGGCAGGCCGGCAGCCCGGGGCCCGCGACGGCATCAGACGGGGACCCGGCCGTCTGGCTTGACAAACCTTGCGCCGGGGCTAACGTCTAAACCCGAAGTGCGCCGCCTGGTCCGCGAGGCGGGCGCCTTTCCCGCAAGCCGGTCCGGCGCCGCCCCCGGCGCGGTCGAAGGCTCCCGGGAATTCGGAGCGACCGCCCCGTGAAGGCGGGGCCGAGGCACGTGACCGCGGGGTGACTGCGAGGCATCAACGATGGCCAAGAAAAAGAGAGCCGCATCCCACTTCGTGCAGGGCATGGGGATCCTGAACCTGCTCAGCGACCGGCACTGGATCACCATCTTCTCGGCCCTGGCCGCGGACCGGTCGCCCGAGGCGCAGGCCCTGCTGCGAAACCTGATGGCCCGCACCAAGCACGGCCGACAGCTGCGCCTGCTTCAGCTGATCGAGCAGAAGCGCCCCCGCGTGTCGGAGATGCAGAAGCTGATGAAGGTCAGCCGGCGCACCATCTTCCGCGACCTGATCGGGCTGGAGGCATACGGCGTCAAGCTGTCCATCGACGGCGGCTTCCGCTACGGCATCGAGCGGATTCCCGAAGACTTCAAGCGGTTCATCTGAGCGGGTCGACGGCGGGGGCCGGGGGGCTTCAGACGCCGGCCAGGGCGGGGTGATGCGCGAGCTCCGCGAGGCCGGCGGTTTCCGGCGTCCGACCCTCGGTCTGCATCTCCACGGAGGCGATCCGGTCCTCGCCCCCCGGCAGCTGGCGTGCGGCCAGCAGCACCTCATCGAGCGAGTCGGCCTGGACCCACCACTCGCGCCCGTCGGTGAAGCGGACCCTGAACATGGACATGGCCTTTCCCCGGTCTGGCGATTCCTCACGGGAGCACGTTTCCGGCGTGCGGAAGCGGGGCGGGCAGCTTTTCTCGCGGTTTGCAGGCATCGCAAGCCCGTCCCTGGCGGCCGTTGGCCGCCGACGTGGCGGGCGAAAAGCCGCCTTCCGCGAAAAGGAGCCAGACCCGGCACGCAAAACGCGTACTCACGGAAAGTCTAAGATTCGCCCAGGCGCGGGGGCAAGCGGGACGAGCGGTCCGGCCGGTCCGGGAGCGGGCGCGCGGCCGGGTGCCGATAATCGCTTCGACGGCGTCCCGGGCGGTGCCCTCCGGCCGGCACTGCGATCGGTCGCCCGGCAGCCGCGGGGAGGCTGACGTTCATGCCCGCTGACGTTCCGACGCTGGTGCTGATGCCGGGCCTGGACGGCACCGGCCAGGCCTTCGGCCCGCTGCTGGAGCGTCTGGGGCCGGGGGTGCCCGTGGTGGTCCTGCGTTATCCCCCGGACCGCCTGATGTCCATCGAGGAACATGCCGCCTGCGCGGAGGCCGGGCTGCCGCCGGGGCCGTTCGTGCTGCTGGCCGAGTCCTTCTCCGGACTAGTCGCCCTGACGCTGCTGCGGCAGCCCCGGCCGCAGCTGCGGGGGATCATCTGGTGCGCGGCCTTCGCGGGCCCGCCGCGTCGCCTGCTGCCCTGGGTCGGGGGAATCGTCGCCCGGGCGGGGGCGCGGATCGCCGACGCGCCCGACTGGGTGATGAGGCACTTCTTCGCCGGCGCGGACGCCACGGACGGGCAGCTGCGGCTGCTTCGCGAGGCGGGACGGGCGGTGCGCCCGGAGGTGATCGCCCACCGGCTGCGCCTGGTGTGCCGGCGGCGGACGTTCCGGGTTCCGCCCGACGCCTGCCCATGCTGGTACCTGCAGGCCGCGGCGGACCGCCTGGTGCCCCCGGCCTGCGCCCGCTGGTTCGCGCGGCGGTTCGACCGCTTCGTGCTGCGGCGGATCGAGGGCCCGCACGCCCTGCTCCAGACGCGCCCCGGGCCCTGTGCCGCGGTGGTCAAGGCCTGCCTGGCGGACTTTGCGGCCGGCGACTGAAGGCGTGCCCCGCCACGCGGGCCTTCTGTCCGGCGGGATGGGCGGTTATAGTATGGCCCCGGCACGCAAGCTCGTATCCGGAGCAGCCGATGTCGAGACGACCTTCACCCGCGGTCATCCCGCGGCGCCGCCTGCTGCAGGCGGCCGGCCTGGGCGCCGCCTCGCTGGCCTGGCGACAGGTCTTCGGGCAGGCCTCCCGTCCCGGCACGATCATCGATTTCGAGGAGAAGCTGGCCGCGATGCGGGCCGAGCTTTACCGCCGGCCGCCCGTGGACATCATCCAGACGGGCTTCCGGCCGGTGGGGGGCTGCGTGGCGGATTTCGGGACCATCGCGCACGAGGGGCGGTACCACTTTTTCTACATCGAGCGGCGGCTGCAGGAAGGCACGCCGTTCTATCCCGGCCACGAGGCCTACTTCGGCCACGCGTCCACGGCCGACCTGTTCGAATGGGAGGTCCACGAGCCGGTGATGTGGGTCCGGCCGGGCACCTGGGAGGGGGCCCATGTCTGGGCGCCGTGCGTGATCCGCCACGGGGATGAATACCTCATGGCCTATACCGGCGTGAACGCGGCCATCTCGCAGGACATCGGACTGGCGTTCAGCCGGGACCTGTTTAACTGGCGTCGCTGCCCGTACAACCCGATCTCGCCCTGCAGGGACCGCCCCTGGGCCTTCTGGCGGACCGACGGCATCGCCAGCTGCCGGGACCCGGACCTGTTCAGGCACGACGGGCGGCTCTGGATGACCTACACGGCCAATACGCGCGAGGGGGCCACCTGCATCGCCCTGTGCAGCACGACGGACCTGCGGAGCTGGGAGGATCACGGTCCGATCGTGGTCGGACCGTCCGACGGATATGAGCCGCGGCTGGAGGGCGGCCACCCGCAGGGCAGCTTCGAATCCGCGAAGATGTTCCATAAGCGGGGGCGGTGGTTCCTGACCCTCAAGGCGGCGGTCCGCGACACGAAGATCCGATGCTGGATCATCGAAAGCGACCGCCTGGACCGTTTCGACTTCAAGGCCGGCCGGGAGTTCTGGTCCGGCTCGGCGGGCGTGGAGGTGGTCCGCGAGCGGGGGGACCGTTCGCTGCTGGCGTCGTTCGGCGACGGGCATATCCGCTTCGGCGAGACGGACTGGTCGGCCGACCGGCCGGTGGGGCGTTTCATCACCTCGGCCGAGGAACTCCGTGCCTGGACCGCCTGACCCGCTGCGGCGGGGGGGCAGGCCGTGCGGCGCCGGACCAGGGGAGGCAATCCATGCGCATCCGGAAGGAGGTCCGCATCGCGGGCATGACCTGGGCTCTGATGGTGACGGCGTGGCCATCGGCTCCGGCCCGGGCCGCATCGACGGAAGCGGCGCCGCTGGACATCGGCAACCGCCGCCAGGTCTTCATCGACCGCCGTTTCCTGGCCGAGGCCGCCGGAGTCGCGCTGGAGGTTCACGCCCCGCGCAAGACCGGCGAGTGGACCATCCGGCCCGAGCACCCGTGGGAAGCCGGCGGCGTCGGGCCGTACAGCAACGTGCTCCACGACGGCACCACCTACCATGCCTGGTACCACGTCATGGACGACGTCCAGTGGGACCAGGGCCACGGCCGCGGCTCGATCTGCTATGCCACCTCCGCCGACGGCATCACCTGGCACAAGCCGGAGCTGGGCATCGTCGAGTACGCCGGGAGCCGCCGAAACAACATCGTGGTCGGCCACGGCGCCGCGGGGCTGACCATGGGGCAGGACGGCGGACTGGTCTTCATCGATCCGAAGGCTCCCGCGGCCGAGCGATTCAGGATGTTCTGCCGGTTCGGGGCGATCGGGCCGGGGCTGCACATCCTTTCCTCGCCGGACGGCATCCGCTGGCAGGTGACCCACAAGAGCATCATCACCTTCCGCGAGGAGGGCAAACGCCATCATCTGGACTCGCAGAACATCCTGTTCTGGGACGACCGCATCCAGCGTTACGTGGCCTACTGCCGGCGGAATCTCTTCGGCGAAGACGTCCAGGGCCGGGCCGTGGGCCGGGCGGAGTCTCCGGAGCTGGGCGGGTTCCCCGTCGCCCAGGACATGCAGGTGGTGATCGGCCCCGAGCCCGGCGACCGGTGGGTGGACTACTACTCCAGTTCGGCCATCAAGTACCCCTGGGCCCAGGACGCCTACTACATGTTCCCGCAGGCCTACTTCCATTACCTGGGCGGCCAGATGCCCGAGTTCCGCCGGGAAACACCGGTCAACGCCGGTCCGCTGCACACCCAGTTCGCCGCCAGCCGCGACGGCATCACCTGGGAGCGCTTCGACCGCCGGCCGTTCGTCCCGCTGGGCATGAAAGGGGAGTTCGACTGGGCTTCGGCGCGGGTGATTCACGGGCTGGTGCCGTCGGTCGACGGCCGGGAGATGTACATGTACTACCGCGCCAGCGACTGGCTCCACGGCTGGGACCGCAACGAGAACAACAAGCGGCTGCTCAGCGAGGCCGGGCTCGGCGCGGACCGCAACATCGCGGTCCTCAGCCGGCTGGTGCTGCGGCGCGACGGCTTCGTGTCGGTGTACGCTCCGTGGACCGGCGGCAGCTTCACGACCGAGCCGCTGGTGTTCGCCGGGAGCCGGCTGGTCCTGAACGTGAACACCTCGGCGGAGGGGACCCTGCGGGTCGGTCTGCTGAAGGCCGACGGCACGCCCATCGAGGGCTTCGGCCCCGGCGACTGCGACCTGATTCACACCGCCAACCAGATCGACCGGCCGGTGCGATGGTCCGGCGGCGCCGACGTGAAGGCCCTGGCCGGCAGGCCGGTCCGGCTGCGTTTCGAGATGAAGAGCTGTCACCTGTACGCTTTCCAGTTCAGGGACGAGTGACCATGCGATCGGATCCTGCGACGGCCCGTGCCGGGTCTTCGGCCGGGGTTGATGCCCGCGCGTGGATGGCTCTGCTGCTGGCGGCACTGCCGGCGCTGCTGCCGGCGGCGGTTCGGCCGGACGCGGCCGCCGGGCAGACCACGGCTCCCGGGCAGACCGCGCTCCCGGAGCCGACCAGGGCCGCGGAGGGCATCGGCCAGGTCCTGCAGCGCGAAGTGCTTCGCACTCATCCCGACTACATCGCCTTCGTTCCCGGCAGCGCGGACGGATCCACGCACGACTGCCACAACGAGCATTTCCTGGTCTTCGACGGTCCGGATGGATCGCTGATGGCCGTGTGGACCCAGAACGTCAACGCGCCGACCGGTGCGCCCGGCAACCGCGTGGTCTTCGCGCGGTCGGCCGACGAGGGCCGGACCTGGAGCCCGCCGGTTCACGTGGCCGGGCCGCGCGGACCCGACGACCCGGCACACATGGCCAGCTGGGGCTTTCCGCTGGTCTCCCGGCGGGGGCGGATCTACATCCTGTGCACCCGCAACCAGGGCACCCAGGGCTGGATCAAGATGCACACCGGCATCATGGAGGGCACGTACAGCGACGACCTCGGGGCGACCTGGTCGCCGCCGCAGGCCGTGCCGGTGCCGCGGAGCCCCTACGACGACCCGTCCGGCGAAATCCCCGGCGAGTGGATCGTCTGGCAGGTGCCGATGCGCGATCTGCAGGGGCGATGGTTCGTCGGATACACCCGCTGGGTGCACGTATCCGCCGCCCGGCTCAAGAAGGTCGAGAACTGGACTCAGATCGAGTCGGTCTGCGAGTTCATGCGCTTCGAGAACGTGGATGACCACCCCGATCCGAAGGACCTGCAGGTGACCTTCTCGGCCTGGGGCGACCAGGCCCTGCGTGTGCCGCACTTCAGGTACCCGCTGCTGAGCGTCGCCCAGGAACCGAGCCTGGTGCGGCTTCCGGACGACCGCCTGTTCTGCGCGATGCGCACGAACAGCGGGTACATCTGGTACAGCCTCTCGGCCGACGACGGGCGGACCTGGTGCAACCCTCGCCCGCTGCTGCGCCGCGACCACGGACTGCCGATCCTGCAGCCGGTGGGCTGCTGTCCGATCTACCGGCTGAGCGACGGGCGATACGCCCTGTTCCACCACAACAACCGCGGCGACATCGACCGCACGCCCGAGGCCACGCACGGGCCGCGCCGGCCGTGCTTCGTCGCCCTGGGCGAGTTCCGCCCGGGAGCCGATCAGCCGATCTGGTTCAGCGACTCCAAACCGTTCATGGACACCGGGGGCGTGGGCCCCGACGGCCGCAGGCCCGAGGAGTCGCCCTGGCGGGTCAACGTCGACGTGGGTCTGTACTCCAGTTTCACGACCCGCGGCGGACGCGACGTGTTCTGGCACAGCGACCGCAAGTTTTTCCTGGTCGGCAAGGTGGTTTCACCGGAGTTCCTGGCGGACCTGGCTGTGCCCCGGTGATCCGCCCGGCCAAAGAGAGCCGTGGACATGACAGGCATGGCATTCCGCACACACCGGACCACCGGATGGCGGCCGGCGGTCGTCTGGCTGCCGGCGGCCTGGATCCTCCTGACGCCGGCCGGTGCCCGAGGCGACCAGACGGAGCTGCCGCTCTGGCCCGTCCCGACGACGGGGCAGGCCGGGGCCGCGACGGACCCGCCGCGTCTGATCCTCCATCTGCCGGCGGCAGAAAAACGCTGCGGAACGGCGATGGTGATCTGTCCGGGAGGAGGGTACCGCAACCTCGCCCTGGATCACGAGGGCCGACAGGTGGCCGACTGGCTCGACCGCAGCGGGATCGCGGCGTTCGTCCTGGTCTACCGCCACCGCGGGAGCGGGTTCGGCCACCCGGCTCCGCTGGAGGACGTGAAGAGGGCGGTGCGCCTGGTGCGACACCGCGCCGATGAGTGGGGCCTGTCGGAGAATCGCATCGGAGTCCTGGGCTTCTCGGCCGGCGGGCATCTGGCCTCGACCGCGGGAACCCATTTCGACGGGGGCGACCCGGCCGCGGGCGATCCGGTCGAGCGTCGCTCGAGCCGTCCGGACTTCCTGGTCCTGGTCTACCCGGTGATCAGCATGACTGAGCCCTGGCTGCACCGTGGCTCGCGCGACAGCCTTCTGGGGGAGCCGCCGGACCCGGCCGCAGCCCTGGCCCTGTCCAGCGAGAAGCAGGTGACGCCGAGGACTCCGCCGGCCTTCCTGGTGCACAGCACGGATGACGTGGGCGTGCCGGTCGAGAACAGCCTGGCGTTCTATGCCGCCCTGCGCCGGGCGTCGGTTCCGGCCGAGCTTCACGTGTTTCAGAAGGGCGGCCACGGCTACGGGCTGGGCCGGTCCGAGGACGGCACGGACGCCTGGCCCGGGCTGTGCGAGGCCTGGCTGCGCGGAAGGGGATGGCTGCCACCCCGGCCGGCGGCCGGACGTCCGTGACCGCCCGCGGGGCGCCGCCGGGCCGCGTCAGGCGGTGGGCGTGGACTGCTCCGCGGGGGCATCCCGCGCGGCTTGAGCCACGGCCCGCGGCGGCTATAATGCCGGGCGTTTCGTCGTGAACGGAGCGTGCGATGCGCAGGCTGGCGATGCAGACGATTGCGGCTCTGACGGGGGCGGCGGCGGTCTTCGCCCAGGAGTATGAGGCCCCGGAGCTGTCGATCACCGAGGCCGGCGGTTCGGCGATGGACTGGCTTTTCATGGCCGGCTTCGTGATCGGGTGCATGGTGGTGGCGTTCCTGCCGTGCAAACGCTCGAACCTGCAGTGACCGGGCTCGTGCCGCCGGCGGCGGTCCGGCCCGAGAGGAGCACGGGGATGAACAAGGGCGCGGTGATCACCCTGCTGCTGGTCCTGAACGCGGCCCTGGCGGCGATTCTGGTGCTGGGCGCGTATTCGCCGCCGGCCGCGATGGCTCAGGGGATCGGCCGCAGCGGCGAGTTCATCCTGGTGGCCGCCGAGGCGGAGATGAACAACGACGCCCTCTACCTGGTGGATCTGCGGACCATGCAGATGCATGCATTCCGCACCACCATGCCGGGTGTCGAGCCGGTGGCCATCGGCCTGGTCGGCTCGCGCGACCTGGCCCGGGATTTCCGTCGCTGAGCGCAGGGCCGGATGGCCCGCGGCGCCGGGCCACGAGGACGACCGATGATGACCGGCAAGGACCTGGCGATCGCCACGATGAGCATCACGGCCACGATTCTGCTGACCGGCGTGGTGCTGCTGCAGGCCATGGGGCCGGCGCCCGCGCTGGCCGCCGGGCAAACCGCCAACTCGGGCGATTTCATCGTCACGACCTGCAATCTCAACGCCGCCGCCGAGCTGGTCGTGGTCGTGGACGCGGCGCTGCAGCGCATGAACGTCTACGGCTTCAACACCGCCGTCGGCCAGGTGGAGCTGATTCAGCAGATCGACCTTGCCCCGCTGCAACGCACGATTGCCGAGCCTCCCCGCCGTTCCAAGTAACCCGCTGCACAGGATCCCGAGGCTGATGAACCGCGAGCAAGTACACGCCTGCGCCGAACAGATCCTGCGGGGCCGCCCGCTGGAGCGTGCGGAGGCAGCGGCCCTGGCGGAGCTGCCGGCGGAGCTGCTGCCGGATCTCTTCGCCGCCGCCAGCCGCATCCGCGAGCACCATCGCGGGCGACTGGCGCGCTGCTGCAGCATCGTGGCCGCCCGGGTGGGGGCCTGCGGGGAGGACTGCGCGTTCTGCAGCCAGTCGGCGCACTACCGGACGCCCGGCTGCCGGCCCGGCGAACTCACCGCCGAGCAGGTCCTCCAGGCCGCCGAGGCCTCGGCGGCCGACGGCGCCGAGGCGTTCGGCGTGGTCAACAGCGGCTATGCCCCCGACAACGGCGACATCGAGCGGTGGGGGAGGGTCATCCGGGCGATACGCGACCGCGGGGCGGTGCGGGCCTGCGCCTCGATGGGCTGCCTGGACGCCGACCAGGCCCGGCGGCTGGCCGAGTGGGGCGCCGCCTGCTACAACCACAACCTGCAGACCTCGCGGCGGTTCTTTCCGCGGATCGTGACCACCCACAGCTACGACGACCGCCTGGCGACGCTCCGGCATGTCCGGCAGGCGGGCATGATGGTGTGCAGCGGGGCGCTGTTCGGCATGGGCGAGACCTGGGCCGACCGGCTCGACCTGCTGCTGGAGCTCCGCGGGCTGGGCCCCGACATCGTGCCGCTGAATTTCCTGATCCCCATCCCCGGGACGCCGCTGGAACACCAGGCCCGCCTGCCGGCGATGGAATGCCTGCGGATCATCGCCCTGACGCGGCTGATCCTGCCGGACAAAGAGATCAAGGTGGCCGGGGGGCGGGAAGCGTGCCTGGGAGACCTGCAGAGCTGGATCTTCCTGGCAGGGGCCGACAGCTTCCTGATCGGCAACTATCTGACCACCCCCGGGCGATCGCCGGCCGAGGACCGCCGCATGGTCCGGGATCTGGGGCTGACGCTGGCTCGCCCGGCGCAACCGCGGGGGGGGACGGATCAGGACCTGCCACCGGCCGCTGCGCCGGCTGCACACCCGTGCTGCGGTCGCATCCAGCCTGTCTGAAGCGAGGCGGCGACTTGGCGGGAATCGAGCTCGCATGCCCGAAGGTGTCGTGGTCACCGGTGTCGGAATCGTCTCGCCGGCAGGGGCGGGGGCCCTGCAGTCCTGGAAAGCCCTTCTGGACGGCGTGCGGGCGGTCGGGCCGCTGCAGCTTGAAACCGCCGCGGGCAGGGACCCCTGGATCGGTGCCGCCGTGCCCGCATATCAGCCTCCGGCGGGCATGTCTCAGCGGGATCGGGTCTGCCAGCTGGCCGTAACCGCGGCCGAGGAGGCGGTGGCCCGCGCCGGGTTGGGGGCAGACCCGGTCGCCAATCTGGCGCCTGATCGCGTCGCGGCCTGCGTGGGCACCAGCAAGGGCGGCATCCTGACACTCTCGGCCGTGCTGCGGGCCCTTGGGCGTCGCCCGGCTCGACAGCAGGGGGCCCGGCGACCGGGTCTGCCGGCCGACCTGGCGGGGCTGCTGCCGGATGCCCCGCCGGATGGTCCGGCCCGTGCCGTGGCCGAACGATTCGGTCTGCGGGGCGGCGCGCTGGCCCATGTGGCCGCGTGCGCGACCGGCACCTGGTCGATCATTCGGGGGGCTCAGCTCATCGCCGAGGGTCGCGCGGACCGGGTGCTGTGCGGCGGCAGCGACGCCTCGCTGGCCCCGCTGTGGCTGGCGGCTTTCGATCGCATGGGCGTTCTGGCCCGGCCACATCGGGATCTGGGGCCCGCCTGGGCCTGCCGGCCCTTCGATGCCACGCGGGAAGGCTTTGTTCCCGGCGAGGGAGCAGCGATTCTGGTCCTGGAAAGCCGGCGGGGGGCCGATGCCCGTGGCGCACCGGTGCTGGCCGGGATCTCCGGCTGGGCCTGCGCCACGGATCCGGCCGGGCTCACGGCCGCATCGGCCGACGCAGCATCGCTCGAGTACGCTCTTCGAACCGCCTGCCGGAGGGCGGCGGTCGATCCGGGCGAGATTCGATCCATTCACGCCCACGGCACGGGCACGGAGTCCAACGATGCGTGTGAGGCCCTGGCGATCTCCGCGCTGCTGGGCCCCCGGGCGGCCGGCGTACCGGTCCTGTCGATCAAGGGTGCCATCGGGCACCTTCTGGGTGCGGCCGGGGCGGTGGAGACCGCGGTGGCGTGTCTGGCCGTTGCGGAACGACGGCAACCCGGGCTGAGCACGCTTCTGGAGCCGGATCCCCGGCTGCCGCGGCTCTGCTGGCCGCGGGAGCCGGTCGAACTGGAGGGCGGGGCGGTTCTGAAGATCTCCATGGGATTCGGGGGTCACATCGCGGTGCTGGTCTTGTCCGGCCGGCCGGCCG